>Ga0209606_1001332_pt1 | contig 30977 bp, 26 predicted proteins | sample AD_UKC057_MetaG_FD_184412 | JGI IMG/M metagenome (GOLD analysis project Ga0209606, IMG submission 184412) | Active sludge microbial communities of municipal wastewater-treating anaerobic digesters from USA - AD_UKC057_MetaG (SPAdes) (version 2) | ecosystem: Engineered > Bioreactor > Anaerobic >...
AGGAGGTGCGGCAAAGGCAGCGTTCGGATCCAGCATAAGCTTAACCTCGCGGGTAATGCTCTCCATGCTGGGTAGCTTGCCCAGTGGTTCCAGCCTCGACAGAAATACGTTAGGGATGGACATGAACACATGAAAGTGCTTGGAGTAGGGGAGTATGTTGGCAAAAAGAAAAATGAGCAGAATGTGTGACCACCAAAAGACTTCGTAGTAAGTGTAAATGACCTCTACCGGCATGGAGGAAAACAGACCGGTAAGGTGCTGGCTTACCGGATAAACTCCATGAATCTCCTTTCCAAGAGAATGGCACCAGCTCACGTAGGCAGCGTTCATCCCCATAAGGGAAATCATTAAAAGCAAAATTAGCGTAAGGGCGATGTTGGCATCTAAGTGCGAAATTTTCTTCATCTCGATGCCCTCGAAGCGTTTAATATGCAGGAATACCCTGCGTATTAAAAAAACCACAATGGCAATGGCTATGATAGGTGCAAAGATATCGCCGGCAGCCATGATGAAGTCGTGAAACCAACCTAAAACGCTCAGCGACTTTTCAAGCCCGAACAGCCCGTCAATGACCATTTCGATGCTTCCAAAGATGATTAAGCAGAATCCCCAGAAAACCATGGCGTGTAGAAACCCAATGATGGGCCGACGAAAAATTTTGGTTTGGCCAAATGCCACCTTGAGCATTATCCCAATACGTTTTCCAATATTTTTAACCGGAAACCCCTTACGGGTTAACGAGAAAAACCGGATGATTCTGGTTATGGTAAAACCAAAAGCAACCAGCGTTACCAGCAATGCTAATGCAAAAACAACTTGTTTGGTCATGGAGCTTCAGTTTTTTATTATTCTATTGTTTCGTCGGGTTTGCAGGTAATGCAATGGTGTATGCCGCCTATGTTCATATCATGGGCTATTTTATGGAACTTCGTGCAACCGGACATCCTCCTGCTGCGTAGTGTGGATTTAATCACCTGAATCTATTCATTAAACATAACCTTACATGCAGGAGCACTGCTTGTTTATCTCCTGCATGTTGTTTTTTTAGGCAGCAATTTTTTCTGCTCGTGGAGCCAAAACACCAATATTGGAGCTGCCAAACATCGGCATTGGCTATTTTCCTTTAATTTCCCTAACAGCTTCTACCAGTTTGGGAAGAACCTTTTGGGCGTCGCCTACAATGCCGTACTGGGCTACCTCAAATATTGGAGCACTCTTATCGTTATTAATAGCTACAATATACTTTGAACCGCTCACACCGGCAATATGCTGGGTTGCTCCCGAGATACCAACTGCAATGTAAAGGTTTGGGGCGATTATTTTTCCGGTTTGCCCGGTGTGCTCCTCGCTGGGACGCCAACCTTCATCTGAAACCGGACGCGAGCATGCGGTAGCACCTCCAAGCAGTTCGGCCAGCTCCACCAGTGGTCCCCAGTTATCGGGCGATTTCATTCCGCGTCCGCCCGAAACTACAATCTCGGCATCAGTGAGCAGCAGTTTGCCTGCTTGCTTCTGTACATCCTTTACCACGGTTTTAGGTTCGGGTAGGCTGATGCTAATTTTTTCCACTTCAGCGTTAACCGGAGTTTCGGTTACATCAACAGAGTTTTGGGGTAGGGTAACTATTTTTACGTCGGTTTTTAACACAACGTGGGCAATGGCACCACCCGAAAAAGCTCTCTTACGAACGGTAAAGGGATTGGTTGATAGCGGTAGGCCATTTACACCTGCTGCTAGCGCAGCTTTTAACTTTACGGATAATCTAGGCGCAACGGCTTTGCCAACATTATTGTTAGAAATTACAACTACTTTTGCATCGTTGTTTTTTGCAACCTGGGCTATAGCTTCGGTGTAGTTTTGTGTGTCGAATACCTTCAGGTTGTCACTGTTTACGCTCAATATCTTTTGGGCGCCATAGCTACCCAGCTTTTTCAACTCGGCATCATCAACATTTCCAATCGAAAGGGCAATGCAGCTGGTATTCAGCATTTCGGCAACCCTTGTTGCATATGATACCAGCTCAAAGCTTAGCTTTTTGAATTTTCCGTCCCAATTTTCTGTATATACTAGTACTGACATATCGTAATCGTTTAATGGGTGAAGGCTAAATTAACTTGGTTTCGGTTTGTAGGAGTTCGATGAGCTGTTTTGGATTTTCAGCATCAACAAACTTACAAGCTGCGCGTGGTTTGGGTAGCTCGTACTTAACATATTCGGTCATGATTTCTACAGGAACAGGCTCGTAAAGTTTTATTGGCTTAGTGCGTGCTGTCATAATACCGCGCATTGCGGCAATTCTTGGTTCCTTAGCTATTCCCTTTTGAACAACGGCAACTAATGGGGTGGGGGTGGTAACCACTTCTTTTCCGCCATCAACCTCGCGGGTGATAACAACTTGTCCGTTTTCTATCTTGAGGTTTGAAACTGCCGATATGGAGGGTATTCCTAAAAATTCGGCAAGCATACCTCCAACCGAAGATCCATTGTAATCGCTCGACTCGATTCCACATAGAATAAGGTCAAACTGTTCCTTCCTTACCACCTCGGCAAGCTGAGCAGCCACAAAGTAGGCATCGGACGAGTCGGCATTCACCCTGATGGCATCGTCGGCTCCTATAGCTAACGCCTTTCTGATGGTTGGTTCCGATGAGGATAAACCTACGTGGGCTACGGATACGCTTTTCACCCCGGTGTTACCATCATCCTTCAACTCCAACGCTCTGGTGAGCGAAAGTTCATCCCATGGGTTAATAACCCACTGAATACCGTTGGTATCCAGCTTGCTGTCTCCCTCTGTAAACTTCACCTTGGTGGTGGTGTCGGGTACGTTGCTGATACACACTAAAATTTTCATCAGACTATAGTATAAGTTTTAAAATGTATTGGTTTACTACTTTACACTTGAAGGTTTCTTGATTAGAATTGCAAAAATAATCAAAGTTATTAATGGGAAAAATTTGTTGGGTGGGGTTTATACCCACTGTCGTCAAAATTCACTGAAGTTGAGTAGGTTATGGCGCTTTTTTGGAGTTGAGCAGGAAGTGAAGCGATGGCCAATGACGTAGCTGTGAACCGGGAGAGGGAAGAAGCTAAGGAAAGAGGTTGAGCTATATGAACCATGAATCCGTCAGATCCCAACGCCTGTTTGCTAAAAGCCAGGCAAGTTCAGTTAAGAACCGGACCTGCCCGGACGCTGAGCCTGTCGCAGGGTAAACTCCTCGGAATGAGACAAGCTTTCGTCAAAAGCCACTCAGACTTCGATTTTCTTTATCCTTTGCCTTAATTCTTGAATGTCCTTTCTCCAGTAACCTTATTTTATTAGCTATCTTTATGCTTTAAAATATATGGTGATGACCAAGGCTGATTCCTTCAATAGGGATGTTGTTTTTATTGGTGCTGGCAATCTGGCCACTTCACTTTCTGTTGCCTTTTTTAATGCCGGTTGGCGTGTGGTTCAGGTTTACTCCCGAACCTACCAAAGCGCTGCCACCCTTGCCAACCGGCTCAACGCAGAGCCAACTGCCACCCTCAATTCGCTAATTCGCGATGCCCAGCTATACGTGGTTGCCCTTCCCGACTCGGTAATTCAAACCGTAGCCGAACAGCTTCCGTCTCTTAAAGGTTTCCTGGTACATACGAGTGGGAGTACATCAATTGAAGTGCTTTCGGTTGCTGATGTTCTGGGATACGGGGTATTTTATCCGCTGCAAACATTTTCAAAGGCCAGGCTGGTTGAGTTTAAAAATGTAACGGTTTGCATTGAGGGAAATAGTCAGGCAACCCTAAACGCCTTAAGCAGTATAGCCCAAGCTATTACATCATCGGTTGTAGCTCTCGATTCGGAGAAACGCAGGTGGTTGCATCTTGCTGCTGTTTTTGCCTCAAATTTTACCAACCACATGCTGGCTGCAGCATACAGGATTGCCGAGCAGAATGGAGTTGATTTTAAGATTTTTGAGCCGCTAGTTAGGGAGACTGTTTCAAAAGCTTTTCTTGCCAATCCAAAGGATTTTCAAACGGGGCCTGCTGTACGGTTCGACCAGCAAACCATGGAGCAGCATCTCTCCATGCTTGGATTTTCTGACTTGGAGTTGCAGAATATTTACAAGGAGCTATCTTTGAGCATTCAGAATTTTGCCCAAAGTAAAAAGTAATGCCCATGCGTAAAAATTTTAAGGAGATGTTGGCCCTGGTAAAGGCTTTTGTTTTCGATGTTGATGGGGTTTTTACCGATGGAACAATAATTATTCACCCTTCGGGTGAGCTGCTGAGAACTTCAAATACCCGCGATGGCTATGCTGTTGGGGTAGCGGTTGGAAGGGGTTTTCCTGTGGCTATTATTTCCGGCGGAAAATCCGATGCCGTTGGGGTTCGTTTCAGGGGGCTTGGTGTTCAGGATATTTACCTTGGGGTGGCCGACAAAATGATTGCTCTTGAAGAATTTCGTAAAAAGTATGACCTGGAGCTGGCTAACCTTCTTTACATGGGCGACGACCTACCTGATCTTGAGGTAATGAAGCTGGTGGGCGTTCCAACTTGTCCCCATGATGCCGCCTACGAGGTTAAGCAGGTTGCTGTTTATATCTCCTCATTTAACGGAGGCAGGGGATGCGTTCGAGATGTTATTGAGCAGGTGCTAAGGCTCAATGGTAAGTGGGGCGAAAGTTCCGACATGTACATGCAGTAACCTTACTGCTTTTATAGGTATGCTGAAAATCAAGTGGAATAAAACAACAAAATAGGCTACTTTTACATCACACCAGCTATTTTAACTTGACGTATGAAGTTTTTTCAACTAATTCGGTATAAGAACCTGCTTATCATTATCGCCACAATGATACTGATGAGGTACTTTATTATTGAACCAATTTTGCTAAGCTATGGGTTGGCGCTTCAGATGCCAACCGGCGTTTTTATTATGCTTGTCATGGCTACGGTGCTTATTGCTGCCGGAGGATATGTTATAAATGATTATTTTGATACCCGTACCGATTTGGTTAACAAGCCTGGAGAAGTTATTGTTGGACAGGAGGTTACCCGTCGGGAGGCAATTGCCATGCACATGGTGCTAAGCACACTCGGCATTTTGCTGGGGCTTGTAGTATCATTCAAGGTGGGTCGTCCTGTTTTTTCGCTTCTCTTTTTCCTCACTGCCGGAATACTATGGTTCTACTCCACTCTGTACAAGCGCCAGCTGATTGTCGGGAATCTTGTTGTTTCGGTTTTAACAGGATTAATTCCTCTCATTCCCCTGGTGTTTGAGCTTCCCTTGTTGGGAAACTTCTGGGAGGTTATTGCCGTTTACCAGCTCGACCTGCACCAGCTTGTTTACTGGGTTGGTGGTTATGCCACAATGGCTTTCCTACTCACATTTGTTCGTGAGATTATAAAGGACATCGAGGACTTTGAAGGAGATTTTACCTATGGTCGTAACACCATTCCTGTCCGATATGGTATCAAAACAGCCAAGGTTACAGCAGCTTCCATGCTTGGAATCACCATGCTGGCTCTGGTTTACCTTTTTGCCGCTTACATGCGTCAGCTTAGCACCGGCGAATTCGATTTTGTTACTTTTTCCTACTTCTTTTTATTCATAGTTGTTCCATGCTTTGTGCTGCTGGTCATGATACTTCTGGCGCAGGAAAAGAAGGACTACCACAGGGCAAGTGGCTTTTGCAAGCTTATCATGCTATTTGGCCTTCTCTACGCATTTATTTTCCGTTGGTTTATCGTTTAACTTTTATTGATGCTTTTACAAGAACTTTTGACAGGATACAAGCTAGTGCTTGCCTCGGGCTCTCCCAGACGAAAAGATTTGCTTGGGGGATTGAATATCCCATTTGAGGTATGGCCTACCGAACATCAGGATGAGTCTTTCCCTTCAGGTTTGGACACTGAAATAATACCCCAGTACCTAGCTAAAAAAAAATCGTTAGCCTTTACTGGCAAACTCGATAATTCAACTATACTGATAACCTCCGACACAATAGTAGCATGTAACGGAATGGTGCTGGGTAAACCTGCTGATATGGTGGAGGCTAGTAACATGTTGAAGCTCCTTTCGGGCAACATGCATACCGTTGTTACTGGAGTCTGCATTAGCTCCAGTAGTAGGTCGGCTACTTTTCAATCCTCCACGAATGTTTACTTTCGAAATCTTTCTGCCGAAGAGATAGACTACTACGTACAGCACTATAACCCACTTGATAAGGCTGGAGCCTATGGAGTACAGGAGTGGATTGGGTTTGTAGGTGTCGAAAGAATAGAAGGCTCCTACTTTAACGTAATGGGATTGCCCGTACAGCGCCTATATATTGAGCTGGTTAGTTTTTTACAAAATAATAGCTAAAACTATGACTAAAAAATCATTAATTTTTTTCCTGTATTTTTGGGTAACCCTTATTCCGGTTAAGGCCGATGAGGGTATGTGGCTTCCCCTGCTGATTGGAAAAAATACTTCCAACATGCAGGCCCTGGGGTGCAAGCTAACCTCCGAAGAAATCTACAGCGTTAACCACTCCAGCCTTAAGGATGCCGTGGTGCAGTTTGGCGGTGGCTGCACTGCCGAAATTATTTCACCCGATGGATTAATTATTACCAATCATCATTGCGGATTTTCTTCCATTCAATCGCACTCATCGGTACAAAACGATTTTCTTACGAATGGTTTTTGGGCCATGTCTCGCTCCGAAGAGCTGCCAAACCCCGGATTATCCGTCCGTTTCCTGGTTCGAATGGAGGATGTTACCGGTTCGGTGCTGCAAGGTGTTTCGCCCAATACGCCTGAAGCTGAACGGAGCAGGATTGTTTCTGAACACATAAAGTCTATCGAGTCTGCTGCTATGGCGGCCGAACCAGGATACTTAGCTCAGGTCAAGCCATTTTACTATGGAAACGACTACTACCTTCTGATTTATGAAGTCTTTAACGATGTAAGGTTGGTAGGCGCACCACCCGAAGCCATAGGCCGTTTTGGAGGCGATACCGATAACTGGGTATGGCCCCGCCATACGGGTGATTTTTCCCTGTTTAGAATCTACGCCGATAAAAACAACAAGCCGGCACCCTACTCACCCGATAATGTTCCTTATAAACCTAAGAAATTTCTGAAAATTTCAACCAAGGGTGTTAATGAGGGTGATTTTACCATGATTTACGGTTTCCCGGGTAGAACTCAACAGTTTATTACATCAGATGCTGTAAGCCTGCTGGTTAACCAGAGCAATCCCCACAAAATTCACCTGAGGGATATACGTCTTTCAATTTTCAATGCTTACATGTCTGGCAACGATACCATCCGAATCCAATATGCCAGCAAACATGCAGGGGTTGCCAATGCATGGAAGAAATGGATTGGCGAAACTGTTGGGTTGCAGCGCCTGAATGCTGTTCAGTGGAAGCTTGAGCAGGAGCAAATGTTTACCGCATGGGCAAATTCAAATCCTGAACTTTCCAGGGAGTATGCCGGCTTACTCCCTAAGTTTAAAAGGCTCTACGGGGAGTTGGCACCCCTTTCGCTCGTAGCCGACTACAGGAATGAGGCGGTATATGCTGTTGAGTTGCTCGGATTTGCTTCACGTTTTAAAGATGTTTTAGCTGAATTTTCGGACAGCACGCTCGACACGGTTAAGGTGGCATCGCTTAAAAACAGGCTGTCTTCCTATGCTTCTACATTTTACAAAAATTTTAGCTCGCGGGTAGATATGGAGGTATTTGCAGCCATGATGTACCAATACCACCAGCAAATCGGTGGCGATTACCAGCCACAATTTTTAACTCAAGTCAACAACCAGCAACAGGATAGCTGGATGCAGCTGGCTTACAACATTTACAGTAAGTCAATTTTTACCGACAGCCTGATGGTGCTGAACTTGATAAATGACATGGATAGAAGCAACGCTCAAATTATTGCATCCGACAGCATTTACAAGATATACGCTCAGTTTGAGAACATATACCAGTCTAAGGTTGATACTCGCTATCGTGAAATTCAGGACAGCATAGATATTCTATACCGAACCTACGTTAAGGGACTCAGGGAGATGCAGCCCGATAAAATGTTTTTCCCTGATGCCAACTCTACCCTTAGGGTGGCTTATGGGAAAGTTGCCGGATTCTCGCCTCGCGACGGGGTAAATTACTTGTATTACACCACAATTGACGGTATTGCCCAGAAATCACTGCAGTCGGATGTCCCCGACTACAAACCTCCTGTCAAGCTGATGGAGCTATATCGCAATAAGGACTTTGGTAGGTATGCGGTGAATGGGACAGTTCCTGTTGCCTTTATTGCAACAAACCATACAACAGGTGGAAACTCCGGAAGTCCTGTGCTCGATTCAAATGGAAACCTCGTGGGGGTTAACTTTGACCGATGCTGGGAAAGTACCATGAGCGATGTGATGTTCGACCCCAACTACTGCCGAAATATTGCCCTGGATATTCGCTACGTGCTGTTTATTATTGATAAATTTGCCGGAGCACAACACCTGATTAGCGAGATGCAGCTTGATGGCTAGCTCCTAAAGCTATCAGAAATTTTTTGAATTACAAGTTGTTCTATCTTAGAGTATAATCTAATTTCATCATAGGTGAAAAGGCTTACACGTTTAACGGGTTCAGGCTAACCGATGAGTGCCTTTGCCTGAATTATACCAAATCACTAAAGCGTCCCTGTCCCTGGACGAAGGAATATTAAGATAGCTTATGGGAATTTTACTACATGTAAGGTTTAAAGCATTTCTTTTGAGAAATTGTATGTATATGGTGTTGAGGTGTTGGAGCGTAAAAGCTGTTTTTAAAACTTTATCCTGAAAAAAGCATTGTATGGCAAATAGAATTATGGATCCCATTGAGAGGTTGATGGGTTTAAGGTATAAATCGCACCCCTGGCATGGTGTTGATGTTGGTCCTGAAGTTCCTGATGTGGTTACTGCCTTTATCGAAATGGTTACTACCGATACCGTTAAGTACGAGGTTGACAAGATGTCGGGCTACCTTAGGATTGATCGTCCTCAGAAGTACTCCAGCGTGCTGCCTGCGCTCTATGGGTTTATACCCCAAACCCTATCGGATGAAAGTGTAGCCCAAATAGCACGCGGGAAAACCGACCGCAAAGATTTATCGGGCGATGGTGATCCGCTGGATATTTGTGTTCTTACAGAAAAAAACATAGTCCACGGTAACCTGCTGGTTCACGCAATCCCAATTGGTGGCTTTAGGATGATTGATGGCAATCAGGCTGATGACAAAATAATTGCAGTTCTTAAGGACGATGCCGTTTATGGGCATATACAAAGTATAGACCAGTGTCCCGAAGCGGTTATCACCAGATTAAGGCATTACTTCCTTACCTACAAGGATTTGCCAGGCACAGTACGCGATTGTGAGATAACCCATGTTTACGGAGTGGAGGAGTGCCATCAGGTTATTAACGCATCACTGGACGACTACCGAAAAAAATTTGAAAACCTCGATATTGTTCTATCCCAGTACGGCATCACTAAAAAATAAATACGGAGGTGCTGTTTTACTTGCCGATTACCCTGTGAAGCAAAATTTGAATTCACTTAAAACAATTTCCTGGGGATGGGGTCATTATCAATGTGAATTACTCATCCACCTATTTTTCGAAAGTGCTAACAAGTTAAGAAAAGCCAGGATGCCCTGGCTTTACACACTTTTTGGGACAGTATCAACTTTAAGGGGGAAAATCGGATTGCAGGAGGTAAAATTCGTAAAAAAAACCTGCCAGAAGTTTGCTGGCAGGCTTTTTAATACTATGAGTCATTTACTTTGAATCACTTACTTTTTAGGTGTGGCGGGTTTTTCGAGCAGCACCTTGCGTGAGAGTTTAAGCTTGCCGGTTTTTTTATCAACGTCAATCAGCTTAACATCAATCTCATCGCCTTCCTTCAGAACATCCTCCACCTTTTCCAGGCGCTTCCATTCAATTTCCGAGATGTGTAGAAGTCCGTCTTTTCCGGGTAATATTTCCACAAACGCCCCAAAAGGCATAATGGATTTAACCTTCCCCCTGTAAACCTCGCCTACTTCAGGAACCGCAACTATGCTCTTAATCCACTTAACTGCAGCATCGCGATTTTCGGCATTTTCGGCAAATACGCTTACAATTCCGTGGTTGTTAGCCTCCTCAATGTTGATGGTGGTGGAGGTTTCACGCTGTATTTCCTGAATCACTTTACCTCCGGGACCAATAACGGCACCAATCAGGTCCCTGGGAATTTCAAATTGCTCTATTCGGGGCGCATGGGGTTTGAAGTCGGCACGGGGAGCCGGAATGGTGTTCAGCATGATGTTCATAATGTGCATGCGGCCTTCATGAGCCTGCTTAAGAGCTTTTGAAAGCACTTCGTAGGAAAGTCCTTCCACCTTAATATCCATTTGGGTGGCGGTTATCCCATCACGCGTGCCGGCAACCTTAAAGTCCATATCGCCCAGGTGATCCTCGTCGCCAAGAATATCCGAAAGGATGGCGTAACGCTCTGACCCCTGCTCGGTGATGAGCCCCATGGCAATGCCCGAAACCGGTTTTTTAATCTGTATGCCCGCATCCATTAGCGCCAGCGTGCCTGCACATACTGTTGCCATGGATGATGACCCATTGGACTCCAGAATGTCGCTTACAACTCTTATTGCATAAGGATTTTCGTTTCCTTGAGGAATCATGTTTTTTAATGCCCGGTGGGCAAGATTTCCGTGCCCGATTTCTCGACGGCTAACCCCTCTGGAGGCTTTTGCCTCACCGGTGGAAAAGGGTGGAAAGTTGTAGTGAAGGGTAAATTTTTCCGTGCCCTGAAGCAGCACCTCGTCTATTATCTTCTCGTCAAGCTTTGTTCCTAACGTAACTGTGGTTAACGACTGGGTTTCACCACGGGTGAATATAGCCGACCCGTGAGCCATGGGAAGGTAGTCAACTTCGCACCAGATGGGTCGAATTTCGTTGGTTTTTCGACCATCAAGGCGAACGCCCTCGTTGAGTATCATGTTGCGCATGGCCTCCTTTTCAACTGCATGGTAGTAGCGGTTAACCATTACCTCCTTCGATTCCCGTTCCTCTTCCGGAATAGTTTCCATGAACGACTGCTTGATGGCTTCAAAGGCAGCTGTTCGCTCCTGCTTTGGCAGCATGGATTTGGCAATGCTGTAAACTTTATCGTAGCAAAACTCTTTTACACTGGCTTTTAGCTGCTCATCGTTTACCTCGTGGCAATACGTACGTTTAACCACGCCTATCTCCTTGGCCAGCTCCATTTGAGCCAAGCACTGGGGTTTGATGGCTTCATGGGCAAACTTTATTGCCTCGAGCATTTCATCCTCCGAAACCTCCTTTAGCTCCCCTTCAACCATGAGGATGTTGTCGTAGGTTGCCCCTACAATCATGTCGATGTCTGCCTCCTCAAGCTGTTGAAAGGATGGGTTGATTAGTAGCTTGCCGTTCACTCTGGCCACGCGAACTTCGGATATGGGACCATGAAATGGAACATCCGATACGGCAAGAGCAGCGGATGCTGCCAAGCCGGCGAGTGCGTCGGGCATAATTTCCTTTTCGGCCGAAATTAGGTTTATGGTAACGAAGGTTTCGGCATGGTAGTCGTCAGGGAATAACGGCCGAAGGGCACGGTCAACCAGACGGGCAATAAGCACCTCGTAATCGGAAGGTTTTGCCTCACGTTTAAAGAAACCACCTGGAAAACGTCCGCTGGCTGCAAATTTTTCCTTGTAGTCCACGCTTAGCGGCATGAAATCTGCATCTTCTTTTGCTTCCTGAGCGCTTACAACTGTAGCGAGAAGCATGGTTTTACCCATTGTTAGCACAACCGAGCCATGAGCCTGCCTGGCCAACTTTCCCGTCTCCAGCGTGATGGTTCGACCATCGCCCAACTCGATTGTTTTTTTAAAAATATTCATCTGCTTGTGTTTATTTAATTTGTTGTGTTTCAAAAAAAGGTTTTAAGAAGTTCTCGTTAAAGGTAGAAATACTATATACTTGTCATTTTAACCTTTGCCAATCATGATAGGGTCGGTATGGATAATCCTCATGGTCGCACAGCTATAACCGAGTATTTGTGCGGTATGGAAAAATCATTTTAAAAAATATTGCTCTGCCGTGATATTCTGGTTTAAAAAATTTCGTTTAGAAATGCTAGCTATATTAAAAAAAGTAGAGGCAATTTACTCTTCCATTTTTGATTTAAGGGGTAGATTGTAAAAAAGGCAATTTTTTAAAATTGCCTTTTTAAGTTTTACTTTCTCAAATTCAGCGCTTTAACTACCTCGCGATACCTGTCAATATCTTTCTCCTTCAAGTAGTCCAGCAACCGCCTCCGTTGACCAACCATCTTTAACAGCGAACGCTGTGTAGCGTAATCTTTTCTGTGAGTTTTAAGATGTTCTGTGAGATGGTTAATGCGGTAGGAAAACAATGCAATCTGGCTTTCCGAAGAACCAGTGTTGGTATCGGACTTACCATACTCCCTAAAAATTTCCTTTTTCTTTTCTACGGTCAAATAGTTCATAGCACTAATAATTAGTGAGTAGATATACACTTATTTTGAGGTGCAAAGATAGGAGTTTTTTTACATTTTGCCTATACACTTAATATTTTTTTGAAAAGTTCTGAAGATGATGGATATCTGAAAAAATTGAAGGACAATGGATAAGGAGAATTTGTTTGGATTTGGCTGATAAATCCTTCAACCAGGCTCTGGACAGGCTAAAATCTTCTAGCTTTAGCTATTCCTGTCCCCATTTTAAACTTTTTCAGGGTGCTCGCCTCTTAGAAGGAGAATTTTCCCATGGCGTAAGTGAAATTGATGGTGAACCACCCGTGTAGGACAACTTGCACAAACCTGCATGAACAACCGGCCTTTACCTGCAAACTCGGTGAAGCCAAAATACGAATGTTCCATTATATTGACCCCGAAGCCTAAAAGTAGGGTAAAGGTAAAAGTAATCAGTAACCGGAAACCTAATAATTTTGCTATGCTAAAGCTCTACGTCGAAAGTTAAGACTTGTTTCGTTTTGCTGCATCAACCCTAATTAGCTCCCTGCCAGGGTTGAGAAGCAACCGATCCTGGCAGCTGGTTAGTATTCAAGGCAAAGGTTTTTCTCCTTCACCACCTTTTTTAGGTTTATAAGTGCATACCGCATTCTTCCTAAGGCAGTGTTAATGCTCACGTTGGTGATATCGGCTATTTCCTTGAAACTCAAGTCGGCATAGTACCGGAGCATTACCACCTCACGCTGGCTGGGGGGTAGCCCATCTACCATCATCCTTACTTCAGCGATTACACGTTCGTAAACCATTCGTTGTTCCGCATTCATTTCAGAAAAACGGGGCGTGTTGAGCAGGTCAACTCCATATTCCTCGTTAGAAACCTCACGGTAATGGCTTTTCTGTCTGAAGTAATCAATAACCAGGTTATGCGCTATTCGCAGCAGCCACGATTGAAACCGGTTGCTCTCCGAATACTTGCCCCCCCTTAGCGACTTTATGGCCTTCACAAAAGTCTCCTGCATCAAGTCATCTGCCAGATGCGAGTTATGAACCATTAGTAAAATGTAGGTGTAAACTCTACGTTCGTGCCTCTTAATTAGCACCTCCATTGCAGCATTGCTGCCTTCCTTAAATTCCGATAGAAGCTCCTGGTCGGAACGATTGTTTGCATTCACAGCAACCTCCCATGTATTGGTAATCGGGTAGAGCTTCTTCCAATAGGCAGGTGTGATTTAGGTTAGTTAACTTAAGTTACAATCGTTTGCCAAAAAAAGTATTTTTTTTTGATATGTGCAAGTTGAACCCATTTTTTTATTATCACGTGGCTGTTTATTTTCTTACTTTTTTTTGAGGGAAGGTTCAAAGGAAATTCCTCAGCAAAATTACTGGTTTGGTTTGTTTCAGGTTTACAGATGAGAAAAGTTGAGGTTATTCCAGCTTGTTTTGCGAATAGCTGCTACCTTTGCCGGTTAATATTTTTTTTAAATGACACGTAGTGTTGAAAATGTTATTTCGGTAAAGGGTGCACGGGTTCATAATCTTAAAAATATCAGCCTAGACATTCCCCGCAACGCCCTGGTAGTAATAACGGGAGTATCGGGTTCGGGCAAGTCATCTCTGGCATTTGATACCATATATGCCGAAGGTCAGCGTCGCTATGTGGAAAGCCTCTCTGCCTACGCACGGCAATTTCTTGGACGTATGGCTAAGCCAGAGGTTGATCTGATTAGCGGAATCCCCCCGGCAATTGCCATTGAGCAGAAGGTTAATACACGAAATCCCCGCTCTACGGTTGGAACATCAACCGAAATATACGACTACCTTAAGCTGCTCTTTGCCCGAATTGGAAGAACATACTCCCCCGTATCGGGGAAAGAGGTGAAAAAGCATTCTGTCAGCGATGTGGTTAACTTCATCAGCTCCTTTAACGAGGGAACCAAAATGATGCTTTTAGCACCCCTTACACCGAATGGGGATATGAAGCAGAAGCTGGAAGCTCTTGCTCACGAAGGCTTTACACGTGTTGAGGTTGGAAATCAGATAGTTCGGATTGATGAGCAAAAATTCAGGGAGGTGGTTGACCTTTCGGGATCGGAGTTGCGGCTGGTTATCGATCGTTTTGCCGCAGCCGCTGATGATGAATTCCTTAGCCGGTTGGCCGACTCGGTTCAGACTGCCTTTGCAGAGGGGAAAGGCTTTTGCCTGTTGAAAGTTTTCGACGACAATGGGAGCTATAGCCTGGAGCAATTCTCCAGCCTCTTCGAGATGGACGGGATTAAGTTTGAAGAACCCACCGAGCACCTGTTCAGCTTTAATAGCCCTTTGGGTGCTTGCCCTACTTGTGAGGGCTATGGGAAAATTGTAGGAATCGATGAAAATCTGGTCATCCCTAACCGTAGTCTTTCTGTTTACGATGATGCAATTGCCTGCTGGAAGGGTGAAAGTATGAGCTGGTATAAGGATAGGGTTGTGGAAAATGCCAGCCGATACGGAATACCAATTCATAAACCATACTTTCAGCTTTCCGAGGAGCAGAAATCGCTACTTTGGGAAGGAACTCCTCATTTCACTGGAATTAATGACTTTTTCAGAGAGCTGGAGGGAAAAAAGTATAAGATACAGTATCGGGTTTTGCTTTCCCGGTTCATGGGAAAAACTACCTGTCCAACCTGCAGGGGAGGAAGACTTCGTCGTGAGGCAACTTTTGTCAAGGTGAACGGCTATACCATACAGGAATTGGTTGAGATGCCAGTAGCCGACTTGGCGGAAGTTTTCAACAATCTCGAGCTCACCGAACATGAGGTTGGGGTAGCCAAACGAATTCTTATCGAGCTAAAAAATCGCTTGAACTACCTGGTCAACGTGGGGCTTGGATACCTCACGCTCAACCGGCTCTCCTCATCACTGTCGGGAGGTGAATCGCAGCGTATCAACCTGGCCACATCTTTGGGAAGCAGCCTGGTAGGTTCGCTGTATATCCTCGATGAACCCAGCATCGGGCTACATCCTCGTGACACCCACCTGCTCATTGATGTTCTGAAGAAACTGCGTAACATGGGCAATACGGTGGTTGTTGTTGAGCACGATGAGGAAATCATCAGGGCTTCCGATTATATCGTTGACATTGGCCCCTATGCCGGGGTTAACGGAGGCGAGGTTGTTTTCGAAGGACCCATCGAAAACCTTGAAAAAGCCACTCAAAGCCTAACGGCCAACTTTCTTTTAAGCAGGGAGCAAATACCCGTTCCCAGGGTTCGGAGAAAATGGAATAGCTATATTGAGATTTCCGGAGCCCGGGAAAATAACCTAAAGGGTATTGATGTTAAATTTCCGCTTAGCTGTCTGGTTGTAGTTACAGGTGTAAGCGGATCGGGTAAATCGAGCCTGGTGGACGATATTTTATACCCTGCCCTTCTGAAGCAGCTAACGGGTGCTGGTCCCCGTGCCGGACAGTTTGATTCGCTAGGTGGCGACTGGAAGCTAATTTCAGGGGTTGAGCTGGTAGATCAGAATCCAATTGGCCGATCGTCGCGGAGCAATCCGGTTACCTACATCAAGGCATGGGATGAGATTCGTAAGCTTTTATCCGAACAACCCTACGCAAAACGAAATGGGTATAAGCCCGCTCATTTCTCCTTTAATGTCGAGGGTGGACGATGCGAGGAGTGCCAGGGTGAAGGTGTTATTCATGTTGAGATGCAGTTTATGGCCGATTTGACCTTGGTTTGCGAGAGCTGTAAGGGGAAACGTTTTAAGGATGATATCCTGGAGGTGAGGTACAACGGAGCCAACGTTTATGACATTTTAAACATGACGGTTGATCAGGCCATTGAATTTTTTAGCAAGGGGAAAACTTTAACTGAGCAGAAAGTTGTGGATAGGCTAAAACCGCTTCAGGATGTTGGGCTGGGCTACATACAGCTGGGACAATCGTCCAGCACCCTCAGCGGTGGGGAAAGCCAGCGGGTGAAACTTGCCTCTTTCCTTCAAAAGGATGCGTCCATTCGCCCGCTTCTTTTTATTTTTGACGAACCAACCACTGGTCTTCATTTCAACGATATTCGCCAGTTGCTGAATGCCTTTGACGCCCTGCTGGCTAAAGGACACAGCCTGGTCATAGTTGAACATAACCTTGAAGTGATAAAAAGTGCCGACTGGGTAGTAGATTTGGGCCCGGAAGGCGGGCAGGAGGGAGGTTTGCTGGTTTTTGCCGGGACTCCCGAAGATCTTGCTGCCAACGAGGCGTCCCATACGGGTGTATTTCTAAAAAAGAAGCTGAATGGTTAATAAAAAAAGCCGCATGTAGCGGCTTTGTACAGTCTTAGCTGTAGCTACTCGGCCTTCAACCCGAACATGATTGCTACGCAACCACTTGCCAACTCCGAGCCAGAATTTCCCGATGAAGGCACTCTCACCAAAATAATCAGCTGCTGGGTTGCCTCAACCTTGAAGTTCCATGATGTGGCATAGTTATTTTTGGCATTGGAGTATAGCACCCTGCGGTCAACGTCCATCACCAGAAATTCTATTTTAGCCAGGGATTCGGAGCCACAAATTGATATTCTGTATTCCTGGCCTGCATAAAAGGTTTTAAATAGCTCGGCGTCCTCACCCTCGGTTAGAATTGCTGCGTTGTAATTCCCATCATGAACGTACGGAGCCAACTCCAACTTGCAAATTTTTTTTGCAAAGTTTTTACATTGGGCTTGTGTGCTGTGGGGTTGAAGTAGCAGTAGCCCTAGAATAAGAATTGTAGTGGTAAATGATTTCATACCGGAATGTGTTATGCTATGCTGTGTACTTTGTACGCAATTCCTTAACTTTTGTTTTAAGCTTGTTGAAAACATCAGGGTTAACGGTAATGACATTTTTTGAACGCAGGATGGTTGCCCCGTTGTTGCTAGCGGGAACAACTTCAACCCGAGATGCAGAAATTTGAATGTCATAAAATATTTCGCTTAGCTTTTGCATGTCGGAGTAAATTTCCATAACATCAGCGTTATCGGAATTCTGCTTTAAAAGGCTTAAAACGGTTTCAAGGGAAAACTTCTGATCGGCAATTCTATCCACCAGCTCATTATCCATCTTCTTTTCATCGCTAACCAGCGAGGTGGCCAGGTAAAGCCCCTCCAACCATCCGCCTACCAGAATTATAGATCCAATAGCAACCCGGTCATCTTCCTCCAGGATGGAGTTGGTGTTAAGGAATGTTTCGGATATGGTTTCCATTATTACATCGCGGTTGTTGATGTTTTCTTCAAGCCGTTGAATTACCGAGTTATCAATGGCATTCAGAATGCCTAGCCCATCTGCCATTTTCTTTGATGCATTCATCAGGTTAATCGTGGCCTGGGTTTGATCGAACAGGCTGGCGTAGCTTAAGTCGGTGCTGTAGATTCCCAGGTTTAACGCCATGCTTTTACTGGTGTTGTAGTGCGCAACGTTTTCAACCGGGTTTAGCAGGTCTTCATTGTATACTGCGCCTGACCGTTTTAGTATTAGGGCCGTTTCGAGTGGGGAGGGCAGGGAGTAGAATATTTGCTTAACCGATTGGATGCTTTGAGAAATCACGCTATCAGCGGCAAGTTCATCCTCCGTGACTTTTAACGATTTGTCCGAGGGTTTCTCCGATTTGCAGGCTACCCCGCCTACTATCAGCAGCAGTCCTAATAACTTTACTATTCGCTTGACGAAACCTGTAGCCATATCACCAACTTTTAATTGTCAATTTTACCCACATTTTCAGTAAGTAAAGATAAAATAATTTTTTACTATATTCCTATAGAAATTCATTGTTGAATTCAAATAATTGCAAAAAAGTTGATAACCAGGGTTGATTTTCAACCATTTTGTTGTTTGGATGGAATCAAGCTATGTCGGTCCAGTAAATGCAACATGCAGAAAAATAATTCCTCTGCTTAAGGCTTAAAAAATTTCGGCTACCTCCTTTTTTAGGAAATCAATAGCAAGCGTAGTGGGGTTAGTATCAAGCTCCACGTAGGTTTCAATTATTTTTTGGCTCAAGGCCATGCTGGTTTCGTTGGGGTTTATCCTGTCGGCACAAACGTTGATAAGCTTAATAATGTTCTCCTTGGCATTTTTAACCATCTCCCAGGCTTCCTTGCTTACGTAGAGCTGCTGCGATAGGTTGTGCTCCCATTCAGCCCTTATGGTGCCCAGCAATGCCGTGTGCAGGTCGGAAGCCAGCATCCCTTTTTTTGTAGTTCTTGGCAGCAACGATTCGGGTGATATTCGTTCGAGGAAAAGCACAAGCCTCTCGTAGGCTTGCAGCCTCACTGGGGTGGTTATCTTTATGTTATTAAACATCAGCTCAGATTTCCTGCGGTTGGTTTCGCTCTTAATCATGGCCGATATGGCAAGGTATCCCGCCAGAAAAACCATTAGAGCGGGCAGCACTATCTTCAGAATTTCTGCTAGCATGGGTTAGGATTTTAAGGGAAAGTTTGACTATTTTTGAGTTCTTAAAATTACAAAAAGAATTTTGAATTTATTTTAAATCTATACGGTTATGGAGAAAGTATCTTCTCGAATAGCAGCATTGGAGGAATCTCAAACCATTGCCATGTCGCAAAAATCACGGGAGTTGGCGGCACAGGGAATTGATGTGGTTAACCTCAGCTTGGGTGAACCCGATTTTTTTACTCCCGATTTTATTAAGGAGGCCGCAAAGCGCGCTATTGATGAGAACTTTTCGTTTTACCCCCCGGTTTCGGGGTACAAGGACTTGCTGGAGGCGATATGCGGAAAGCTGAAGCGGGAGAATGATCTTACCTTTACCCCCGACCAGGTTGTTGTTTCGGCTGGTGCTAAGCATAGCCTGTCAAATGTGCTAATGTGCGTTGTTGAAAAGGATGATGAAGTGGTTGTCCCAGCACCCTACTGGGTTAGCTACGTTGAGCTTATTAAGCTGGCCGAAGGGCGGAGCGTTATAGTTCCAACCACCATTGAGAATGATTTTAAGATTACCCCTCAGCAGCTTGAGGCTGCAATAACTCCAAAAACCAGGGCATTTCTCTTTTGCTCCCCTTCAAACCCCACAGGAAGCGTTTACTCCAAGGCTGAACTTGAGGCCATTGCCAGGGTTATTGAGCAGCACCCAAATATCATAGTAATTTCCGATGAAATTTACGAGCATATCAACTTCGTGGGAAAACATGAGAGCATTGCCCAGTTTGATAGCATTCGCGACAGGGTGGTCATCATTAACGGGGTGTCGAAAGGCTACGCCATGACCGGTTGGCGGATTGGATTTTCTGCGTCGGCTAAATGGATAGCCAAGGCTGCTGCCAAGCTACAGGGACAACAAACTTCGGGAGTATGCACCATTGCCCAAAAAGCTGCCACTGCTGCCTTTAACTCCGATGGTCAAACCACCCGCCAAATGTGCGAGGCGTTTAAAAGACGCCGCGACCTGTTTGTAAAGGGAATTTCGGGTATCAACGGTTTCAAAATAAATGTTCCTCAGGGCGCATTCTACCTCTTCCCCGACATTACGCACTTCCTGGGTTTGCACTTTAATGAGCAGGTTGTTGCTACTGCTGACGATTTTGCCATGTATCTGCTAAACAACGCTCATGTTGCTGTTGTATCGGGCTCGGCTTTTGGTTCGCCCTACAATATTCGTTTGTCCTATGCTACGTCTGACGAAAAACTTAGCATGGCTGTTGAGCGCATTGCCCAGGCTGTTAAGCTACTACGCTAGCAACTTGTTGAGCTTATTCAACCTAAAACTGATTTAACTTGAGCCAACCCCAGCTAAAGACTTTTTCCAGAAGATGGCTGCCTATAGTTTTGGCATTAGCAGGATTGTTTGTGGGCTTTTTGGTGCTTTACCGCTATGTTACTACTTTCCGTGTCGACAATGTTGCGTTAACGCACGATACATACTTGTACATACCCACCGGATCCGATTTTGATGAAGTTGTTAGGGACATGGAAGGTAAGGGTCTCCTAAAAAACGTTGGTAGCTTTATAAAAGTCTCCAGGAAGATGGGTTACGACCTGCATGTTAAGCCAGGACGGTACCGTGTAACTCCTGACATGAGCAACCAAAAGCTGGTGAACAAGCTTTTAATGGGAGCGCAGGACCCAGTGAGGGTTACATTTCACAATATCAGAACCAAGCAGCAGCTCTCGGGACGAATTTCCAAACAGCTGGAGGCTGATTCGCTTTCCATTTTGACCATGCTGAGGTCGCAGGTTGATGCCATGGCATTCGGATTTGATACTGCAACCATAATGGCCATGTTTATTCCAAACACCTATGAATTCTACTGGAATACCGATGCCAACGACTTTTTTACAAGGATGAAAAAGGAGTATGAAAGTTTCTGGACACCTGAACGCGAGCAGAAAGCCTATCGGCTTGGGATAACAAGGGTAGATGTTTCTATATTGGCCTCAATTGTTGAGGAGGAAACCAGAATGGTAACTGAAATGCCTGTTATTGCAGGAGTTTACATTAATAGGCTGCATAGGGGAATCCCCCTTCAAGCCGATCCAACCGTTAGGTTTGCCCTTGGCGATTTTTCCATCAGAAGAATTCTTTCCAAACACCTTCAACTCGATTCGCCCTATAACACGTACAAGTACAAGGGACTTCCACCAGGTCCAATTAGATGTCCCTCCATTAGAGCTATTGACGCTGTGCTAAATGCCGAGAAACATAGCTATCTCTACTTTTGTGCAAAGCCTGATTTTTCGGGCTACCATGTTTTTGCCCGAACTCTCATGGAGCATAACCGGAATGCAGAGGCATACCGCAGGGCATTGAATAGGGAAAAAATTTTCAGGTAGCTTTGCTGCCAGAAATCTCCATGCGTTTGCTAACTTGCATCCATGTTTCTAATTCTAAAACCTACAGCAATGAAACAGCTAATTACACCAATTCTTGTATGCCTTAGCGGAATCCTCCTGGCCCAACCTGCCGAGGTTTTAACCTTAAATAAACCCTCATTATCCAGAGGGAAAAACATTATGGAGGCCCTAGCCAGCAGAGCTTCCGCCACCGAATTTACATCCGATGAGTTATCCCTGCAGGATATTTCCGATTTGCTTTGGGCTGCAAACGGCATTAACCGACCCGAAATTGGGAAAAAAACGGCACCTTCTGCAACAAACTCTCAGGACATAGACGTTTATGTGGTTACTTCAAAAGGAGCCTATATCTATGAACCTGTACAGCATCAGCTAAAGCTGGTTAATGCTGGAGATTTTAGGGAGTTAGTGGCTGGCCGTCAGAAGAACTTTGCCAACGCTCCGCTATTCTGTATTATGGTTTCGGATATCTCACGATTCCGGGGTAATGATGATTCTCAGAAAATGAGGTGGGCTGCAATGGATGCTGCCATTGTTTCGCAAAACATTAACATATTTTGCTCTGGGGTGGGCTTGAGAACAAGAACCAGGGCTTTTATGGAAGCAGATAAGCTACGTGAGGCGCTAAAACTTACCCCCTCACAGTTCCCAATGCTAAATAATCCGGTGAGCAATTAGGCATATTGTAGAGTTCCTAACGCAATTTTGCTTGTTTACCATCTGGAATTTTATAATACTGACATTACTGAACCCTGATGTGCGGGAAACTTTCAGCAGATAAAAACTTATCATCAAATCAGCAACCAGAACAAGTTATGTTTTGAGCACTTGCTGCAACTTTTTTAATTTTGAGCAGGGTAAAAGTTTACACTATACATGGTTAAATTTGCAAGCAGTTCTATGTTTCGTTTCGTAAAGATACTTCTAACCCTGGTTGCTGTTTTACTGGCTGAGATTACTTTTGCCCAGAAATTCTTTGAGGTCGAAAAAGTTGAGGATGCCCGGGTTAAATTTTATGCGGTTGATGACCCCAAGGATGCCGATCTGCTGTTCTGCATTATCTATGAGGAAAAATTGATTACTAAGGCCGGCATTATGATGGAGGTGGAAACGCCCAGGGAGGCGCAAGTGCTCATTATTTTTGTTGACGATCCGGCTCTTGCCGACATTAAGGTTTGGCTGGTTGAAAAACCGGAGGAGGTGGTGTGGAAAAACGAATCGAAACGAAAGTTGCTTTCTGTTGGTGGGCTCAAGTAATGATGGGGGCTACTTTTTTTTAATTTGAAGTAATAGCGGTGCAGGTAATCTCGAACCATAAACTATCAATTTCCTATATGAACGATCAACACCGATACAACCAACGGGGAGTTTCAGCATCAAAGGAGGATGTTCATAACGCAATAAAAAATCTGGATAAGGGCCTATACCCTAAGGCTTTTTGTAAGGTTGTTCCCGATATTTTAGCTGGCAATCCGGATTACTGCCTGGTGATGCATGCCGATGGGGCAGGAACAAAGTCGTCGTTGGCCTATGCATACTGGCGCGAGACTAATGATATGTCGGTTTGGAAAGGAATAGCTCAGGATGCTGTTGTGATGAATTTAGACGACCTGCTTTGTGTGGGCGTTACGGATAACATACTTCTCTCCTCTACTATTGGCCGGAATAAGAACCTTATTCCCGGCGAAGTCATTTCTGCGATAGTTGAGGGAACCGCTCAATTTTGCGAGGAGATGCAAAAATATGGTATCCACATAACGCTTACGGGTGGAGAAACAGCCGACGTAGGCGACTTGGTCAGAACCGTAATTGTTGACTCTACCGTTATTGCCAGGCTGAAGCGAGCGGAGGTAATATCTAACAGTAACATTCAGGATGGAGATGTTATCATCGGCCTATCATCGTGTGGCAAGGCTAATTATGAACAGGAGTACAACGGAGGCATGGGTAGCAACGGGCTCACCTCTGCCCGCCATGATGTTTTTAGCAGCTACCTGGCCGATAAGTATCCCGAAACATTCGATCCGTCAGTTCCTCGCGAGTTGGTGTACAGTGGTAGCTTTAAGCTCACCCAGATGGTTGATGAAGTCGGAATTACTGCCGGAAAGCTGATGCTTTCACCTACAAGAACCTATGCCCCTGTTGTGAAAGAGGTTCTTGACAGCTACCGTCCTGTGATTCATGGCCTTGTGCATTGCTCGGGAGGAGCTCAAGCTAAAGTGCTCAACTTCGTTGATAACCTACACGTGGTTAAGGATAACCTTTTTCCCATTCCTCCTTTGTTTAGGATTATCCAAAGCGAGTCGAATACATCGTGGAGGGAAATGTACAAAGTTTTCAACATGGGGCACCGATTTGAAATATACGTTTTCCCTGAATTTGCCGATGATATTATTGCCATTTCTAAGGATTTTGGCGTAGATGCAAGGGTTGTTGGCTACTGTAGCAGCTTTCAGGGGAAAAAGCTAACAATTAAATCAGAAAAAGGTGAATTTTACTACTAGAAAGTGGTGTTTGAGCTCTTTTGAACGTGAAGAATAAAATTTTTGTTTAGCCCTCTCCGTGCTTGCTGTTATTAGTCATTCAATCAGCTGTTTACCACATTATTAAAAAGGTGTATTATACCCTGCACCAAAGATCTGAACGTCACAGTAATATCAACCTTGCACCTTGTTGGGTAAAGCATTATGAGTGGTGGAAGAATACTCGCTTTCTAAATTTATGCTTACCTTTGCGCATTATATTACCAGTCTATGTCCGACAATACAATTACCAGGAAGCTAGAAGGAGTAAGGCAAAAGTTCGAAGAAATTGGGCAGAAAATAACCGATCCGGCCGTAATGGCCGATATGAAAAAATTTGTAAGCCTGAATAAGGAGTACAAAGCGCTAGAACCCTTAGTTGCTGCCTACGAAAAGTACAAGAATATACTGAGCAACATCGAATCGTCCCGGCAAATACTTAGCTCCGAAAAGGATGAGGAGCTGCGAGAAATGGCCAAGGAGGAACTCGATGCCCTTACCCAGGAGCAGGAAAAGCTGGAGGAAGAGATAAAATTATTACTGCTCCCGGCTGACCCTGAAGACTCCAAGAATGCCGTGATGGAGATACGCGCCGGAACAGGTGGCGACGAGGCCAGTATTTTTGCCGGCGACCTTTTCCGCATGTACACCAAGTTTTTTGAACGGAAGGGTTGGAAGTACGAGGTTACCAGCTCTTCGGAGGGTACGGTTGGTGGTTACAAAGAGATTGTGATGAGTGTTACCGGAAACGGCGTATATGGCATTTTGAAGTACGAATCGGGTGTACATCGGGTGCAAAGAGTCCCACAAACCGAAACTCAGGGAAGAATTCACACATCAGCAGCCACTGTTGCTGTGCTTCCCGAGGCTGAAGAGTTCGATATTGACCTTAAAATGGAGGATATCCGAAAGGATATTTTTTGCTCTTCGGGTCCGGGTGGTCAAAGCGTTAATACAACCTATTCCGCCATTCGTTTAACCCATATTCCCAGTGGAATTGTTGTTCAATGCCAGGACCAAAAATCACAGCTTAAAAACTTTGACAAGGCGTTGGCCGAGCTACGTACCCGCTTGTATAACCTTGAGTACCAAAAGTACCTCGACAACCTTTCGTCCAAGCGTAAAACCATGGTTTCAACCGGCGACCGATCGGCTAAAATCCGAACCTACAACTACCCGCAGGGACGAGTTACCGATCATAGGATAAACCTTACCCTTTACAACCTCTCTGCCATCATGGATGGAGATATTCAGGAGCTAATTGACAAGCTTCAGCTAGCTGAGAATGCCGAAAGGCTAAAAGCCGAATCAACAGACTAACCAGTAGCCAGAATGACTCCCGAACAGCTATTCGACCAGATAAGATTGAAACGGAGTTTCCTATGTGTGGGGTTGGACACGGAGCTTACAAAAATTCCCGAGTTCCTCCTTACCAAGGATGACCCGATTTTTGAGTTTAACAAGGCAATTGTTGATGCCACTCACGATTTGGCCATTGCCTATAAGCTGAATCTGGCGTTCTACGAGGTGCATGGTGCTACCGGATGGAATAGCCTGGTTAAAACCATCAAGTACATTCGACGCTTCTACCCCTCAATGTTCATCATTGCCGATGCCAAACGGGGCGATATTGCCAGCACTGCACGCATGTATGCAAATGCCTACTTTAAAAGTCTGGATTGTGATGCGGTTACCGTTTCGCCATACCTGGGTCACGATTCCGTTACGCCATACCTGAATTTTGAGGGCAAGTGGACTATCCTGTTGGCCATCACCTCCAACGATGGCTTTCGCGATTTTCAGCTGGCCGTTAACAGGGATACAGGTAACTTTATGTTTGAGGATGTTGTTGCCAAGTCGTTGCAGTGGGGCAACGAGGCTAATATAATGTACGTGGTTGGGGCAACTCATCCCGAGTATTTCGCCGCTGTACGAAAAATTGTTCCTAACCATTTTCTGCTTGTCCCGGGTGTTGGGGAACAGGGTGGTAGCCTCGAAAAGGTTGCCGAACATGGTTTAAATAACCGCTGCGGGTTAATTGTTAATTCTTCAAGGGGCATTATTTATGCTGATATTACCAGCCGATTTACGAGCGCAGCTAGAGCGCGTGCCCTAAAGCTGCAGCAGCAGATGGAATCTATTTTAACTGCGGCAAAACTTGTTTAGCCCTTTTTCATTTTACACGTTGGTAGATATTCAATGCTCTACAGCCACAATACGGATTTTTTACTTTACAAGCAGGGCCGAAAACCATCTCCAGAACTCCCTGTGAAAATTTTCACCGGATTCCCCAGGATAAAGGTTCAAGTACGATTGGCCTGACTGTTGGTTTGGGGTAATCAAAAACAGCTCATTCCTGTCGTACAGAAGTGATGCCTCGGGGTGAAACTGAACACCAACCACGTTTTTATACTTGATATGGCGTATTGCCTCCACCACTTTACCGTCAGCTGAATATCCTGCTACCCTAATGTTGTCGCCAAGCATTTTCAAACACTGGTGGTGGCTACTAAGCACAAAGGGCTTTTTACCGTCAGCTATTGAGCTGAACAGCTCATCCGAAAACTCTACCTGATGAAAAGTTCCACCGAGTAGCTGTTCTTCGTAACCATAGCTGCAGTTGTAGTTACGGTGCTGCTGGTTGATTTCCTGTGCCAGCACCGATTCAACAGTTGAAAGGTGGTAGATATCGGTTGGAATATCCTGGTAAAGCGTCCCTCCGGCTGCCACGTTAATGCTCTGCATTCCCAGGCAAATTCCCAGCACAGCAAGGTTTGAGCTATCAGCCAGTAGCGGCTTAAAAAGGGTATCACGCCTTCCACCCAGCAGGTGGAAGAGGAAGGAAATTTCCATGCTATGCCTTTCCGGGTCGGTTATTTGGGTTAGCAGGCTGGTGGGCTCACTATATATTGAAGGCGGTATATCGGGACCTCCGGTAAAAATTATACCAGCACATGTGCTTACTAGCTTCTCAAATATTCCGCTACAGGCGTTACGGTGAAATATGCTGTCCGGTGTGATTTCGGGTTTTATGGGCAGAAGATAAAAGTAGTCAATGGCGTTCTCAGCAATGTACTGCTGCGAGAGGGCGTAATCGTAATTTTCTCCACTGTGGTAAATTCCAACAATTCTTGTACTGTTTGGCAGTACAAGGAGACCGTTTTTCACCAGCTTGTCGAATGTTTTGATGGTGCTAACGGTTGGGTGGGTGATAATAAGCGAGTTACCATCCTTTGAGCAAAGCTCATCAGCTCCAATGGTAATTTCCCCTGAACTGTGTGTTTTGGTAAAGCAACCGGTGTGTAGCACACTGGTTGTGATGAGCATTAATGCTGCAAGCAGCCGGATTTGTGCTATGCGCATAGTTTTCCGATTTTAATAGGCTAAATTAAAGCTATTCAACTCATTAAACATTGCCCGGTTACTGGCTGCTTGTGCAGCTAATCGTGCAACAGTAAGTAAACCCGGAAATAGTAAACAAAATACTCTCATGTTGATTTATGGTGTAAATGCTAACGGCTGTCTGTTGCTTACGCTGGGAAGTTAACCGCCAGCGGCGTTATCCGCCGTTAAAAACATACTAAAATACTAAAAATTTTCGTATTTTCATCATCAGCCCCAGAGGAAGGAACTGCTTGTTATAGCAGGTGCTTTATTCGTCGAGAAAAGCTGCTATTTCCTGCCGTAATTTTATTAAGTCACTAGAGACAATTGCCCAAATAATATCTTCGGAAACAGAATCATATCCGTGAATTATACGATTCCTTGTATCAACTATCTTTCTTGCGTTAGAAATTCTAATTTCTGGATGTACCTTGAGTATTCGACTTATGGCTTCCCCGATTATTTCAATATTTCTTTCGATTGCTTTTCTCGCCTTCAAATCTTTTTGAAATTCATAAAAGTTTCTCTTTTCTGGCAGAAATAGTTAAATTTCATCAATGGATTGTATGATGTCTTCAAGCCAAGTTAGGACTTCCTTTTCCATAAATTTGAACTTTAGTGCGTTCGATTTCACTTTTCAGGTATTTATTCCTAATGGCTTTTTGCTCTAAAAGGTCTATTTGCCTTTTAAGGATTTCTTCAAGTTGAAACTTAAGGTTGAAGTATTTGTCAGAATAAGAAATCGGGTCGTTTTCATCAATGTCTACAACGAAGTCAATGTCGCTGTCTGCGCTGAATTTTTCAGTTGTAACTGAACCAAAAGCAAATAAAGCTCTAACTTTATTTAGTTCACAAAGTCTTTTGATTTGGTCAATATGTAGACTTATTATGTTATTCATAGCAATTCAAAGATAATACAATTTGGCTTAAAGAGCAACATCGTTTAATCGTCTCTTAGCATTTGCTACAACTCGTTTATATATACATCTTTCCCCGCCAAAAGGTGTATATATAAACCCAAAAATGAATATACTGTAAACTTTTGGCTTTATGGAGGTGTACTATATATGTCTTAAAATTAAAAATAAATTTTTAAAATTATCAAGCGGTGATTTATTTTTTTGTAAACTTTTTTGTAGTACATGGTTGTAAATTCCTCGCTCGGCGTAGCCTGCAACTTCGTTGTGCCTATCGGAGCGGTTCGAAGAAGTCAAGCTAAGCCGAACGAATGCTAACAGTATGGGTTGCTAAAACCGCAGTCCCAACGTCCACATCATGCAGTAGGGCATGATGGTGGTTGCAAATCCGCGGCGTTTGAAAGCCTTGTGTTGCGCCTGTGGCAATGCTTGCAAATGACCGTATATGGCATGTTATCCGTTTGTTATTCTATTTTATTTGCTTTTTCAGGTCATTTATAAACTGCGAAATTGGTCTAACATAGTCTTTTAGTCCAATATGCTCACTTGCATATTTCAATCTTCTGCTATTGTCTGGTAAATAAAATATATGTCTATGCCCTCCAAGTAATGTGAGTTTGTCGTCAGATAAATCTTCGTCAAATGTAACAACGTGGAAAATATGCTTTATTTTAAATTTGCTTAAAATCGTTGCTTCAGCAGAAGAAACTTGTTTCCATCGCTCACGAATTGTCCTTTTACAAGAAATGCCAATTAACCAACCGTCTTTTGTTCTTACCCAATTATCCACCTCAATGTCAGCTTGAAAATGCTCTGGTGCTTCTGCTCGCTTGATTTTATAATATTCAAGAATAAAGTCAGTAACGTCTTCTAAACTCCCGCCTGCACGCTTTTTCCGTTTTTGACCTGCACGCCTTTCAAATTCTTGTGTAAATGAAGTAAGTACAATATTTTGCTCTTCTTTAGTTATTGATTTGTCCTTTTCAAGAAGCACGCGAAGTGAAGTAAATGCCCTTACAATCTCAGTTCTTTCTGCTGTTAAACATCCCTTAATACCAAGGTCGTCCCACAAACTAATTACAGTGGCAAGTCCTTTTTCTCCCTGAATATCAAGATATGCCTTAGCTATATTCAAAGTAAATTCTTTGTCATCACTTGGAATATTAGAAATGGCCTGATGTAATGGAAGCATAATATTTTCACAAGTCATTATGAATACTTCCATATCTTCAAGAGTATTAATCTCTTCGTCAAGTTCATCCAACATTCGTTGAACCCTATTATCTCTTGAGGTAGTTTTTTTATACCTATCTTCAATGATATTTCTAAGAGTTTGTTTTTGTAAGCTAAGAGTATCTTTTCCTTTGCTTTCTTTTGCTAATAGTCTCAAACTGCTTGCAAGAGTCGATAATAATTTTGGCTCTTTACCTACAGCAATGTATTTATCATTATTGATTAACATCCTTGAAAACCAGTAGACATTATGCCATCTGTTTTGAATATTGCTTAATATTTCGGTTGCTTTCACGCTTCTAATTTTTTTGTTGAAACTTAATTCTGCCTTGGCTTTGAAAGTCGGAAATACGTTTTTCTGCCATTTCGATATACTCTGGCGAAAGTTCGATTCCTAAATATTTTCTATCATTCATCAACGCTGCTATTGCTGTTGTGCCTGAACCCATAAAGGGGTCAAGAATAGTTTTAGCATTAGTTGAAGAAATTATCCGGTCAATCAGTGCGACTGGAAATGGGGCGGGATGGGGGTTATTCATTTCTTGCTTAAACTCCCAAACATCACCGAAGGCGTTAGCTTTCGGAACAAGTTTGAATTCAGATTTAGCAATCAGATATATGACTTCGTATGTAGGTAAAAAATAACCAGAATTAAAATTGATTCCACCTTTACGTTTCCAAATTATTATTTGCCTTATTGGCAATCCATTAACGATGTCCTGCCGGTCTTGAAGCAATCCATCTTGGACTCTCCATTTATGATTGTAAAAAATCGCTCCATCATTTGGAATAATTCTTAACATTTCTTGTAAGCATTCTCTTTGCCACTTTGCATATTCTTCATGTGGCATACAGTCGTCATGATGGCTGTAACCATTGACCAATTCAGCATTTTTCCATTTTCCACCTCTACCATCTTTCATTCCATTACCCGTAGAGTTTTTTAGGTTATAGGGAGGTGAAGTAATTACTAAGTCAATAGATGCATCGGGAAGCTGTTTCATAACCTCCAAGCAATCCCCTTGAATTATTTTATTAAATTCTATTGTTTTCAAATTAGTATATCTTTAAAGACAAAGATAATTAATAATATTATTAGTTTGTATACAAGTTTAGAACATGGAAGGTCTATTGTCGAATTACGGATAACTCGTTTACATATACACCTTTCCCCGCCTAAAAGGTGGATATATAAACCCAAAATGGAATATACTGTACACTTTTTGGCTCTATGGAGGTGTAATATATATGTCTTAAAATTAAAAATAAATTTTTAAAATCGTCAAGCGGTGATTGAATTTTTTGTGAACTTTTTTGTAGTACATGGGTGTAAATTCCTCGCTCGGCGTAGCCTGCAACTTCGTTGTGCCTATCGGAGGGGTTCGAAGAAGTCAAGCTAAGCCGAACGAATGCAAACAGTGTGGGTTGCTAAAACCTCAGTCCCAACGTCCACATCATGCCGTAGGGCATGATGGTGGTTGTTCTGTCGATTGACCTGAACGAGCGGAACCGTGAAATTTGAAGCTGAAAGTTCATTATTTCAAACCCGAAACCACCCTGAA
>Ga0209606_1001335_pt1 | contig 30909 bp, 18 predicted proteins | sample AD_UKC057_MetaG_FD_184412 | JGI IMG/M metagenome (GOLD analysis project Ga0209606, IMG submission 184412) | Active sludge microbial communities of municipal wastewater-treating anaerobic digesters from USA - AD_UKC057_MetaG (SPAdes) (version 2) | ecosystem: Engineered > Bioreactor > Anaerobic >...
TGAGCTATACCTTCTCCATCGCCAAGGGGAGCGCCTCTTCCGAGGCCGAGCAGTATCCCGGCACCGAGGAGAGCACCAAACTCTACTATCTGGACTGGGATCAGCGCCACAACCTCAGCATGCAGGCCCTCTTCAGGGTACCCAAACAGGAGGGTCCCCGTCTTTTCGGCAAACGCCTGCTCGCCGATACCGACTACAGCCTGGTGCTCAGGATGGCCTCTGGATTTCCCTACACTCCGAGCGGCCGCGACATCGGCTTTGTCGACCGCAACTCCCTGCGCCGGCCGGGCACCTATACCGTCGATTTCGAGGCGGGCAAAAGGTTCGCCCTCGGCCGCGGCTTCAGCCTGCGCGCCTTCGTCGAATGCCTGAACCTCACCGATCACCGCAACATCCGCTGGGTCTGGGGCGATACCGGCGATCCGGATTTTACCCTCGTCGGCGGCTATTCGACCGAATATATGCGCGATCCCTCCAATTACGGCCCGCCGCGCAGCATCCGGCTGGGTCTGGGCCTGCAGCGATAAACTGAACTTTCATGAACGGATCAAAGATGATGAAGAAAATTCTGTTACTGGCCGCCCTGTCAGGCCTGATGATGGGCGCAGCGCTGGCATGGCAGGGCGCGAAGGAGAAAGACCGCCCGCGTGACGAAAGCTCCCTGCTCAAATCCCTCGGCGTCGAGGATCGGGCGGGCGGCATCCACAACGCCAGCAATATCGGGCTCTTTTTCGAGAACCGCGGCAAACTCTATCCGCGCCGCCTCACCCAGGGCCCCTCGGGCGAATTTCCCATCGGCTCGGGCCGGAATTACATCTATCGCATCAATCCTATGGTCGGCGTCCCCGGCAACGTCATCCAGGGCCGTTATACCACCAATGAGGAGTGGGAGGCGGTCGGCGGCTATCACAACCGCAGCTATGCCAAGATCGCCTTCAGCGACAACCCCCTCTCCTGGAACCCCGACGTCGGCTGGCCGGTCAAGGACAAGGCGGGCAACCCGGTGGTCAAGTCCGATCAGGACAGCTACTGCGTCTACGACGATCACAACAACACCATCGCCCCCCTCGGCGTGGAGGTGATGCAGACGGGTTACGCCTACGGCGTCAAGTTCGCCCAGAATCTCCTCTTTTTCAAGTTCGAGATCACCAACAAGGGGCCGAAGGACCTCGACAGCCTCTATTTTGCCATGTACTGCGACATCGACGTCGGCGACATCAGCGGCGGCGCGCCGGAATACGGCGACGACAAGCTCGATTTCGACAAGGCGAACAACCTGGTTTACTTTTTTGACGACGGGGCCTCCTCGGAGTGGTCCGGCAACGTCACCGGCCATTTCGGCGTCGCCCTGCTTAAAAGCCCGGCCATCGACGGCGTCGAGCCCGGCATCACCGATTTCCATTACAGCCTCTATGACGACGACCGCGACGACGACAGTCTGCAGTTTGCCATCATGTCCAGCAATCCCGGCCCGATCCGCCCGCAGTCGCTGGTGCCCCTCTATTTCCATCAGGGCGCCAATCCGGACCGCCATTATGACGATCCCGCCACCATCCCGGCCTCCGGCCTCGACCTGCTCGCCAACTTTAGCTCGGGCCCCTATCAGCTCGTGCGCGGCGACACCCTCGTCTTTTACACCGCCTGCGTCGCCGGCACCAACAAGGAGGACCTCTACACCTCGCTCAAGACCGCGCAGAAGATCCTTGCCTTCAATTTCGAGATCAGCAAACCGCCCGCCACGCCGATCCTCAGCTCCCACGCCGGCGACGGCCGGGTCACCCTCTTCTGGGACAATCTGGCCGAACGCTCCCTCGACACCTACTCCGGGGAGTTCGACTTTGAGGGCTACCGCCTCTACCGCAGCGTCGACAAAGGGCTGCACTGGGATCAGCTCGACCGCAACGTCGATTCGAGCGTGGGCATCGATCCGGTCCCCATCGCCAAATTCGACCTGGTCAACAATATCGGCCTCGATCTCGGCCTTCAGCACAGCTTTACCGATACCACGGTCGAGAACGGCTTTGAGTACTGGTACACCCTCACGGCCTATGACCGCGGCGATGCCTCGGTCGAAAGCCTGGAGAGCCCCAAGGGCAACACCCCCGACGCCCTCAACACCGTCGCGGTCGTACCGGTCTCCCGTGCGGCCAACCGCATCCCCGTCTCTGCTGCTCCGGCTGAACACAGCCGCGGCAAATCCACCTATGCGCTCGATGTGCAGCCGGTGGACCAGGATTCCCTCGGCGATCGCACCTATACGCTCCACTTTGCCTATCAGCAGCAGACCACCCGCGGCACTCTGCGCACGCGCATAACGCCGGTCATCACCGACTCGAGCCTCACCCCCGGCACCCACATCGGCATCGAATTCGCCGCCCCCAACTCTTTCCACCTCATCGACCTCGCCACCGGCGACTATATCGGCTCCGATCCGCGCAGCTACCGCACGGGCACCACCTATTCGATCAACAAGGGAATGCGGATCAAGGTGGAGGACCCCGATCCCGCGGCCGCGCCCCAATACCTGCCCAAAGCGGGCGATTATCTCACCCTCTTCTACGCCCTTGAAGTGACGCGTGACGATGGTGTAGTGGTGACCCCGCTCCAGCCGGTATTTTACGATAAACCCTACGCCACCCGCGACGGCGTCATCTTTAACCTCAAGCCGCCCGATTACATTCAGAGCGTCTCGCGCATCGGCGGCACCGACAAATTCGACATCACCTTTGAGGTCACCGATGAATCCGCGGTCAAAGCCGCCAGCTACCAGATCTCGACCACGGCCCGCGGAACCGGCAGCGCCGGCGCGGGATTTGTCTCGCTGCTGATCAGCAGCCCGGGCGGAGAGGTGACCATCGACTCCCTTTACACCGGTGACAGCTTTGATTTCGACGGCCTCCGCGGCACCCTCTCCTTCCCCGCCGCGCAGCCGCCGCAGCCGGGCAATCTCTTCGCCGTCGAAACCGTACTGCCCATCCTGCCCTCCCTGCAGGACCGCTACACCTTCGGCATCGAGGGGGCTCAAGTGACTGCGGCGCGGGTGCAGAACCAGCTCGACCGCATCAGGGTGGTGCCCAATCCCTATCTGGTCGCTTCCCTCTATGAACCCGAATTCGGCGAGCTGCGCAAGGAGCCCCTGCGGCAGATCCAGTTCATCAACCTGCCGCAGCAGTGCACCATCTACATCTATACCGTGGCCGGCGACCTCGTCAAGACCATCGAGCACGAGGCGGCCCACGGCACCGAAGCATGGGACCTCCGCGCCGACGGCGGACGCGAAATCGCCCCGGGAATCTATCTTTATATTGTCAAGACCGACGGGGCACAGTTCAAAAACACCTTTGCAGTGATCAAGTAGGAGGGCGGCATGAACAAGATCAGCAGATGGATCACCCTGGCCCTTCTGGCGTTGAGCGCGCTCTCGCAAGCGCAAAATCCCAACCTCGGCACCAGCGGGGCCCAGTTTCTTAAAATTCCGGTCAGCGCGCGCGCCGCAGCCATGGGCGGCGCCTATGTGGCGGTCTGCCAGGACGCCACCTCGCCTTTCTGGAATCCGGCCGGCATCGCCGCCATCAAGGGCCACGCCGCCCACTTTTCCCATACGCGGTGGTTCGACACCTTTGAGGTCAGCGCCGCCTCCTACGTCTACAACGCCGGCAGCTTCGGCGCCTTTGCCGCCAGCCTGATGATGCTCGGCGTCGACGAGATGGAGATCACCACCGAATTCCAGCCCAACGGCACCGGCGCCTTTTTCGACGCTCAGGATATGGCGGTGGCCCTGAGCTACGGCAGGGAACTGACCGACCGCTTCCGCGTCGGCCTGACCGCGCGCTATATCCAGCAGCGCATCTGGAACGAAAGCGCCGGCGGCCTCGCCTTCGACGTCGGCACCCAGTACCAGCTCCCCTTCCGGAACCTCATCATCGCCATGAGCATGAGCAATTTCGGCGCGGATATGCGCTACAATGGTTCGGACATGAGTGTCAAATGGGACGGCGACCCCAACTTCCCCAACCGCCTGGTCCCGACCCGGCTCGAAACCGAGGCTTATGCCCTGCCCCTTAGCTTCGCCTTCGGTATCACCATGGATCTTTTCCGCTCCCGGTTCTCCCGGGGCATCATCGCCCTGGATGCCGTTCATCCCAATGACAACCAGGAGCGCATCCATTTCGGGACGGAGATCACCTTCTTCGACCGCCTCGCCCTGCGCGGCGGCTACAAGATCAATATGGACGAAGCGCTCTACGACGTCGGTTTCGGCGTCAACGCCTTCTCGCTCGGCATCCCGCTGAGTTTCGACTATGCCTACTCGGCGTATGACATCCTGCCCGACGTGCACCGCTTTTCGTTCAGCCTCGTTTTCTGATCCCCACATGAAAAAAGGGTGGGCCATGTGGCCCACCCTTTGCACTCTGCCTCCCCGCCAACTTTATCTCGGCCAGGCCGCATAGGGAATCAGCGGCAGCGCCTGCTCTGCGCTCATACGGTATAAAGGATAAAAGGCGCCGGCTTGCGGCACCAGCCCGTATTTCCGGTAGCGGATCAGTCCGAAATCGGACTGGGGCTCGAGCAGGCAGGGCACCAGCAGGGCGGCCGGCTGGCTGCAGGGAATATAAAAGTCGCCTTTTTTGCAGAGTATGGCAAGGGGCTGTACTGAAACCTCGATCGTGTCGGGCGGCACGTAATCATATCTGGACGGCACCACTTTTTGCGTCATCCAGCCTTCGACCGCTACCTGGCAGTCACGGGTAAAAGTCTCGATCACCACATCATGCCGCCGCAGGGTCTCGATCACCTCCCGATGCCCGGCCGGGATCACATAGCCCCAGGGCCGCGCCACGCTCAGGGTGGGCGCCACCAGGGGATACCACTCCGTGATGACGCGCTCGGCGACCTTTTGCCCGCCCGCCGTTTCGAGAGGCTCGATCTCGTTGCCCAACAGGATCTCCCCGGCTTTCTTGTCCACTTTCAGCCGGCCTGCAGCCCGCTGCTCCGGCCGGATGAATTCCTTGATCTTCACCTGCGGCTGCGCCGGATCTCTCCTGTACTCCATCCGGAGATGAACCCGGGCGAAGCGTCCGCCGGGCTCGAGGAGCTGCCGGCGGAGATCGCGAACCTGCGCCGTCATCTCCTGTCCGTGGCGGGCGGCCGCCCGGACAAACGCCCGCAGGCTGCTCAGCTGCCAGCGGGTGCGCTCGGCCAGGGTCGCCAGATCGTGGCGCGAGGCCCCCTCCTGGATGAAAGAGAAAGTCTGATAGATCGCCAGGCTGTTGCGGCCGTCGTTGAGATCGAAAGTGCTGTGCCGGGTGATCAACGGCCAGCGCGCCAGCTCCTCGTCGGGGAAATCGGCCCCGGAGGCGTCGCTGGGCATGTTCTCGGAGGTGACGGCATATTCCTGGAAGGTGATCTTTTCTTTGGCCAGGCTCTCGCCAACCTCCCGGAGGATTACCCGCCGGGAGAAATCTTCGATCGAGGGATCGGCATTGACATGCGAAACGCAGCCCAGAGCGATACGGTAATAGTTGTCCCCCCGCTCGTGCACATCGAGGGTGATCTCGGGCATCCAGCGCCTGAATACCTTGTGGATGGCCTGCACCCCCGCGCTCTCCATCTTGATATGGTCGCGGTTCATGTCCAGGCCGAGTTCGTTGACCCTGCGGTCGTGGAAATTGCCCCAGGGATTGGCCTGGGGGAGGATCAGAAAATTGGCCTGATTGAGCAGCGGCTTGAGTTCCCCGAGGGCGAGATCGCGGAGGAGGGCCAGCGCCGCCTCCTTGGCCGACTGCTCGCTGCCGTGCTGGCCGGCGGTGATCAGGATCGTAGGCTTGCTGCGGTCGATTTCTTCCGGGCGGCTGGCGCCCTCCGCGGTCAGAATGCAGAGCAGCAGACTCTTGTCGGAGAAACCTTCGACCGGCCTGGTGCTGCCGACCTCCTGCACCTGCACATTCCCGGCCTGCGCGGAGAGGGCACTGAGAAACCGGACCACCTCCTCATGCTGAGTATAGCAGGAATAGCCGTTGATCTCGCCCGGGGTCTGCAGATTTCCGGCTGCGGCCGGCAGGACGAGCAGACAAACAAAGGAAGCGCATCGCGCGATTTTTTTCAGCATAGAGTCTCCAGTGATTGAATTGAGCGGAATGCGATGCGCCGGCCTGCACGCCAGCAAGCCGGCCGGCCTGATAAAGTGGTCTCTATCGAGTGAAAAGTCTCTCCTGATGGATGGTATAGCGCGCCAGGCGATCGGCCGGGATCTCCACCCCGATGCCCGGCCCCGGCGGGATGGCGATATAACCCTCCGCATCGAGCACCACCGGTGGATCAGCGATATCCTCCCGGAAATAACGGCTGGTCTCCGAGGTGTCGCCCGGCAGGGAAAAGCCGGCAGCGGTCTGCAGGTGAATGTTTACCGCGCGGCCGATCCCGGTCTCGTCCATCCCCCCGGACCAGACCGCGATGCCGCGGCCGGTGGCCAGCTCCGCCATGCGCAGCGCTTCAATCAGCCCTCCGACCCGCCCCTGCTTGATGTTGATGATCCGGCAGGCGCCGAGATCAAGGGCCGTCCGGGCATCGTCGACAGTGTGGATCGACTCGTCCAGGCAGAGCGGCGTCCGAAGCTGCTGCTGCAGCAGGCTGTGCTGATAGATGTCCGAATAGGAAAGCGGCTGCTCGATCATCATCAGGTCATAGGCGTCGAGCTCGCGCAGCCGGCCGGCATCAGCCAGAGTGTAATCCCCGTTGGCGTCGGCCATCAGCCGGATCTGCGGAAAATGGCGGCGCACCGCTGCCACCCACTCGATATCCTGCCCCTTTTTGATCTTCATCTTGACGCGATGATAGTTCTTCTCCACGGCATCATCAACCTCCCGCAGTAGATGGTCCTTGCTCTCCTGCAGCCCCAGGCTGATGCCGGACATGATCCTGATTTCCGGCAGGCCGAGGAACTCGTGCAATTTCTGCCCCTTCTGTTTGGCGAGGAGATCGATGACTGCGTTTTCGAGAGTCGCCTTGGCCATCTCGTTGCCGCGAATTTTATGGAGCCGGCCGCTAAACTCCTCCAGGCTCATCCCGGGCTCGAGCAGGGGAAGCAGGAAAGTGGCGATAATGTACCGGCAGGAGGCGGTGGTCTCCGGGGCGTAAAAGGGATCGGGATCGGCCACGCACTCTCCCCAGCCGGTGAGGCCGTCCGCATCGATGCGCAGCACCAGGGCCTCCTTGCAGGTCCAGGCGTAGGTGCTGATGGCAAAAGGCTGAAGGAAAGGCAGCCGGACGGTCAGCAGATCGATCCGGTCGATGGGCCCGATGGGTGTCTGCAGGAACTTCATACCACTCCCTATTCTCTTTTCAGAATCTTGTCCATCACTTTATCGACCGCCCCCCGCTTGAGCTGCTCCAGCCGCGCCTCAAGCTCCTGCCTGCGCTCCTCGAGCATCCGCTTGTTCTCTTCGACCAGGCTCTTGTAGCCGTCGAGCTGCTTCTGCACCTCCTCGCGCCTGGCGGCGAAATAGCGCTCAAACTCCCGGCGTCTGGCGGCGACCTCCTGCTCGACCCGCGCCTTGAGCTGATTCTGGAGCCGGGTCAGTTCCTCACCGACCACCCGCCTGACCCCGTCGGCGAACTGATTGTCGAGGTCGGTGGTGAAGACGGCGTTGACCCCTTCGCCGCCGCGCCGCAGTCTGAATCCGGCATCGAAACCGGTCACACCCGTCAGGATATCGCGGGCAAGGCGCTCGCCGACGTTGCGCGGATCGTTCTGAAAGGCGAGAGCAAGCGCGCGCAGCCGCAGGTCGCCCTGCACGTCAAAGCTGGATCCGGGTATGGAAATCGTCACGTCGGCCGCCAGGGTGGGGCCGGTCGCTACCGCCGGCAGAAAATCGGCTTTGCCCAGGCTGAAAGCGGGCAGGTGGATGCCGCTGATGCGCGCGGTATAGTGGTCGATAGGCGTCTCCGCCCGGCGGTCGATCCGGCCGACGAGTCCGAAACCCAGGGTGGCGCCCCGCGTGCCGTCCAGGGTGAAACTCATCGGCTCGCCGGCGAGCCGGTGGTCCGAGGAGATGTTATCAACCATACCGGCCAGGCGGATGTAATTCCGGGATTGCTCGCTGCCGCTCCCGCCGCTGATCTTGAGCCGCTTGATCCATAATTCAGGATAGCCGCGGACGACCGGAAAAGGAATCTCCTGACCTTTCATCCGTTCGGGATAGACATAGAGGGGTTTGGGGGTCCAGCGTGCGGCCAGAGCGCGACTCTCATCGACCAGGGCGGCGACCCGCTCGGCATTTTCGAGCACCTGCTGCCCGATCAGCAGTTCAGCCAGCCCCATGGTGTTGATATCGGGCAGCCGGGCCAGGGAGAGCACGTGCCTGACATCGGCCTTGACCGCGTCGTCGATGGTGCCGACGGCGCCTGAGAGGTCCTCGACCTTGCCGCGGATCGTGGCATGGCGTTCATTAAAAGCGGCTGTCAATTCGTTATAGGTCTTGCGCGCCGCATCGATGGTGGCCAGGGCTTTGGTGACCTCCTCGACGCTCTTCAATTCCGGGGGATGGATGGCGAGGATGCGCTCTTTCATCTCCTGCAGCCGCTGCCCGGCCGCTTTGACCGCCTGCAGCGTGGTGTCCCACTCGGCCACCGAGGAGGCGGTGAGCTGCCTGAGTGAATCGACCAGGGCGAGGGTCTGAAAATTCTGTGCCTTGATCAGGCTGTCGACGTTGATCCTGCCGCGCCAGAGGGCCGGATCGAAGAGGGGCGTTGAGGCCTTGACCTGCTGCAGCAGCCGATCCATCACCGCCTGAAAGTTGTCTTTGCCCAACGACCCTTCGAGCAGCCCCTTGCGCCGGCCGGGCAGGAAGCCGCTGGAGCTCCGCTGCGTGCCGAGGATTAAACCGTCGACCTCCATGGAATCGACGATCGTCTTGCCCCGCAGCAGCTGGCCAAAATCCATCGTATAGTGCACCTCCCCGGTCTCGAAGAGATTGCGCAGGGAATCCTGCGTGGAAGCCACTTCGAGCCGGCCGAAACGGACCATAAGGGGGGAGAAAGTCAGATCCAGCCGGTCGATTTCGACCCGGGCGCCAACCAGTTCCTCCCCGGCGCGCTCGAGCCCGGACTCGACCCAGCGGTCGATCCGGAACCAGGCGACGACAAGAAATATGATCAGTGGGATGAGGACGAAGAGGATGAAATTCTTTCTCATCATCGGCCTCCCAGATCGCGGATCTTCATCCAGGTGCGCACCAGGCCGCTCTTTTTGACCGCCTGATAGATTTTGAGTTTCTCCACTTTCGCCCCGAGGGTTTTCCGGTAGGCGATGACCAGGTGCTTCATGCCAAAGTAAACGGGCAGGGCGAGAACGAGGGCGGCCACAAAACTGCCCATCACCACGGTGTTGTTGAAGCGGGTCAGAGGCGAGAGCAGGGAGTTGTAGAACGAGGTCCAGAAGGACTGCAGAGCCGGGATGTTGACCAGAATCTGATAGCCCAGCCAGTGGAAGAAGGGATCGAGCAGCCAGGCCAGCAGGGCGCAGACCGTAAGGGAGAGGAATACGGCCCCGAGGTTGACGTTGAGGATCAGGATGATCAGCCAGACCACGAGCCCCTGCAGGGTCAGCATCGGCGAAAAACCGACGATCGAGCCGAGCATGAAACCGCCGGCCACCTGGCGGGGGCTCTGTCCCTCACGGAAGATGGCCAGGATATCCTGAAAAAGTTTTAGCCAGAACATAAGCGCCTCTTAAAAAAGTACACGGCACTCTGTGGTTGTTCACCGGTACATCGCCGGCAAGTCCTTTTCGAAGAGGGTGAAAGGATTGAGATGAAAGAGGGAGAAATCGGTGGCGCTGACTTGTCCGACATAGGGGGCCCAGTAGTGGCTGGCGCTGGCGTTGCGCCAGACCAGAGCCCAGGCGGTCATTTTGGACTGGGTGTTATACATCACCGCGGGGAGCAGATAACCGGTCCAGTAATCGCTGACCGGCACATTCTCCCAGCCGACCTCGGTGAGAGCGGAGAGCTTGCCGCGGGCCTGGGCCATCTCCGCCATCATCGCCAGAGCCTTGCCGAGATCATCGATGCGGCCCTTTGTAGTCAGCAGATAATAATCCATACCAAGGATATCGACCCACGCATCGCCGGGATAGCGCGCCAGATATTGCGCCTCGCTGTCCACCTCCTGGGGCGAGATGGCGTAGAGCAGATGATGCAGCCCTTTGGTATCGCGTAGGTACTGCACCGTCATCTGCCATAGGGCACTGTACTCGGCCGGCGTGCAGGCGGAGGATCCCCACCAGGGCCAGCTGTGGTTGTGCTCATGATAAGGCCGCAGGATGACCGGGATAAAGGTGCCGTCCGGGGCTTTGAGATCCTTTAAAAAGGCCGCGATCTTGTCAAGGGTCTGCAGGTAACCGGCATGATGGGACTGGCCGGGGAGGATGTATTTAACCGCAGCCGAATTGTCCCAGGCACTGCCGCCGCTGACCGGATTATCCAGATGCATGCTGATGGTATTGATGCCGCCGCGGCTGTAGACCTCCCTGATCCACCGCTTCATGGCTTCGAAATAGACGCCGTCGAGATTGGCCTCCTTGTGAATGTCCCCCAGATCCCAGCCGTAGACGGCGGGATAATCTCCGCAGACCTCCTTGACGTCGGAGCGGCCCGGCGTGGCTTTCCAGCCGACGCCGTAGGCGAGATCGTCCTGATGGCCGAAGAGCAGGCCGGTACTGGCGGCCGTTTTCAGATTGGTAAAGAGGGCGACGGTTTCGGGGGTGGCGAGCGAGTCGACGAGAATGGTGTTTTTCACGACCGGCCTGGTGTCCTCCGGTCCGTTCGGAGACTCCTTTTTGCCGCAGGCGATCGAGGCTGCGAGGGCGATGAAAAGGAGGAGAGTAATCTTGCCTGTGCGCATGGGATGACCTTTCTTGCATTTCTCAAATATAACCACTGCCGGTGCTCAAAATCAAGGATAAACTTTGCCCTGTCCCCTCGTCTCCACCGTCTCCAGTGGACCCGCCCCGGCTCCGGCCAGAATTCGTTTGAATATATGATCCGGTATTGCTATTTTAATCCCCATGAACATTCTCTACATCAGCCAATATTTTCCGCCCGAAGTGGGAGCCACCCAGAACCGGGCCTTCGAGATGGCCGCCAACCTGGTCCGCCTCGGCCACAAGGTCACCGTCCTGACCGAATTTCCCAACCACCCGAAGGGGATCATCCCGCCCGAGTATCGGCGCCGCTGGTACGTCAAGGACGAGCTCGAGGGCATCCGTGTGGTGCGCGTCTGGGTCTACGCCCGGCCGGTCAAGACCTTTTTCACCCGCCTGGGTTTCTATCTCACCTTCATGGTCAACGCCGCTCTGGTCGGCACCCTGGGCAAGGGACCCTTCGACATCGTCTATGCCACGTCGCCCCCCTATTTTGTGGGCGTCACCGGCCTCTGGCTGAGCCTGGTCAAGCGGGCCCGTTTTGTCTACGAGGTGCGCGACCTCTGGGTCCAGTCCGCCGCCGAACTCGGCGAGCTGCGCAACCCCCGCCTGCTCAAAATGGCCGGCTGGCTCGACCGGCTCTATTACCGCAAGGCCAGACGCATCATCGCTGTGACCAGGGGCATTTATGACGCGCTCGCCGCCCGGGACCTCGGCGCCAAACTGCATCTGATCTACAACGGCACCAACTGCGAACTCATTTACGACCGCGGCGACGGCATGCGCAGGGAGCTGGGCTGGGGGGAGAAATTCGTGGTGATGTACGCCGGCATCCTCGGCATCGCCCAGGGGCTGGAGGAGATCTGCCGGGTTGTAGAGCAGCTGAAATCCGATGCCGGCATTCAGTTCGCCTTTGTCGGCGAAGGTCCGGTCAAACACCGGATCGAAGCCCTGAAAAAGGAACGGCAGCTGACCAATCTGACCCTGCTCGGCGAGATCCCGCGCGAGCGCATCGCCGAATACCTTTCGGCGGCCGACTGCTGTCTGGTGCCCCTGAAAAAGCGGGAGACCTTTCGCGGCGCCCTCCCCTCCAAAATGTTCGACGTCATGGCCTGCAGCCGCCCCCTGCTGCTCAGCGTCGATGGCGAGGCGCGTGAGCTGGTGGAGAGAATCGGCGCCGGCCTCTACGTCGAACCCGAAAACGACGAGCAGCTGCGCCAGGCCATCCTGACGCTCAAGGCCGATCCCGCACGGGCCAAAAAGATGGGCACGGCCGGCCGTGCTTTTGTCGAAAACAATTTTTCGCGCCGCCAGGCGGCAGTCGAACTCGAAAAAGTACTGCAGGATGTTATGAAAGAATCAGGGAGACCCTCATGAAAAAAATTCTGGTTGGACTAGTCCTCCTCCTGTGCGCAGTCTCTTCGGTCCGCCCCTGCACCATCATCGCCGTGGGCAAAAAGGCCTCGGCCGACGGCTCGGTCATCCTCTCCCACACCGACACCGGCCCCGACTCGCGCATCCGCGTCGTGCCCGGGCGCAGCTGGCCCGAGGGCGCCCTCACCCCGGTCTACTGGGGCATCCAGGATCCCGCCCAGCCGCTGGAAAATCCGGCCGAGATCCTCGGCTACATCCCCCAGGTGCGGCGGACCTATACCTACATCCGCTCAGCCTACTCGCATATGAACGAGCACCAACTCGGCATCGCCGAGAGCACAACCAACCAGCGGCCGGAGCTGACCAATGAGAAGGGTAAGTGCGAACAGATCATGACCATCGAGATGGCGCAGATCTTCGCCCTCGAGCGCTGCCGCACCGCCCGCGCAGCGGTCCGCCTCATCGGCGACCTGATGACTACATACGGATTTCTCTGCTCCTCAGGCGACGGCAGCGAAACCCTCGCCATCGGCGACACGGGAGAGGTATGGATCCTCGAGGTTTTTGGCGTCGGCCCGGAGTGGAAAAAAGCGAGCGGCCAGCCCGGCGCCATCTGGGCGGCCCAGCGCCTCGGCGATGATCAGGCCACCATGGTCCCCAACTGGAGCATCCTCAAAAAGATCAACCCGGACGATACAGAAAATTATATCCTCTCCGCCAACTGGATGAGCGCGGCGGTCGAACACGGCTGGTACGACCCTGCCTCCGGGGAACCCTTTATCTGGCAGGAGGTCTATGCCCCCCTGCCGCAAGAGTTTGCCACCGGCCGCTTCTGGCTTTTTTACAGCACCTTCATGCCCGGCCTCTACCCCTGGCCCGACCGCTCGATGGGCAGCGATCCGCTGAAAAACCTTAATCCCTACATGCAGTACGTCGAACCGCTCTCGATCTATCCCTTTTCCGCCAGGCCGGAGAAAAAAATCTCTGTCCGCGACATCATCGCCTTCCAGCGTTCAGTCTTTGAGGGGACCATCTACGACATGAGCAATGACCCCAACTGGCTGGTGCCCGATGGCAAGGGCGGCTATATCAAGAGCCCCCTCGCCACTCCCTTCCCGGGCAGGGAGCTGCGCGCGCTGCTCAAACTCACCTACCGCCGCCCGGTGGCGCGCCACCGCGGCCATTACGGCATGGTCCTGCAGCTGCGCGGCTGGCTGCCGGATCCCGTCGGCGGGCTCTACTGGGTCTATCTCGATAACCCCTTTTTCAGCCCCTATGTGCCGGTCTATGCCGGCGTCACTGCAACGGCCGCCTGCTATCAGAACTATGACCCGGAAAAGTACAGCGATGCCTCGGCGCGCTGGACCATCGACATGGTCGACAACCTGGCCAATCTGAAATTCCAGCAGGCGATCGGGGACGTGCGCGCGCTGCGCGACCCCTGGGAGGAGGCGATCTTTTCCCAGCAGGATTCGATCGAGGCCGAGGCGGTCAGGCTCCATGCCAAGAGCCCGAAAAAAGCGGCGGAGTTTCTGACCCGATACTGCATTGGCCTGCAGGAGCAGGTTCCGGGCATGTATCGCGCCCTGCGCGATACCCTGATCGTCAAGTACACCAACAACCGCGAGTAGCCCCAGTCCGCCGGTTCCCGCTCGACGGACTTTTTCGACCCCGGCTGCCGGCCGGCGCGCAGGTCCAGGCAGCCGGGCGTTTGTCTCTTCCCCTCTCCATCCGCCCGGCCCGGTGTCTGCCGCAGCACCCGCTAGCGTTCGATTTCTCCCAGCGCACTCGACTCCAGCCAGCGCTCAAACCGGTTAAAGATCACACCGCTGTGGCTTTCAGCCGTCGGCTCGAAGAGAGCGCTCAGACCTCTGGGTGCGGCGGCGCGCACCCCAGCCGCAGCTGCCGTTTGACCGGAGGAATCGCGCGGGGCCTCCTCCGCAAAGCGGAGCCGGTTGGTGCGCAGCAGTTCCTGGAAAGCCGCATGCTCGCCGGCGAGATGCGCCGTGTAGACCGAACGCAGGAGATGCTTTTTGTCCGCCTTGAGCCAGGGGATCAGCTCTTCGGTCAGGCTGTAAAAGGCGTCGAAGAGGAAGAGCTCGCTGATCTGCGCTCCCAGGCCGCCGCGGCTGACCGCGTAAACAGCCGGGCGATAGCCGCCGCTGTGGGCACTGACGATCACCCGTCCGAGCCGGTCCTCCGCGCCGATGCGCCGTTCGTCTCGCATCACCTCGAGGATCTCCTCCACCATCCGTTTGAATCCGCCCTCATCCTCCATACTGCCGCCCCCCGAATCCTGCGCATGCCAGGGCCCCTGCGTCAGCACCAGTACAGCGTTGCGGCGCGAGGCGGCCAGCTGCTGCGGCAGGCGGTACTTTTCCAGCACACCGAGATTGTCGTTGTTCCAGCCGTGGAAATGGACAACGAGATCCACCGCCCCGTTCTTCGGCTTGAATCCCTCGGGAATGACGATCACGGCGCTGGAGTCGGTATAGTGCGGGTCGCGCGCATAAAAGTGCTCCTGATAGCGCCATCCCTCAGCACGGGAGGGATGGGGATAGGGGGCGTGACGGAGAAAAATCCGTGCCCACTCCCCGCCCGGGAAGGAGTTCCAGTCGATACTGGTCAGAAAGGGGCGCTCCAGGCCCGCATCCCCGGTGAAATGGTTCCAGGCCAGCCGCGCCGCCCGGGCGATCGCCACTTTCATCTGATTGTCCGCGCTGTCGCGGCGGTCAGGCCCCTGCTCGGTGAACGCGGCGATGGCCAGATCGGCCTTGGCCGAGAGCACCAGTCCCGCATCGGTGGCGACGCCGGTGACGCCGCCGGTCTTGTGCGCCACCAGGATATTTTCCGCCTCGGCGGGGAGAAAACGCGGAATGGCTGAATCATAGAGCTGCGCGCCGAGGATATCGATCATCTTCCGGCTCGAGAGCGAGTCGGCCAGCTCACCGCGATGGAGCTTCTCCAGAAGCAGCACCATGTCGGCCGGGGTGGAGACCCCCACGCCGTAGCGGATCGACTCAGAAGAGTCGGTCTTGGTCTTCCAGGCCATCAGGCGGTTGAGCAGGCGGGTGTTACGGAGGCCGAGGGCGGCCATACGCTCGTTGACCGCGGCCAGCTTTTCCGCATGCGTGGTTCCAAGGGCGTCGATGACCAGATTGGTGGCGCTGTTGTCGCTGACCACGATCATCAGCAGCACGGCGTCGATCAGACGCACCTCCGGCCCGGGGGCGAAGAGCTGCAGCAGACCCGAACCACCCCGAACTTCTCCGGGCGCCAGAGTCACCTTTTGCAGAGGATCGAGCCGGCCGGCCGCGGCCTGATAAAAATACTCCACCATCACCGGCAGTTTGATGAGACTGGCGGTCGGAAATTTATCCTCCGCCTTCCAGGCGATCACCTCCCCTGTGCGCAGATTTTTGGCCATGAATCCAAAACGGCCCCCAAAGCTCTTCTCCAGAGCGCGCAGTTCTTCTGCCAGCGGCTCTTCCGCTCCGGCCTGCCGGGAATGCCCTGCGCAGGCGGAAAAGGCCGGAGGCAGTTCGCTCTCACCGGCATGCGCTGGCATGGCCCAGGCCAGCGCCCAGGCTAAAAGTAAACAAACGGCTTTCTGCATCATGTCACCTTTCATTTTCAGCCAATCCCTTCAGCTTAAAATAGTATGGCAAAAGTTAAAAGAAAAGCATAAATTGGGTTTTGGCGATCGCCCTGTCAACGCTCACTCTTTTGCAAGGATCTGCTTATCATGAAGTATTCCCGATTGCATGCTGCCACGCTCTTTCTGCTCCTGCTCGCGCTGCTTTGCGGCCCTGCGTCCGCGCAGAACATCCTCATCAACGAAGCGATGTCCTCCAATAACGCCTTTATCACCGACGAGGAGGGCGACTATCCGGACTGGCTCGAACTCTATAATCCGGGCGACACCGCGGTGGACCTCGCCAACTGGGGATTGAGCGACAAAAAGGGAACGCCCGGCAAATGGCTCTTCCCGCAGGTCTCGATCGGGCCGAAGAGCTGGATGCTGATCTTTGCCGACAGCAAGGACCGCAAGCAGGCGGTCGCCCACTGGGAGACCGTCGTCCGCCGCGGGCAGGTCTGGCGCTACCGCACCGGCGCCTCCGCCATCCCCGCCAGTTGGATCCAGCCCGGCTACGACGACAGCGGCTGGAGCCAGGGCTCGACCGGCATCGGCTTCGGCGACAATGACGACGCCACCACCATCGCCAGCGGAATCATCTCCGTTTTCGGACGCGTCGCCTTCACGGTGGCCGACCCGGCTGCGGTTATCGGGATGATACTCGACATCGATTACGACGATGGCTTTGTCGCCTGGCTCAACGGCGTCGAGATCGCCCGCGCCAATTTGGGCCAAAATGGGGTGCAGCCCGCCTGGAACCTGGCCGCCAATCCCGATCACGAAGCCAACATCTACCGCGGTATGGCCCCGGACCGCTTCACAGTCGCCAACTTCCGGGAGGCGCTCACCTCCGGCCGCAACCTCCTGGCCATCCAGGTCCACAACAACTCCACCACTTCCTCCGACCTGACCATGATCCCCTTCCTTTCGCTGGGATATTCCACTCCACCCGCCGGCGCCGCCGGCAGCGACCCCCGGCTGGTGCTGACCAGCACCCATATGCACACCAACTTCGCCATCTCCGCCTCCGGTGAAACGCTCCTGCTCAGCAGTGCGGCGGGTGCCATCGTCGACAGCGTGACGCTCCCATCCCTGGCCACCGATGTCTCCTACGGCCGGGTCATCGACGGTGGTGCGAGATGGATCCATGCCAAACACCCCACGCCCGGCGCGGCCAATAACAGCGCGGAGGTGGCGGAAATGGCGGCTGCGGTCGAGTTTTCCAAAAGCCGCGGATTTTACCAGCAGCCCGTCTCTTTCACCATGAGCTGCGCCACCCCGGGAGCGGTGATCCGCTTCACCCGCGACGGCGGCGAGCCCGATTCACTCTCGACGCTCTACAGCGGCCCCATCAACATCGGCCAGACTTCCGTCATCCGGGCGCGCGCATTCGCCCCCGGCCTGGATCCCGGTCCGATCATCACCCATTCCTTCGTCCTCGGCCAGCCGCCCGCTCCCCTGCCGGTGATCTCGCTGACCACCGATCCCCGCAACCTCTGGGACAGCGAATACGGCATCTATGTGCTCGGCACCAGCTATACCAACGAAGACCCCTACTACGGCGCCAACTTTTGGGAGGACTGGGAGCGCCCGGTCCATATCGAGTTCTTCGAGCCGGGCGGAAATCCCGGATTCAACCAGGACGCCGGCACCCGCATCTTCGGCGGCTGGAGCCGCGCCCGGTCGCAAAAGTCGATGGCCTTTTTCGCCCGGCGCGAATACGGCAAGGAAGAGTTCAACTACCGCATCTTCCCCGATCTGCCCTATGAAAACTACCACTCCTTCATCCTGCGCAATGCCGGCAACGACTGGGACCGCACCTTCATCGCCGACGGCCTCATCCACTCCCGCCTCAAGGGCATCGACCTCGACCGCCAGGCCTACCGCCCTTGCACGGTCTATCTCAACGGCGAATATTGGGGCATCCTCAACCTGCGCGAAAAGGTGAACGAACACTATCTCGCCCAGCACCACGGCGGCGATCCCGACCAGATCGACCAGCTCGAACTGAACGGTAACGTGCTCGAGGGCAGCAACGACCACTATATCGCCCTGCGCGATTTCATCGCCTCCAAGGATCTCACCAATGCGGAGAATTACGCCTGGGTCCAGAGCCAGATGGAGGTGGAGAACTTTATCACCTACCAGGCGGTGCAGATCTATACCGATAACCGCGACTGGCCGGGAAACAACATCAAGTACTGGCGGCCGCAAACCGAAGGCGGCCGCTGGCGCTGGATCCTCTTCGACACCGAATGGGGTTTCGGCATCAACGCCTACGCGTCGGGCAACGCCTATGCCTATAACACCCTCGCTTTCGCCACCAGTCCCACCCAGACGCCCGGCTTGCACGGCAATCCGCCCTGGTCCACCCTGCTGCTGCGCCGGCTGCTGCTGAATCCGGATTTCAAAAGGAGCTTCATCAACCGCTTCGCCGACCTGATGAATTCTGCCTATCGCGAAACCGCGACCGTCGCCCACATCGACTCGCTGGAAAGTCTCCTCTCCGGCGATATGACCCGCCACTATGACAAATGGCGGCAGCAGGTCTGGTGGAGCTCAGCCCGGCTGTGGTGGAACTCGTTGGATTCCTGGTATGGCTATATCCGGACCCTGCGCGATTTCGCACTCAACCGGCCCGGCTATATGCGCGCCCATCTCATGCAGAAATTTGCCATCACGTCCGTTGTCTCACTGCGCCTCTTCAGCGACCCTGCGCAAGGCGGTGAAATCCTCCTTAACGATTTTCTGCCGGTCAGATCCAGCCCCTGGAGCGGCTCCTATTTCTCCGGCGTGCCGGTGAAACTGACCGCCAGGCCCGCCCCGGGTTACATCTTTGCGGGCTGGGAAGGAGCGGTTATCTCGTCCGACCCCACACTCGAGGTGACGATGACCGGCACCACCACCATCAGGGCCCGCTTTATCCCCGCCGGAGAGCAGGCAGCCCGCATCGTCATCAACGAGATCAATTATAAATCCGCCGACAGCCACGACAGCGAGGACTGGGTGGAGCTCCACAACAGCGGCCTCGCCGGCGCCGACCTCTCGGGCTGGCACCTCAAGGACGACGCCGATGACCACGATTTCCTCTTCCCGGCCAATACCCTGATCGAGAGCGGCGGCTATCTGGTGGTCGGACGGGACACGACCAAATTCCGCAAACTCTTTCCGCAGAAAAGCATCCGCCTCGCCGGCAATCTCTCCTTCGGCTTGAGCAGCGGCGGCGACCAGGTCCGTCTCTTCGACGCCGGCGGCGCGCTGATCGATTCAGTCGCTTTCGGCATCACCTCCCCCTGGCCCGCGGCAGCCGCCGGACTGGGGCCGACCCTCGAACTGCGCGGACCGGCCCTGGACAACCGCCTCGCCGCGAGCTGGGCGGCATCGGCCGGCTACGGCACCCCCGGAGCGCAGAATTCAGGCTATAACGGGGTGGAGACTCCCCCGTCTGGCCAGCTGCCGGAGCAGTTCGAGCTGATGCAGAACTGGCCCAATCCCTTCAACGCCACAACGCGAATCGCTTTCACCCTGCCCGCGCCGGCCGATATCCGGCTGCAGATCTTCTCCGTTCAGGGACGCTGCATCCGCACCCTGGCCGCCGGACGAACGGCGGCGGGCGCCCATCGGCTCGATTGGGACGGCCGCGATGAGGCCGGGCTGCCCGCTTCCAGCGGTCTCTATCTCTGCCTGCTGCAGAGCGGAGAGGCGCAGCAGGTGAAGCGGATGCTGCTGCTGCGCTGAGCTGAACCACTCACACCCACCCGGCGCCCGGCCTGCTCTCCGATTTCTCTTGACAGTATGGTAAAATACTCTTATATTAGTAATGATTACTATTATGAATAATACTCCTACACATACCAGCCTGCGCCACAGCCGCCAGCGCGACGAGATTCTGGCCCTTCTGCGCTCAACGACGATTCATCCCACAGCGGACTGGATCTATCAGGAGATGAAGAGGGGATTTCCCCATTTGAGTCTGGGCACGGTCTATCGCAATCTCGCCATTCTGGTCGAGCAGGGTCTGGTGCGCAAGCTCGAATCGGGCAGCACCTTTGACCGTTTCGAGGCGCGGATGGAGGCGCATTATCATCTGATTTGCAGCCGGTGCGGCGCTGTCAACGATTTCGATTTGCCGGTTTATGAGGAGATCAACGAACGCGCCGGCCGGATGACCGATTTTCAGATCCAGGGCCACAAAATCGAGTTCTTCGGCCTCTGCAGCGCCTGCCGGGCACAAAAGCCTTAGAACACGGTTCTCTTTTTTTTGTTTTTAATTAATAATCGTTCTTATTACTGTCATTAAGAAACAATCAAGCGCCAGCATTGCAGACTCTCACCTCAAAGGAGGTCAACGATGAGTGAAAATTCCAGATGCCCGGTGACGGGCAAATCCGCCATGCCCATTGCCGGCAAAGGCAACTCCAATCGTGAATGGTGGCCCGATCAGCTCAACCTGGGCATCCTCCACCAGCACGCGCCGGCCTCCAATCCGATGGACCCCGACTTTAATTACGCCGAAGAATTCAAGAAACTCGATCTCGCCGCCCTGAAAAAAGAGCTCTACGCCCTGATGACCGACTCCCAGGAGTGGTGGCCCGCCGACTGGGGCCATTACGGCGGCCTCTTCATCCGCATGTCATGGCACAGCGCCGGCACCTACCGTGTCTCGGACGGCCGCGGCGGCGGCGGCACCGGCAACCAGCGCTTCGCCCCCCTCAACAGCTGGCCCGATAACGCCAACCTTGACAAGGCGCGGCGCCTGCTCTGGCCGATCAAGCAAAAATATGGCAACAAAATCTCCTGGGCGGATCTCCTGATCCTGGCCGGCAACTGTGCCCTCGAATCGATGGGCTTCAAGACCTTCGGCTTCGGCGGCGGCCGCGAGGATATCTGGCAGCCGGAAGAGGAGACCTACTGGGGTTCGGAAAAGGAATGGCTGGCGACCAGCGACAAACCCGGCAGCCGCTACAGCGGCGACCGCGACCTGGAGAATCCCCTCGCCGCCGTGCAGATGGGATTGATCTATGTCAACCCGGAGGGTCCGGATGGCAATCCCGATCCCGTCGCCTCGGGCCGGGACGTGCGTGATACCTTCGCACGCATGGCCATGAATGACGAGGAGACCGTCGCTCTCGTCGCCGGCGGCCACACCTTCGGCAAGGCCCACGGCGCTGGCGACCCGAAGCTGATCGGGCCGGAGCCGGAAGCTGCTCCCATGGAGCAACAGGGTCTGGGCTGGATCAACAAGCTCGGCACCGGCAAAGGCGTGCACACCACCACCAGCGGCATCGAAGGCGCCTGGAAACCCAAACCGACGCAATGGGACAATGGCTACTTCGACATGCTCTTCGGTTATGAATGGGAGCTGGTCAAGAGTCCGGCCGGCGCCTGGCAGTGGCTGGCCAAGGATGTCAAACCGGAGCACATGATTCCCGACGCCCACGATCCGAGCAAAAAGCACCGTCCGATGATGACCACCGCCGACCTCTCGCTGCGCTTCGACCCGATCTATGAGCCCATCTCGCGCCGCTTCCACAAGGATCCGCAGGCCTTCGCCGACGCCTTCGCCCGCGCCTGGTTCAAGCTGACCCACCGCGACATGGGACCCAAGGCCCGCTACCTGGGCTCCGAGGTGCCGAAGGAAGATCTGATCTGGCAGGACCCGATTCCCGCCGTCAATCATCCCCTGATCGATGCCCGGGACATCGCCGGCCTCAAGGCGAAAATCCTCGCCTCCGGCCTCAGCGTTTCCGAGCTGGTCTCCACCGCCTGGGCTTCGGCCTCCACCTTCCGCGGTTCCGACAAGCGCGGCGGCGCCAACGGCGCCCGCATTCGCCTGGCCCCGCAGAAGGATTGGGCGGTCAACCAGCCGGCGCAGCTGGGCAAGGTGCTCTCCGCGCTTGAAACCATTCAGAAAGAGTTCAACAGCGCGCAGAAGGATGGCAAGAAAGTCTCCCTCGCCGACCTGATCGTGCTGGGCGGCTGCGCAGCCGTAGAAGCGGCAGCGAAAGCCGGCGGCCACACCGTCGAGGTGCCCTTTACGCCCGGCCGCATGGACGCCTCCCAGGAGCAGACCGATGTGGATTCCTTCGCCGTGCTCGAGCCCAGGGCGGACGGTTTCCGCAACTACCATCCAAAGGCCTATGCGCATTGCGCGGAGCATCTGCTCATCGACAAAGCCCAGCTGCTGACCCTCAGTGCGCCGGAAATGACCGTCCTCGTCGGTGGCCTGCGCGTGCTGGGCGCGAACGCGGACGGCTCCAGACACGGCCTCTTCACCTCGCGGGCCGGCGTGCTCAGCAACGACTTTTTCGTCAACCTGCTCGACATGGGCACGGAGTGGAAGTCCCTCTCCGATGCGGGCGATGCATTTGAGGGCCGCGACCGCAAGAGCGGCCAGCTCAAGTGGAGCGGCACCCGGGTGGACCTGGTTTTCGGCTCCAACTCGCAACTGCGCGCCATCGCCGAGGTCTATGCCCAGTCCGACAGCAAGGAAAAATTCGTGCGCGATTTCGTCGCGGCCTGGAACAAGGTGATGAATCTGGACCGCTTCGATCTCGCCTGATCGCCCGCCAGGGCGGCCAGGAGAGTGACACCCAACGCCAAACCGGTCCGGCGGAGACTGTTCAACCTGCGCTGAACCGTAAAACAAAGCCCGGGATGCTTATGGCATCCCGGGCTTTGCATTTAGTACCGGATGAATAATACTGCTTCAGAGCCTGATGATCTTGTCCGCGGCGGTCATGACCTGCACGGTCTGGTCCATGGTACCGATCTCACCGATCTGCAGTTTTTCCTTGAGATGGTGGTGATCAAGGCAGGTACCGCAGGTGGCGATGCGCGCCCCTTTCTCCGCCAGTTTTTTCAGGCTCCCCAGCACCTCGCTGCCCTCTGAGGTCAGATAGACCCCCGAATTCACACACCCCACCACATCGACCTGGACGTCGGATGCGGCGAGTTTTTCCAGAAAGATCTTGAGCAGCTTCCTGCCCAGGGCCGGATCGCCGCTGCCCATCTGGTCGGAATTCAGATAGAGGAAGGTCATGGCATGTACTCCTGAATTTTGGTCTTTTTCAACTTTGGTAAACAGGCAAAACTGTTCTCATTACAGGCACAATTCTCTGTTCATCGTCGTTGCTTAGGGGTTACCTTTTCCATCCACTAATCCCGTAATTTCCGTCACGACAACCTCCGGCGGCCATTCCGGCTGGCGGCGAAACGGACTCATTTGGCCAGCACCAGCCGCCGGGACGCAGTGATGGTCCCGGCCTGCAGCCGGGCGATATAGATACCCGCGGCCAGCCCCTGCGGCCGCCAGCGCACATGGTGTTCGCCCGCCGGACGCCAGCCCTCGACGAGGCTCGCCACCATCTGCCCGCGCAGATTGTAAATGCGCAGACTCACCTCTTCATCCATACCCAGGACAAAGCGGAGAACCGTTTCCGGATTAAAGGGATTGGGATAATTCTGCGCCAGGCGTAGCTGCCGCGGCTGCGAGGCGCCCTCTTCGACACTTGAGCAATAACAGGACTCGAACGCGCCGAGATCGGGAGTGGCCCCGATAAAGGGCAGGCCGAGATCGACGCCCCCGTCGATCAGATCGCTGCCGAGGGCCAGATGCATGAAGGGGATATCCGGCAGGCTGCCGTCTGCCTTGCGCGGAGCCGCCGCCAGGACGGGATCGATGCTGACGAAATCATCGGCAGTGACGATAAAAGGCGGCAGCCAGCTGTTGGCCTCCTGGATGGCGAAGCCGCCCAGTTCGGCGCCACCGTTGAAGGAGAGGCAGTTTTTCACGATCAGGCTCTGGCCGGCGGCCAGGGTTTTGGTGATGCGGTAGTTGGCAGTGCCGTTGCCAAAGCCGCTGCAGTTGTAGAGGGTCATTGAGCCGACGTTGTTGTTCTGGTCGAAGCCTTTGGCCTTGCAGTTGAAAGCGAGGCAGTTGGTGAGGACAAAATGGTGCATCAGCATGTCGCGGTTGCTGTTGTCGCCCCCGCCCATCTTGAAGCCGTTGCCGTTGGCCTGCGAGCCGGGATCGCTGCCGTCCTTGAGCCAGCCGTTCCCCCAGGTCCAGCAGTTCTCGAGGATGGTGGTGACGTTGGTGGCGCCGCGCATATAGCCGTCCCAGCCGTCGTCGCAGTTGCCCCAGGCGCGGCAGCCGTAAAAGTAATTGTCGCTGCCGACGTCAAGTTTCGGGGCAAAGCCGTCGGCGTCTCCATAGTCGGGCGGGTCGGCGTTATGGTACGAGTCGCAGTTGATGATGCGGTTGTGGTGGGCGCCGTTGGAGAGCTGGATGCCCGAATCACGGCACTCGAAGAAGGTACAGTTCTCAATGGTATTGAATGCGCCTGTGGTCCCGGTGATCTGCAGGCCGTTATCGCCGGCCCCCTTGAGATCAAAGTCCCGGAAGTGCCACCAGCTCGCCTTGAGGGTGAAAGCCCGGCTGCCCAGGGCCTCCTTTGAGCAATCGAGGAGGGGGCGTTCGCCCGGATAGCCGCACAGACAGGAGGGGCGGCTTTCGGTGCCGCTCTTGTCGGTGCCGATGGTGACATTGTCGGTCAGCGTGTGGGTGCCGCCGCGGATAAAGATGGTGTCGCCCCCGGCCGCCTTGATGACCGCCTTGGGGATGGTCTTGAGGGGCTGGCTGAAGGTGCCGGGATTGGTATCGCTGCCATCAGGGGAGACATAGATGGCGGCGCGGGCGAGGGAGGCGATAAAAATGGCAGTAAAAATGATCTTTTTCACAGCTTGATTCTTTCCGATGATGTGCAGGCCGACGACGAATTCAATCAGTATAGTTAGCCATTTTATCGGTCAGATTCAAGCAATATCTTCTCCTGGCGGCAGCCGCTCCATACCAAATCTCCCGAAGACATCTGTTACATTCCGTAAAAAGGAAACGCCCCATCCAAACAAGGCATGGGGCGTGAAATGCACAACGGCACAATCAAGATTACTTGCCCTTCTTTTTCAATACGATCATCTCATTATTGAGTAAGGTTCGCTTCTGGAAAAATTTTTGCACTTGCAAATAATCCTCCGTCTTCCAGAAAGGTATGCGAGTCATGATACGGCGCTGCAAGGAGACAGATCCCCCTACACTGGCAAATACATTTTCTATAGTGCCAACAAGATGATTATAGGATGTCGACACAGGAGTCGAATGCACTTCCCAGCCATTAGCAGGCTTGAGCTGCAAATTCTCATAGATATCGGAGGCGAAATTCATTAAGATTTGCGAGGTGCGTTTTCCTGCAACCAGCAAGTTGCCTTCTCGTCCGACATAGTCCGATGGCTGCAGGAAGTAGTCCTGACCTGTACAGCGGCCCAAGGGAGGGAACTTCACCTGGCAGGTGAGGACAACCTTCCCATACAGAGAATCCGCATCATAGCAGCGAATGGAATCAAACTCTGCCAGTGGCATCAGGTTCTGAAGTGTTTCACGGAGATCATCTATGGCCTCTGTTGAATCCTCATTGTTCTTACTGGTCCGCCGGAACCAGGCCACCTGGCCCTGGGACTGTTCACTGAATTTTCCGGTCAAAGATCCATCATTCGAGAGATCCAATTCCAGCAGGCGTTTGGTGCAATTTTCTGCAGCGCTGGAGAAAGGAATGTCCCGCCAGTTGTGATAGAGCGAATCCACTGCGAAGGCGGTTGTCCCCTCATAGTAATAGGGGATACAACCCGCTTGCAGATGGCGTGTTCCTGGCATATAGGTTTCATAGATATTCCTGCGGACGGAGAGCAGGACCACGCTCTCTTCGAACTGCCATTCCGGAATTCCGGAATCGACGATCCTCTCCCGTCGATCTCCGACAAAGCCCAGTTCGGGTCTCAATCCATGTTTTTTGAGGAAAAAATAAAAAAGCCGATTGATATCATAACTGCTCCCGCGTTTATTGATAATTACATCATCCAGCGTCTCGATCGGTTTCGGCTTGCTTCCTTCCTCCACTTCATCATAGTCGGTGTTGTGAATATTCCGGGCGATCCAATTGTAGACCGTTTGGATGTAGCCAGCCGAACCGGCGCTTTCTGCCAAGTGCTGGTATTGATCATCGAAGTGGGAGCGATTTTTTGCAAATTCTTGCATTCCCTTCCAAAGTTCTTCAGCAGTCTCCGCCCAGTAATCGCCGGTACGTTTGTTGTAGAAGAGGATAACGGCGCCCTGGGTATAAACAGAATTGACCGATAAAGGTTCATCCTCATATGCGGTGAGTGGACCAGCTTTAAATTTCAGACATTCGGCGTCAGGATTATCAGCTGTGTTCGGTTGAAGCACCTCGTGCTTGGGAAGGTTGTAGGAACGAATGAATGGTGTCGTCAAATAAGATTCAAGTTCTTGGCGATACTTTTTCGTCATGGCAACGCCAGAGGGAATCTCCCAGTTAAAATAATGCCATGACAACTCGTAACGCAAGACGGGCAGTTCTTTCTGGACCTCAAAGTAGGAGACCCTGGACGGAGATTCAAAGGTGAACATATATTCAATGATGCAGCCATCCTGGATCCCTGGCAGGGAAAAGGCCTTTTGCTTTATGGATACCTTCTTTGTCGAAAGCATATCGGTCCTGAAAATCTGCTTTTTATTCAGGTTAAAAACGCGGCCATTAGGCCAAAGCGTTCTTCCCTTCATATCCGTTATCTTTTGTTTTTTATGCACATAGGGAACAGAGACATCCGCCTGGCCGTACCCCCGCTGATTCACAATTTTAATACGGCGATATATGGTCGTGGAATAGATATCCTGGGCAGCGTTGCGTTCATCGACAATGACCTTCTCAAACAGGATGATGGCGTTGGCGTTTTTTAAGCTGTCCGCTTTACCCGCATGCCAGTCAGCAGTCGTGATTGGCTCCCAGTTCAGGCCTGCCAAGGTTGAGAGAGGGCAGAGCAGGGTCGCAAAAAAGAGCTGGATTCTTCCCATTTTTATCTCCTGCTAACAAAGGTTAAATTTCGCTCTAGTTGCCTGCTGAAGCGGGCGGCAAGAGTATCATTGTAAGGCCATCCCCAATCACATGCTTGACGTCAATTGCCTGCGCCCGTTTGTACTCCTCCCTGGCCAGCAGGTAGCCGCACCTTTCAAATTCATAGTGACAGATCAGGAGTGAGTCTTGCAGGCTTGCGGAAGAGCTAATTTGCAGGAGTGGATCATCATGCCTCAGCTGAAAAGCTCCAGATGCAACCTTCCATCCTTCCGGCACATCCCAGATGAAATGCGAGAGGTATCTGACAGGCGGCCCAAGCCAGATGGGATGATGACGTTCGGGCGCTGTGAGCGTGGGATGTTCGGGGCTGCAGAAAAAATCGGTTTTAAGCAAGAAATGATCCCCATTGTTGGTGAGATAGTGACCGCCCTGAAGACTGAATTGCACTACAGACGAGTCACCCTGATCAATAAATCGGAAATTGCTGATCTGAACATTGGGGATTGTTGAGCTCAGCAAGCTCCGCCAATTTTCAACCTGTTCTTCGGTTGTCAGGAATTGATTGTTGTAACGTTGCTCTTTGGCCTTGTTACCAAGATAATTAACCGTGACCATGGCTGCGATAGATCCGTCCGAATGGAGTGTTGCCTGCGCTGTGTACGCCTGGGTATAATGTGTGGCCTCCCCATAAGGTAGTTTTTTCAACTCTGCACCGATGGCGTTTACAGGCAAGGCCTGTCTTCCTTGCAGCGCGGCCGGGAGATCCCCAACCCGGGTAGTCGGGTCGGTTGGATCGATGAAGAGCCAATCATTAACCAAGGCTCTTGCGGAGGCAAAGGCCCCATCGAGGGCGCCAGCCGGGATGGCGACGATCGCATGATTAAACTGAAAGGGGTTGGGCAGCTCCTCCCGGATGAGATGCGAGCTGTTGGTGAGGGCTGGTACCGCCTCGATTCCCGCCGATTTAAGCATGGCGCACATCAGTTGAGATTTATCCTTGCAATCGCCGTACATGTTGGCGAGAGTTTCAGCAGCAGTACGGGGCTGATAGGACCCCTTGCCCAGCTCAACGGCCACATAACGAATCCGCTCCTGCACGTAGCGGCCGATTGCCATGATTTTCTTGGAGGGCGTGGTACAGCTCCTGGTCACCGCCTGTGTGGTCTCGATCACATCCCTGTCGCTTCCCGGGAGCTCCTTGAGCAGAGAGCGATACCAGTCTGAGACATCCTGCCAGCTGCGGAGGCTGTTTTTATGGGCTGGATCGGGATTCGCAGCGATGGTATAGATCCGCCGCGCCAGATAGGACCATGGGGGCATATAGGGCTCGGAGGGCTGATAGGGCAAATCATGCGCGGTGAAGGTCAGGCTGCCCGCGCGCTCGTCAACTTTGAACGGCTCCAGATTATCACCTGTATACTTTAACTGCCATCCGCTGGGCGCGCTGATGGTAATGCGCGTGTCAACAATCGGTTGTTGTGCCTGTAAATTAAACTGCTGCATCAGTGCCGCAATGCCGCTCTCTTCAAGGTCATACTCATACGCGACAATAGCGCCCACTTCACTCTTGGGTGGAGCTGCAACCAGTGTATACGAGTCCCCATAAGAGGCAACGTCCTCGAAAGCGCTTATTTTGAAGATATCCGTTTTTTTAAGCTCCAGCACTTTTCCATCCGGCAGGAGGCTCCACCCTTGAAGATTGTTGACCGTGAGGCTTTTCGATCCAGGTTGGCTCAGGATCACCTCCGACTCGCCCGCCGGCAGCAGCACCTTGCAGGCCAGGCGCACATGGGTCGTGCTCTTCATTTTTTCACTTATCTGCGCTTCGGCAGAGTAGTGCAGCACGGCGTAGGCAGCCTTGGGATTAAAACTTTTGCCCTTGGCCGCAGCCACTACTTCCTTAAGCCAGGCGGGTTGGGCGAAAATAGTGTCAGTGATGAGAAGGCAAAGAAGGATCAAGCATTTTTTCATCTTTGTTGTCCGGTCTCCAATAGGAGGTTTACAAAAATGTCCGCCAGTTTATTATATGGGATGCAATGAGTACGGCTAAACCGTGCTATTCCAATAATAATATATTTTGTACTAAAAAACTTCCCCCTGAACCCACAGGACTTTAGTCGTTACAATTGTAACAAAGAGCACTGCGAGCATCGGGTGCGATGGCCAGATCATACTCCCCAAGCTTACTAGCTACTTCCCGGTGCCTACGATGCCGGCAATCATACTAACCACCAATGTTTTCGTAATTCTTGCGTCGCCAGGAGTCCAAATCGCGGCGCTGAGCAGTAGCCCCCGAAGGGGGCGTGTCTGCTTGAGTGTGTGAGCCTGAACGCAGCGAGGGCTGATCGCGGAGTATAACCGGTGCCGCGGTTGTGGGGATAGGGGCGAGAAAGCGTCATCCGGTTAATACCGGCGTTAGACGCCATACACACATCCTCTCACGTGAGCTCTCACGATGCGAGAGACTGCGTCGGCCACTTGCTCTGGCGATACGTCAGGCCTTGCGAGGTCGCGCCATGCCGACTCGCTCGCGAACGACGGGCGAGACACTTGTGGATAGAGTTCGCCAGCATAGCCGCCCGAGCGTCCGACTGGGATGACGCAGACCGAACGACCAAGTGCGACGGTCGTTTCATGTGCGGTACCAGGGCCACCTTCGATTACAACGTAGCACTGAGCTACCCTGCCAAGAACCTCTCGACGTTCCGCCATGTCCGAGCCTGCGAACAGAGTCTCACCGTAGTCGCAACGCCAGTAGCCATGGGGGAGGACATGAAAAACGCCGCGATGGCCGTCTCTGTTAGGACGTGCGTCGAAGAAGCTCCGACCGACGACCTTCCCAACGCCATCTACACCGCCAGTAAGGAGAACAAGGTCGTCCAGTTCAGCCAGCAGGCGACCAAGCGCGCTACATGTTGCTTGACTCTGGACGTGCCAGAAAGAAATGCTGCCAATGATCGCAAGACGTGGACCGTCGGTTAGCTGAGCGGCAACTGCGGCCGCCTCACGATCGAACACCTCGCTACTCATGATGACGGTTTCTCCTGTGCGTCAACGTGCTCACCGGTTTGAAACGCATTGGGGACTACCTATACAACACACTGGATTTTTGCGGCCACTAAAATTGCCTACAAAAATCGGCGTTTTCAAATCGGTGCAGCAGTTTGCAGCCCCGCATTAAAATTAGATCAAAATGGACGGGAAATTCGCTTTGACCGACATCGGCCTTTTTAATATGCTTCCTGATCTCTTGCCACCATGATATTTTCAGCTCTCCTCGTTTCCCTCACTAATGCAATAGCCTATTCGTACGAGTCTGCCGCAAGACTGGGATGAGGGCTTACTCCTCGGCATAGAATCGCGAGCAGCGCTCGCTTGTTCGTAATTACTTGTACGAGCGAACGAGTGCTGCCAGCAGACCCGCGCGATTCGTGAGACGATCAAACTTCTCTGCGAACATTAGCTTAAACAGCTGGCGCAACCGGCACGTATGGGTCGACTCGGCGCACCGCTTGTTTCACACGGGGTTACGACAGCGGGTGGCTGGTACAAATACTCGTTAGGTTGTGATTAACATTGAAGACCTGACTATTAACTACCGCTCCACCCCTTTGAGTAGGGAAACGAGTTGCAGAGAAAGCACGAAGCCAAGGGTGGTTGTGCCGTCGATACTCCGAAAACCAACCTCGTCACCCATGCTACCGCCATAAACAAGGCGAAGACTGTCCACTGGGAGAACCAGCGTACGATCCGGGATACCAGCATACCAGCCATTGGCTGAGAGCCGAGTCAGATTGGCATGCACGATGTGCTGCACCTCCTGATACTGCTGGTCCCGAAGAATTACGATCGGCCGATGTGATAGAACAAAAGGAAGTGGCTCTTCCCAGAAGAACCCAGAGTAGATAGCGCCACTCGAATTCTCATGTGCGGTATTGGGCTCAGCGGGCTTGTGTGAGGCGAGATGAGGTCTTTCCTCATGTGGGCTGGGGGGCACCGTTTTCTTGTCGAGTGGGGGAAGCTCCGCCCGAACAGATGCCACAGCCTCA
>Ga0209606_1001342_pt1 | contig 30746 bp, 30 predicted proteins | sample AD_UKC057_MetaG_FD_184412 | JGI IMG/M metagenome (GOLD analysis project Ga0209606, IMG submission 184412) | Active sludge microbial communities of municipal wastewater-treating anaerobic digesters from USA - AD_UKC057_MetaG (SPAdes) (version 2) | ecosystem: Engineered > Bioreactor > Anaerobic >...
CATCCATCGGCGAAGCAGAAATTGGCCGTGTTGTAAACTGCCTGAAATCCGGCTGGATTACCACAGGCGCCGTCTGCAAGGAGTTTGAAGACGCGTTTTGCGGATTGACGGGGGCCGGAAAGGCGGTCGCCCTGAATTCAGCCACAGCCGGTATGCACCTCATGCTCACCGCTCTGGATCTTGAGCCGGGAGATGAAGTCATTACCCCCTCTATGACCTTTGCCTCTACCATCAACATGATTGCCCTGCGCCGAGCCAAGCCTGTTTTTGTGGACATTGAATATGAAACCCTCAACCTCAATACAGAGTTGATTGAGGAAGCCATCACGCCCCAGACCAAAGCCATTATTCCTGTTCACTTTGCTGGTGCTCCGGCGGATATGGATAAGATCTCTGAACTGGCCGACCGGTATTCCATCATGGTGGTTGAAGATGCTGCACACGCGGTGGGATGCTATTACAAGGGAATCCATGCCGGCGGTTTCGGCCATCCTGCGATTTTTTCGTTTCATCCCATCAAAAACATCACCACCGGCGAAGGCGGAATGATCACACTCAATGACGTCGCCCTGGAAAAGAAACTTCGCCTGTTGAGGTTTCATGGCATCGAAAGAGATGCCTGGAAAAGATATGGAAAAGGGGGCAATCCCAGTTACGACATCATCGAACCGGGCTACAAGTACAATCTTCCGGATCTGCTGGCCGCCCTGGGTTTAGCCCAGTTTGAAAGATGGAAAGAACTTAACAAACGCCGCCACCAGTGGGCAATGTTGTATCTGGACGAACTATCCGATGTCAAAGGCATCGAATTGCCCGGAGTTCCTCCTTATGACCATATTCACGCCTGGCATTTGTTTATTGTGAAAATAAAAGATTATCCCCGCGATTTATTTATGCAAAAGCTTTCCGAATACAACATCGGCTATGGGTTGCATTTTCCGCCGGCTCACACTCTTTCCTACGTGGACGAAAAATATTATGTGGATGAATCCCTGCTTCCCCAGACCAACCGCGCGGCGGATAAAATTCTTTCCCTGCCTTTGTTTCCGGATATGACCAGGGAAGATGTTCAATACGTGTGCGAGGCGGTTCGGGAGATTCTGAAAAATGCGTAATGGAACCATTTCAATCGTTATACCGGTATACAATGAAGAAGCAAATCTTACGGCATTGATGGGCCGATTGATGCCGGTGCTGCAAAAAATGGAAAAACCTTTTGAAATCATTCTGATTGATGACGGAAGTCAAGACCGGTCTCTTTCTTTACTCAAAGAATTCGCAAAAAAACCTTATGTAAAAGTCATAGAACTGACTCGAAACTATGGACAGCATGCAGCGATTATGGCGGGTTTTTCTCTGGTCCGGGGCGACATCGTCGTCACGATGGATGCGGATTTGCAGAATCCACCGGAAGAAATTCCCAATCTGGTCCGGGTTATGGAAGAAGGCGGCTATGATGTTGTGGGTTCTATCCGCAAGGGGCGCAAGGATTCTCTCTGGCGAAAAATCCCTTCTAAAATCATTAATATGGTAGCGCGAAAAATTACCGGCGTGAGCATGCGCGATTGGGGTTGCATGCTTCGTGCTTACAGCCGCCCGGTAGTCGAGCGGATGAGCGCCTGCCACGAGCAGTCAACCTTTATTCCCGCTCTGGCAACCGTTTTTGCCAAACGTGTTACAGAAATTGAGGTGGCACACGAGGAACGCTTTGGCGGAAAATCCAATTATCCCTTAAGAAAACTGATCAATCTCCAATTCGACCTTGTGGCATCTTTTTCGGATTTGCCTATAAAACTGATTATGTACGGGGGAATTTTCATGTCGTTGCTGGGATTGTGCTTCGGCGCGTTTCTGGCCGTTGCCCGTCTGGCCTACGGTGCGCGCTGGGCGGCGGAAGGCATCTTTACACTTTTTGCCATTTTGTTTGTCTTTATCGGACTCCAGTTTTTCGCTTTGGGAATCATCGGCGAATATATCGGCAGAATTTTCCGCGAAGTTCGTAAACGGCCTGAATTTGTCATTGAAAAAATCCATCGCCTGCCGGAGGAAAAGATTCATTGAAGACAGTGGTTTTCGCTTATCATAATATGGGGTTGGCGGGACTGGACGCTCTGCTTCGCCATGGTTTCTATCCGACCGCCATCTTGACCCACGAAGATGATCCGGGGGAAAATTGCTGGTTTGGCTCGGTAAAAGATTGGGCCATGCAGCATGGTATTCCTTATTATACGCCGGAAAATATTCATTGCCCGGAGTGGATTGAAAAAATCACCTCATGGAACCCGGATATTCTTTTTTCTTTTTATTACCGGAAAATGATTCATCTGGACATTCTGAATATCCCTCGGTTTGGCGCTTTGAATCTTCACGGATCACTTCTGCCTTCCTACCGGGGACGATGCCCGGTGAACTGGGTATTGGCAAAAGGGGAACAAAAAACGGGAATAACTCTTCACTTCATGGTTGAAAAACCGGATGCAGGCGATATCGTCGGACAAAGAGAAGTCGCCATTGCATTTGAGGATACGGCAAGGACACTTTATGGCAAGCTTTGCAAGGAAGCGGAATTATTGCTGGATGATTTGCTGCCCCGCATCAAAACCGGCCAGATTCCCAGACGATCGCAGAATCTCGCCTTGGGAAGCTATTACGGAGGCAGGCGTCCTGAAGACGGCCGCATTGACTGGAAACAGTCGGCACAGGATGTCTATAATCTGGTGCGCGCCGTAACCGATCCTTACCCCGGAGCTTTTTCCCTGCTGGAAAATGGGGAAAAAATTATTCTCTGGTGGGCAAAGCCGGTTTCTTCCTCGACGATTCAACGTCCTGGGGATGTTGAGCTATCCGGTCAACAAGTATTGGTAAAAGCAGGCCATGATGCCATAAGGCTTCTGGATGTGGAAATTCAGGGAATCCGGCTGAAAGATACGCAAATCATAGAATATTTTAAATCAGGAAAGGTAATGAAACTGCAATGAAGATACTGATACTGGGCGTAAACGGTTTTATCGGACACCATCTGGTCAATCGCATTCTGGCCGAGAAGCCCGACTGGCAGGTATTCGGAATGGATCTGGGAACGGAACGGATAGGCACAGCTCTGTCCAATCCCCGCTTCAATTTTCTGGAAGGGGACATTTCCATCAACAAGGAATGGATCGAATATCATATCAAAAAGTGCGATGTAATCATGCCGCTGGTGGCAATTGCCACTCCGAAAGCTTACGTGGAAGATCCCATCGGCGTTTACCATCTGGATTTCGAAATGAACATCCAGATCATCAAGCAGTGTGTCAAGTATCATAAACGTGTTGTTTTTCCTTCCACGTCGGAAGTTTACGGAGCCTGCGCGGATGCGGAATTTCTTGAGGATGAAAGCTATCTGGTGGTGGGCCCCATTCAGAAAGAACGCTGGATTTATTCCTGCTGTAAACAGTTGCTGGATCGTGTCATTTACGGATATGGCACGCGCGGCCAACTGGAATTCACGCTTTTCCGTCCTTTTAACTGGATCGGCCCCCGCCTGGATTCCCTGGACACGGCCAAGGAAGGCAGCTCCCGCGTGGTCACACAATTCATCGCCGAGTTACTGCTGAAACGTCCTCTCAATCTGGTAGATGGAGGCAGGCAAAAACGATGCTTCACGTATGTCGATGACGGCATTGCCGCTCTGATGAAAATCTTGGAAAATGAAAATGACATCTGCAAAAACCAGATTATCAATATCGGCAATCCCCACAACGAATGTTCAGTAAGGGAATTAGCGGATATTCTTAAGAATTTATTTCAAGAACACCCGGACCACCAACAGGATGCGGCCTACTCGGATATCATTGAAATTCCAGCGGACACGTATTACGGAAAAGGCTATCAGGACATTTATACCCGTAAACCCAGTATCGCCAAGGCAAAAGCGCTCTTGAACTGGGAACCGAAAATCAATCTGCCGGATTCCCTGCGGCTGACCCTCAATTCGTTTCTGGAAGAAAATCAACCGGTGAAATTATAAAGAGAAGCAGAGTCAAGGATAGAATCTGATGGGCCTCCTGGGATTAAAAATAGACGTGGATACGTATTGGGGGATGAAAAACGGTGTTCCCCGTCTTTTGCAGGTTTTCAGGGATTTCCAGGTCAGGGGAACCTTTTTTTTAAGCATCGGTCCGGATAACTCCGGACGCGCCGTTCTTCAGCTTCTGAAAAATCCTTTGTTTTTAAAAAAAATGCTGAGAACAAAAGCGGCCAGCCTTTACGGCTGGAGAACGGCTCTTTATGGCACGTTGCTGCCCGCGCCCAAAATTGCCCTATCTTTTCCGGAACTTGTCCATCAGATCATTCAGGATGGTCATGAAGTGCAGTTTCATGCCTGGGATCACCGAAGGTGGCAGGACGAACTGCCCGATAAAACGGAGCCTTGGATACAGAATTGGTTTGCCTCCGGAATTCGTGGTTTTGAAGAACTCACCGGACACAAGCCTTCCTCTTTCGGTGCTCCCTCCTGGCTGATTGACGAGCGCGTTTTGAAAATCATCGCCGGATACCGTTTTGACTATCTGAGCTGCACGCGGGCCAAATCGCCCTTTATTCATAAAAATATTTCCGTTTTGGAAATTCCCTCCGATCTGCCCTGCTTTGAGGAACTTGATCCAGAAAAAGATGTGGAGATCATCTGTAATCTGATCCATGACGGAGGCACCCATGTTCTTCCCGTACACGCTGAAGTGGAAGGTGGCATTTTTGAAGAGAAGTTCAAAAAAGTTCTGTCTGCCGCGTTCGCTTCCGGAATGCAAATGGTTCCCCTTAACGACATCCGGTCGGGTTTGGACATCGGCTCCCTGCCCGTCCGAAAACACCGCATGTCCCTTCTTCCGGGGCGCGCATCATCCACAGCGGTATAAACGCAACAGGAAAAGAAATTATATACCATTGTTTTTATTCATATATATTGTATTTTCCCCTTGACAGCCCTTTGGGACTTGTACTTGACTTTGACTTTCGCCTGTGTTAGGAATACCGAACTTTGCGCCTTGACAGCTGCTTTTGCAGCGCGATTTCAGGGAGGAAAATGTCCAACAAATTATTTACGCTATTAATCATTCCCCGCACCAAAAGCGCGGTTAAAAAGTTTTCTTTTTCCAAAACAATGGTTCACCACCTGGCGGTGGGCACAATTGTGTTTTTAGTGATTTCCCTTTATGTAATTTATGATTACGCCACCATTACCACAGACCGCATCGAGCTTTCCCGCCTTCGAAGACAGACAGCCCTCCAATCCCGGCAGATTGCAGATTTATCCGTTAAAGTGGATGAATTTTCCGACCGGATGGAAGCTTTGCGTCAGTTTGATAAAAAATTACGTATATTGACAGCCGGTGTTTCAGGTAAGGACAATAAAATCCCTCTGGGCATCGGCGGCGCCAACAACGAGCATACCCGGCTAAAAGAGCTGCTCGATCAGGGCAATGAAAAGCTTGTTTCGCAAATGCATAAAAACATTCAACAGTTAAATATTGATGCCCGTGAACGGGAACAGAGTTTTACGGAAATGCTGTTATTTTTGCGGGAGCAAAAATCCTTACTTGCAGCCACTCCTTCCCTGTGGCCGGTTCGTGGCCTGGTTACTTCTGAATTCGGCTGGCGTCAGGATCCTTACGGAAATGGCAACCAGTTTCATCAAGGTATTGACATTGCCACCAGAGATGGAAAACCCATTGTCGCACCGGCCGACGGTCTGGTGGTCGCCTCTGAATATCGTCCCGAAGAAGGCCATTATGTTTCCATTGAGCATGGTTATGGAATATCCACAGGCTATGCTCATTTATCGAAGCCGGAAGTCAGACAGGGAATGCGCGTGGAAAAAGGACAGGTGATTGGCTATGTAGGCAATACGGGCAGGAGCACCGGCTCCCATCTGCATTACGTGGTCAATATCAACAATATTCCCGTCAATCCAAGAAGCTATTTGAAATAAACGGATAATAAAAAATTACGCTGAACTTTGCCGGTCAGATACCGGTTTTTTTAAAGGCAAACCATGCTGGGAACCATTCTGAAGAAAATCGTCGGAACCAAAAATGATCGGGAACTCAAGCGCTTGTCGCTTCTCCTGGATGAAGTGAACAGTTTTGAAGCGGATATGATGTCGCTTGGCGACAACGATCTGCAGGCCAAAACCATCTATTTTCGGGAAAAGCTCAACAAAGGGCTGACGTTGGACGACATCCTGACGGAAGCGTTTGCCGTGGCGCGGGAAGCAGCGCGAAGGACACTGAAGATGCGTCCTTTCGATGTTCAGATTCTGGGCGGCATCGCTCTGCATGAAGGCAAGATTGCCGAAATGAAAACCGGCGAAGGCAAAACGCTGGCCGCCACACTGCCGTTATATCTGAACGCACTGGAAGGCAAAGGCTGCCATGTTGTGACGGTCAATGATTATCTGGCCAAACGCGACTCGGAATGGATGGCTCCCGTCTATAAATTTCTGGGATTGACGGTGGGCGTTATCATTCATGACATGGATGATGACGAACGGCGCGCAGCATACGCAGCGGACATCACTTACGGTACAAACAATGAATTCGGCTTTGACTACCTTCGTGACAATATGAAATTCAGCCTCGAGGATTACGTCCAGCGTGAATTCAACTTTGCCATTGTTGACGAAGTGGACAGCATTCTGATTGACGAAGCCCGTACGCCTCTGATCATTTCCGGCGCATCGGAGGAATCCACGGACAAGTACCATAAGATCAACCAGATTATCCCCCGTCTGAAGAAGGATCAGGATTACACCATTGAAGAAAAAAGCAAAACGGTTGTTCTGACGGAAGAAGGTGTATCCAGCGTTGAAAAATATCTGAATGTTCAAAATCTTTACGAACCTCGCAACATTGAAATTGTCCATCACGTAAACCAGGCGCTTCGCGCACATACACTTTTCAAAAGAGACGTGGACTATCTGGTCAAGGACGGCCAGGTGATCATCGTTGATGAATTCACCGGACGCGTCATGCCGGGAAGGCGTTACAGTGACGGTCTTCATCAGGCGCTGGAAGCCAAAGAAAAGGTGAAAATTGAAAAGGAAAACCAGACGCTCGCATCCATTACCTTTCAGAATTATTTCCGTATGTATAAGAAACTTGCGGGAATGACCGGTACTGCGGATACGGAAGCTGAGGAATTCAAAAAAATCTACAATTTAGAAGTTCTGGTTGTCCCCACCAATATGCCGATGATCCGTCAGGACCATAACGATCTGATTTACAAAACGGAGCAGGAAAAAATATCGGCAGTCATTGAAGAAGTGAAAGCCCTCAACAAGTCCAAGCGCCCCGTTCTAATCGGCACGATATCCATAGAAAAATCTGAACTGCTTGGCAAGTATCTGACCCGCGCAGGTGTTAAGCATCACGTTCTAAATGCGAAAAATCATGAAAAGGAAGCGGAAATCGTCGCCCAGGCAGGTCAGCCGGGCCAGGTCACCATCTCTACCAACATGGCGGGCCGCGGTACGGATATCAAACTGGGCGAAAATGTTGCTGAAATGGGTGGACTGCACATTCTGGGTACGGAAAGACACGAAAGCCGACGCATTGACAACCAACTGCGGGGAAGAGCCGGACGCCAGGGAGACAATGGCTCATCCCGATTCTATCTTTCGCTTGAGGATGACCTTCTTCGCGTGTTCGGCGCGGACCGGATTTCCTCAGTGATGGAAACCGTCGGTATTGAAGAAGGCCAACCCATCGAGCACAAGTATATTTCTAAAGCAATAGAAAACGCGCAAAAACGCGTGGAAGGACAAAACTTCGATATTCGCAAGCATCTGCTCGACTATGACGATGTGATGAACAATCAGCGGAAAGTCATTTATGAGCAACGCAAAAAAGTATTGCGTGGTAATGACTTATGGACGGATATTGAAGCAATGGCTGAAGAAGTCAACAATGATTTGATTCATGAATTTGCCGGGGATAAGAAGCATACCGAAAATTGGGACCTCAAAGGCCTTGATGATGCGTTGTTCAAGCAATACCATTTACATTTGAATATCAGCGGCGCTCAGGAACTTCGTTCTCCGGAAGACATCAAGAGTTTTCTGAACGAAAATGTGTTGAAACATTTGCGGAACAAGGAAAAAGAATTCGGTCCGGAGCTCATGACCTATCTTATGAAGGTCATTATGCTGCAAGCTATTGACACTCACTGGAAAGATCATTTGTTGTCGATGGATCACCTGCGCGAGGGGATTGGCTTGCGCGGTTACGGTCAGAAAGACCCGATTCGGGAATATCAGCGTGAAGGATATGCCATGTTCATGGAAATGATCGGCACCATCAAAATGGATACGCTGGAAAAGCTGTGTCTCGTCCGCATTCAACGGGAAGAAGAAGTTGAAGAAATTCGACAGAAACAAAAACAGGATTTTGTATTAAACCGTGGAGAAGATGCGCCAACCAATCAAACCGTTAAGCGAAACAGCGATAAAATCGGGCGCAACGATCCCTGTCCATGCGGCAGCGGCAAGAAATACAAGAAATGCTGCGGCGCATAAGCCTTGAAAAGGAGTAATCAATAAAATGGTAAAAACAACAAGCAGAATAAGCGTTCCCGGATTTCTGGCAGGTGGTGTGTCCGCAGGAATCAAAAATGGAGAACAAAAGGATTTAGGTTTGATCTATTCCACGGTTCCCGCAAAGGCCGCCGCACTTTTTACCAAAAATACCTTTAAAGCCGCGCCGGTACTGATTGACATGGAAAGAATGAAGAGAGGAATTGCTCAGGCCATTTTCACCAACAGCGGCTGCGCCAACGCGGCGACGGGAAAAGAAGGCATGGCGGATGCCCTGGCCGTCTCCGGAGCTGTGGCCAAACAGTTGAAAATCAATGAAGAGCATCTTCTGGTATGCTCCACGGGGGTCATCGGGAAGAGGCTGCCCGTCAAAAAAATCGAAGGCGGCATCGGAAAACTGGTAAAAAGTCTTCATGAATCGGGCATTGAAGATGCAGAAGCGGCCATGATGACCACGGACAAATTCCCCAAGATCGCCATTCGCCGGGGCATTGTCGGCGCCAAAGACATCACGATATGCGGCATCGCCAAAGGGGCAGGCATGATTGAACCGAATATGGCCACGCTTTTGACTTACGTCATGACGGACGCTCTGATTGATGCGAAAGCCCTCAATACCGTCTTTCACCAAGTAATTGATTCCACATTCAATTCCATCAGCGTTGATGGTTGCATGAGCACCAATGACACAGCCATTATTCTGGCCAACGGTCTTGCAGGCAATAATCCGCTGGAACGGGCCCAGGCCAGAATCCAGAGATTTCGCGAGATGCTCACCGACGTCTTGGCAGAATTATCCGCAGCCGTCGTCAAGGATGGCGAAGGCGCCACAAAATTCATCACCATTATTGTAGAAGGGGCAAAATCCAAATCGGACGCAAGGCGGGTGGCCTACTCGGTAGCCAATTCCAATCTGGTCAAAACCGCATTTTTTGGTGGGGATCCCAACTGGGGCAGAATCATTGCCGCTATCGGATCTTCCGGTGTTGCGCTGGAAAAAGAAAAAGTTATCCTGTCCATCGGCAATATGACTGTTTTCGCGCAGGATGCGCCAGTCGTCATCTCGCTTCCAAAATTGAAAGAAATCTTTTCCAGCGGCAACGTGGAGATTCGCATTATCCTGGGAGGAGGCGACAAATCCTATTGCGTTTATACATCGGATCTTTCTTACGATTATGTAAAAATCAACGCCGAGTATTCGACCTGAAGACAAAAACGACCCGGCTTGCCGAACAACCATCCGTATCCATCAGAAAATCCATAAAACGACTCTCTGCGCTTTGTCGCGCTGATTGTTTTATGGCATTGATTTTACTGTTTATTTTCACATTTCCCCTTCCAGCGATCGCAAAAGATCCGGAACTCCCTGTTCCAGATAAAAAGTGGTCCACCCAATTCCATGTCAAGCGTTTCTGGAAAAGCCATACCTCCTACGAATTCGGTAATCCCTTTCCACCCCGGCAGGCGCCCTTAAGCCGGCTGGAATTTCCGATCAACACCTGGTGGATTGGTGGAGAGGTCCGACGCAACTTTTCACGATTTTCGGCGGGACTGGAAGCGCTGGCTGCCATCCCCATGGATTCCGCGGATAATGTTATGAGAGATTCCGACTGGGATGATGAAACTCAACCCAGCGTCAGAACCATTTATTCAGAATCGCAATGCCGCATGGATCAAAGCTACATGCTCCGGGCTGAAGTAGACATGAAAGTCGGAGATTGGATGAAAATTCCTGACTGGCTGGATATTCGTCCCGTCGCAGGGGTGCGCTGGCAGCGGTTTATGCTGATGGTTCATGACGGATACCAAACGGAAATTCAGGGAAATGACATGCCCTTACCCGGTGATTCGATTCGTTTTTTTCAAACCTATTCCCAGTTTTTTTGTGGAATCAAGGTGGCTTGGAATGTACAGAAACTTTTCAAAAGCCTGCCGCTGAAATTCCAGAGTCAGTTGGATTGGGCCTATGTTGACGCAGACAACAGCGATCACCACCTGCTTCGCACGGGAAATCGCTGGACGTATGAAAAAACCACGGGAGATGCCTGGCATTTCTCTACGGGTTTTCAGGCCGCCCTGACGCAAAACATTTCCGCTGGATTGGAATGGGAACATCTTCGTCTGCGCTCAACCGGCACTCATCGTTTATCCAATGATTTCTTCGGCATCAACTTTAGTTTCGACAATGGCGTTGAAGTCTGGTCCGATCAAACCAGCATCATGATGAAACTGGAGTATTTGTTTTAATTTTACTCTGATAATTGCATTACACAGGCGGGCGCGAACAGGCCGGGCTGGCCAGCCAAATTAATTCTTGCAATGCATTCAATAATTTGTATGATGAACGCCAATAATCAACGGAGCGCCTCTTTCTGATGGCGCATTTCATCACCAATAGCAAAAAATGCGAACTCAAAAAAAAGACTGGCCGAGCTGATATCCAAAAGCGAAGAGCTGAAATTTCTTGTCGGTTTTTTTTATTTCTCCGGCATCCGGGAATTATATTCCGCGCTCACGACCAATCCGGATGTATCCATCAAAATTCTGGTCGGCCTGAACGTCGATTACTACAATTACAGCATCATAGAGCAAGCCGACACGGAGCAATCATCCGATGAAGAAAAAGCATACAAATTTTTCGAATCCATCAAGAAATCAGTGAATACCGAATTTTTTGATACGGAAGAATTCTATCAACAGGTCCGCTATTTTGTCGATTTGATCATGACGGACAAGCTCATTATCCGCAAAACATACGAGCCCAATCACGCGAAGCTCTATATTTTTAAACTGGCTCAGGATCAGGTCGGAAAGAACGTTTTATTTATCACCGGCAGCAGCAATTTGACCCGTGCCGGCCTTTCCACGCAAAATGAATTCAATGTGGAAATCAGCGATTACGGTTTTGCCGATGCGGAAGAATATTTTGACCATCTCTGGGAGCAGGCCGTCAAAATTACGGAATATAACGAAACCAGAAAAAAGCTCATTGCTGTCATTGAAAAAGAGACGCTTATCAAGGAAGTATCACCATTTGAAGCGTTTTGCCTTGTGTTGAAAACCTATCTTGATTCTTTTGATCAGAAAAAAGTCAGTGATACGCTTATCTCGATCATGGAAAAAAACGACTACACACCCTATCAATACCAACTGGATGATGTCAAGCAAGCTCTCAATATGATTGATAATTATAACGGTGTCATCATTGCTGACGTTGTCGGTTTGGGTAAAACAATCATTGCCTGTGCCCTTGCCAGGCAATTGGGCAAACGCGGTGTTGTTATTTGCCCGCCCGGACTGGTTGGAGACAGGAATTTGAATTCCGGCTGGAAAATGTATGCCGAACAATTCAAATTAACCGATTGGGAAGTCCGCTCGCTGGGCGAGCTGGAAAAAATCAGAGACTTTGTGAATAAAGTTGACGACATCGAAGTCGTCATTGTTGATGAAGCCCATCGCTTCCGTACTCAGGATACCAGGGATTATGATTTGCTCAAGAATATCTGTCGCAACAAAATCGTTATCCTGCTCACCGCCACGCCTTTTAACAATCGGCCGGGCGATATTCTTTCGCTTTTGAGCCTGTTTGTCATGCCCAATCAGTCCAATATAACGCTGGATGGCAACCTTGTGGATCAGTTTCGGGGATTCAAGGGAATTTTTGACCGTCTGGGTTACATCAAAAAATATTATCATTCAGCCGATGAGAAAAAGCGCGCCAGGGCGCAGAACAATTACAAGGGAATTTTTGGCAAAGATAAAATTGACCCGGAGGAAATCAACCGGCACTCCCGTTATCTGGCAAAACAAATCCGCCAGGTTATCGAGCCGGTCACTATCCGGCGCAATCGCCTGGATCTCACCGGCAATCCCTACTACCAAGATGAGGTTAAAGAGCTTTCCCGATGCGCCGACCCGATGGAATGGTTCTACGAATTATCAAAAGAGCAATCTGAATTTTATAACCGGATTATCGCGCATTATTTTGGTGAGGCGGACGGCAGCGGCGCCAACAGCGGCGGCCGGTTCAAAGGCGCTATCTACAGGCCGTTTGAATACAAGGAAGGCAACGTTGAAAAGCTGGACAGACAGGGCAACCGGCAGTTCATGCAACAGCGCAACCTGTTCGACTTTATGCGGCGCATGCTGGTCAAGCGCTTTGAAAGTTCCTTTGGGGCTTTTGAGCAGAGCATCAGATATTTCCGCCGTATTACCGCCACCGCGCAGGCGTTGATCAATAAAACCGGCGAGTATATTCTGGACCGTTCGCTTCTGGAGCGGATATTTGCCGCCGATGATGAAATTGAAAAACAGTTGCAGGAATATGAAGAGAAAATCAAAGAAGGCGAATATCCCAAAAATCATGAGCGCTACAGGCTGAAAGATTTTAAAGAGCGAGTAATGCCGATCATAATCTGTTTGAAATTAAACCCTTTGTTTCAAGCCTCTTTTCGGAAATTACAATATTCTTTCGTGTGTTATATGGAAGGTCGAATCTGGGAGAAGGCGCTTTAAAATCTGAAGGCATTGATATCAACAAATTTATGGTGCTTGATTCTACATATGATAAAGTTCCACCTTTATTTAACAATGTGGCAAATCATGAAATAGATTCACTTTTTAAGCAGTGTCGTATTGATCCGGAATCAAACATTCCGATAGAGGAACAGGAACCTAAACCCTTGCCGGATCGCGCTGAACTGGACAACATCGTTTTTGACGCGCTGAATTTGACCAAAGATGAACGTAAGGAAGTCTATCGCGCCGTCTGCCGTTTGGTCGCAAACCGCATCAGCAAGGCAAAAAGCGTGTAGAGCGCAATCGCCAATATCGCCGCAATATGATAAACGGCGTGTTCGGTGAACCAGTCATGCAATATCTTGATATAATTGGTTAATCCAATATGATTGAACCAGCAGTGAAGCATAGAGAAATGGATTGACAATTCGTTAATAAATTATGTTATTATACGTATAATTATTTAGAGAGGTGACCATGTTATGTTAATCGAAACCGATAGGATGATTCCTGTTACAAAGCTGCAGAAAGAGTTGACCAAACGTGTTCGCGATATTTCAGAGGGCGGCGGTCCTTTGTTTATTCTTAAAAACAACGAGATGGAGGCTGTTATACTCTCGCCCGCGGAATATGAATATCTGATGAATTTATCCGAGGTAATAGAACAGTATGAAATCAATGATGTCATCATAAAAAGGATGAAAAATTATGAGCGTTCCAGAAATGTTCAATGGCATGATCTGAAGGATTGAACAGTTATGACCTATGCAATCGAATTCATACCCGAAGCTGCCGCTGATTATCAATCTCTCGATGGGAGCGTAAAAAAGAAAGTTAATAAAAAACTTGAAGAATTATCGAAAAACCCGTTTCTGGGAGAATATTTAGGCAATAAATTCAATATTGATCTGACTGGATTTTATAAATTGTATGTTGATAATAAAAAAATACGAATTGTCTATCGCCTGCTGGGTGAGGAAATCGAGGTCGTTGAAATTTGGGGCATTGGCAAGAGAGATAAAGAAGAGATTTATCGATTAATCGGCCATCGCTTGAAAAAGCAAGGCTCAAGGCAGTAAATTTGTCTCCGTTTATCGTCAACACCCCGAAATGACTGACTCTGCTGTCATGCGCGCATTGGAGGCGATGATTGGCCATTACACTGCTGAAATCTAAGGCCGGAGGCCGCGCAATTTTCCGCTGGATGAAACGGAAAAAGAAATTTACGAGAATATTCAAGATGTTTGCTTATGGCGTCTGGGACGGTTACCATCCGTGTCGCGAACAAGGAAAAAAAGGAGATAATGGAAATCATGAAACCTAAAGGAGTGAAAGACAGTAGCATAACCATCGTTCAACAGATGACGCAGCAGGATGCAAACCTTGCAGGTAATGTCCATGGCGGGGTTATTATGAAGCTCATTGACAATACTGCGGGAATCGTGGCGGCGCGCCACTGTCAGTCGAATGTGGTGACCGCGTCGATAGACCAACTGAACTTCCACAGTCCGGTCTTTATCGGCGATTTGCTCCGGATTATTGCCGCCATCAACCACATAGGCAAAACATCGATGGAGCTCGGCGTGCGGGTTGAGGCTGAAAACGCCTTTACCGGAGAAGTGCGGCATACGGCTTCGGCCTACCTGACTTTTGTGGCCTTGGATGCTACGCTGAAGCCAAGGCCGATCCCGCCGGTAACCTTTGAGACCGAAGAAGAAAAACGCCGTAACTCCGAAGCAGCCGAGCGCCGGCGTACCCGCCTTGAGCAAAAGGGGAAGGGGCATAAGCAAAATCGAAAAACGGGATAAATGGGCAAGAATCTTTACCCACAACTTTTATTGTTTCATTTCTTGGCGATCAATGCATCTGCATAACAAATCAAGAAATGATTTTGTCTGAAGCCTATACAAAAAGCAGACAAAAAGACGGCGTCAATACAATTCTCAGAATAAACGGCCATATTTTCGGCAAGTTAATTTGATTGTTGCTTTCTTTTGGAACTTTTTCCCTCCTCATGTTGTCTAAACAACAAAAGACAAAAAAAACCTTAAAGGAGGAAAAAATCATGAAAAAACTGCTGGCAATTTGTTTGGCGCTGGTGATGTGGTGCGGTGTTTCTTTCGCCACAAATGTTGGAGACGCGGTGGAGGTTCGTCTCTTGTCCGACAGTGGCAGGTTCTTACCCTTTTACTCGTCGCTCAACCGTTCGGATCTGAAAAAAGTCTATACAGAAGCTGTAAAGGGAGACCATTACAAAATTGTCGTTCATAATAAGCTTGGACGAAGAATCGGTGTTGTGGTGGTCGTGGACGGCAGAAATATCATTTCCGGACAAAAGTCGTGGCTCAAGAGCACTGAAAGAATGTATATTCTCGAACCTTACGCAACCAACGAGTATTCGGGCTGGAGAACCGGGCAGGATAAAATCAACCGGTTTTACTTTACGGATGTTCCGGATTCCTATGCCGCCGCTTTCGGTGACCATTCCGCCATGGGAATTATCGCCGTTGCCGTTTTTCCGGAAGTCAGCCGCGATGAGCCTTGTCCTTCTGTTTTGAGAGAAAAAAACGAACTTGGCTCAGCCAAAGACAGAGCCGCCGCTCCATCCGTTCAATCCAAAGCGTCCCAAAGCGCTGCAACAGGATATGGCCGTGAAGAATATTCACCTTCTTACAAAGTTTCATTCGATCCTGAAAACCGAGCGGCTGAATCCATTTTAATCAAATATGAATGGCGCAGCACATTATGCAAGAAAAAAATCATTAACTGCTCTTTGAGACGCTCCGATTCCGGAAACCGCATTTGGGATCATGAAGGTTACGCCCCTCCCCCGCCCTGCCGCTTTTAACGTCCCCTTCGGCCGGGAAAGATAAAGAAACCGGAATGATGAATTGGCGCTTGAACAAACACAGGAAATGTGGTAATTGCCGCCAACATTTCACACACTCCCGGATGGAGGGCATGTTGCTTGACCCCTCAAGTGTGCCGTTCAGGTTGATGGGAGTGGCGGAAAAAACAAAAAAGGAGAAAAAAACATGTCAGCCATTTCCATGAAACTGCTGCTCGAAGCAGGTGTCCACTTCGGACATCAAACCAACAAATGGAACCCCAAAATGAAACCCTATATTTTCGGGGCCAGAAACAACATCTATATCATTGACCTTCAGCAAACGGTCGGAATGTTCCAGTCCGCCTATAATTTCGTGGTGGACACGGTCAGCCAAGGGAAGGAGATTCTTTTTGTCGGCACCAAAAAGCAGTCGCAGGAAGCCATTCGCGAAGAGGCTTCGCGCTGCAACATGCCCTATGTCAACCAGCGCTGGTTGGGCGGCATGCTGACCAACTTTGTCACCGTTAAAAAAAGCGTTGACCGTTTGAACAGCATCAGCAAGATGTTCGCCGATGATTCCATTAAAGCCTTTCCCAAAAAGGAAGTTTCCAAATTGCAGAAGGAAATGGAAAAACTGGAAAATGTTCTCGGCGGAATCAAGAACATGAAATCTCTTCCCGCCGCTGTTTTCATCGTGGATCCCAACCGGGAGCATATTACCGTCAAGGAATCCAAAAAATTAAAAATTCCCTTGGTCGCCATTGTGGATACCAACTGTGACCCGACGGATATTGATTATGTTATTCCCGGAAATGACGACGCCATTCGAGCCATCAAGCTGTTTTCCTCCAAATTTGCCGATGCGGTTTTAGAGGGAAAGAAACGATTTGAGGAAAAGCTGGTTTCCGATTCCAACAAGGAAACAGGAGATGCAGCCGTTCAAAACGGTGAAAACGCCGAGGCGGACATTCCGGAAAGCGTGGAAATGGAAAATTCGTCCGCCGCGCCTTCGGTCTCATAACCAAACTTATCATGATGTAAATAATTTCGGAAAATAGAATTCCAGGAGGATAAAACAGTGGAAATCACTTCAACCATGGTCAAAGAGTTAAGAACCAAAACCGGTGCAGGCATGATGGATTGCAAGGAAGCGCTTGCGGCGGTCGATGGAGATTTTGAAAAAGCAATTGATTATTTGAGGAAAAAGGGTCTTTCCGCGGCAACCAAACGGTCATCCAAGGCGGCCAAGGACGGAACGATTGCCTCGTATATTCACATGGGAGGCAAAATCGGCGTTATGGTGGAAATCAATTGTGAGACGGATTTTGTGGCCAAAACCGAAGATTTTCAAACCATGGCCAAAGATATCGCCATGCACATTGCAGCAACCAATCCGATGTGCATCCGTCCGGAGGAAATTCCCGGCGAAATTCTGGAACGGGAAAAGGAAATCTACCGCAGCCAGCTTCGCGAAGAGAAAAAGCCGGAAAAGATCTGGGATAAGATTATTGAGGGAAAACTCAAGAAATACTACGAGGACATCTGTCTGGCTGAACAGAAATTTGTTAAAAATCAAGATATTACAGTTGGAACGCTTGTAAGCAACATGATTGCCAAAACAGGAGAAAACATTGTGATCCGCCGTTTTGCCCGTTTCCAGCTCGGTGAGGATATCAAGCAATCATGAGCACAACGCCAAAAATCCGCTTCAAAAGAATTCTTTTGAAACTCAGCGGTGAAGCGCTCATGGGAAAAAAATCATCCGGAATTGATCCGGATGTAGCAAACTTCATTGCCGATGAAATCAAGTCTCTTTCCGACCTGAAAATCGAGGTCGGCATCGTTATCGGAGGCGGAAATATTTTTCGGGGTATCGAAGCCAGCGCCAAAGGAATGGAGCGGACAACCGCCGATTACATGGGAATGCTGGCGACGGTTATTAACAGCCTTGCCCTGCAAGGAGCGCTGGAAGCACGCGGGCTGGCCACTCGCGTTCAGTCTTCCATTGAAATGAGGGAAATTGCCGAACCTTTCATTCAGCGAAAGGCGGTGCGCCATCTGCAAAAAGGCAGAATTGTCATTTTTGCCGGCGGCACAGGAAATCCCTATTTCTCCACCGATACGGCCGCATCGCTTCGCGCAATGGAAATCAGGGCCGACGTCATCATGAAAGCCACGAAAGTCGACGGTGTGTACGATGATGATCCCGTGAAAAATCCATCAGCAGTGATGTATAAAAATATCAGTTATATCGATGTCTTGACTAAAAACCTGAAAGTAATGGATTCAACGGCGATTTCGCTTTGCCGGGATAATGCGCTGCCTATTGTTGTCTTCAATATGCAGAAAAAAGGAAATATCCGGGGCGTCATTTGCGGTAAAAAAATTGGAACTACTGTAGGAGATAAATCATGAAAGACCAGATTTTTTCAAAGTTAAAAGACGGGATGGAACAAACCATATCTTCTGTGGAGAAATCATTAAGCCGAGTTCGCACCGGCCGCGCTTCGGTGGCTTTACTGGACGGTATCCGGGTTGATTATTATGGAACGCCGACTCCTCTTTCCCAGGTAGCCACGCTCTCCGTTCCGGAAAGCCGCCTCATCGTGATCGCACCATGGGATGCGACGGCTCTGGCCCCGATTGAAAAAGCGATCCAGAAATCTGACCTGGGTTTGATGCCTTCCTCGGACGGAAAAGTTATTCGCCTTTCGATTCCGCAACTCACGGAAGAACGGCGCAAGGAACTGGTAAAATCCGTAAAAAAAATGGTGGAAGAAGGAAAAGTGAAGCTTCGCAATGAACGACGTGACGCCAACGAAGCGCTGAAAGAATTAAAAAAGAACAATAAAATCTCTGAAGATGAAATGCACACCTCCCAGGATGAAGTCCAGAAGCTGACCGACCGCAACATCGAAAGAATGGACAAAGTTCTTATTGCCAAAGAGAAAGAAATAATGGAAATTTAATGGCCGGCGAAGAAAAATAATCCAATGGGGAGTCAAAAGCTCCCCATTTGTTTTTGGAGAAGAATGACGGATATGACAAAAATTGATCTCAGCCACCTGCCCCGCCACATTGCCGTAATTATGGATGGAAACGGCCGATGGGCGAAACAGCATGCCATGGGGCGAATCCGCGGCCATAAAAAAGGCGCCAAAGCGGTAAAGACCATCGTCACGGCATGCCGTGAAATGGGTATTGCCTGTCTGACCCTTTTTGCCTTTTCCACGGAAAACTGGGGTAGACCAACCGCCGAGGTTGACGCTTTGATGTTGCTTCTGGATGATTATCTGGACAGAGAAGCAGAAACGATGATGAAGCAGAACATCCGCCTGACCACCATAGGCAATATCGAACGCCTGTATGCACCCGTCCGGGAAAAGCTAATCTCCGTAAAAAAAATGACGAATAAAAATGACCGGATGATTTTAAATCTTGCATTGAGTTACGGCAGCCGGGACGAAATCGTCAGTGCCGTCAAAAAAATGATTGCCGATGCGCAGGCGGGAACGCTTTCTGTCGAGGAGATCGACCAAAACACGGTAGACCACTACTTGTTCACCAGCGGCATGCCCGATCCGGATTTGCTCATCCGGACCAGCGGAGAATACCGAATCAGCAATTTCCTGCTGTGGCAGCTTGCCTATACGGAACTTTACTTCACCGATGTTTTGTGGCCCGATTTCAACAAAGAGGAATTGTTGAAAGCCATCGCCGCCTACCAAAAAAGAGAAAGGCGTTTCGGCTTAACCAGCGAGCAAATTTCAGAGAAGTAACCGACATAAAGGATTTTCATGGCAATCAACAATACTCATCTACAGCGCTGGCTGACCGGACTTGCTCTGGGGCTGACTCTGCTGGCGATCATTCTCCTCAGTTCTCCTTTCGTGCTGACCCTTGTAGCAATACTGGCCATTCTGGTTGGCATAACCGAATACAACAGCATGGTTTTTGGCGAAGGATTCAAGAAAGAGAAAACAGAAAGTATTCTTTTTGCGATTTTGATTCCGCTGGCGGCACTTCATGGAGATCCGCAAGTCATGACGTCCTTGCTTGTTTTTGCGTTCATCTCTGTTTTCATTATCTTTTTATGGAAAATCCGGGAAGACCGTTTTGATGTATCCTCGGTTGCCAAAGTTGTTTTCGGCATGATGTATATTCCGCTTCTGACCTCGCACTTTATTCTGCTTCGGAAGCTGGACCAAGGCGCTTTCTGGATCATTCTGGTGCTGGTGATTTCCATTGTCGGCGACACGGTGGCACTTTATGTAGGAAAAAATCTGGGAAAAAGAAAACTGCTGGAACCCGTCAGTCCCGGAAAAACCGTCGAGGGAACGCTCGGTCTTATGGCGGGCGGCACACTGGGAGCATGGATCTTCGGTTATTTCTTTTTACCTCATGTCAGTATGATTCACCTGTTGATTCTCGGTTTGGTGGGAGGCGTGATCGGACAGCTTGGAGACCTGTGTGAATCCGCCATTAAAAGAAATTACGGCAAAAAGGACGCCAGCGCTCTTCTTCCCGGACATGGAGGTCTTTTGGATCGGTTGGACAGCCTGATTTTCGTGGCTCCTTTTGTCTATTATTACCGGATATTTGTGATTGGCGGATGAAAAATATTACGATCTTGGGATCCACAGGTTCTATCGGGGTCAGCACGCTGGATGTTATTGAGAAGAATCCGGACCGGTTTGCCGTGGCGGCGCTGGCAGCAGGCAGAAATGTCCGTCTTCTGGCCGGACAGATCGAGAAATTCCGTCCGGAAATCGCGGCAGTTCAAACCTTGCAGGATGCGGAGTCTTTGCGTGAAATTCTGGGCCCCAAACATACACTCCCCATTCTCTACGATGAACAAGGGATGGAAGAGGTTGCCTCTTACGCTGGAGCCGATATGGTGGTTTCCGCTATCTCCGGTTTTGCAGGTCTAAAGCCGACACTGGCATCGATTGAAGCCGGCAAGGACATTGCTCTGGCCAACAAGGAAACGATGGTTGTGGCGGGAAGCCTGGTCACCCGGAAAGCCGCCGAAAAAATAGTGAAGATTCTTCCCATAGACAGTGAGCACAGCGCAATCTTCCAGTGCCTGCAGGGACAGAAACTTTCCGATATCAAACGAATTCTTCTCACGGCTTCCGGCGGCCCGTTTTATGCGTTATCCAGAGCTGAGCTGAAGAAAGTAACGCTCCGGCAGGCACTCAAGCATCCGCGCTGGAAAATGGGTCGGAAAATTACTATTGATTCCGCATCGATGATGAACAAGGGACTGGAAATCATGGAAGCGAGATGGCTGTTTGATCTGGAAATGGACCGGATCGGAGTTGTCGTTCATCCGCAAAGCATCGTCCATTCCATGATTGAGCTTCGGGATGGATGTATTTTAGCACAACTGGGCATCGCCGATATGCGGAATCCGATCGCTTATGCGTTAACCTGGCCGGACCGTTTAGAAAGTGACCTGCCTTCGTTAAATTTGGCCAAAACCGGACCTTTGACGTTCTTTGAGCCGGACATCCGGAAATTTCCCTGTCTGGGATTGGCCATTGAGGCGGGACGATCAGGTGGAACCGCGCCTGTGGTTTTAAACGCAGCAAATGAGGCAGCCGTCGCCGCGTTTCTGGAAAACAAAATCGGCTTTGTGGATTTGCCGAAAGTGATAGAAAAGATGTTGCGAAACCATTCTATTCAGGATAATCCTTCTCTTTCCGAAATATTGGAAATCGACGCGGATACTCGAAGGGAAGCGCAATACCTGATCACAAAGATCAAGAAAGGATGAAAGATTGACTACCATCATCGCGTTTATTGTATTACTGGGTATTTTGATATTTATTCATGAATTCGGACACTTTCTGGCTGCTCGCCTGGGAGGCGTCGGGGTTCAGAAATTTTCACTGGGCTTCGGACGCAAAATTTTTGGAAAGAAAGTCGGAGAAACGGAATATGTAATTTCTTGGATTCCGCTGGGCGGATATGTCAAACTGCTGGGCGAGTCCGGAACAGAAGACTTGCCGCCGGAAGATGAGAAAAGGTCTTTTTACAAACAGCCCACCTGGAAGCGACTTCTGATTGTTGCGGCCGGACCCTTTTTCAACTTTTTGCTGGCTGTCTTTATTTTCATCATTGTTTTTATGTACGGAATTCCGAATCTCCTACCGGTTGTCGGAGAAATGTCGCAGGACTCTGCAGCAGCCTCGGCAGGCATGCTCGCCAATGATAAGATTTTATCGTTAAACGGCAAAAAAGTGCATTACTGGGATGACATCAAGCCCATCATCATGGAATCCGAAGGACGAAATATCGATGTGGTGGTCGAACGACAAACCCAGGAAATCCGTTTTACCGTCCAACCGAAATTATCCCAGACCAAGAACATATTCGGCGAAAATGTTACCTCTTATCTGATCGGCATTTCCCCCTCCGGCCAGACCGTAATTGAAAGAAAAAGTCCTCTGGCTGCCATCCTTTCTTCCCTGGAAAAAACATGGGAAATCAGTAAGCTGACGGTGATTTCCGTTGTGAAGATGATCGAAGGAGTGATTTCGCCGCGGACACTGGGCGGGCCCATTTTTATCGCTCAGGTAGCAGGAAATCAGGTCAGAGAGGGAATCATTCCCTTTATTCTTTTTATGGCTGTGCTTTCCATCAACCTGGGCGTCATCAATCTTTTCCCTATTCCCGTGCTGGACGGTGGACACATCTTCTTTTATCTGATCGAAATGATCACCCGCCGGGAGGTTCCCGTTAAGGTCAAAGAGTGGTCTCAGCAAATCGGCTTTGTCATCTTGCTGATGCTGATGCTTTTTGTCATCATGATCGACATCGAACGGCTCAATATCAAACCCATTAACAATGTCTTAAAATTATTCAAGTAATATGATCACCTTCGCTTTTGATTCCTGTTCGAAAACCGCCTCTGTGGCCATTTTACAAAAAAAACAGGTTTTGTATGAAACTCTTCTCAATAAAGGCTTGCATCATTCCGAAGTTTTGCTTCCAGCGATTGATGAAGCCTTCCGTTTGACAAACCTGTTGGTGACGGATATCGATTTCTTTGCCTGCACTCTGGGTCCCGGATCCTTCACTGGTTTGCGCATCGGTCTGAGCACCCTCAAAGGTTTTATGTTAGCCACGGAAAAGCCGGCGGCAGGGGTTTCATCATTGGCCGCTCTGGCGCTCAATGTGAAAGAAAAGGAAAGAAACATCTGCGCCATGATGGATGCGGGACGCGGTCAGGTTTATTACGCCAGCTACCAATACGACCAAAACGGATTGTTACAGGAACTGGAAACCGCAAAAGCCGTAAATCCCCGGCTAATTGCGGAATCTGCCAGCCCTAATGTCGTTTATGTCGGTGACGGCGCCATCAAATATGCCGATCTTTTCCCCTCTTCCCTGAGGCAAAATATCGCACCCGCTTATCAGCAATTCCTTTGCGCCTCATCCGTAGGGCTTCTGGCATTGGAAAACTATCGCCAGGGAAATTTTTTGAGTCCGGAAACCTGTGTTCCCTTCTACCTGCGCTCCACCGACGTTACGTGAAGGCTTTCTCGAAGTCCCTGTCCGCAGGATACCCGGATAAAAAAGAAAATTCTTTTCGGAATCAATCATGCCGACTGGAGGGACAAAACCGGCAAAAAAGAGAAAATGTAAAGCTTCGGAAACACTAATTACCCGGTTGGAGCGTTGCTGTGACTTCTCTGGTTTGTCCTTTGGTCAACAGCGTTAATTTGACTGTATCGCCTACCGAGAAATCATCAAGCAAGGCATATAGTTTTCCGACGGTATCGACTGGTTTTCCATTGACGGCGGTAATAATGTCCCCTGGAATAAATTCCCCGTTGCGCAAAATGACTCCTCCTGCCAAGCCCGCCTTTTCCGCTTCCGACCCGGGAGAAACCCGCAAAACAACAATACCGCTCACACCAAGAACCGCTTTGATCCGTTCGTTGATCCCTTCATCCACTTCAATACCCAGGGCGGGACGGATATACTTTCCACTACGGATCAACTGAGGCACCACCCGATTCACCGTGTCCACCGGAACAGCGAAACCGATGCCGGCACTGGCGCCGCTGGGGCTGTATATGGCCGTATTGATCCCGATCAGTCGACCGGCGGAATCCAGCAGAGGTCCTCCTGAATTTCCGGGATTGATGGCCGCGTCCGTTTGAATCAAATGCTCGATCGTGAAGCCGTCACCTTCCAGGGAACGGTCCAGAGCCGAAACAATGCCGGTTGTGAGTGACCAGTCCAATCCAAAAGGATTACCGATGGCAAAGACCTTCTGTCCCACTTTCAGATCACTGCTGCTGCCTAGTGGTAGCGGAGGAGGATGCTTGGCAGCGACACCGATTCTAAGGACGGCAAGATCATGGGGCCGGCTGACTCCAATCAGTGCCGCCCGGTAATCACGCCCGTCACTGAGTTTCACAATCGCTTCGCTTGCCCCCTCAATAACGTGATAATTGGTGATGACATGACCTGCATCATCCCAGAGAAAACCAGAACCGGACCCTCGCGGCACGGCAAAAACATTTCTCGTCCAAAAATCTCTTACAAGCGACTTGGTGGTAATGAAGACAACCGAATTACGCGATTTCTCGAACAATTCCATTGTTGCCTTCTCGTCAGCCGCCAAATCTCCGCGAGCCGTCACCGCTCGCGGTTCGGCATGATAACGAGGCGCCAGCCAATCACGAATTCCCGGAAACCCTCTCCAGAGCAACAGGCCCAAAATCGCGAAAAAGATCAGCCAGAAAACGCGTTTCAGTAAACGGTTATGCGCGGGCATTGGATTTCCTTTTCAAATACATAAACGATGCTGTTTTCATGTCTTTCCATGAATGGAAAGACATGCGGATTACGTTCTTTCCATAAAAAAAGCATCCCCGGCTTCACAGAAGGATGCTTTTCTTCGTTTATGGATTCATGGTTATTTCGATGCTTTTTTAATTTTATTTTTGGCATCCACCAAAATGGAGATGGGTTTCCATTTTTTTGCCTCATCGTCATTCACGGAAACATAAGTAGCCATAATAATCAAGTCTCCTTTGGCTACTTTTCTGGCTGCAGCTCCGTTAAGACAGATGACTCCTGAGTCCCGTTTTCCCTGGATGATGTAGGTTGAAAATCGTTCTCCGTTGTTGATGTCGTAGATTTCAACCTGCTCGTAAGGCAGCATGTTGGCCGCTTCCATGAGAGTTTCGTCAATGGTTACGCTACCTTCATAATGCAAATCGGCATCGGTAACCGTGGCGCGATGGATTTTGGATTTCATCATAAATCGTTGCATGGTCGTTCTTTTTCACTCCTCAAGTTCTGAAAATATTATGCTTGAAGTTCTTCACCGAAAACGGAATTGTCAATCAGACGGGTTTTCCCCACTCGGACAGCCAGGGCCATCACACAATTCTCCTGGATTTCAGGAACATCCTCCAATGTAAACGCATTGCAAATTTTTAGGTAATCTATCTGGGTGTAGGGAAAGCCCTGAATAAACTTTCCCGCTTTACCGATGACCGATTCCGCATTTTTTTCTCCATCGACATAAAGTTTTCGCGCAAGTTTGAGAGCACCGATCAGCGAAAGGGCGGAAATACGTTCTTCTTTACTCAAATAAACATTGCGTGAACTCATGGCCAGTCCGTCCGGCTCACGATAGGTGGAAAGTCCGACAATTTCCATATCCAGATTTAAATCGGCAACCATTCTTCTGATGGCCGCCAGTTGCTGAAAATCCTTCTTGCCGAAAATGGCTCGGTGCGGCTTGACAATATTGAACAATTTACAGCAGATAGTTGTCACCCCTCGAAAATGACCAGGCCGGGAAGCGCCGCAAAGATTCTGCGTGACCTTTTCCACATGAACATAGGTCTGATATTCTTCTGGATACATCTCTGAATTGGACGGGAAAAAGATCACATCCACGCCAACCTCTTCCGCCATTTTGGCATCCCGCTCAAAATTTCTGGGATATTTGGAAAAATCTTCCTTGGGGCCAAACTGGGTGGGATTGACATAAATACTGACGACAACCTGATCGGCTGTCTGGCGGGCTTCTCTCATCAGAGAAAGATGACCTTCATGAAAATAGCCCATGGTTGGAACAAAGGATATTTTTTTACCGGAAAGTCTTACACTTTCGCTGAAACGTTGCATTTCCTGAACGGATTCGATCACTCTCATTTTCGGCACAAAAAAAGCCCCTCGTCGCAAGACGAGAGGCGAAACGTTCCTTTCGGGTTTTCCTTCCGTCCCAGTCCTTTCGGATCCAAGCGTGGAAGCTCATTAACAGAATTTCCGATCTTTTGTCAATAAAATTATTTCAGCTTTTGCGACAAATTCTCGATTCCGGCCTGATGAATGCCTGAAGAAGAACCTCTACAGAATTTCCCGCATAATTTTCCATTGACCGTTTACCTTTTCCAATTTGAGCTTTTTGGAGGTCTTGTCCTGAAGAATCGATGAGCTGTAATACTGGATAAAAGATACCGTTGCGTTGGAGATCTCAACGGTTACACGGATTTCTTCAATTCGTATCTTTATGTTTTTACTACGTTTACGAATTCCAACCTTGCGCGCCACCCATGCATCGAGATTCAGGTTCTGATAGGTAAAACTTTCATCATAGCAACTCCGAAACGTGTCCATATCTCCCGACATCCAACTTTCCGCCCATCGGTTGATCAGATCTTTCACTTGTGCTTCGTCACGGATTTGGGTTGCATGGTCAGCAGGTTTGTCATGGCGCACACTTGCTTCTTTGGTTTCGACGCCTGCGTTTTTCGTATCATCCTTGCCAGGCGGGACAGGAAGAGCGGTGGTCTTTGCCTTTTTCTGCGTCACAGCGGTTGTCTGCACGGAAGCCTCTTTCCAGTTCACCCCCCGTTTCTCCAAAAACTCCCTTGCATCCTGATGCCCCAGGCGGGCGGCTTTTTTGATGTCTTCTTCGGCTTTGGCCGTATCACCCAGCGTGCCTTCAATAAGCCCCCGAAGAAAAAAGGAAACGCCCAGTTGCGGATCCAGCTCAATGGCCATGCTGAAATCCTGGATAGCCTGATCATATTGCTTCCGTCTTCCATAAATCGTTCCCCGGTTGTTATATGCGCTTGCATATTGAGGATTCAGCTCAATGGCCTTATTTAAATCCCTGACAGCCTGATCATATTCGTTCATCTTTACATAAGTCGCACCACGATTGTTGTACGCCTTTGCATATTCCGGATTGAGTTCAACGGCTTTGTTGTAATCACCAAGCGCCTGCGCATAGTTTCCGATTTCATCATACGCATCTCCACGATTGTTATACAATTCAGCCAGTTGCGGATCGAATTCCATAGCCTTACTGTAATCGTCAATAGCCTTTTGGTATTGTCCCAGCGCTTTGAAGGCAACCCCTCGATTATTATAGGCTTTGACATAGCGAGGATCTTTTTCAATAGCTTTTCCATAAGCAGCAACCGCTGCCGTATAATTGCCGGATTCTGCAAGTTCATTTCCCTTTTCATACGCTTCGGCGGCTTCCGATGTCGTCTCGGCAAAAGCGGTCCCGGATAGGAGATAAAATAGAAAACAAGAAAGAACAGCTAGACGAAAAAGAAAAGATGGCATGGCAATAAGCTCCTTTGATAAAAGTTAAAAGAATTTAGCCTTGATGTCGGTGGATGATTCCTTGCCGATTTTATCGTAGTGATTTTCAAGGAATTCTGCAGCTTTTACTCTTCCGGTATCAAATAAATACTGCAGAAAACTCCTGTCCAGATTCATTTTGCTGGACGCCGTCAGCCTGGCCATTTCTTCCTCGGCATCCACGGTGTGAATAAAGGTGTGTTTATGTTTTTCGGCGTCCAGTTCTCCCTTTTCCACCAGAGAGGTGACAAACCAGATGGCCCGCATCTCCCGCATGAGGCTGGAATTAAAGCTCAATGTATTAATCCTGTCTAAAATCGCCGGAGCACTTCTGGGCACCTCGGGAATGTTGATTGGATTTATCTGCACTATCAGGACATCCTGGCAATCGGTATTGTAAATAACGGGAAAAATCGGTGGATTGCCCATGTAGCCGCCGTCCCAATAATACTGTCCGTTAATTTCAGGCGCCTGGTAAAGATAGGGAAGACAAGCGGAGGCCAGAATCATATCCGGAGTGATTTCTTTGTTTTCAAAGACTTTTAATCGCCCGGTCAGCACATTGGTGGCGCAGATGAAAAGCTTGATCGATTTCGATTGCTGAAGCACCGAAAAATCAATCGTCTTCTCAATGACATCTCTGAATACATTCATATTATTGGGATTCCACTGATACGGAGAAAGCATACGCGAAAACATGTCGAACATCTGCCAGCTGGGCGAAAATTCCATGGACCCTTTACTGCCAAAGGCCTTGTCGCACAGGGTCGGCTGGAAAGGTGAGCATTGGCTGTTTTCTGAATTGTAAATCCAGAAATTCTTCAGCAATTCCCTTGCTTTTTGAGGTCCGCCCGACTCCAGGCCGTAAGCCAGAATGGCTGCATTTACAGCTCCTGCACTGGTGCCGACAATGCCCTCAATCACAATCCGATCCTCTTCGAGCAGTCTGTCGAGCACTCCCCAGGTAAAAGCGCCGTGCGCACCGCCCCCCTGCAGGGCCAAATTCAGTTTTTTTCTTTTGGATTCAAGCGGAACATTTGCGGGTTTCTTTTTCATTTTTTTTCGTCCCGGAGATTTTTTTTGATTTTGAAGATTAAGGAAAATGTTCCGATTTGTCAAGGATAAAGGCAGGATAGAGTAAAATTATCCCTTTGAAAATCCGGACGTTTTGGCGGGTCAGGACCTTTTTTGAAGTAGAAATTCTTCAAAAAAAAGTGTATGAAACGCCATAAAGTATTTTCTGTGAAGGATGTATCCGTAATCAATTTACAGGGTAAACACGATCGTGCAACCAGAAAGGAGTCAAAGATGAATTACCTGCTGCAACCCAAAAAGTACCAAAGTCTCATGTCTGACGAAGGATCCAAGGCAATTATGAACAAAACCATTGAATTCTTTGAAAATATGGGGAAGACCCGGCTCACGGAAGATTTCAATAAGAAAATCTGGTATCGCGAGTTTGTCGATTTTATCGGCAAAGAACAGATATTCGCCAAGCTGCTTACCCCAAGCGAATACGGTGACGGTGATCCGGATTGCCGCTGGGACACGGCCCGCAACAGCGAGTACAGCGAACTTTTGGCTTTTTACGGGTTAGGTTATTGGTATTGTTTTCAGGTCAGCATCCTGGGATTGGGCCCCATCTGGATGAGTCCCAACGAAAAGGCCAAACAAAAAGCAGCGAAACTGCTCAAGGAAGGCGCGATCTTCGCTTTTGGTCTGTCTGAAAAAACTCATGGCGCCGACATTTATTCCACGGAAACCACCCTGACGCCGAAAGGAGATGGCACCTGGGTCGCGAACGGTGAAAAATACTACATCGGAAACGGCAATGAAGCGGATATGGTTTCCACGCTCGGCAAGATCAAAGACGGGACAGACGACTATACTTTCTTTGTCACCAATTTTCATAACAAGGCGTATGAGCTGAAAAAGAATGTCATTTCTCATCAGGAGTACGTTTCCAATTTTGCACTTCATGATTATCCCATCACCGAGGAGGATATTCTTTCAAGGGGTTCGCATGCCTGGGATTCGTCGCTGAACACCGTCAACATCGGCAAGTTCAACATCGGCCCCGCTTCCATCGGCGTAACCGAACACAGCTTTTATGAAGCCATCACCCATGCTTCCAACCGCGTTCTCTACGGTATTCATGTTTCGGACATGCCCCATGTCCGAAAAAATTTCATGGATGCCTGGCTCCGCATTTTCGGCATGAAGCTATATCAGCGGCGGGCCACCGATTATTTCCGTAACGCCCATGCCGAAGACCGTCGTTATCTGCTGTACAATCCCACCAGTAAAATGAAAGTCACCACACAAGCGGAAGAAGTCATCAATCTGCTCTGGGAAGTCATCGCCGCCAAAGGCTTTGAAAAAGATATGTATTTCTCGATGGCCGCATGCGATATCCGCGGACCCTCCAAGCTGGAAGGCACCGTGCACGTCAATGTTCAACTCATCCGCAAGTTCATGAAAAACTATTTCTTCAATCCGGCCGCTTATCCACCGGTTCCCCCGGACTTCTCCCTCCGCGATGACCTTTTCCTTTTCAATCAGGGACCGACGAAGGGTCTGGGAAAGATTCAGTTTCATGATTATGCTCCGATCTTCGAAGCCAATCAGTCCCTGCCCAATGTGGCAATTTTTACCCGCCAGATCGCCATTTTCAAGGAATTACTGGAAAAGGCGGGTCCGGACAAGGCGCAGGACATGGACCCCATCTTCTCTCTACCGCTGGGCGAGATGTTTTCCATTGTGGTCTATGGCCAGTTGATTCTTGAACAGGCACAGATCGACCGGGTTGATCCGGACATCCTCAATCAGATTTTTGATTTCATGGTGCGCGATTTTGCCCGCTTTGCTCTGCAAATTTACGGCACGCACAATACAAAGGAAGATCAGCGTGCCTATTGCAAGGAAATTATGCTGATCAAAGCACAGGCAGACGAAGCCCAGTACGACCGGATCTGGAAACAATACGTATCCGTCCTGAACGGCGAATATGCGATGAACGAATAGCGTTCGGCAGCTTATCGAAGAAGAGGAAAAATACGTTATGAGCCGGAATGCTCAAATCGGCAAAATCACCAGAAGGCGGCTTTTGCAGGCATCGGCCGTATCCGCACTCTCCCTGTCCTTTCCCGGCATGAGCGGCTGCGTTTCTTCGCTTCCGAATTATCAACGAATGAATGT
>Ga0209606_1001343_pt1 | contig 30733 bp, 14 predicted proteins | sample AD_UKC057_MetaG_FD_184412 | JGI IMG/M metagenome (GOLD analysis project Ga0209606, IMG submission 184412) | Active sludge microbial communities of municipal wastewater-treating anaerobic digesters from USA - AD_UKC057_MetaG (SPAdes) (version 2) | ecosystem: Engineered > Bioreactor > Anaerobic >...
GGACCATCTCGTCGTATCCCACGTACTCGAAGGCCTTGACGGGCGAGGGGGGGTATACTACGAGAACAAGAAAGAACAGCGTGAGGAGTCCGCCGAGCAACACGACGATGTGTGACGTCGGGGCAAGCCGGTGACCCTTCACCCAGACCCCACCCGCCAGCCGCATAAGACGGTCCCTTGACTTGGCCCGCATCACCGGTCCGCCACCGCTCCCCCCGGGTTACCGGACAACCACTTCGACCCGGCGGTTCTTCGGTTCGCTAACGTTGTCCTCGGTCGGAACAACGGGCTTGCTTTCGCCATAGTATTCGATGGTCATGTAGTCGGCAGAGATGCCGTGTTCCACAAGCAGAGCCTTGACAGCGTTGGCACGCTCCAGGCTCAATTTCATGTTCCAGTCGGCCTCCCCGGTCCGGTCCGTGTGACCGTTCAGGCTTATATCGTGCGAATCGCGCTGACGCACCTCCGCCAAAACCTGCTCAAACATAGGGAGCGAGTCGGCATCCACGTTGCTCGAGTCGGTGTGGAAATAGATATCGAATCCCTTCGGCGGAGGCGGCACGAGCGCGAGAGCGTCGCCAAACTTGGTCTCAATCTCTTCAGGCATTGCCATGCGTAATTCCGTAAATGGCTTGTCCACACGTATTGCCGCTGCGGTTTCGTTGGCCTTGTTCAGTGTCACACTACCCGCCTGGTTGGTCACCGTGACCTCGCCCACACGCCCTTCAGGGTCGGGCACCAGATAGAAACTGGCCCTCGGGGTTTTCGCGCATCCGGCCGCAACGCAGAGAAGAACCAAAACCATGACGTTCGCGCATTTCATTTTGCTTTCTCCGCTTGTTTCTCGGCCTTCGTTGCCGGCACTTCCACTAGGAGTTCCGTGCCGCGAACCGCCGCTACCCCCGCAGGGGTTTCAATCTGGGCCGAGCCGGGAGCAAGCTTGGCAATTTGCCCGGAGATGTAGACCAGGGTCCCTTTCGCTATGCTGAGCGTCATTCCCAGAATACCCTCGTCCGGCTTGAACTTGAACTCGGACATCTTGAGTTCGCTCGACGGACCCAGCGAAAGCGTCGTGTCATCCCTCAAGACCACGCCAACGCCCGCCTCTGCGTCCGTCCGGATAATGTCGGATGCGTATAGGCGCGTGCCTTTTCCCGCCGCAACTTCGTTCTGTCCGCGAAGCAGATGGATCGTTCCTTTCACGTTCGCGATGCTGCCCACGAGTTCTTCCTGGGATTCCGCCAACGAGGAAGAACAGGCCGCCGTTATTGTGATTGCCAGGATTAATGCGAGCTGATGCTTGCGCATGGACTGCACCTCCTCACTACTGAGTGCCGGATACCCGCTCCAAAGTCAGTTCCCACTAATGCAGTTATACTCCAAGAATTGAAAAAAAGATACTTGAGCTGTACCCGGCCGGATTCCACGCGAAAGACACTACCTGGCACGGAAATCGGCCCCCTGAGAAGATCCCGGAATCAGCGCAAACAGGCCAAAGAAAACGGACACGAGCGCGGAGTCCTGCTACGCCCAACCGGGTCTGCTCTTCGAACAGGCGGTGCCGTGGGAACCGTCGTCCGCCTCCAGCAGAATTCTTATTATGGTCGTTTCTGGCAGAAGCAAGCGGTCTCGGTCAACTGAGAAACCAGTCGATAAGCTCTTGAACGCTGTGACTCTGCCGACCAGACGCCGTCTGTACCTCAACGGCGTATGATTGCCTGAGAGTGCCGAACAGCCCACTAATTTGATTCGGTGTCGCAGAGGTAGGTTAGCAACGTATAGGCTCCCACTTCGTCCAGCGCGACCTGGCCCCGCGCGTAATCCGCCAACACCACCCGCGGCGCGGTGTCTTCCGGCGCATGGACTTCAAGCTCAGATATGCCGCCGCTTCCGCGAACCGGCAGGTTCACTTTCAGGTTGCGAACACGCGCGAGTCTGCGTTCTTCCACAGGCCGGTCCAACGGCACGTTCTTGTTGACAAGATGCACCACGACCCGCGTCTTGCCCCCCAGCCTCTTCTCGTACACAAACACGCGCATGCCGCTGCCGGCCACAGGGTCCAGGATATGCGCATCCGCTCCCAAGGCGCTGTCCAGCAATTCGCCGAGGACACCGGTTTCCTGGTAACGCTTGAACCAAAGCACTCGGTCAAACTCGGCGAGCTTGAGGTACCGGCTGGCTGCCGCTTCTCCCAGTTCAACCGTTTCAACGCTCTGCAACGCCGGTTCGAGGTATATGCCGTCCTGTGTCAGAACGCTGTTGAGAGTCGGATACCGGTGAGTTGCCGGGGGTACGCCTGTGCGCGGCTTGCACGCCAGGTCGCGCGTTCCCACTTCGCCGATTGCGGCAAGCGTTCCGCCTCCGGCGACATACGTGCCTATGGCATCGACATCTTTGTCGCTCAGAAACACCGTATGCGGGAAGATCACCACGTCGTATTCGTTGAGGCGGTCCGCTGTCAGGTCTTTCTCGACAACGTGGTCAAAGGGAATCTGCATATCCGCCAGCGCGCGGTTCAGCGCGTGCACCTGCCGGACATGCTCGATGTTGAGGTAAAACAGCTGGTCAAACAGATGAACCAGCCCAATGCGGGCACCGGAGGTATACCCGTCGAACAAATCGCCGAACTCCCGGAAGAACGATTGATACCGTGCCTGAATGGGGGCGTCCTGGCGCATGCCCACGAATACGCTGCCGCCCGACGCCGCCGTCTCAGCCAACGCGACCGCGGTGACGTCCGCGCCGTCGAGCTTGTAGGGCAACAGCATGGCGCGCAAGCCGTGCGCAAAGGCCAGACGCAGTTCTGCGTCGTACTCCACCACCACTCCGGGCGCAACCAGCCCCGTAGTGTTCCCCTCTTCAAACATCCACCAGTCCGCCCCGGCCCTCATCAGTTCGAAATCTTTGCCATCCTCTGCCCGTCCGGCCGCGGCATTTATGCGTTGCAAGGTCCCCCAGTTGGGAACCAGGAAGAAATCCGGCTTGACGGTCCGGCCCGCATCTCGCATCTGGGCCAGCATCTGCCCATTGCTGTAGGCCCAGAACTTCTGAGTTTCGAACCAGCGCAGGCGGCCTTCCGGCGTCTGCAACGCCGGATTCGCCAGGCGCAGCGCCTCGAAGGTGGGACGGATGCCCGGCGCAAGAACGTGTTCGCTGATGAACACCGAAGCCTCCCCCACCAACATGCCGCCGCCTGCGTTCGCGACGTGTTCGGCATCCAGCGCGCCCGCCGTGTCAAAATGAACGAGACGCTCCGGGGGAGGGTACCGTTTCTCGAGCCAAGGTATGAACGCGTCGAAGGATTGAGCCCACACCCGAAGGTCACCGCTTGAATATAGGCGCATATCCTCGTACCGTTCTGCTCCAAAATCCCTTTGAAGCTCCTCGGACGTATACTTCTGTCTGAGGTACTTCTGGAATCCTGCCTCGCACTGTTCGCAGTAGCAGTGAAGAATACAGTTGTCTATGAAGAGCCCGTCGCATCCCACTTGCGCGGCCAGCCGGGCTTCATTGGCGCAAAACTGTCGCCATCCCGGGTGGCTCGGACATGGCGCGAACCGGATGTATTCGTCGCCCAAACCACGCTCAAGAAAACACTTGCGCTTGTAGTTGTAGTGAAGATTGCCGTCCGGCTCCCGTTGAAGCCAATCCAACAGTGACGCGGGCTTTGGGCCGATACCGAGCGGTTCGAATTCTTCCCATCGGTCCAGCACTTCCCATGCCCCCGACCGCGTTACCTCGTTTCCTGTCAGTGTCTGGTTACAGAGATAAGGCGTGACCCAGCGCACCCCTTTCTCATGAAGAAACCGAATATAGGCCGACGTCTCTTCGGCGTAGGCTTCGAAACTCATGCTCCGCTCAAGCGGGACCCCAGACCCAAACCCGAACCGTCCGAAATAGCGCAGGTCCGGGCCCGGATGAAATAGTTCAGGCGCAAACGTCTCAAAATGTTCCTTGAAGGAACCTTTACGGGCCTGGGCATCCTCGTAGTCGATCTCGTAGACGAACGGCGCGCGCGTCACCGGCCGGTCGCACCACGCCGGAACGTTTCCGCCCGCGAGGACCATTCCCACGAGGACCGCGCACAGTGCCCGCCTTTTCGCCGTATCCATGGTCGTTTCTTCCTTCTGCGTGCCGGACATTCCGCCGTGAGCATGTACCTCTTGTACTTGGGCGAAGCCTCCGGCCTATCTACCTCGCCTCAAGCAGCCGAACCGTCCCCGAGTGTATCCATGTCGTTCCAGAAAATCCATCCGGTCCCGGCCCGCGCGCATCTGGGTATCTTCTTTAGATATATGTCGGCTCGAGTGTTTTCCCCGGGCGCTTTTACCGTGTTGTAACGCATTCTACCGAAATGCGTTGCGGACTTTTCAGGAGTCCGCAAAGCCTCGTTTGCGCCCTCAACATTGACATCATGCCCACAGAAGCATAAAGTCTACTTGTGGTGCGCCACAGTTTGACTATTAACAACCAAGGTACTATTGCCGAAACATCAGGAGGGGGACGCTTCGCATGAGCCGCACGACAACCTCTACGAAGGCGCTATGCCTTGTTGCTCTGTTATTGACGTTTTGGACAGCGCCAGCCAGTGCTACGCCGCTCGACGACTATGCCGCGGCGCCGGACCCAGCCTATAGCTATGGGCCAACGCCTCTCACTACGTACAGCGGGCCCGGCTACACAGCCACCATGTGGCCCATGAGCTCGCAAACCTGGCGTTCGCTTGCAGAGGTTGATCGAGTCCTTTGGGAACACCAGCTGACCATTATCGTTCCCCAAGTGGTCAGTCATACGAAAGCGTTGCTGTTCATAAGTGGCGGCAGCAACAACGGCTATATTCCGCCGTCTCCGCCATCCGACCTTACTTTTATCGCTGTGCAAACGCAATCCATCGTCGCTGAACTGCGCCAGATTCCAAACCAGCGTTTGCGGTTTGCCGATGAAACTGATCCTCGATACATCGATATCGGACGCACCGAAGACGAGTTGATTGCCTATTGCTGGGACAAGTACAAAACCACCGGCGACCCCCTCTGGCTTCCGCGTCTGCCCATGACCAAGGCTGTTGTGCGCGCCATGGACACCATCCAGGCCGAGTATCCCGCCGTCAACGGGTTCGTGGTCTCCGGGGGCTCAAAACGCGGATGGACCACATGGACCACCGGCCTGGTAGACCCGCGCGTGGAAGCCATCATCCCCATCGTGATTGATGTCTTGAACCTTGAGGTTTCCATGCAGCACCACTGGGATGCTTACGGGTATTGGGCAGACGCCCTCTCGGATTACGTCGACATGGATATCATGAGCTGGCTCCATACCCCGCAGTTCCGCGACATGATGGGGGTTGTTGACCCCTACCGGTATGCCGACAACCGGCTCACCATGCCCAAGTACATCATGAACGCGACCGGCGACCAGTTCTTCCTGCCCGATTCCGCCCAGTTCTATTTCGACGGACTGAAAGGCGAGAAGTACCTTCGCTACGTGCCCAACACCGATCACGGCATGAATACAGAGGCGGTCTACAACATCGCCGCTTTTTACGGCGCCATTCTTAACGGCGTGCCCCGGCCCCAGTTCACCTGGTCCAAACTGGCGGACGGGTCGCTTCACGTCCAAACGGCCACGGCGCCCACCCAGGTTCTCTTGTGGCAAGCCACCAATCCCAACGAGCGCAATTTCCGCATGGACACCATCGGAGCCGCGTACACCAGCTCAGTGCTCACTGACCAGGGGGGCGGACTTTACATTGGAGCGGTTCCCAAACCCGGCCAGGGGTGGACGGCCTTCTTCGTCGAATTGACTTATCCCAGCGGCGGCCCTTACCCCTTCAAATTCACGACGGAGGTTGTCGTGACGCCCAATACCCTGCCCTATCGCGACGTCGGCGGCTGGGGAACCATCGAGACCGTCGGCTCTGGAGAGGATGCCATCACGCTCGTCAAGGTCGGCGGCAGCCGCTACCAGATGGGCTACTGGTACGGCAGACTTCTGGCCGACCAGATTGCCCCGTGCTGGGCCGGCATGAAAGCCGCCTTCGGCGTTCCCGAAGACCTGTACGACCAAGCCATCGATGCCATGTGGAACAGCACCCACTTCGACACGGAAGCGTGGGAGCGCGAGTTGCGCGGCATCGCCGACGGATGCGCCGATGCGGGGCACCCCGAGATCACTTTCAGAGAACTTCAGAAGCTTCACATGGTCCCCGACATGGGCGAGTACAACTGCGGGCTGTTCGCCGCGTGGGGGAACGCAACGGCCGACGGCCATCTCTATCAAATGCGCAACCTCGACTGGTCTATGGACACGGGCGCCCAGGACTACCCCGTCGTGGCCATGTACTACCCCGAGGACGGCGAACAGCACGCCGTCATCACCTTCGCCGGGCTGGCGGGCGCCGCCGTAGGCGGGATCAATGAGCACGGGATCGCGGAAAGCCAGATTATGGGCGGGTTCGGCGATGCTGAGACACTGGACGGAGTTCCATTCCCCATCCTGCTTCGCGACGCTCTCTATCATGCCACCACGTTGGCGCAAGCGCTCAGCCGAATCGAAAGCGCCACACGCACCAATCAGTATTACTACTGCATCAGCGGCCCTGACCCCGTCGGCCAGCCCGATGCGCGGCTGTTGTTCACCAGCAATACCCGCTTCAACGCGTTCGAAGGCGGCGAATCCGCCCTGCCTCACCCGTATTACTCACCCTTCTACCAGCCGCTGCCCGATGTTGTCTATTGGAAACGCCATGACGGCGGCGCTTACGCGATGCCCGGTCCCGAAGACGGCCGAAAAGGCAACCAGACCCTGTATGCCGCAATCGAGTCGCGATACGGCGCCATCAACGCCGAAAAATCCATTGAAATCGCCGTTGCCGACGGCGTGGAGTCGACCGTCGTCAGCATCATCTACGATACAACTGCGCGCAGATTCTGGGTCGCCTACGCCGAAGGAGAAACCATCCCCGCGCATCTGCGCAGCTACGTCGAGTTCGACCTCAACGAACCGGATGGTATCGGCGGCAGCGGTTACCGCACCTCCGCCGGGTCGGGCGCGGAAGAAATCCCCGTTGTCGTGGTTGCTGGCACGCCTTACGAAATGGGCTACCAATACGGCCAACTCATGCAAGCCGAAATACAGGCGTTCATCCCCGCATTCCTGGCCTACAGCCAGCAGCAGGAACCTTCGTTCACGGATGATTTCCTCGATGACGCGTGGAACACCACCGCGCCGCATACCGATGACCGGTACGAGCAAGAATTGATGGGAATTGCGGCGGGCGCCGGCATCGACTATTTGACCCTCCGCAGGGCACATACCCTTATGGTGGTCGCCCCTTATTCGTGCAGTTCCGTTGCTGCCTGGGACACGGCCACGGCGGACGGCCATCTCTACCAGACACGCGACCTTGACTGGGATCTCAACGCCAATTCGCAGGATTATCCTCTTATCGCCATCTACCTTCCCGAGTCCGGGCAGCCCCATGTCAGTCCTATTGCCGCCGGACTGGCCGGCGCCCATACGGGAATGAATGCGGCCGGAATCGCCCTGGCCGAGATGGGCAATTCGCCCGGCGGCGAAGCGCCCTATGACCTGAATGGCACCCACTTCATGCCGCTGTTCCGCACGATTCTCTACGACGCGCGGAGCCTTTCCGACGCCATCGGCATTCTTAGCAACGCGCAACGCATCAAGCGTTACCACTACGTGTTTGGCGATGGCCGGGACGAAATGGCCGCCGTGAAAATCCTTGCTCATGCCCCCGAAACACCGCCTGACGACCTTATCATCTGGACCGATAACGACCCCGCGGACGAATACGCCCCCGATGTCGCCGTCGACGTCGTCTACGAAGATGAAGGACGTGGCGCCTTCCCCCATATCGTCGCCAACTACGGCGCGCACGACCAGAACACCATGATGGCGATCGCCAACCTCATTGCCACGCCCAGCGGCAACGTCATGAACGTGGTGTACGACGCCACCGACCTCGAGTTCTGGGCCGCCTTCGCTCAAGATTCCGCTCCCGCCTGCACCCAGCCTTACGTTCATGTGCAGCTGCTTGCATTCGACCGTGATGGCGACGGCATCCCTGACGTGTCCGAAGGCGGTGTGGACACCGACGGCGACGGTATTGCCAACTACTTGGACACGGACAGCGACGGTGACGGCATCCTCGATGAAGTCGAGGGTGGGGAGGACGTGGACAGCGACGGCATCCCGAACTACTTGGACACGGACAGCGACGGTGACGGCATCCCCGACGAGATGGAAGGTTACGGTGACTCAGACGATGACGGTGTCCCGGATTACCTCGACCCTGACAACTCGGCTCTGGTTGCTTCCCGCTCGCTCTGGTACTACAAATATGCTTCGCCGGGAACCGAAGAGATCACGGTGACCATCGATAACCCCGGGCCGGTCGACCCAGACACCGTGGCGGTGGTCGAGGAACTTCCGGCCGGCTGGACGTTTGATTCCCTGGTGAGCGTCCATCCTCCGGAATGTAGTCCGTCGACTATCCCGAGTTTCGGCACTGCCGGCACTCTCGAGTTCGGCTGGTCATGCGTACCCGCGTTCCCGTGCGCCTTCACCTACAGGGTAAGTGTGCCGACAGGCCAGACCGGCGAAAAATCCTTCTCTGGAAACGTGCTTTACAGGTGGTGGGGCCAAGGCGACGTACAAACAGCGGCGATCGGCGGCAGGAACGCGCTGGCACAACGTGTTCACCACACGCTGGACTACAATTCCGCGAATTACCTCGTCAGCGTGTCCGAAATCCTTCGCGTGATCCAGTTCTACAACCTCGGCGGCTATCACTGTGCCATCGGAACCGAGGACGGATACGAGCCGGGCCTTCCCGGAACCCCGGACATGTCCTGCGTCCCGCACGACAGTGACTACAATCCACGGAATTGGCAGATCAGCGTGTCTGAAATCCTTCGCGTGATCCAGTTCTACAATCTCGGCGGCTACCATGTCGAGGAGGGTACGGAAGACGGATACGCACCCGGAACCGCGGCCACAGGCGCCACTGCCAAGAGCGCGGAGACTGGTCGGGCAGGCGTCACAACCCTGCCGGCGCTGAACGCGGTGCGCGACGTCGTCGCTAGCGGACAGGCCGCTGAGGTGACGGTGACTTTCACCGGCGCCGGCCCGGAATCCATCTCGGCCCTCGGGCTGGTAGAGACGTTGCCGCCAGGCTGGACCTTCGACGGTCTGCTCGACGCCGCCGAACCGCCTGCGGTCGTGCCCGTGGAGGGAGACTCGGGCGAACTGAGCTTCGTGTGGATCTGGACCCCTGCCTTGCCGGCTCACGTCACCTACCGCATACGCTCAGACTCGGGCGAGACCGGCGCGCCAGTCCTCGCCGGCGAGGTTCTTTACCGGACCTCCGGCGCCGAAAAGCGGGCACAAGTGGCGTACCAACCGGACGGTTTGACTGGTCCGCAAGTGCCTGGTGACGAGGCGCCCCCAGCCGCAGTAACCGGCGATGTGAACGGCGACGGGAAAGTCGACGCAATCGACGTGCAGCTTGTCATCAATGCCGTGCTTCGCAGTACTCAATCGCTCGCTGGAGATCCCAACGGCCTCGATTGCGATGCCGACGGTTCGGGCGCCGTGAATGCTGTGGACGTTCAACTGACCATTAACGCCGCTCTGCGTTAATCTCAAGGATGCCAAGTGGTTACACGCCTCCTGCCGCGCGTGTATAAGCTGTCGGACCTCGCGTCACGTGGGGCTTGGCAGCAGAAAGGCCTCACGCCGTGAATGAGGGAGCATTTCAAGCCGTCATCGGGGCAGTGCAGGGGCTATTTCAAGCGATAGTAGAGAATCGCGCTGCCAGGAGCCTCGGGGACGCTGACCGGGTAGGCGGAAAGAGCCTTACCGGAGACCTCTTCACTTTCAGGCCGATCCTCATACGTCACAACATATAGTTTTTCGGCGTTCAGGCCTTTCAGAGACAGTTCCGCCTGCAAGTACGGCGAGTTTTCCCGGCGAAATAATAGGGCGAATCCCGCATCAAGGTCTGGACGATGGAATTGGAAGCCATACCAGACGCTCTCGTCCGCAAGGTGAGCGAACAATGGATAGAAATCGCCGAGCATGAACGGGCGCAGCTTGTTATAAATGGCCACGGTGCGTTGGACGGCCAGTTCCTTGCCGGCGCCGGGCGCGGCGGGGCTGTCGGTGAGAATGTTGCCCGTGGTCATGGCGCTGCGGAAGAGATACGCCGGCTCAAGGCCGAAGTTGCCGCAGCCATGAAGAGGCAGCCAGCGGAACAAGCCCCCGTTCTGCAACTGGTCGGCGGCGGGATGGGGGCCAAAACACTGGAGGTCGCTGTGCCACAGAGGCAGCCCGTACCGGAGCGTTTCGAAATCGATGCGGCGGCCCCCGCTCGCGCATATGTCGATCACGAGACCCGGATGCCTTCTCATCAGTTCTTCCCACATGGCGTACAGGCCGTCCACGTGGCGGATTTCGGCGATGCCTTCGCGCTCCGGCTCGTCGGTTCTTTCCCAGTATCCAAGCGGCTCGATGTTGAAATCCCAACGGACCCAATCGAGGTCCGCCTCAGTAATCTGCTTGTCGATGTAGTCCGTCAGCCAGTCACGCGCCTCGGGAATATCCAGCCGGAACAGGTGAAACGGCTCACCCCGTGCGAGCCACTCTGGGTGCAGCTCCTCTATTCGCGTACCGGGCGCTACACGCTCGGGCTCGAACCATAGAAGGTACTCGAGACCGGCGGCATGCGCCGCCTCGCCTATCGGGCGCAGCCCACGAGGATATTTCGCGGGGTCGGGCTCCCAGGTGCCGGTGCCGTTAGGAAACCCGCCCGGATACCACTGCTGCGGGTCCATGTCGGACCAGAATATTTCTACGCCGCGTTCGGCCAGAGGTTGCATGGCGCGCACGTGCGGCCCCTCGTACGAGCCGTCCGGGTCCACCTCGCTCACGGAACCGCATATGGGAGCGAGCACCAGGTCGCCGCCGCGCCGCGGGAGATTGTGTGCCAACATCCACTGCCTGAAAAGATTGTTGCCCCGAAGAGCGTCGGCGCCTCTCCAAAACTCGAGCAGGACGCGCGGGGTGCGGATCGTCTCGCCCGGATGCAGGCGCAGCCGCGTTTTCTGCATGCCGCAATCGACACGCAGACGGTTGCCCTCTTCGCAACGGAACCGGGTTTCCCACTGACCAGCCCAGCCTATCGCAACCACCACGCCTCCGCCCTCCCAGTGCGCGTTGAAGAAGGGCATATGTTCATCGGACGATCTGCCGCCTCGGGGGGCTATAACGAGCGATGGCGCCTTCTCGATATCGAGCGGGTCATCTACTGGCATGAAGCTCCGTTCCGAGTTGAACTCGCCTAGTGCATGGTGGATGGTGCACGGCCCCGGAGGCATTGAGAAGATGCAATCCAGAGACCGGATCTGTTCGAGCAGGGGCGAGGCCTCATTTGCCGTGTTCCGCAGTTCCAGCAACAGCTCGATGGCGGCGTGCCTCTCATAGAGCAAGGCGGTATAGGTCAGTTCCAGGCCGCTCGCGGCATCGCTGAACACCAGTGTGTGGCGCGCAACGCCCGGCACCGCCGCTTCCTGCGCGCACGTGCGGCGCCAGCCTGGCAACAACTGCGTCACGGGGACGCCATTGTGCGCAAATGAGAATGCCCAGGCATCCCCCGGGGTCTCTCCGAAATAGGTATCGAGCCACTGGACTGCGTCCTGTATCTCTTCTGGGGAGGCCACGGCTCCCGTGGCCATACTCTCGCCGGGAGCAGCCAGCGTCAGCGCGATCAGCAAATACGTCATTGTCCATTTCTCACTTCAAGTCAGAGTCTTCGGGTTTAGCAGAATTCGAGTATCTGCTCTGGCACGAGAATGTACCATCCGGGCTTGCATTTCAACGAATTCGACGGAACACGATTATGTCACTGCCGAATATGGGAGACAGGCGAACCGCACTTCTCTAGCCCTGTCACGCCGCTTCCCTGGCCCGGAACAATGCGCAGATACTCCACGATTGCGCACACCAGCTCCTGCCGCCCCCGGGGCTTCGTAAGCGGTTGTTTCAAGGATACCGGTTTGGTTGCAGTGAGCGGCCACGGTTAGTCTCATTCGTCCCGTGCAGGGTTTCTAACGAATTTGCAGCAGATACTTTGCCTTTTTCGTGCCGCAGCTTGTACAAGCAATTGGGCGGCTGAGACCTTCGCTGGAGTGAATTCGGCGAGTCTTTGACAGGCGTTCTCGTTCGATGCAGGACCCCGCAAGGGGTCCAATTTGAATGGCCGGGGGCGTCAACCCCGGATCGTGCAGCCAATTCTGCGCCGACCCTGCAAGGGTCGAACAGGACTCTATTCAACTTCCCGGTTGCTCCAACGCCGTACGGTGCATCATGTCTGCTGATTTGCATTCTTAGAACTGCTACGATCATACGCAAAACGGGAAGGAGCGTCTGGTCATGAAAGACATTCTGATGATTGGTTGTGTAGCCCTCGCGCTTATGAGCGTTATCGCGCAGGCGGGCGTTGTGCCGGATGAAATGCTCGAGATGCGGCGTTGGGTCGACGCCAAGTTCGAGAACGCTGTCTCTGCGGAGCCCGCAGGCGGCATCGTCATCCTCGAACACTTCGATCACGTCTGGCAGAACTGCCGCGTCGATCGACCCCTCACACTGGGAACAACCAAATACCACAGCGGCCTTTTCACGCATGCCCCAAGCGATGTGTTGGTAAAATTGCCCGGAAAGGGCGAGGTTTTAACCGCATTTGTCGGCGTTGACACAAACAGTCAGACTCAGGGGGGCCGGGGCAGCGTTGTCTTTAAGGTCAGCGCCGGAGACCGTCAGGAAGCATTCACGTCGCCCGTGATACGCGAGGGGATGCCGCCTGTGCCGGTCTCCGTCGAGCTTGCCGGAGCGGCCGAGTTGCATCTCCGGGTTACCGACGCGGGCGACGGCATAGCATGCGACCAGGCCATCTGGGCCGACGCCAAAGTTGTTCTGGCCGGCGGCGGCGAAGTCTGGTTAGGCGATTTGCCGCTCGTCGAGGGGCAGGAACGCCCAGCATATGCGCCGGACCCGCCGTTCTCGTTCAGGTACGGCGACAAATCCTTCGTTGACCTGTCGCCTGATCTCGAGAAGACCGTCGACTGGTCCCAGCTGGATGACGGCCGGCGGCAACACGAACTGCTGTTCCGCGAGCCGCGGACGGGTCTCGAGGTACGATGCGCCGCCGTCGAGTACCTCGATTTCCCTACGGTCGAGTGGACACTGTACTTCAAGAATACCGGCACGGCTGATACCCCGATTATTTCGGACATCCAAGCCCTTGACACGCGCTTCCAGCGCCTCCCCGACGACCTCTACGCCCGGTTTGCAAGTCCTTCCGAGTTCGTTCTCCACCATCACACGGGCAGCATTTGCGCGCCGAACGATTACGAGCCTCACGCAACCGTGCTGCCTCATAATGAGACAAAACAGATTGCCTGCGCCGGCGGACGCGGCAGCAACGGCGAGTTCCCATACTTCAACGTGGAATGGCCCGGCGAGGGCGTCATCGCCGTTGTCGGATGGCCCGGCCAGTGGCGCGCAACCTTCCAGCGCGACGAGGGGCCGGGCCTGCGCATCGCCGCGGGCCAGGAATTGACTCACTTCACATTGCACCCCGGCGAGGAGGTGCGCACGCCGCTCATCGTCCTCCAGTTCTGGAAGGGCGACCGCGTGAACGCACAAAACACCTGGCGCCGCTGGATGCTCGCATACAACGTGCCGCGGCCGGGCGGCAAGCTCCGCCCCATGCACCTCGCGGGCTGCTCGTCACACTTCTTCGGGGAAATGGTCACGGCAGACGAGGCCAGCCAGTTCCAGTTCATCGATCGCTACCTCGAAGAACGAATTCCCCTCGATTACTGGTGGATGGACGCGGGATGGTATTTCAACACCTCCGGCTGGCCCAACACGGGTACCTGGGAAGTCGATACGAACCGGTTCCCGCGCGGATTGCGGGCTATCACGGACCATGCCCACGCCAAGGGACTGGAAACGATCGTGTGGTTCGAGCCGGAGCGCGTGACCCCGGGCACCTGGCTTTACGACACCCACCCGGAATGGTTGCTCGGCGATGACGGGGGCACGAAACTCCTCGACCTCGGCAACCCCGATGCCTGGCAGTGGCTCGTGGACCATACCGACAAGCTTCTCACCGACCAGGGCATCGATTTGTACCGGCAGGATTTCAACATGGACCCGCTCGCCTACTGGCGCAATGCCGACGCCCCCGACCGGCAAGGCATCACCGAAATCCGGCATGTTACCGGATATCTCGCCTTCTGGGACGAGCTGCTGCGCCGGCGGCCCGGCCTCCGCATAGACACGTGCGCCAGCGGCGGACGCCGCAACGATCTTGAGACGCTCCGGCGCGCCGTGCCCCTTTGGCGCACCGACTACATTCTCGAGCCCATCGGGACTCAGTGCTGCACGTACGGAATATCCTCATGGATTCCTTTCCATGGCACCGGCGTCAAAGAGGCCGACGCATACAGGTTTCGCAGCATGATGACGCCCTACCCGAACTGTCTGTGGGACGCACGCCGAACCGACCTCGACTACGGCGAATTCCGCCGCTTGACGGCGCAATGGGAAATGGTTGCGCCCGACTACGCGGGCGATTTCTATCCCCTGACGTCGTACAGCCTCGCCAACGACGTATGGCTGGGCTGGCAATTCGACCGGCCCGAAACCGGCGAAGGAATGGTCCAAGTGTTTCGCCGCGAACTCAGCATCTATCGCGCCGCCGACCTTGTTCTGCGCGGACTCGACCGCAACGCCCGTTACCGCGTCACCAACCTCGATGAGCCCGATGCCCCATACGAGATGACCGGAGCTGAATTGCTGGGCAGAGGGTTGCCGGTCGAATTCACTAGCTGTCCCGGCGCGGCCCTGTTCACGTATCAACGGATTGATGCCCGCGTCGCGCCCGATCCTCAGGCTAGCGCGCGCTGACAGCAGGGGCCGCTGCTACCGGACACGAACCAGGGCGTGCCGGTACGCGCCGAGTTTCCGGTCGCGGTAATCCATCGAGAGCGGAATCACGTAAAGGCCGGGGGACGTATCCGACGGTACTCGCACGATAAGCGTCAACACGGCGTCTGGGTGCGTGGCTCCAAGGCCTGCCCATCCATCCGTACGCGGAGGTATCTCCATGCTCGCTGTGCCGGAGTCGCGCTCCCACTGCCAGCCCGCCGGAAGGAGCGGACGCACCGCCATCGGCGATGCCGAAGCGCCATGATTGGTCACATGAACCTGAATCGTGAACGTATCGCCGGCGGCGACCTCCTGTTCGTAAGGATACGCGCGGACCCAGTATTCATCGATGGCGAAATTGGGATCATCCCAGGGCGTCATAGCCTTGATCAGCTCTTCCCGCTCCGCTAGAACCCGGTCCATTTGGTCCAGTTGGGCCTCGGAAAATCGGAAGGGTTTCTCCTGATGTTCGTTGAAGATGAAATCGGGTTGAATCGAGCGCCAGAGGTCCAGGCATCGGCGCGAACCCCGGCTAGCGCCCAGGAACGTCCGGTTTCCCGCGCAATAGTCGTCCAATCCTGTGGGGGCGCCGGAATCTCCCGCGAAAAACACTTTGGCACCGTGACCTTCGACAAGGAGGCCGCCGTGGTACAGCGTTTGTCCCGGGAAATGGAACGCCGTCAGCGCAAACTCCCGCCATGCCCACGACTCGCCGTCGGCGGTCTTGCGGGCCACCGGAACCGGGGTTGGCGCGATGCACGGCAGGTAAAAGCGGCTGGGATACTCCAGAACCTCCGCCATGCGGGCGTCCCCCATGATGGGGCAGTACCGCCCGGCCAGCCGGGAAAGGGAATCAACGTGATCGTCATGGTAATGCGTGACCCAGCATCCTTCGACCGATTTAAGCGTCCCCGCCTTCTTCCACTCGTCCAGGGTATTCAACACGTTGTCGTGTCCACAATCGATCAGCAACGCGTCCCCGGAATCGGACATGACGGCAAAGCTCGTGTAGGCCACCCTTCGCACCCAGGGCGGCGGCGGCAATTGCTCCGCTTGGGACATACGCGAGGGCTCGTCCTTCAGGTCTTCGAACTGGGACGGGAAATAGTAATTCAGCGCGGAGATCGACACGTAGTTGCGGTACAAAGCGTCGAGGCGCTCCTCGAGCAATGCGGCCGCTCGTGAAAAGCCGTCGAAAGGGGCCCCGTGCGAAGGCACGGCCACGTCCGGCGCGGTGGCGGCTAATTTGTGAAGACTCGCCAGCAAGGGCTCCCGCATGCCCAGGAATCCATGGTAGTCGCCCACCTTTCTGAACCCCTTCTGCAACGAAAAGAGGTCCAGAATCTGTCCGGGGCCGTACAGCGTGTCGCCGATGAACGCTACCCGCCTTCCAGCCACGTCCACATAGTATGAGACGGCGCCTTCCGTGGCGCCCGGCGTTTCCAGCACATGCAGAGTGAAGCCGCGCCACTCCACCGAATCGCCATCTTTCACCGTGCGCGCCACTTTCATGGGGCGGGGTAGCACCTGCGGGCCCGGCTGCATGTGATAAATGTGCCAGCGATTGTGCCAGTCGCTCCAGTAGGAACCCGCGTCATCGAACAGACGCCGGTCTCTCTCGGAGACCACGACATCTGCGCCGTCCTGCTCAACAAACCGGTAGGCGCCCATCGCGTTCGGTCTTCGGTGCTGTGTCATGCAGGCCATCTCGACCCGTTCCACACCCAGGGCTCTCAAGCGGTCCGGCGTAACTTCTTCGCTGCAATCGATAAGCAGTGCCGCCCCATCACTCACAAGAACACCCGTGTTTACCGAGCCTTGCAAAACGTGCACACCCGCCACAACGGGAGTGGCGGCGGCAGTCTCGTCTGCCGGCGAAAGAACGGCCTGCGCCACAATTGCCCAGACACCAACGATCATGCTGAATTCCCTCCTCAAGGCCCTGTCTCTACTGAAGCATGTATCCTACGCCCGGTGCTCCCCATTCACAACGGCATTGCACGTCGCATCTCGCGCATTGGATGTTCGCTATGGCGTGGCCGTCTCCGCTCACGCTGTAACACGGCTCCCTATGCCCACGAGAACCCGAACAGCTCAGCCGACCGCAGCCGGAAGTGGAGACAGACACGCTGGCCGGGCTCGATGCCAAGGGATGAAGAGCCTCTCCATGTTATCGTGTGCGCGGTTTCGTTGCCGGTGAGCGGGTCGCAATCCCCCGCGGTTCGGCCTTCAACGCCGCGCAATCCGACCCGAAGCTCGCCGGCCCGGCGGATGTTGGCGTTGACCTTGAGCTCGGCGCCCGTTACCTCGACCCCGAACGTGCAGAACTCGCCTTCTTCGCCGGCCACCAACGCGCTCAAACGGCCCGAAGGCCAGGAGGCCCATCCCGCAGCGTGGTATATGACGCCCGGCCAGCGGGGATACTTGTGCGGATGCGTGCTGCCCGAATAGGGTATCGCAATCCGATCCGTCCCGAGCGGGACGAGGCCCTTTCCCGCCACAATGAATTCGCCGTCCCAGTCGCCCGGGTCGCCCGGCTCGATTACCGGCCCGCCGGGGACCCGGTCCCAGTGGCTGCCGTCAATGCTCGAGAGCAGGTGGACCTCCGAGGTCTGTGTATAACGGCGGTAATAGAACGGGAACATCAGATGATGCTCCGGCAATCCTGGGTAGCAGGTCCGCCCGTTGGTGTACACATCGTACGATGGCGGATCTTCAAGATTCGGCCAGACCACCGGCTCCACGGGCGTCCAGTGACGGAAATCGTCCGACTCCGCCCGGGCCACCATCCGGCGCTGCATCGAGTACAGACGCGTGTATAAGACATACTTGCCGAGCCAGTCGTCGTAGTAGACGGTATTATCCGTGTCGCCTTTATGAATGAGCAGCGGCTCCGGGATGGGCGTCCAATTCACACCGTCCGGCGAGGTCATCCCGAACAGGCAGTAGATATAGTCCGCGCTCAACCGGATGTCCCGATGGCGGGGGTGAACTTTCTCGTACTGGCTCCACAAGGCGCCGGGCGCCGAAAGGACCCGCGCATTGTAAATGCACTTATAGCGTTCTTCCGCGGGGCCGTGAGGATCAATGAACACAAAATCGCCGTCGATGCCCGTCACCCCCTGAACGGGCACACGGCACACCTCGCGTCCGCTCCATGCGTAGCCATCGTTGGACTCGCTGTATTGAACCGTGAGGGACTCCGCAGGCGCGTTCGAGTAGGAACCCAGATTGCCTCCCGCCGGATAGTTGGTCTGAAGCGACCAGGAACGGTATAGGCCGCCGTCATGCAGAACCCGGCCTGGAAGGCCATCGACAGGCCCCTCCTTCCGCGCCTTTTGTGCGATCAGCCGGATGCCCCGGGCTACCAAACCCAGGCTAGCCACCGCGGGCACCGGCGGGTCCGGCGGACCCGCCACGGGCAACGCCGCGCCTTCGGGCGAAAGCCAATTGAGGTCGCCGGGGTCTATATGCCGGAAATCCGTAAAAAGGAACTGTGCCGGAGGCTTCACCGTGTACCCCCCCGCGGGATCCATGTCCGCGGGCAGAAAAACCGCCGCGCCGTCTGCTTCCTGGGCAAAGCACCGCCGCCCGGCACACCACGCCGCAGCCGAACCCAGGCCTAAGCAAAACGCCCTTCTTCCAATACTCATCTCGCATCTCCCCAACTCGTGACCCAATAAACCCGCCACCTCAGAGGGCCCCGTACCGGCAGTGCAATCATACGCCCTCCGCCATTACCCCTTCGACTGCCATCTTGGGGCCGATGTCATGATTTGATAAGGGGGAACCGCCTCCACGAAAATGAACCGGGTGGATCAGGAGGTCCGAGCAAGAGATTGAACCAAATGACGAGGGAGGACTTGCCATGAAGGCAGCGTGGATTGTAAAAGTGCTGGGCGCCTTGGCAATAGGGCTCCTCTGGCCGAATATGACATCATGGGCTGCCGATGCTGACGCCGGCACGCTGAACCAGGCAGTTCCAGAGATCTCCCGGCCGGATTGGGACATGTTGCAGGCGAGACCGGAAATCGTCGAAGCTTGGAAAGATATGCGATTCGGCATGTTCGTCTGCTGGGGGCCGGTCACGCTTACGGGCCTCGAGATCGGCTGGTCGCGCGGCAAAGCACGGCCCGGCCAGACCGAAGGCGGACGCGGGCCAACGCCCGTCGAGGTCTACGACAATCTCTACAAGACATGGATGCCGGAGAAATTCAACGCCCGCGAATGGGTGAAAGTTGCCCAGGATGCCGGTGCGCGTTACATCATCTTCCTCGTCAAACACCACGACGGCTTCTGCCTGTTCGACACAAAGCTCACCGACTACCGAATCACCGGCCCCGAATCCGCATGGAAGGTGGATGTGTTCAAGGACATCGCCGATGCGTGCCATGAAGCAGGCATCAAACTCATCGTTTACTATTCGCAGCCCGACTGGCACCATCCCGACTACCGCACGGCGAACCACGCGCGGTACATCTCTTACCTGCACGGACAGGTTCGCGAGATCCTGACCAATTACGGGCGCATTGACGGCCTTTGGTTCGACCTGGGAGGCAAACCCGAAGACTGGGATTCCGAGAACCTCTTCAAGATGGCACGCCAGCTCCAGCCCCACCTGATCATCAATAACCGCTGCGGACTCCCGGGGGACTTTGATACGCCCGAACAGAAACTTGGACGTTTCCAGCCCGAGCGTCCCTGGGAGACCTGCATGACCCTCGGCACCCAGTGGTCGTGGAAGCCCGACGACAACATCAAGTCCCTCAAGGAATGCGTTGACACGCTGGTTACCTGCGCAGTGCGCGACGGCAACCTGGCGCTCAACACCAACCCAATGCCCGACGGCCAGATCGAGCCGCGGCAGGTCGAGCGGTTCCGCGAGCTCGGCCAGTGGCTCAAGCAGTATGGCGACAGCATCTACCGCACGCGCGGCGGTCCTTGGAAGTCGGCGAAGTGGGGCGGCGCTACGCGTCGTGACGACACGGTCTATCTGCATGTGCTCGCATGGCCGGCAGAAACGCTGCGACTGCCGCCTCTCCCGAAGAAGATACTTGCAAGTTCCCTTCTTACCGGCGGCACGGTTACGGTGACGCAGTCTGAAGACGGCGTCACGGTCGAAGTGCCGCCGGCTTGCCGCCAGGAACTTGACACGATCATTGTGTTGAAGATTGACGGCCCCGCGCGGGAGATCGAGCCCATTCCCATCCCCTCGGGGGCGCTTACTTTTGGCAGGAAGATTACCGCATCGAGTACCTGGGGGCCCGGTTACGAACCCGAGATGGCGCTGGACGAAGACGAGGGCACCCGCTGGGGTGCGGCCCCCGACAGCCGCGGAGGCTGGCTCGAGGTTGACCTCGGGAACGAAACCACCTTTACCCGCGCCGTCATCAACGAACAGGGCTGGAACCGAATCGAAGCGTTCGAACTGCAGGCGTGGGACGGGCAGGCGTGGCAGACTTTCGCCCAGGGCACCCGAGTTGGCCGTCTGGAACTCACCTTTGACCCTGTCGCCGCCTCAAAGGTGCGCCTTAACATCCTCAAGGCAAACGATGTCCCCACCATTTGGGAATTCCAGCTGTACAAATAGTAGCGACCCGGGGGCGAGTCAAGGGGCCAACGGGATGTTGGAACGTCCGAAATCACAGCAGACGACCGTGAAAGGTCTCGCTCCTGACCAGCATTCGTGGTTGAATACCACCAGCGCGTTCTGATTCAATTCCGCTATCATTATCGACGATGTAGGCAAAACATTCTGAATTTCCGCGGCCCTTGAGGAGTGGCCAAGCCAGAGGTTACAAGTGGATGAGCCGGGTCAGCTTCTTCGGATCATGACGCGCGTCTCTTACTCCCTTTTCTGCCTCTTGCTGCTCCAGACCTGCGCGCCCCGTTCCACCGGGGCTGCAGTTGGCCCACCTGCCCGGCCCGAGGTGTCCGTGTCGAACGCGGAGATCCGCGTCTCGTTTCCAGGATGCCCAAGGGCCGAAGCCACATTGGCGATGAAGGACGGGGAGGTCCTCGGGCTTTCATACGTCGCCGTCGGCGGCATTCTGATCCTCGCGGCCCCGTCCGGAGAGGTTGCGCCTCCGGTGATGACGGCGATTGTGGGCGGGGAGATCGCGCCCATCGCCGACCTTGACGCCTATCTCGCCGAACGTGCCGCGACGGGTGAACAACAGACGTTTCCCAGTCGCGGCAAAATCAGGACGGCCCAGGTCCCGCTCAAGGGCCGTTTCGCCGGATGGCGGCAGCAAAAGAAGGCTGTTGTCATTGACGTAACGCTGTCCTCCGGCCGCGCCGAATGGTGGCTTGCGCCCGCCGCCACTCGAACGCACGCGGGAGACTATGCGGGCGTGAGCTGGCAGCTGCGTCTCTACGACGTCGGCCGCGTGTATGAAATAGAGGTGGACGAGCCGGTCGCTTTTGCCGAGGGCGACTGGCGGTTTCAGCAGCGGGGAAACCAGACCGATGACAAAAACGAAGAGGAGTTCCGGCTAAGCCTTCAGGCAGACCCGAGCCAGCCCTACAGCATGTCGAAGCGCAAGTACGGTGCACGGCAACAACCGTTCTTCTTTCTGGGCGGAACACGAGGGACAACCCTGAGCTTTTTCGATCGTGTCTCCTGTTCCGAGGTCGGCGAATCTCAGGTTGGTGACCGGATTGTGCTCCATTCCGCCATCCCGGTGAACGCCGGCCCCAGGGGCGGCCTGGTGACTCCCGTGAAGTCCTGGGTTTTTCGTCCGGCCGGGCTCTCTGACAAGTGGGACGCGATCAACGAGTGGACTTGGGCTTGGGACCGCGTTGTCGGCGGTCTAAATGACCAGGCGGGCGCCAAGCTCACCGAACCGCTCCCGGTGCTGTTTCATCAACAGTTCGACACGCCGGGGTTGGAGTGCGCCATCACTCCTGAGCAGCGCAAAGCCATGGCGCCGCCAAAATTCCAGGATTCCTGGCTGTATCGCTTCGCGAACGAGGTGGTCCCAAAGGCCGCGGCTTGGGGCATTGGGGTTATTGAACTCCGGGCTGTGCTGGACACAGACATCGATCATGCCGAGGCCGAGTGTCCCCCGGGAAGCTTCGCCACGACGAGCGTATGCAGCCCATGGGGCTTGCGCATCAGCCCCAAACTCGGCGGCGAACCGGGCTTGGCCTACATGGTGAAGAAAGCCCATGACCGAGGCATCAAGGTGGCCATATGGTCTGCGCCAGCCCACCAATCCGTCTGCTCGCCTGTTGTCCGCGCGCACCCCGGCTGGCTGATGTTCGACGCGGAGGGCCGGGTGAACAACCGCGGCTACGTGACTCTGATGGGCATGGACCTCGCGGCGGGTTTCCGCCAGTACATGCAGGATGCCTACCGGCGTTTGCGCGCGCAAACCGGGATTGATGGCGTGTGGGCCGATTCCTACTGCGCTTTTGGGGCCGATCGCGATATGAGCGACGCCGCGCCCTATCCGCAACTGAGCGAACTCGTCGAATTGCAGCACGCCATGCAGCGAATGGGGTACAACTTTCTCATGAAAGAGGACTGCGGCCCCTTCGGACTATCCACGCGCAGTTCGGGACTCAATGGCGTCTTGGGGCGCGAATACCTCCGCTACTACTTTCTCTACAACCACGGGGACCCTTCGAAACGTTACGATCCCGATTCGTACTTCCGGACACTCGCCTCGAAAGGCGTCATGGAGATGCGGGTCCCGCGCGATTTTGAAGCGCTGCCCGGCGAAGCCCGTGACCGGATAATACGAGTTAATTTCGCCTATCGCGAGGTGCTGCCCCTCCTGAAGCGCCGGTTCGTGCTCGGCGAAGGGGATACCTGGCAAGGAGTGGCATGGGCGGATCCTACAGGCCGTACACGGGTGCTTTTCAGCTTCGAAACATTCGACTGGCCCGTCCCTGCGGGCGCACGAGGCCGTGAGTTGATGACTGGCGACACCTTCCTGGTGTCCGATGGGGAGTTGCGCACACGGCCGTGGAGCGTCTACCTCCTGGAAGAGCCAGCTGCTCGCGGCTTCTAATCCCTTTGCTGTTTCTTCGGAGGATCCGGGACGTCATCAAGCGGCGCGGCCGGGAACGTCACAGCGAGGATGGTCCAGCCGTCGCGGCTCTCCTCGAGTGCGAGCGTGCCTTCATGCGGCCATGGCGCATGACCTCGGAATCAAGCGGCGCAGTCCACCTTGAGTTCAAGCCGTTCTACGAGCGAGCCGGCGACACGAACCTGCTGGTTATCCGTTCAACAGTGCATCAGGTGTTCGGCCGTTACTACGGAACCCTTCACGCGGACGGCAGGACCATACCCGTGGATGGCGTCGTCGGCTGGGCCGAAGAGCATCGTGCACGATGGTAGGCATGAACACAGCCTGCCGCGTGTCGCGTGATTTCTCCAGCACACTGATGCCAGAATAGATAATCGAGGTTGCGACCGTCTGTAAGCGCCGCGATAGGGCGGGAGGTGAGATATCATGGACCGGAGAACCATCCTCAAGATGGCCGCGGCAGGAGCGGCCATGGCAATCGGCAAACGCGGGGCCGGGCTGTCCCGCTCTCCAGACAGGCAGGCCGATACCATAAAGAACGGACAAGGCTATACGTACCGGGTTGCATTTGGCGCATGGATCAATGATATGCGGAATGAGCCTCTGCCGTTGCAGAATTGGCCCGCACCCCAGTTTGACGAGTTGACGCTCGACGGCCTGGTCCGCGCGCTCGAGGTTCAATCCGAGGCGGGCTTCAACTTCCTGGATGTGTGGGGCCTCTTTGCCACCTATGGATATCCGCCGGACATCAAGAGCGCCTTTCAAGACGAAGAACGCGTCCGAATGGCCCGGAGGCTCATAAAAGCCGCCGGCAAGCTCGACATGCAGATAATGTTCGGCATGGGACTGCTGAGTTGGGGCTATGACGAGATTCTTGCCGGCAACCCCGGCGTTCGGGGTGTTGACCCCGAGGGGAAGCCGCACGCGCACGCCCTGTGCGGCGCAAAGGAGGAATCCTGGAGCTACGTGGAGAAGATCCTCGATTGCACGCTGGACAACTTCGAGTTCGGAGGCGTGCATCTCGAATCGTGCGACCTGGGATGCTGCATGTGTCCCGAATGCGCCGGTGAGGACGGGCAGGTCGGATACAACGTACGGATGAATTCACGCGCGGCCACATACATCAAGACCCGCTGGCCCCACGTGACCGTCACGGCTATCCCGTCAAACTGGCTCAGGGCCAATGCGGGGCCGTTCTCTCCGGAGGAGGAAGACCGCGTGACGACAATGGCCGGCCACATCGACTGTTTCATGGACCAGGGATGGCGCGGCACCTATGTTGCCCCGGACCGGCGCAAGGCGTTTATATCGCGCCTGCGGTGCGCCTACGGCACGTCGGGAGGGATATGGCTGTATCACTGTGCCCGGCGCAACCGGTTGTCGTATTTCTTGCCCTATCCGAAGCGCACGGGAGCCGCGATCAGGGAACACTACGAGGACGGGGCGCGCGGGAGCATGATCTACCAAGGCCCGATGATCAATCCGGCCGTAGAGGTGAATACCGCCGTCGCGGGCCGTCTCCTTCAAGCGCCTCAGCGGGACGTGCGGGACGCGCTGGAGGAGGTTGTCGATGTTTACTACCGCCCCCACAGCGCGGAGTCGCGGCAGCGCGTTGCGGAGGTCTTCCTAATGGCGGAAGACGCCTTTTTCGATAGCTGGTCCGAGGATTTGCGGAACGATCCCCTCCGGCCTGGCGAGTTTCACCTCGAAAACCTTTTCGGGGATTCGCCGCAACGAACCTCGTACCTCGAACAATGCCTGACCCCGAGGGGCCGCGGCTCGTACCGCAAAGGGCTTGTCGAAGTCTTGCAGCGGCTCACATCGCTGGATGGGCAATGCCGGGATGATGGCCGCCTGGGCCGTATCAGAACAGGCGTCATCAGCGCGATTGTAGACATCGAGAACCTGGGATATGAAGCAGTCTGAAATCCATCTCAAATCGTCAGTTGCGCTTCTGGGGGCTGGCGCCGGAGAGAACCTCTCCCGGAGCGCCCAGCTTCTTTGTCTCCTTGTCGCGGCAATTGCCTTGTGTCCGGCGTTGGCGCACGCCGTGCCGGTTCACGAAATCCCGCTCGAAAACCCCGTGAAACTTGAGAACCAGAGAATCGCGTGCGGGAAAACGGTCAGGCTGCCACTTCCTCCGCTCCCGCCTCAGGCGGGCAAGGTCCTGATACTGCGCTTCGCGGCGTTCAGCCAAGGAACGGCCGGGGGAGGGTGCAACTACAACCTCGGGATCATGCTGAACGAGGTTGCGCCCGGCAGGACCATCGACGGAGAACAGCCCCGGCTCATTGGGCGCGAGAGCATGCTGGAACTCTCAGGGGGCGGTCACGGCAATACCGTCTTCCCGATATTCAGCGGGCGCGGGTTGCTGGTGACATATGCCCCTGACGTGCCCGGCGCGAACCATGCCACACGCGACGGGATGGGCGCCGTCTTTGTATTGGATGTCTCCGATTTGGCGCGAGGCGCCGATGGCAACACGCTGGAACTGACAAACCTGCTTCCCGAGGGATTGCTACAGCAAGGCGCTGGGACCTTGGTCGTCGAAGGGCTCGAAATCGGCTGGCTGGACAGGTCGTTTGTGCCCGCTCCGTCCTCCGACGTGCCCGCTCGAGGGCCTATCGGAACATACATCAAACAGGGCGGCTTGAGTCTCGGGCAGGGCTCAGCCGGCGGTTTCGCCGTTCAAATGGATACTGGAACCGAATTGCGGGTCGAGACCGCTTTGGGCATGGCGGCGCAGCATCCTTCCGCCGGCCTGCGCGCCGAAGATGGCGTGGTCGCCCCATTCGAGGTCTCGACAAAAGATGAGGGTGAATATGGATTTCACGTTTCCGCGCATTGGCCCTCCTTAACACTCGAAAGAACGATTATGCTGCGGGACGGGCTTGTCGAATGGTCGGAGCGATGGACCAATACCGGCGCCGAAAGGACAGGCGTGCCGTTTCGGCATCGCTTCCACCTGCACAGTGAAACTGGCCTGTTTGCTCTCTCGGGAGATACTGAGGCGGGCGTGGTCGACACCGCCGCCTCTAACCCGACCGTTTTTGTCGAGTCCGAGGCAAGGGACGGCACAGGCTTCGGCGTCACTGCGGAAAGCGATTGGCTCAGGCGTCTGATGTCGTTGCGTGAGCGGGGAGGCGTCGCGGAAGTGTATTCCGAATGCCTGGCGCTCGATGCCGGGGCATGCATCGAGCTCAAGCTCACCATAACACCTGTAAAACAGGGAGGGTACTGGACATTCATGAATGACGTGCGCCGGCGCTGGGGCGTTAACGGTTACTGCGTTGCGCAACCGTTCTTCTTCGCCTGCAAGCGCCCTGCCGATGCTGAGAACGAGGAAGAGGCGGTCCGGCGTGCGCTCGCTCATCTGGGACCCGCCTGCGTGGGCTTGCCCCCATGGCTTCGCCTGCAGCAGGACAGCATGGCCGTCGGCTCTGGCAACTGGCCCAAGAAGCCCGAGGGCGCCGAGCCGGCCCCCGGGACTTTCCCCGAACTGGATGTGGCGAAGTTCTTGACCTTCGAACACCGCGAGCAATCGTGGCAAGCGATACAGCACGAGATCGAACTCATTCACCGGGTCTGTCCGCATATCAAGGTCATCCCGTATTGCCATCCTGCCATGGAGGTAGTCTATCGTCCGGTCCTGGAACAATGGCCGTGGCTGGACTGCGCCGTGCGCACGGCCGATGGCCGGGTGTTTGAGGATGGCACCTACAGCCGCGCATGGTTGGGGGAGTATTCCCAGAAGGACTGGGGCGTGTTCTATTTCGTCCCGCGGGAGGGCACGGGATATTTTGACTACGTGCTGAGCGCGGCCGTGCGCGCAATGGATGGGTGTGGCGCCGATGGCATCTATTGCGATGAGTTTTCGTGGGCTTTCCGGCGGAATGGGTACTCCCGGTATGACTACAGCCGCTGGGATGGATACTCTGCCGACTTGGACGAAGAAGGGCACGTTGTGCGCCTCAAATCCGACAATGCGTGGGCCAGCATACCGTTTCAAAAGGCCTTGATTGACCTGGCTGTAAAACGAAGCAAGCTCTTTCTGGCCAACGGACCGGACGTCCACCGCGAGTTCGGAGACACGAGATTTTTTCGGTTCACTGAAGCCGGTAACGGGGTGAGTACGTGGCCTGGCGCACATCTCAATGCGGTGCCGCTTCTATACGGCAATTTCGGCGATTTCACCACGCGTGAAGGGGTCTTTGCCACCGTGCGTGCGGCAGTGCTTCACGGGCTGGTATATTCGCCCGTGGACGGAACCAACCTGTTGCTTGACAGTCCCGACAACTTCGTAAGCAGGCTCTACCCGATCACTATTCGCGAACTGGGGCCTGGATGGATCCTGGGAGAGCAGCGTCTCATAACCGTCAAATCCGGCAGCTATCGATGGCCTGACTCAAATGAGAGAGTGCGGCTCTACGTCTACGACGCTGCCGGCAACTTGTCATCTGTATCTGAGCCGTTACCCGTGGCAGCGGGAGAACCGCTCCGTGTTGAAGTGCCCGGGTATGGCCTGGTCATCGCGGAAATCACTTCCTGACCCGCGCCCGCCTGAAACACGTTCTGGATGCGGCTCACTGTCCGGCGAGTTGACAGAGGAGGCGGGCCGAGGCATTCGCGATTTGCTCGCCCGAGCCTGCCGCAAGGTAGCTGCAGCGCGACGTACGGACCTCATACCCGCCGCCAAGGTACGACTCCGACGTGCCCACATACCCGCAGCACCCGTTGGCAAGTTCGACGACCATCGTGGGTTTCCACGGCGACCCGCGTTTGATGTCGAGCCCCAGCTGGCAGAAGAACTCGGCCGGATTGCTGGCAATGCCGGCATCCCCGATCCGCATCACCTGAACTTCAACCTTCACCGCCGGTGATTGAGCCTTCATTTCGCGGACCAGCGCCGCTTCCTTGAGGTATATCTCGTCGCCGGTGCCGAGGCCAATCCCGGGCGCCTCGCGCTTCACGAGCTCTTCATCCGAACTGCCGAGATCGCGGATGGGCAGCGCCAGCATTTCCGACCTGACGCCCAAAGGCGCATTCGCCGCAAATTCCGTTTTCGCCAGAACATTCAACGCGGCCGCGCCGACGCTCGTGCCGACGCGGCGCGCCCAGACCTCCCCGAATTCACCGGGTCTCGGATCAAGATTGTCGACTTGAGTGACGTCGCCGCAGGCCCCGTTCAAAAAGACAACACCTATGTCGGAGCCCAGACCGCCCCGGACCGTCTGCCGCAGATAAAAGGGCCAGTCGGCCGAGAGCTGGCTGCCGCTGAGAGTGGTGCCGTGCAGCGCGAAATTCACGATGCATCCCAGAAGTTTGCCTTGTGTGTCCTCCGCGGCGATCACGGCCACGTCAGGGTCGATCGGTCCCGCGGGCGCGACGATATCGGGATTCATCTTCCCTGGATGTGTGCGAATCGTGCCGTCCTTCATGCGGAACCGCCGGTTGTAGCCTACGCCGGATTCCTGGCCAAGACCGTGTCCGATGCGGGCCTCGACGGCTGCCTCGCTGGCTTTCACCACCGCTTCGGCGATTCGCTCGGCGGCCTGCATGCAATAAGTCTGGTCCTTCTCGACGTAGTAACAGCTGTTTACCGGGCCGCCGTTATGCGTATGGCTCGCGCCGATCAAGATATTCGCCCCGGGTATGCCGCAACGTGCCTCCGCCTGTTTCCGCGCCTCCTGAACCATGTCCTCTGAAACGGTAATGAGATCCACGCCAACCACCGCCAGAGTCACGGCGCCATTGCTGAAATACGCGGCTTCTGCCCATAAGGGATCGTGCACGCCCGTCGAGAAATTCTTGTTGAATCCGCCGGGGATTTCCATGCCGACCGCGGGCGTCAGTTCTGTCCGCGCAAAACCCGCACGCAGCGGCGGCGCGCCAGTCGCCGGGGCCGCGGCTGCATCCTGAGCTTCCGCTACGCACACAACGCCTGTCATCAGCAGGGCAAGAACGGCCAAGGCGGCAAACAGATGCGCAAACTTGGAGAAGTTGGCACTCGAAGTCATAGCGTGTCTCTCCTTCTAGAATTGAGTGATTTGTCCGTCAATAAATCTACGCCCTTCAGCCGCCAAGTCTCAACCTGAAGGCAGGCACCTATTCTCGTTTTAGATGCGCCACACCGCCGATTGCGCTATAGTCCTATGAGTGTCCATTGTGGAGAACACACAATGGGGCCCCCGAGGAGGTTTCAAAAGGCGCGCCGTTCTGACGACTGCCGATGCTGCGTGCCCTCCAAGGGGCAATCACTCTTCGGGTACGACAGGGGAGAGCAACCATGGTACGTTTGGTCATCTTAGGAGTCTTTCTTGCCGGGGCGATGTCCTCCGGGGCAGTTACCATCGCTGATGGCGGCAACGCTGTGGCGGCGATTGTCATATGCGATGCGTCTGAAGCACCCGAACAGACAGCGGCCAAGGAACTCGCAACCTATCTCGGGGCAGTCACCGGCGCTGCCTTCAGCGTCGTTCCCGAGTCTCAGATGCCGGCACAGGGTCCGCGCCTCTTCGTCGGGCCTACCGCGTTCGCCGCAACGCACGGAATCGATGCTGCCGCGCTCGGACCCGAAGAATGGGTTATGCGAACAGTCGGTGACGACCTCATCCTCGCGGGTGGAAGGCCTCGCGGCACGCTGTATGCCGCCTATCGATTCCTCGAGGACGTTGTCGGTGTGCACTGGTGGAACGCATACGAGGAGACGGTCCCACAGATGGCAACATTGCGGATTGACGCCATTGACCGCACCGGGAAACCCGCGTTCCGCTGCCGCGATATCTACATGCTTTACGGTAACGATGGCGGGCGGTTCGCAGCACGGAACCGCCTGAACCGCGATGGCGATTCCCGAATCGCCAGAGAATACGGCGGTGCGATGGACTACGGCCCCCCCTACCACGTGCACACGTTTTACATGTACGTTCCCCCCGAGACATATTTCGCCACCCATCCGGAGTGGTTCTCGCTCATCGGAGGGCAACGCGACACGAAGCAGAAACAGCTTTGCCTGACGAACCCCGAGCTGCGGGCGTTTTTTGTCGACAAGCTCAAAGCGTACATCGAGCAATCGCGCGCCGCGGCCAGGGAAAAGGGCGAGCCCGCTCCGACCGTCTTCAGCATCTCGCAGAACGACTGGGCAGGGATGTGCGAGTGCGAGAACTGCCAGACCATTGCAAAAGCCGAAGAATCCGAAGCTGGGCCGCTGCTGGACTTCGTAAACTACATCGCGGACGCAATCCGCAATGACTTTCCCGAGGTCTACATCGATACCCTCGCTTACATGATGACGCAGAAACCGCCCAAATCCATACGCCCTCGCGACAACGTAATCGTCCGCCTCTGCGACACCTCGAGCAACTTCACCAGGCCGGTTACCGACCCGCTGAACCAGGAATTTCACGATCATCTGCTCCGCTGGGCCGCAATTGCCAAGAACCTCAGGATATGGGACTATGCGGTCACGTACGCGCCGCATTACGGCCTTCCGCTGCCTACCGTGCACACATACGCGCCCGATTACCGCTTCTATGCCGAACACAATGTAGAAGGCGTCTTCACGGAACACGAATACCCCATCCTCGCCGACATGCGCGACTTCAAGATATGGATGATGATGAAGACCCTCGAAGACCCCTATCAAGATTACGGCGCGCTCGTGCGGACGTTTACCGACG
>Ga0209606_1001344_pt1 | contig 30697 bp, 27 predicted proteins | sample AD_UKC057_MetaG_FD_184412 | JGI IMG/M metagenome (GOLD analysis project Ga0209606, IMG submission 184412) | Active sludge microbial communities of municipal wastewater-treating anaerobic digesters from USA - AD_UKC057_MetaG (SPAdes) (version 2) | ecosystem: Engineered > Bioreactor > Anaerobic >...
CTTTGTTATACATTCATGAGGCGGCTTCGAGCGTGAAGCCGGGCGAATCCGTATACGGGAGGGCGGCCGAACGAGGCGGGTCCCTGCCTGGAATCCGCGGAGACCAAAACGAACGATTAAGGAGAGCAAAACCATGACACAGGATGAATACAAAAAGATCATTTCCCTGGCCATCGAACGGGAAGTCGAGGCGTATGAGTTTTACCGTCTCGTCTCGGAACGCGCCAAGGACAACAACCTCAAATCCATTTTCGGCGACCTGGCCAAAGACGAACAGGGCCACAAACGTCTGTTGGAGGGGTTTCTGACGAAGGCCCCGGAGAAGATGCGTTTTTCGGAAGCGAAGGATTACAAGATCGCGGATGCGCTTCCCTCGCCGCCCCTGACGGCGGATCTCAAACCGATCGACGGGATTGTCATTTCGATCAAAAACGAACTCGAAGCCATGCAGATGTATACCCAACTGGCCAATGCGAGCACCGACACGGCGCAGAAGGATGTTTTCCTTCAGCTGGCCTCTATGGAACGCGGGCACAAGAGCCGGCTCGAGGACATCTATACCAACATGGCCTTTCCCGAAGCCTGGTAGACGGAAAAGCGGCGGCCGGGAAATGCAGTCGGAAATCGACAATAATGTCGATTTCCCCATCACCGTTGTTTTATCTAAGATACCAATATCGCATCGAAACATCAACGGCGCACTCTCGTCGCGACAAAATTGTCATTCCCAGAGAATTTTTCAATAATAAACATTCCGTACATAATCAGCAAGTTGCACAGCATTCATTACACTGGCACCAATTATGCTTGACGCAAACCGGATAAATCGGACGCGAGACAGGCATCCCTGATATCAAAGGAATACCGAAATGCCGCTGAAAGAAGAGTTTGAAAGAACGGGTCAATGGCTCTTCCGATGGAGGAGTTACTTGCCGTTATTTTTGATTGCGCTATTTCTTATCGCTTTTCGTGACTTTAAATACCCCTTTGGCAGTCATAGGCTGGATTATCTATGGGAAATATTTTGCCTCTTGGTGTCCATGGCGGGCATCGTCCTGAGGATGCTGACCGTAGGCTTCATTCCCAAGGGGACATCGGGCCGCAACACCAAAGGGCAGGTTGCGGAAGATTTGAATACGACGGGGATGTATTCTCTCGTAAGAAACCCTCTTTATCTGGGCAACTTCATTATCTGGCTTGGCATTTCCCTGTTCGTCAGACTGTGGTGGTTCAGCCTGATTGTCATCCTGATCTTCGGGATCTACTATGAGCGGATCATCTTTGCGGAGGAGGAGTTCCTTCGTCACAAGTATGGGCATCGTTACCTTGAATGGGCGGAGAACACCCCTGCCTTTTTCCCTAAATTCAATGGCTGGCGGGAGCCAGTGCTTCCATTCTCTTTCCGTACCGCCCTGAAAAGGGAACATACGGGGTTCTTTGCCGTCATCGCCATTTTCACATTTTTAGAAATCATCGGAGATTATTTTGTGAAAAGAATTTTTGAATTCGACACCGCCTGGAAGATCCTTTTCTTCACGGGATTGCTCCTTTACCTTGGCCTGAGAACAATGAAGAAAACGAATCTGTTGAATGTCGCGGGGCGTCCGTAAACAAGGCAGCAAGGGAGAACCCATGTGAAAAGAATTTCAACCGTAGCCCTCGTTGTCGGGGCCGCCGTCTTTTTCGTCCTCTTTGACCATCTTGCTTTTTTCCGGAACGTATTAGAGGTTTATCCCGTTTCCCTGAAGAACATCGGATTCCTGGCATCGCTCGCGCTGGTTTTGACGAGCGTCATCGTCCTCCTGCTGACTTTGGTTTCCTCCCGTTATACACTCAAACCCATCCTGATACTCCTCCTGCTGGTGGCAGCGATTGCCAGCTATTTCATGAACAACTACAACGCGGTCATCGATCATACGATGATCCGGAATGTCTTTGCGACGAATCTTCGGGAGGCCGCCGAACTCTTCAGCGTCAAAATGGTTTTGTACGTCCTTTTTCTGGGTGTGCTGCCGTCGCTGTGGGTTTATCGGGTCGAGGTGAGACACGATCCATGGAAAACGGAGCTGATCTCCCGCGTAAAAATCGTCGCACTGTCCCTGGCGGTCATCCTGCTTTCCGTTTTTGTCTTCAGCAAATTCTACACATCCTTCCTTCGGGAGCATAAACCCCTGCGCTATCGGACGAATCCGACCTACGTGCTCTATTCCCTGGGGAAATATGTCAACAGAGAATTTAAAGGCCGGTCCATTGCACTCAGGCACATCGGCCAAGATGCCAAGATCCCGCCGACCGATATGGACCGGGAACTGATCATCGTGGTCGTCGGAGAGGCCGCGCGTGCCGACCGGTTCTCTCTCAACGGCTATCCGCGTGAGACCAATCCCCTGCTCAAGAAGGAGGATGTGATCAGCCTGACGAATGTCCAGTCCTGCGGAACCTCGACGGAGGTTTCCGTACCCTGCATGTTTTCGATGTACGCCCGGAACAGTTACAGCGAAAAAAAAGGGGCCGCAACGGAGAATGTGCTCGACGTGCTGCGCCACGCCGGCGTCAGCGTCCTTTGGCGGGAAAACAACTCCGACTCGAAAGGGGTCGCCATGCGGGTTCAATACGAAGATTACCGGAAGCCCGAGCGGAATCCGATCTGCGACGTCGAGTGCCGGGATGAAGGCATGCTCGAAGGGCTGCAGTCGTATATCGATGGGCGGCACCGGGGAGACATCCTGATTGTCCTGCACCAGATGGGCAATCACGGTCCAGCCTACTACAAGCGCTATCCAAAGTCGTTCGAGAGATTCAGCCCGACGTGCCGGACGAACCAGCTCGATGAATGCTCCCGCGAAGCGATTAACAATGCCTACGACAACGCCATCCTGTATACGGATTACTTCCTGTCCAAAACCATCGGACTGCTCAAGCGCAATGACCGCCGGTTTGAAACGGCCCTGATCTACATCGGCGATCATGGTGAGTCGCTGGGCGAAAATGGGATTTATCTCCACGGCATTCCCTATGTTATCGCACCGGACGTGCAGAAGCGTGTTGCCGCGATCCTCTGGCTTGGGGACGATTTCCAGGCGCAGAAGAAATGGCTGAAAAACAGGATCGGCAAGGACTATTCGCACGAAAATCTTTTTCACACGTTACTGGGGCTGATGGAAGTGGATACGATCGTCTATGACAAGAAAAAAGATATTCTGAAGGCGAATTAACATACCCTCTCATCGGTCTGTTTCATCCTGAACATCTCCGGGGTGCCGGTTGTCTCCTGACGCCGGCGGGCGGGGGGCAGCGGCTACAGGTCGGTTTGACAACGGGAGGTCGCTTTGTTATAGCATCCATGAAGGGATTTCGACCACGAAGCCGGGCGAATCTGCGGGCGGGTGGCGAGGCGCTTTGAGGCCGTCCGCATCCGGATCTTTGGAGATGAAGGGACACGTTGTTCAAGAACATCTGGAGGAGGTCGTCATGAGTCCATACAAGATCGCCGTCGTCGTCGGAAGCCTTCGCAAGGATTCACTCAACCGCCAACTGGCCCAGGCCATCGTGAAACTGGCGCCACCGGACTTCGCGTTTAACCAGGTCGAGATCGGCAGCCTGCCGCTTTACAACCAGGACGACGACGCGAATCAGGCGGAATCGGTCAAACAGATGAAAAACGAAATCCGGGAGGCGCAGGGGCTTCTGTTCGTGACACCCGAATACAACCGCTCGATCCCCGGCGTCCTCAAAAACGCGCTCGACCAGGCCTCCCGCCCCCATGGCCAAAACGTCTGGGCGGGAAAACCGGCCGGCATCCTGGGCGCGTCGATCGGCGTCATCGGCACGGCGATGGCGCAGCAGCATCTGCGAAACATCCTCGCCTTTCTGGACGTCCGGGCCATGGCCCAGCCGGAGGCCTTCATTCATGCCAAAGACGGTTTGTTCGACGCGTCCGGCAACATTGGACCAGACAGCAGACAATTCCTGCAGGACTGGATGGACCGGTACGTCGCCTGGGTGAAGAAGCACGTGGACTGACCTTTCTGCCCATCAAGAAATGCCATAGGTAAACCTGCAAGGATATCTTTAAAGTAATTCGAATGAAAATAAATACTTGACAATACAAGACGACCGGTCTAATGCACCCAGAAGTCCATCGGAAATCCCCCATGACGACAAGAAATACGAAACAGAGAATCATCTCGAAGGGCGCCGAAATCATCAATCTCAAGGGATTTCATCATACCGGCATCCAGGAGATCCTGGACGCCGCGAACGTTCCCAAGGGTTCATTCTACAATTATTTCCGAAGTAAAGATGACTTCGGTCTTCAGGTGATCGACTATTACGTTCAGCAGTTCGCATTCCTTCTGGAGAGTGTCACGAAGGATTCTTCGCTGTCCCCGATCGAGAAGACAAGAAAGATCTTGTTGTTTTTCATGGATTTTTACAAATCCAGGGATTACGCATACGGATGTCCGATCGGCAATCTGTCGCAGGAGATGGGGGATCTGAGCCCCGTCTTCAGGGAAAAACTCAAGCATGCCGTCGATGCGATGGTCGGGGGGTGCATCGGCGTGCTGGAAGAAGCACAAAAAGCCGGGGAAATATCATCGCAACTCGATCTCAAGGAGACGGCATATTTCATCCTGTCCAGCTGGCATGGCGCCCTCCTGCGCATGAAGGTTGAAAAAAGCTTGGCGCCGCTCGAGAATCACTATCGTTTCATTTTTGATTATATCTTGAAGCCGGAGCCCAGGGATGTGGTTTGTTCCCGGGATGAGGCGTGCTTTGTGAAATCTACGTGAGAACAGACCGACGGCTCTTCGGTTCGCATGAATGAGGTGGATCGAAAAACGAACCCATCAGGGGAGACGATATGCGTGAAAAGACCGTGTATGAAAAATTGGCGGAACATCTCGACCATGGGGTCTTGATCGGCGTTCCGATATCCCCGTCCGGCATCGAAATCCTGAAGGAGCTTTTCCCCGGCGAAGAGGCCGAGATTGCCCTGCGGCTCCCTTTGGAGCAGAAGACGCTGCCGGAACTCATGAAAATATTCCCCGAAGAGGCGGAGCGGCTGGGGGAGGTTCTCGCGCGCATGGCCAGGCGCGGCACCGTGTTTACAATGGCGCGGCCCGGGAAGGAAAGGGTTTACGGACTGCTCCCGGTGTTAATCGGATTTGCGGAAACGCCCTACTGGGCGGGAAAAGACACGGAGACCGCCCGGAATCTCGCCCCCCTGTGGCTCAAGTACCGCGAGGAGGCGCTCGGGAAGGAGCTTGCGCGCGGGACGCCGATCGTCAGGGTTCTGCCGGTGTCGGAATCCCTTCGAAAGGAATCCGAGATCCTGCCCTTCGATATCATCAGGTCAAAATTGAATGAAATTTCCTATCTGGCCGTGGGGCACTGTCCCTGCCGTCAGATCATGCGGTATAACGGCAAGGGCTGTGACCATTCCACCGAAAACTGTCTCCATTTCGGGAGCATGGGACGCTACATCGTCGAGCAGGGCATGGCCCGGGAGATTACCCGGGAAGAGGCGCTGGCGATCCTGGCCCAGGCCGATCGGGAAGGTCTCGTTCACGTCTGCGACAATCATCAGGGCCAGCTCTCCACGATCTGCAACTGTTGCGGGTGCTGCTGCATTTTTCTCCGCACGAAAAAAGAGCTGGGCCTCCACGTCATCTCGTCATCGAGTTACGTATCGCAGGTCGATCCCGAACGCTGCATCGGGTGCGGCGCCTGTGCGACCAGATGCCCGGTGGATGCGATCGCGCTCACTGCCGATGACGTCTCCGTCGTCAACGGAGACAGGTGTATCGGATGCGGTGCCTGTACGCCGACCTGCCCTGCGGAGGCCGTCGCGCTGGTACTGCGCGAGGATTTGAAGCTGCCGCCGGACGTCGCGGAATTTCTGGCCCTGAGATACAAAATGTAAGGGAAGCCTCCTTCAGGCAAGGCTTCGCCTTTCCGTCAATTCAGCACGAAGGTTCGAGGAGAAAGAAACAACCGCAAACGGACAGGGAGGGAGAATATGGAAGAGAAGCATCGGTTCGCGGCGCCTTGCGGTTTATACTGCGGGGCATGCGGCATCATGATTGCCCATCAAGAAAACAATCTGAAACTCAAGGAAAAACTGACACAGGTCTACGGCGTCGCCGTGGATGAAATCCGGTGCGAGGGCTGTCTGTCCGATGCGCCGTTCTTCTTTTGCAAGGTATGCTCCATCAAGAGCTGCGCGCAGGAAAAGAAGATTGCCGGGTGTTTCCAGTGCGATGATTTCCCGTGCAAAATCATCGACGAGTTCGCATTTCCCGTTGCACGTCAAGTGATGCTGCGCTCCGTGCCCGCCTGGAAGAAACTGGGAACCGAGCAATGGATGGCGGAGGAGGAAAAGCGGTATTCCTGCCCGCACTGTGGCTGCCGGCTTTTCCGCGGCGTGAAGCGATGCCGAAACTGCAAGGAGGAAGTGGCTCTCGACGGCGCGTAAGATCGGGGCCTGGATCTGAAGGGGTCTATCCCGATCGGCAAGGGAACGTTTTCCCGGAACTTCGCAGGGGCGCCGGTTGCGGGACCCGGTCAAGGAGGGGTTGGGTATGGAGACAGAAGACGTCTATGGTCCGTTTCTGGAATGGCTGAAACAATCCTGGTACGGCGTGCCGCGTCCGGCGGAGGCCCTGCCGCTGATTCGGGCGCGCTACACGGAGGAGGAGGCGGCCTTCCTCACGGGCATGCCGTTTGTGCCGAAGCCTCTGGATGAATTGGCCGGGCTGAAGGACATGACGCCGGACGATCTTCGAGAGAGGCTGGATCGCATGGCGCGGAAGGGCCTGGTGTACCGGGACGAGAAGCAGGGGCGTCTGCGCTACGCCTTGAACGATCTGTTCTTCGGCATGCGGGCCTTCGGCTGGCCGGGACGCACGGACGAGCGCACCCGCGCCGTCGCCCCGCCCGCGAACCATTACTGGGAACACGGGTTTCTCGATCCCTGGGCGCCGGTCCGGGAGAAGGGGCTGCGCGTCCTGCCCATTGAGGAGACGATCGAGGATACGCGCGAGGTTCGGCCCTATGAGGACGTGGTCCGGCTCCTCGATTCCTTCCAGTACTTCGTCGTCACGGTCTGTCCCTGCAAGCACGTCAAGAACCTCGATCCGGTCGAACCCGACTGCACCTATCCCACGGAGGTCTGTCTCCACTTCGACAAACTGGGCCATTACATCGTGGACAACGGCCTGGGACGCGAGATCACGCGCGAGGAGGCGGCGGCGATCTTGAGGAAGAGCGCCGAGGCGGGGCTGGTGCACGGGATCTCCAATCAGCAGGAGGGCATCGATACGATCTGCAACTGCGATCCCTGCTGCTGCATGTGGTTCACCGCGCTTTTCAAGCTGGGGCACACGGGCAGCCTCACCCCCTCCAACTACCGCGTCGAGACCCGCCCGGAGGCGTGTCTGGGTTGCGGCCTGTGCGTCAAGCGCTGTCCCATGAAGGCGCTGCGGCTGGAAGGCCACGCCGCGGCCAAGAACAAGAAAGGGGTCGTGGCCGTCCTCGACCCGGAGCGTTGCATCGGCTGCGGTGTCTGCGTTTACACGTGCAAGGGCCGATCTCTCACGCTTCAACCGCGGGAGGCCGTGCATGACCCGCCGCGCACCGGACGCGACTTTGCCTTCCAGTTCATGATGGACCATCAGGCGGCTCAAGCAGACGGAGCGGAGTCCACCCGGAACAGCCGTTGACCGGGGCGGAGATTCCGTCGATCATCCCGGATTCTGATTCCTGTCCGAGGGATCTCCCCGACGGGCCGGGCCGGGATTCTGTTTCCGGCCGACAGACGCCGACGCGGGTCGCTTTCCGACGCTGACGGGCAAAGGGGGTCAGGCGGCCGCCTCGGCGCGGCGAACCTCGTCGATCAGGCGGCGGACGCGGTCGAAGTCCTTCCGGAAGCGGATGGGGCGGCCGGTGCGCGGGTCGCGGGCGTTGGTCTGGGTGCAGCTGTCGATCCCGGCGGGCTTGACCCGCCGGATCCCGTCGTCAACGTTCTCGGGCGAGATCCCCCCGGCCAGGATCACGGGGATCGGGCTCGCCTCGACGAGGGCCGCCGCGAGCGCCCAGTCGCAGACCTCCCCGGTGATGCCCACGTAGCCCGCCACGGGCTGGGCGGCCTCGGGGGTCTCGAATCCACGCAGCGTATCGGTAAGGAAGAAATCGCCGTGCGGCGCCAGGGTGCCGGCGAGTTCGAGCAGCACCTCCCGGACCGGCGCCGGATCGGCCAGCCCCGGGGCGGGAATCGGGATGGACCGGATGATCCCGAAGGGGGGAAACTCCTTTCTCACGCGCTGCTGGATGCGGATCAGCTCCGCGCAGACGCGGGCGCGCCGGGCGCCGTCCCCGGGCGCAAGCGGGATCGCCTCGCAGAAATGCACGAGCCGCGGCTGGTAGTAGTCCAGGGCGCGGAGGATGCTGTCGGCGTTCGTCATGAGCGGGATCAGGCTGCTCTTCGCCGGGGAGTCCCCGACCAGCCGGACGACGTCCCTGAGGACGGGCGATTTCCAGGCCTCCTCCGAGAGGATTACGCTGCCGATGTGATCCACCCCCAGCTTAAGCAGGCGCTCCGCCTCGCGGGGCTCCTGGATCTCGTAAAGCTGCACGATGATCCGTTCCATGGCCCGCCTTGTAGAGGAAAATCCCTCGCCCGTCAAGGCCCTCCGGACGAGGGGCTTGCCTTCCGCCGCCTTTTTCGCTATTCAGGACGGGACAGCGGGCGATCGGTCCCGGACGTCACCCCGGGCGCGGCGGGTGGGAACGGCCGGACCAGTCGGGTTTCGGGACGTCCCGACCGCAGCACGGGACGGGATCCCCGACCGTCGATTCCGGTGAAGGACCGGAGAGGGAGGTGGGGCGATGTCGGCACGAAACCTGGCGATACAGGCGGGGCGCGACAGGGCCGCCGTCGCGGCGGCCTGGGAGGCCCTGGACCGGGAGCGCGTGGTGGCGCGGCTCTGGCGGAAGGACCACACCCTCTGGAAGCCTTCGCCGACGGAGATTGCCAACCGACTGGGGTGGCTCACCAGCCCCCGGGACATGATGGCCGAACTCCCGGAGCTCCTCGCCTGCACGGCGGAGATCCGGGCCGCGGGCTACACCCGGGCCGTCCTGTTGGGCATGGGCGGATCGAGCCTGGCCCCCGAGGTCTTCCGGAAAACCTTCGGCGTCCGCGAGGGGTACCTCGATCTCGCCGTCCTGGACAGCACCGATCCGGGCGCCGTCCTGGCCCTGGCCGAGGACCTCGATCCCCTCCGAACCCTCTTCATCGTCGCCACGAAGTCCGGCGGAACGGTGGAGACCTTCTCCCTCATGAAGTTCTTTTACCGGCGCCTGGTCGACGCGCTCGGCCCCCCGGAGGCGGGCCGGCATTTCATCGCCATCACCGACCCGGGGAGCGCGCTGGCCGGGATTGCCGCCCGGTTCGGCTTCCGCCGCACCTTCCTCAACAACCCGGACATCGGCGGCCGGTACTCGGCGCTGTCCTGCTTCGGCCTGGTGCCGGCCGCCCTGATCGGCCTCGACGTCCGGCGCTTCCTGGAGCGGGCCGCCGCGCAGGCGGACGCGGAACGGGAGGGGCCTGGGGCAGGAATCGGAGCGGCACGGGCTGGAGACGCGCGGCTCCCGCTGAACGGGGCGCTGATCGGGGCGGCCCTGGGCGCACTGGCCGCGGCGGGCCGGGACAAGCTCACCTTTTTCTTCTCGCCGCCGCTCGCCGCCTTCGGCGACTGGCTGGAGCAGCTCATCGCGGAGAGCACGGGCAAGGAGGGGAAGGGCATCCTCCCCATCGTGGGCGAAACCCCGGCCGATCCGGCCGCGTACGGCCCGGACCGCGTGTTCGCACTCCTGGGGTTCCCGGACGACCCGGTCCTGCGTCAGCAGACGGCGGACCTCGCGGCGGCCGGACATCCCGTCATCCGCGTGGACATGGACGAAGCCGGCGAGCTGGGCGCCCAGTGCCTCCTCTGGGAGGTCGCGACGGCGGTGGCCGGCTGGCGCCTGGGCATCAACCCTTTCGATCAGCCCGACGTCGAGTCCGCCAAGGCGCTCGCCCGAGCACGGCTCGCCACCTTCCGGGAGCGGGGGCGGCTGCCGGAGGAGGAGGCGGCGCTGGTGGACGGCGAGGTCCGCGTTTACGGGGTTTTGCAGGCAAAAACGCCGCGCGCGGCCTTGGCGGCGTTTCTGGATGCAGCCGGGCCGGGGGGCTACGTCGTCCTGCAGGCGTACGTCCGGCCCGCGCCGGAGACGGACCGGGCCCTGCTCGCCCTGCGGACGGCCATCCGCGACCGGCATCGCCTGGCCGTCGCGTCGGGGTACGGCCCCCGCTTCCTCCACTCGACGGGGCAGCTCCACAAGGGGGATGCGGGCCGGGGGCGCTTCATCCAGATCACGGCGGACGATCCCCGCGACGTCCTTATCCCCGACGAGATGGACGGCCCGGAGGGGGCGGTGACCTTCGGAACGCTGGAGCGGGCCCAGGCGGCGGGCGACGGCGAGGCCCTCCGGAAGGCGGGGCGGCCGGTGATCCGCTTCCACTTCACCGGGGACGCCGCCCCGGGGCTCGCCGGGCTGGCCGCCGGCCTGCGGGGGACGGCATGACCGCCCGGATCGCCCTGCCCCCGCCGGAGGCGCTCGCCGACTTCTGCCGGAAATGGCGCATCGTCGAGCTCTCCCTCTTCGGGTCCGCGCTGCGCGAGGATTTCCGGCCGGAGAGCGACGTCGACGTCCTGGTCCGCTTTGCGGAGGACGTCAGGTATGGTATGTTCGATTTCGTCCACCTCCAGGAGGAATTGACCGCCCTCGTCGGGCGGCCGGTCGATGCCGTGGACTGGAGGGCCGTGGCGCGGAGCGAGAACTACCTCCGCCGTGAACACATTCTGAAGCATCGGGAGGTCCTGTATGTGGCGGGATGACGCCTACCTGCTGGATATCATCGTGGCGGCCAAATGGGCGCTCAGATTCGTGAAGGGCATGACCTGGAAGGATTTCGACGCGAGTCCGCTCCACCAGGATGCCGTCGTGGACCGGCTGGTGATCATCAGCAACGCGGCGAAGAAGGTCTCGCGGGAGATGAAGGAGGCCCATCCGGAGATTCCCTGGCGGGAGATCATCGCCGTGAGCAACAACCGTCTGATCTTCGATTATTTCCGCGTGGACATCGAAGCGGTCTGGCGGACGCTCCAGGACGACCTGCCGGGCATCGTTGAAGCCCTCGAACCCCTCGTCCCGCCTGAAAAGAATTCCTGATCGTTCATTCGACAGGATTTTCGGAAAATCCCCTTTCTTGCCTTTTTCCCCACGCCTCCCCCTTTCCGGCCCTGCGGTCGCCCAACAGCCGGAGCCGTCCTGCGCGCGGCCGGTCCCCCGCCGCGCGCCATGACCGGCCTCAACCCGCCCACCGGTCCCCTGACGCGCCCGTGAAGCAGGCTGAGCGGCGGCCCGTGTCTTTTTTCGGGCCATTTCCAAATTCTCCTGTTGACATCTCCCACATGTTGTGGTCAAAGAGAACCCTAAACACTACATCTTGTGCCTCACGCACAAGGGGCCGGCGCCCCCTCGACAGGGGGAAGGCTTTGATTTTTTTCGATCTCTCGAGGAGTCCATCGGCATGAAAAGAAAGACCGGCGCACGGAAGACCCCGCAACTGACCCCCAATGCCCTGACCGTTCTGAAACGGCGCTACCTCAAGCGGGATCAGGACGGCAAGGTGCTGGAGGGTCCCGACGACCTCTTCCGGCGCGTCGCCGAGACCCTGGCCGCCGCCGATCGCCGCTTCCCGGGCAAGTCCGACGTCGCCAAGCTCGCGGACGCGTTCTACCGGATGATGACGGATCTCGAGTTTCTCCCCAATTCGCCGACCCTGATGAACGCCGGGCGCGAGCTGGGCCAGCTTTCCGCCTGTTTCGTCCTGCCCGTCGGCGATTCCATGGAGGAGATCTTCGACGCCGTCAAATTCACCGCGCTGATCCACAAGTCGGGCGGCGGCACGGGCTTCTCCTTCTCCCGCCTGCGTCCGGCCCAGGACGTCGTGATGACGACGACCGGGATCTCCAGCGGTCCGATCTCGTTCATGCGGGTCTTCGACATCGCGACCGAGACCATCAAGCAGGGCGGCACGCGCCGCGGCGCCAACATGGCGATCCTGCGGGTCGATCATCCGGACATCATGGACTTCATCATGTGCAAGGCCGACAAGAAGCAGTTGAACAACTTCAACATTTCGGTCGGCCTGACGGAGGCCTTCATGGTCGCCGTCGAAAACGACGAGAACTACGCGCTCGTCAACCCCCGGAACAGCGAGGTCACCGGGACGCTCAACGCCCGGAAGGTCTTTCACCGGATCGTCACCCAGGCCTGGGAGAACGGCGAGCCGGGCATCATCTTTCTCGACCGCCTGAACCGCGACAACCCGACGCCCCACATCGGGGAGATCGAATCGACGAACCCCTGCGGGGAGCAGCCGCTCCTGCCCTACGAGTCCTGCAACCTGGGATCGATCAACCTGGGGAAGATGGTCGAAGACGGGAAAATCAACTGGACCCGGCTCAAGGAGGTCGTGCACCTGGCCGTTCATTTTCTCGACAACGTCGTGGAGATCAACCGCTACCCCCTGCCCCAGATCGAGGCCATGACCTCCGGCAACCGCAAGATCGGCCTGGGCGTCATGGGCTGGGCGGACATGCTGATCCTCCTGGGGATTCCCTACGACGCGGAAGACGGCGTGCGGACCGCGGAGAACGTCATGCAGTTTATCCGGGAGGAGGGCCGCCAGGCCTCCAGGGAGCTGGCGAAGCGGCGCGGCGCCTTCCCCAATTTCAAGGGATCGGTCTTCGACACACCGGGCGAGCCGCCGATCCGGAATGCCACCATCACGACGATCGCGCCGACCGGCACCATTTCGATCATCGCCAACGCCTCGTCCGGCGTGGAGCCGATCTTCGCCGTCTCCTATGTCCGGCAGGTCATGGACAACGACATCCTGGTGGAGGTCCATCCCCTGTTCGAGCGGATTGCCCGGGAGCGGGGCTTCTACTCGCCGGAGCTGATGCAGCGCATCGCCGAACACGGCACCCTCCGCGACCAGGAGGAGATCCCAGCGGACGTCCGGAGGCTTTTCGTGACGGCCCACGACATCACCCCGGAAACCCACATCGCGATGCAGGCCGCCTTCCAGAAGTACACCGACAACGCGGTCAGCAAGACCGTCAACTTCCCCCGCGATGCCACCGTCGAGGACGTCGCCAAGGTGTACCATCTGGCCTATCGGCAGGGCTGCAAGGGCGTCACGATCTACCGGGACGGCAGCCGCGACCACCAGGTGCTCTCGACGGGGAGGAAGGATGCGCCGGCCTCGCGCGAGGAGCTCGACGCCGAGCGGAAGAGCCTGAAGCGGGAACGGCCGCGGGTCCTGAAGGGCTGGACCTACCAGATGCAGACGGGCTGCGGGCCGCTCTATGTCACGGTCAACGAGGACAGCACGGGGCTCTTCGAGCTGTTCACCACGATGGGGAAGGCCGGCGGCTGCGCGGCCTCCCAGAGCGAGGCGATCGGCCGCATGGTCTCGCTCGCCTGGCGGAGCGGGCTCCAGGCCCGGCAGGTCATCAAGCAGCTCCAGGGCATCTCCTGCCACTCCCCGTCGGGGTTCGGCGAGAACAAGGTCCTGTCCTGCGCCGACGCCGTCGCCAAGGCGATCCAGTCCCACCTGACGGCCAACGGCGGCAGCAAGGTCAAGGCAAAGGTCGCCTTCCTCAAGGGGGCCTGTCCGGACTGCGGCGGGATCGTGGAGCACGAGGGCGGGTGCGCCGTCTGCCGCATGTGCGGCTACAGCGAGTGCGCGTAGGCGGCGCGGCGCGTTCGTTTGAAAATCAGTCCGAATCCCCCGGTTCCGGGGCGGCGTCGTCCGTCCGGACCGCCGCCGCGGGCGCTTCCGGATGGACGGAAAGGGCGGCCAGCCCCACGGCGACCCGACTCAGCCGGACGCGCATCTCGTCCCGGGAATTTCCAAGCATCGTGATGGCCTTCGACAGCCGGCCCTCCAGTTCCTCCTGCAGGGTGTTCATGTCCTGCTGGACGGCCTCCAGGTATGCGGCCAGTTTTTCGAGGTCGATGTCCCGCCCCGATTTGAGGAGCGTCTGAAAGACCAGCAGCAAGTAGGGGATGAACAGGCTGTAGCCGACGATTGCCACGTTCATCTGCAGGGCCTCCACCTGGGCGGCAGCGCTGAGATCGAACACGGCGTCCGGAACGGCGGCGACGCCGAAGGGGACGGTCACGCTGGGATGGATGTATTTCCTGACTTCCCGGGCCTTGGCGAGAACCGCCCGCTCCATCTGGCCCTTGATCTGCCGCTGCTCCTCCACGTCCTCGCTTGCCTGAAAGGCCTCCAGGAGGTGCGTCGCCGTCCACTTGCTGTCGATGGGGAGGATCAGGCCGTTGGGAAGCCGCAGGCCGAACTCCACGGTCTTGTTCCCCACCTGGACGTTGCGGGCCTGCCATTGCGGCGGGAGCTGCGAAAACACCTGCTCGACGATGTTCTCCCCGGCCGCCCCCTTCGAGTGCGTCCCGGCGAGCACCGCCTCGAGGCGCCGGATGGAGTCGGCGGTCCGTTCCTCCAGATGCTGGCGCGCCCTGGCCTGGCTGTGCAGCGAGGCCAGGGTCTCCTGGGCCGCGCCAAGCCCCGAACGGATGGACGCCGCCGTTTCCGCGAGTCCCTGCGTGACCGAGCCCGTCTCGGCCAGACGGTTCTCCAGCGCCGCCATCTGCACGCCCGCCCGGCCCTGGTCACGCTCCACCGTGGCGATGCGCTCGCCGAGCCCCCGCAGATCGGACTGCAGGGCCCCCAGGGTCTGCGTCAGGGTCGAAAGCGGACCGAGGAGCACGGAGACGTCCGGCGGTTTCCGGAGCGCCACGAGCAGGACCCCGACGACGAGCAGCAGCGCCAGGACAACGATGGCCCCCCAAACGGCTGTGGACATGACGGGCGTCCCTCCTTCAGTGCCGGTCCTCCGGGGCCGTTGCAACGGATCGCCCCCGCAACGCCGGGACCGCACGATGCGTGCATAGCACGTTCGGGGCTTTTTTTAAAAGCTGAAACTCGCCGTGATCCCGCCGACCCAGAAATCGCCGTCGCGGTCGGCAGGCGGGCCGCCCTTCAGGCCCAGCCCCTTCATCTCGTCCCTCGCGTCGCGGGTCAAGGGAAAGATGTAGGAAAGGGCCGGCGTAAGCGTGATGCGGTCGGTCAACTTGACGGGCAGGCTCACCGACACGGTTCCGTCGTGGAAATTCCTGAATTTGTCGTCGGTCGCCGCGGCGTCGCCGTCGTACTGCGGATAGGTGTCGGCGTCGGTGCTCAGCAGATAGCCCGCCGAGGCCGCCAGCTTCAGGGACGCCGCCTTGCCCAATTCGAAGACGTGGGACACGCCGAGCAAAAAATACCAGTTTCGGTAGTGGGCGAACTCCCGATAGACCGTCAACGTGGGTGTCAGGGGCGCGTCGAGGGAGACGGTCGCAAAGAGCTCCTGCGAATCCTTCCGGTCGGCCGCGTCCTCGTTGACGGCCTCCAGGTTGCAGTAGACGTACCCGCCGCCCAGGGTGAACCGGCCCAGCGTCCGGCTGTAGGAGAGAGTGAGGTCCGTTTCGTTCCATCTCGCCGCGTGGGCGTCTTCCCCGGGTTGCGCGTACGGGTCCGTATCCAGGTTCCCCCAGAGGTTGGCGGAAAGGCCCCTGTAGCCGACGGTCGCCGACGGCTGGATGACGACGCTGTGGCGGCTGGACTCGTACCCTCGCCAGATGTACCGGCTCAGAACGCCGACGGACACCTCGCCGGCAGGCGCCGCCGCTTCGGCAAAGAGCGGCGCCGCCGGGACGGCGATCGCCGCGACGATGAGCAGCCCTGTCCGGGCTATCTTGCGTAATCGTTTGAAACAGTTCATGTGTGCACCCCCTTACGGTTTATTTTGGCGTTTGTCAAGGCACGCGGGACCGGTTGTTCCGTCCCTCCGCGCCGCAGGGCTCCGGAACGGGGCGATTCAGCCGATGGCGACGCCGCCCCGCTCGCCGGAGCTGATCCGGATGCAGTCGGCCAGATCGAGGACAAAGATCTTGCCGTCCCCGACCTGGCCCCCTTCGGTTCTGGCCCCCTGGCTGATGGCGGCGATCGTCGGCTCCACGAAGGCCTCGTTCACGGCGATGTCGAGCCGGACCTTGCGGAGGAGGCCGCCGACCTCCTTCGCCCCCCGGTATATTTCGGTATGTCCCTTCTGCCGTCCCTGGCCGAGCACGTTGGTGACGGTCATCAAATTGACGTCCACCGCTTCCAGGGCCTGCTTGACGTCCTCCAGCCGGTGCGGCTGGATGATTGCGACGATATATTTCATGGTCTTGTCCTCCTATTCGATGACGGTGTAGGCCGATTCACTCTGCTGGGTGAGGTCGAGGCCGACGATCTCGTCCTGTTTTTCCACCCGCATTCCGATCCATCCGTCCACAACCTTGAAAAGGATCCAGGTCATGGCCGCGGCAAAGATCGGCGCGATGACGACCAGAAGCACCTGGACGAGCAGTTGCCTGGGGTTGCCGAAGAAGAGTCCGTCCGCCCCGGCGGCGTTGATCGCCTTTTCGGCGAACAGGCCCGTGGCGATCGTTCCCCAAATGCCGCCCACGCCGTGGACGCCGAATGCGTCAAGGGCGTCGTCGTACCCGAGTTTCGCCTTGAGCCAGACGACGGCCAGGTAGCAGAAGACGGCGACCAGCACGCCGATGAGGATCGCGTTCATCGGGTTGACGAAGCCGCAGGCCGGGGTGATCGCGACGAGTCCCGCGACGGCCCCGGTCACGACCCCGAGGACCGTGGGCGCCCCGTGGTGCCGCCATTCGATGAGCGCCCAGGTGAAGCCCGCCGCCGCTGTGGCGACGTGCGTTGTCACGAAGGCGTTGGCGGCCAGTTCGTTCGCCCCCAGGGCGCTGCCGGCGTTGAAGCCGAACCAGCCGAACCAGAGGAGCGCCGCCCCCAGAACCGTGAAGGGGAGGTTGTGCGGCCGGAACGGCCGCGAATCGTACCCGCACCGTTTCCCCAGCAGGATCGCGAGGGTCAGGGCGGAAACCCCGGAACTCACGTGGACGACGATGCCGCCGGCGAAGTCGAGGGCCCCGAGGCCCCTGAGCCAGCCGCCCGTCCCCCAGACCCAGTGGGCGAGCGGATCGTAAACCAGGGTCGCCCACAGGAGGGTGAAGACCAGAAAGGCCGAGAATTTCATCCGCTCCGCGAACGCGCCGATGATGAGCGCCGGGGTGATGATCGCGAACATCGCCTGAAAGATCATGAAGACCTGGTGCGGGAGGGTCGCCGCGTAATCGGCGTTCGGCCGTCCACCCACGGAATGGAGGCCGGCCCACTTCAGGCCGCCGATGATCCCGTAGCCCGTATCGGGCCCGAAGGCGAGCGAATAGCCGAACAGGACCCACTGCAGGCTGATGATGCAGACGATGATGAAACACTGCATTAAAATGGACAGGACGTTCTTCCTCCGCACCAGGCCGCCGTAAAAAAAGGCCAGGCCGGGGATCGTCATGCCCAGGACGAGGACCGACGACATGAGAACCCACGCTGTATCTCCCGTATTCATGATGATCATGACCTCCCTTGCCGAATGATTTCGGGTTTGCCGCCCGCCGGGCCGGCGCCTGGCGGCGGGGTCCCCGTTTGTCCTGCCAGGACAGCAAGACCGGTGCCAGGGGAGAACCTCTCCTTGTAACCTCTTGAATTTGAATACAATAATGAAAATCCGCAGGGTCGCTCCCGACAAGGCTGCCACGAGGAATCGGACAAAATTGTCCTCTTTCCAAGCCAAGTTACGGAAGCGTGTCTCGCTTTTGGAACAAATTTGTGGTTTTCTCCGTTCACTGGCGGGTGGCCCCGATGGGAGGCGGTCGTGGCGCAGAAAAAGGTCCCCGGTAGGCCCCCCGGTCTTCGCCGGGCCGGAGACGGGGCCTCAAGCGGGCACATCCGGAATCGGCGGCCGGTTTCGGTCGATCTTTGGCGAAAAATGTGTTAGCGTTTCCGGGCCGCGGGCGGTTTGGGTCCGCACGGTCATGACCGGCCTCCCGGCCCGTTCGGGACGCGTCGACAACCCGTTTTCAGGATCAGTCTCATGAACCGCATCCTTATCCTCTTCGCCCACCCCCGGTTCGAAAAATCCCGGGTCAACCGGGCCTTGCTTCAGGAGGCCGGACGGGTGCCGGGCGTCACCCTCCACGATCTCTATGAACACTACCCAGATTTCAACGTGGACGTCGCGCGCGAAAAGGCGCTGCTCGCCGCCCATGAGGTCATCGTCTGGCATCACCCCTTCTACATGTACGGCGCGCCGGCGCTCCTGAAACAGTGGATCGATCTGGTCCTCGAGTACGGCTGGGCGCACGGCCCCGGGGGAGATGTCCTGAAGAACAAATTTGTCTTCAACGCCCTGACGTCCGGGGGCGCCCGGGAGGCCTACGCCGCGGACGGCCTTCACCGCTTCAGCTTTGAGGAATTTCTGACGCCGTTTCGCCAGACGGCGGCGCTCTGCCACATGGTTGACCTCCCGCCCTTTGTCGTCGCAGGCACCTACCGGTTGACGGAGACGGACCTGAAGACCCATGCGGCCCTCTACGGGGATCTCCTCGCCCGCTTGAGCCGGGGCGATTTCCGTATCGAGACCGTGCGGCGATTCGCGCTTCTCAACGACTGGCTCGCGGAAGATCCGGAGGGACGGCGCCCATGAACCCCGCCTTTCTTCAAGACGCGCTCATCTACCTGGCGACCGCGCTCGTCTTCGTCCCGGTCGCCAGGCGGCTCGGCCTGGGATCGGTTCTGGGCTATCTGATCGGCGGCATCCTGATCGGTCCCCATTTCCTCGGCCTGATCGGTGGGGAAGGCAAGGACATCCTGCATTTTGCCGAATTCGGCGTTGTGATGATGCTGTTCCTGATCGGACTGGAGCTCGAACCCGCCCACCTCTGGCGGATGCGGCGCCTGATCCTGGGAACGGGGTCGTTCCAGATGGGCGTCACCACCCTCTGTTTTCTCGGGGCTTTTCTGCTCCTCGGGTTCCCCTGGCAGGCCGCCCTGGCCAGCGGACTCGCCCTTTCCATGTCTTCCACGGCCATCGTCCTGCAGACCCTGAAGGAGAAAGGCCTGGACCGGACCCAGTCGGGAAGGAGCGCCTTTGCCGCGCTGCTGTTCCAGGACGTGGCCGTCATCCCCATCCTGGCGGCACTCCCGCTCCTGGCCCTCTACACGGCGCCCGTCCCGGACGGCGCTTCCCGGACGTTCCTGGAGGGCCTGCCGGGATGGGCGCAGACCGTCGCCCTGCTCGGCACGGTCGGCCTCGTGATCCTGGGCGGTCGTTTCGTGGCGGTCCCCTTTCTCCGGTTCATCGCCCGCCTCCGGCTGAGGGAGCTGTTCACCGTCTCCGCCCTGTTTATCGTCGTCGCCACCGCCTATATCATGGGGCGGGTAGGGCTGAGCCCGGCGCTGGGAACCTTCCTGGCCGGCGTTGTCCTGGCCAACAGCGAGTACCGCCACGAGTTGGAAAGCGACATCGAACCCTTCAAGGGCCTGCTGCTCGGACTATTCTTCATCGGGGTCGGGGCCTCCATCAATTTTCACCTGATCGTGATCCGTCCCCTCGAGATCCTGGCCCTCGTCGGCGGTGCGATCGCCATCAAATTGCTCGTGCTGTGTCTGACGGGCAGGGTCGCGCGGATGTCGTTCGACCAGACCCTGTTGTTCAGCGTGTCTCTCTCCCAGGTCGGGGAATTCGCCTTCGTCCTGTTCTCCTTCATGTACCAGCTTCACCTCCTGCCCGCCGAATGGACGGACCGGATGATGGGCGTCACGGCGATCAGCATGACCGTGACCCCCCTGCTGCTGCTCGTGAGTGAACGGCTGATCCTGCCGCGTTTCGGCACACGCGAAACGGAGGAGAAGGCGACCGACGCCGTCGATCTTCGTCCTCCGGTCATCATCGCCGGGTTCGGACCGTTCGGCAGCACCGTCGGCCGCTTTCTCAGGGCGAACGGCGTTCAGGCCACGATTCTCGACACCGATTCGGACCGGGTGGACCTCCTGAGGAAGATGGGATTCACGGTGTTCTACGGCGACGCCACGCGCCTCGACATCCTCCAGGCCGCCGGGGCCGACCGGGCCCGGATCCTGATCGCCGCCATCGGTTCACCGGACATCAATCAGGATCTGGTGGAAAAGGTGCAGCAACGCTTTCCCCATCTGACCCTGATGGTGCGAGCCCAAGGGCGTCCCGACGCCTACACCCTGATGGACATGGGCATCCGGAACATTTACCGGGAATCGCTGGATACCTCCGTGCGTCTCGGCATCGACGCCCTCGTCAAGCTGGGCTTCCGCCGGTACAGCGCCACCCGGGCCGGGCAGAACTTCTTGAAGTACGACGAAGCCGCCATGCACCGGCTCGCGCCGCACCGCCACGACGAGAGCGCCTACATCTTCACGACGCGGGAGCAGGTCGAGCTTCAGGAGCGGCTGCTGGCCCATGACCGGGAGGCGAATCCGGCCCTCAACGACCATGCCTGGGACAGCGAGGCGCGGGTGGATCGCCCTCCCGATGCCGAGACGGGGCCTTGATGCTCTCGGGGTGTTCTCCAGCGGGTCTTTCGGAAGGGGTCAGGTCGTTTCGGATCAGGAGGAATCTCAGGAGGGCGGGAGCGCCCGGGCGCCCGGGCGCATCTTCTGCTTCGCCTCGTACAGTTCGGCGTCCGCCCGTCGCAGGATATCCTCGAGGTTGTTTTTCCCCTTCGCCGCGATGGCCAGACCGACGCTGACGCCCGTCTGCATTCCGCTGTTCCGCGCCCAGGCGCCAAAGTCGCTCTGCAGGCGCCGGACCGCCGATTCAGCGGCCGCGAGGGAGGTGTTCGTGAGGATCATCACGAATTCGTCCCCGCCGTATCGGGCCAGGATATCGGACTTCCGGAAGATCGATCGCGTCGTGTCGGCGAAACGCCGGAGCACTTCGTCGCCCCGTTCATGGCCGTGCGTGTCGTTGACGGCTTTGAAATTGTCGAGGTCGGCGAAGACGAAAACGAGGGATAGATCGGACCGCTCGTTGAGGAGCAGCAGGTATTCCGCGGTCTTCAAAAACGCCCGCCGGTTGCGGAGCCCGGTGAGGCTGTCGGACTCGCCGATCCGGATCGCCTCGATCTTCATCCGTTCGATCCGCCGCACGAGGACATAGGCGTAGTACACGCCGACCACGATCAGAAAGACATAAAAGTACAGGTTGTAGGGAGGAACGTCCCCGAGCAGGCGGCTGTGAAGGACGAGTGCGCCCCCGCCGAGGAGGAGCGCCCCGATCATCGACTCGACGATGACGAAGAGCCCGTGCTGGATGCCGTTCCCCAGCACGGCGATCAGAAACAGCAGGATCATGGGCGGGATGGTGAAGGGATCGCAGAGCGCTGCGGTGAAGGCGCCCAGGATGTCCACCCAGGCCCCCAGGCGGATCATGATCCGGCTCGCGCCGTGCCTGCGGTAATACCTCCACCAGAGGAGGTGAAACGTCCCGTAGCACACGATAATGAGATTGATCTGGGTCAGCGACAGGATGAGGAGCGGAACGGGGAGGAAATTGAAGTAGACCGCCGACAGGGTCCCCATCAGAAGGCGGACGAACAACTGAAGCCGGGGCAGGTAGATCTCGGGGACGAAGGCCTCGAAGGACGGCGGAACCGGATTTGTTTGCTCGTTCTGCACGATGCCCCCCGAACGCGCTCCCGGAAGCCCCCGCGGGAAAGCCGTCCCAGGGCGTTTCAGAAACGCCCGAAACGATCGGCGCGCGTCCTCCAGGTTAGCCGGTGGAGCTTACTTACCATAAATACGTCCCGACGGGTGAAAATATTCGCGGCCGCCGAAAAGGCCCGGCGGGGGGAACGCCTTTTTCAAAAATCTCCCTTCCGGATCGGGGGGATATCCGTCCCGGTGCGACCCTCACCACTGGATGCCGCCATCCAGCCAGATGATGTGCCCGGACAGATAGCCGCCTTCCTCGGAGCAGAGGAAGGCACAGAGATGGCCCACATCCGCCGGCTGGCAGACACGGCCGAAGGGCAGGTCTTTCGTGATGTCCTTCAACTCCGCGCCCATGGCCCCCCGGACCAGTTTGGCGCCCATGTCGGTCTCCACCAGCCCGCAGGCCAGGCAGTTGACGTGAATCCGGTTCGCCAGTTCCTCCTTGGCCAGCACCATGGCCAGCGCATCCAGACCGGCCTTCGCCACGGCGTACGGGCCGTGGCCGGCGGCGCATTTGTGCGATCCGACCGAAGAGATGAAGACGATGTCGCTGCGCGGCCGTTGACGCAGGACCGGGAGCAGGGCCCGGGTCACGTGAAAGGCGCCCATCACGTGGATATTGAAGAGGCGGAGCATCTCCTCTGCGTCGGTCTCCTGGATGAAACGCCCCCGCGAGGCGATCCCCGCGTTGCTGACCAGGATGTCGACGGCGCCCAGTTGCCCCAGGACGGTTTCCACCGCCGCCCGGACCTGCTCCGGTTCGGTCACGTCCGCCTGAACGGCCAGGGCCCGACGGCCCGACGTCTCGATTTCCCGGACCGTGCTTTCGGCGGCCTCCCGGTTCTTCCGGTAGCTCAACCCGATGTCCGCGCCCTCCCGGGCCAACGCCAGGGCGATGCCCTTTCCGATGCCGCGGTCGCCGCCCGTGATGAATGCCGTCCTGCCTTCGAGTTTCATGGGGAACCTCCTCGCATGTCGCGATGGGAAACGATGGATGGACGTCCGCCCGCGGCGTCCGATGGTTGACCGTACCCTTTTCCCCCGGAATCTGATAGGATGCCCGCCATCTCAGACAGGGGGTAACCTCCATGGCATGGATCTATCTTCTGATCGCGGGCCTGATGGAAACGGCGTGGGCGGTCGGCCTGAAATACACCGCAGGCTTCACGAAGCTGTGGCCGAGCCTCTGGACCCTGGCGGGCATGGCGATCAGTTTCTATTTTCTTTCTCTGGCCCTGAAGACCCTTCCGATCGGGACCGGTTACGCGGTCTGGACCGGGATCGGCGCCGTAGGCACGGCGATTCTGGGGATCGTCCTGTTCGGGGAATCCCACTCCGCAACCCGGATCTTCTGCATCGCCATGATTGTGGCCGGCATCGCCGGCCTCCGCCTGGCGTCGCCGGGATAGTCCGCATTTCCGTATTCAGCCCTTGCCGCCGCCCTTGAAAAACGGCTGGATCAGCTTGAAGAACTCCCCGGAGAAAACCATGAGGGTCTGGTTGCGGTTCTCCAGGTTGACGGCCGCCTCGAGGGACGGCGCATCGATGTTCTGGTCCAGAACCCGTTTCGTCAGCTTGAGCGCGCCGACATTCTTGGCGATCATGGGCCGGGCGTAGGAGAGGGCCGTCTCGATCAGGGCCTCCCGCGGCACCACCTGGTTGACCAGCCCCATCCGTTCCGCCTCGTCGGCCTTCACCTTCCGGCCCGTGTAGAGGATCTCCGACGACCGGGCGACGCCGATCAGCCGGGGCAGGAGGTACGACGTGCCCAGTTCGCCGCCCGACAGACCGATGTTGGCGAACGAGGCGACGAACGAGGCCTCCGGCGCGGCCACCCGGATATCGCACGCCAGCGCCATGGAAAACCCGCCGCCCGCCGCCGCGCCGTTGACGGCCGCGATAATGGGCTGGGGAATCCTCCGGAGCCCCAGGATCAGGGCGGCGTAGCGCTCCTGGACGAGCCGGAGGAAGTTCTCCGGATCGGCGAAGGCGGACGTATCCTTGTGGACGACGGCGTCGTTCAAGTCCGCGCCGGCACAGAACCCGCGTCCGGCCCCGGTGATGATCAGGACCCGGAGGGCGTCGTCCTGTGAAAGCACGGCAAACAGCTCGCGGAAGTCGTCCAGCATCGCCACGTTGATCGCGTTGAGCTGCTCCGGCCGGTTCAGGGTGACGAGCCCCACCCGGGGCTCGATCTCTTCGACAGTGAATGTTTGGAACGCCTTCATTTTTTCTCCTTACCCCTTTTTTTGCAAGGGGATCCCGTCAGACCGGGGCTTTCCGCCGTTGACCTCAACCGGTTTTTTTGGCCTCCATCTCCCTCAGCTCGCGCCGCAGGATCTTGCCCACGGTACTTTTGGGAAGCGCATCGATGAATGCGATGAGCTTGGGAACCTTGTACGGGGCGAGGCGCTCCCTGCAGAAGGCGGTCACCTCGTCGGCCGTCATCGTCTGACCCGGCCTGACGACGACGAAGGTCTTGACCGTCTCGCCCCGGTAGGCGTCGGGAACGCCGATCGTGCAGACTTCCATGACCTTGGGATGCTCCATGAGGAGTTCGTCGATCTCCTTGGGGTAGATGTTGTAGCCGCTGGCCACGATCAGGTCCTTCTTCCGGTCGACGATCGTGAGATAACCGTCCGCGTCGAGGAAGCCGATGTCGCCGGTGTACAGCCAGCCGTCCTTCAGCGCGATGGCCGTCTCCTCCGGCCGCTTGTAGTAGCCTTTCATGACCTGGGGTCCCTTGAAGCAGATCTCCCCCTCCTTGCCGTTTTCCATCTCCTGCTTGCCCGTGGCGAGGTCGACGATCTTGAGATCCGTGCTCGGCAGGGGCACGCCGACCGTGCCCGGCTTCTCGTAGCCGCCCCAGGGGGTCGCCGTTCCCATGGGACAGATTTCCGTCAGACCGTAGACGTTGATGATCGGAACGTCTTTCAGGGCCTTGAGCTGCCTGATCGTCTCCACGGCCAGGGGGGCGGCGCCGGCCATGAAGGCCTTGAGGAACGAGAAGTCGAGCTTGCGGAACTTCTCGTTGTTGAGCAGACCGATGTAGACCGTCGGAACGCCGGGCAGCAGGCTGGGCTTGAAATTCTCGAGGAGATAGACAATGGCGTCCGGCTCCGGCTTGGGGACGAGAATATCCGTCCAGCCGGCCAGGATGCACATGTTCTGCATGCCCGTCCAGCCCGCGGAATGGAAGAAGGGGAAGATGGCCAGCATGCTCTCCTCGCCGTCCTTGAGCGTAGGGAACCAGTAGCGGAGCTGCTGGGTGTTCCGGGAGATATTGGCGTGGGTCAGCATGACGCCCTTGGAAACCCCGGTCGTCCCGCCCGTGTACATCAGGGCGCCGACATCGTCCCAGCCGGCCGCATTTGCCACCGGGGCGCCGGACTGGGCGTTCAGAAGGTCCATGAACAGGTGCACGCCTTCCTGCTTTTCGAACTCCACCGGGGGAAACAGCGGTTTCAGGGCCTCGGGGAGGTAGTCCCCGATCCGGCAGATGACCACGTGTTCCAGCTTCGTCGTCGCCTTGAGCTTCATCGCCATGGGGAAGAGCATGTCCAGGGTGATGAGGACCTTCGAATCGGAGTCGTTGAGCTGATAGGCCAGCTCGTGCTCCGTGTAGAGGGGGTTGTTCATGACCACGGCCCCGCCGATCCGGAAGGTCGCGTAGTCGGCGATCACGATCTGGGGAACATTGGGCAGCAGCATGGCGACCTTGTCGCCTTTGGCCACACCCAGAGACGTGAGCGCCCGGGCGAAGCGGTTGACCAGGGCGTCCAGTTCGCGGTAGGCGATCCGCGTCCCCATGAAGATCAGGGCGTCGCGGTCCGGAAACCGGCCGGCCGTCTTCGTCAGGATCTCTGGCATCACCGTCTCGTCGAACGTCAGTTCCGCCGGAACGCCCTTGGGATAACCCTTGTGCCAAATCCTCTCGAAACCCATATTCAAAACCTCCTTTCCCTTCAGCCGGCGCATGCCGGAATGTTGATGGTGCCGGACAGGTGCGCCTCCCATCGCTTTGCCGCTATGCCTTGCCCTGTTTCTCGATCTCCCGATCCCGCGATTCCCACCGCAGGATTCTGCCCGCAGGGCTTTGGGGCCGTTCGGTCACGAACTCGACACGCTGAGGATCTTTTCGCGCGCGAAGAGGCGTCCGTCGATGTCCTTCGGATACATGTTGCAGCCGCCGGCGACGATCAGGACCTCGCAACAGGATGAACCTGCAGCCTCATTCGACATGCATGATTTTCCGCAGTTCGCGTTTGAGCACCTTTCCCACGGCGCTCTGGGGCAGGGCGTCCATGAACTGAATGACCTTCGGGACCTTGTAAGGCGCCACCTTTTCCTTCATATAGGCCGTGATCTTCTCCCGCATCGCCTCGTCCCCCGTGCGCCCCGGCTTCAGCACCACGGCGCTCGCCACGATCTCCGACCCCGGCCGCTTCGGATCCGGCAGACCGATCGTCGCGGCATTGTCGATGTCGGGATGTTCGATCAGGGTGTCGTCTACGACCCGGGTGAACACCTTGAAGCCGGAGACGCTGACCATGTCCTTCAGCCGGTCCACGATGGTGAAGTACCCGTCCTCGTCCATGACCGCAACGTCTCCCGTATAGATCCAGCCGTCCCGGAGGGTGTTGGCCGTCTCATCGGGCTTGTTGTGGTACCCCAGGGTAAAGACCTGGGGGCCTCTGGTCACGAGTTCGCCGGGCTCGCCGATGGGGACCGGCTTCCGGGATTCGGGATCGATCAGTTTCACCTCCGTGTCGCTGACGGGCATCCCGACGGACCCGACCTTCTTCACGCCGTCCCGGGGCAGGGCGACGATGATCGGCGTGGTCTCGGTCATGCCGCAGACCTCGATCAGCTTGCCCTTGCCGACGATCTGTTCGAACTCCCGGATGTTTTCCGCGGGGAAGGCCGAGGCGCCGCTGACGAAGAACTGGACGCCGGAAAAGTCGAGGGCACGGAACTCCGGCAGTTTCATCAGTTCCAGAAAAATGGTGGGAACATTGACGATCACCGTCGGTTTGTAGGTTTCGATGGCCTTCACGATGTACTGGAGATCGCGCGGGTTGGGGATGGCCACCAGCGTGGAGGCCATCGCCAGGCTCCACAGGACGATGAAATTCCCCGCCTGGTGGAACATGGGAAAGGCGGACAGGGCGATGTGTTCCCCCATGTGCATATTCACCCAGGCAGTCATCTGCACCATGTGGTGAACGACGTTGTTGTTCGTGAGCAGGGCGCCCTTCGGCGGGCCCGTCGTCCCGCCCGTGTACATCATGAGACAGGGGGCGCCCGGGTCGATCTTCACGTCAACCGGGTCCGCCGGCATGGCCCCGACGGCCTCCTTGAAGCTGATCGTCTCGATCCCGGGGATCGGCGTCACCGGGCTCGCGGGGATATCCTGCGGCAGGTAATCGAAGACGGAGGCCACGACGACCGTCTTCACCCCCGTTTTGACGACCGCCTTGCTGGCCACGGGAAACAGCATGTCCACGGTCACGAGGATCTTCGCGCCGGAATCGTTGAGCTGGTAGGCCAATTCCTCCTCCGTCAGGAGGGGGCTCACCCCCGTGAAGATGCAGCCCGCCTTCTGGATGCCGGCGGAGCCGATGTAGCTGGCCGGGATGTTGGGCAGGTGGGAGCCGACCGTGTCCCCCGGCCGGCAACCCCTGGCGATCAGAAAGCGGGCGAACTGATTGGAGAGCGCGTCCAGTTCGCGGTAGGGAATCGCCGTCCCCATGTAGTGGACGGCCACCCGCTCCGGGAACTCCCGGAAGGCCTTCCTCAAGGCGTCGGCATAGGCCATCGAGGGGTAGTCGAGTTTCTCCGGGACATGCTTGTCGTAGTGCTTCAACCAGGGCTTAGCCGCATACACGTCGTCCATTTTCCCCTCCTTGATTCATCCGTACGGGTTTATGGAAATGGTTGCCCTCTTGCCCACTCAACAAAAGAGTGCCTTGGCCGCTCGCGCATCGCCTCCATGCCTGCCGCCCCGCATCCGGGACGGGTTATCGCTCAGGCCCCTTCCTCCAGCAGGACCTTCCGCATGTCTTTTTTCAGAATCTTCCCGACGGCGCTCATGGGGAGCTGGTCCAGGAAGCGGATCACCTTGGGAACCTTGTAGGGGGCGACCTTCTCCTTCATGTAGGCGAGGATGTTTTCACGCATCGCGTCGCCCTTCTCCCGCCCCGGCTTCAGAATCACCCCGCAGGCCACAATCTCGGACCCCGGCCGCTTCGGGTCCGGCAAACCGATCGTCGCCGCGTTGTCGATGTCCGGATGCTGAAGGAGGACCTCGTCGACCTGCCGTGTGAAGACCTTGAATCCGGAGACGCTGACCATGTCCTTCAGGCGATCCACGATGAAGAGATACCCGTCCTCGTCCATGACGGCGATGTCCCCCGTATGGATCCATCCGTTCCGGAGCGTGAAGGCCGTATCCTCGGGTTTGTTGTGATACCCGCGCGTGAAGACCTGGGGCCCGCGGGCGACGAATTCTCCCGGCTCGCCGATCGGCACCTCCCGGTTCGTATCCGGGTCCACCAGGCGGATCTCCGTGTCGGGAAGGGGGATGCCCACCGATCCGGCCTTCTTGACGCCGTCCCGCGGCAGGGCCGTGAGCATCGGGCTCGTCTCCGTCATGCCGTAGACCTCGATCAGCTTGCCCGCACCGACCAGGGCCTCCAGTTCCTTGATGCTCTCGGCAGGGAAGGGGGAGGCGCCGCTCCCGAAGTACTGGACGCCCGAGAAGTCGAGGGCGCGGAAATCAGGCCGCTTCAGAAGTTCGAGGAAGAGGGTCGGCACGTTGTAGATCGCGGTCGGGCGATGGTCCTTGATCGACGCGATGATGAAATCGAGGTCCCGCGGATTGGGCACCAGGGGCAGCGTGCTTCCGACGGCGAGGCTCCACAGGGTGATGATGTTCCCCGCCTGGTGAAACAGGGGAAAGGCGCACAGGATCGTCTGTTCGCCCATCACGCATCGCATCCAGGTGTTCAGCTGCAGGATCTGATGGACGATGTTGTTGTGGGTGAGAACCGCGCCCTTCGGCTGGCCGGTCGTCCCCCCCGTATACATCATGAGGCAGGGGTCCCCGGGGTCCACCCGCACCTGGACGGGATCCGCCGGCGCATCCGCCAACGCCTCCAGGAGGCGCGCCGCCGCCACGCCGGGGATCGGGGCCAACGGGGCCGCGGTCTCGGCCTGGGGGAGAAAATCGTTGAGGCCGGTCACGAACACCGCCCGGACGCCGGTCTCGCCGATCACGCGCGCCACCATATCGTAGAAGAAGTCCAGGGTAAAAAGGACCCTGGCCCCGGAGTCCTGAAGCTGGTAGGCCAGCTCCTCCGGCGTCAGCAAAGGGCTGACGCCCGTGAACACGCAACCGGCCTTCTGGATGGCGATGGCCGCGATATAACAGGCCGGGACGTTCGGCAGGTGGACGCCCACCGTATCCCCGGGACGGCAGCCGCTTTTTTCGAGAACGTGGGCCAGCTGGTTGGAAAGGCGGTCCAGGTCGCGATACGGGATCTGCTGCCCCAGGTAGCAGAGGGCCGTCCGGTCCGGCACCTGATCGAAGGCCCGGCGGATCAGCTCTGCGTACGGGATTTGCGGGTATTCCAGCGTCGCCGGAACGCCCGGATCATAGTGTTTCAACCACGGTTTTTGGGCGTAAATCGACTCCTGACTCATTCATGTTCTCCTTGATTCATTTTTGATGCGTCCTTGCATCCCTCACAAGCGGCTCCGCCTGCGGAACCGGGGAGAGGGGTTCAAGACTGCGAAAACTTCTCCACCAGAAGAAACTTCTGGACCTTGCCTGTCGGGGTCATGGGAAGGGTGTCCACGAAGAACACCGTCTTCGGGGCCTTGAAGTGCGCAATCCGGTCGCGGCTGAAGGCGATGATCTCCTCCTCCGTCGCCTCCTGGCCGGGACGCCGGATGATCACGGCGGTGACCCGCTCGCCCCAGGTGGTGTCGGGCAGGCCGATGACGGCGCACTGCATCACCGCCGGATGGCCCATGAGCATCTCCTCCACCTCGACGGCAAAGACGTTCTGCCCGCCCGTGATCAGCATGTCCTTCTTCCGGCCGGCGAGAAAGAGAAACCCCTCGTCGTCGAACCGGCCCAGGTCGCCGGTGTAAAACCAGCCGTCCTTGAACATCTCCCGCGTCTTTTCCTCGTTCTTGAAATAGCCCGCGGTGACGGCCACGCCCCGGCCGATGATCTCTCCGACCTCCCCCGCCGGTACGTCCTTCCCGTTGTTGTCGACCACGCGCACGTCGGCCCCGAAATACAGCGTCCCGACGGACTCCGGCTTGCGTTCCTTGTCCTTCGGCCCCATGTTGACGAGGATGCCCGTCTCCTGCAGGCCGTAAAACTCGTAGAGGTTCGGGCACAGGTGCTTCTTGACCTGCTCCTGAAGGGCCACGGGAAACGGCGAGGCGGCAAAGACGAGGGCGCGGAGCGACGACAGGTCGTGCTTCTCGATGTCGGGCAGGGCGAGAACGAAGCTCGCCATCGTGGGCACCCAGTTGGAGATGGTCACCTTTTCCTGTTCGATGATCCCGAGGATCTTCATCAGGTCGAACTGGTGGATGACGTTGCGGGCCCCGGCAAAGATCGATCCGGCCGACCAGGCGAACCCGACACGCCCGAAGATGGGGAACACGGTCATGATGACATCGTTCGCCGTCACGTCGTGCATGTAGGTCAGGATAGCACCCGCGCCGGCGTTGTTGTACTGCGAGAGCATGTAGGCCTTCGGCAGCCCCGTGGTCCCCGAGGTCAGGTTGAGGTACTGGGGGTCCTCCTCGCTGATCTCCACGTCCGGTTCCGTCTGCGGGGAGGCC
>Ga0209606_1001347_pt1 | contig 30661 bp, 25 predicted proteins | sample AD_UKC057_MetaG_FD_184412 | JGI IMG/M metagenome (GOLD analysis project Ga0209606, IMG submission 184412) | Active sludge microbial communities of municipal wastewater-treating anaerobic digesters from USA - AD_UKC057_MetaG (SPAdes) (version 2) | ecosystem: Engineered > Bioreactor > Anaerobic >...
AGACGACCTTGGCGAGAGCCGGATGGGGGAAATCTCCATGTCCGGTTCGACGAGGGAGAGGCGAGCCATCGGAGACTGACAACTGCGGTCGGTTCAACTCCATCATGGACGCCTCTCTACTCTACCGGGAGCCCAACTGCATAGACACGGGTGAAGTTGTTGGCGGCAAAAAGGGCGGCCCGGCTTTTACACCGGGCCGCCCCAACCCAACCCAACTAGGAGAGGCGGATAGCAGCCGTTTCCGGTTACTACCCGAACCATGAAGGTGCAGGTAACCACCCCGCACCGGGGTCAATTAATTGCATAGCTCGTGCCAGAGCGCAAGCGGAAGTTTGCGAAATTTTGCGGCGCTGCTGCGCGGCACGAAAGAAGTGGCCGGCCGCCAGAACAGCGCCCACGGAGGCGCGCCGGCGCCACCAGTGTGCAAAGTTCGGGCTATCGGACCGGCGCAGGCCTAGCGCTCGCGGGGGGCGGCTCGCGGCAAGGGCGGCCGGATTGGAAGAGTTCCAGCAACTGACGGCTCTCTTCAGCGACCTTGGCTTGCCCCGCCGCCTGCGCCAGGGTCCGCGCTTGCTGGGCCGCTTCGATTGCTTCCTTGAACCGGCCGGCTTCGGCATAGGCTGCAGCCAGGGTGTTGACCAGGGCTGAATTCTGGCGGCTGGTCAACGCGCAGGCCCGCTCGGCAAAGCGAACGGCGCGCGCGCCGTCTCGGTCTTCCGCCGTCTGGCTGGTGGCCAGCAACCAGGCCAGGTCGTTCAAGGCGTCGAGGACCGGCTCGCGGACGGGACTGTTCGGCGCCTCGAGATGCTCGCGGGGGCAAGTGCGGAGGAACTCTTCGAGGTGGAAAGCGGCATCCTTGAGGCGGCCCAACTGCGGCAGGATCAGGCCAAGCCCAAGATGCGGCTGGAACAGGTCCGGATCCAGGCGAATGGCATCCTGGTATTGCCTGATCGCCTCGTCGGTCCGCCCTTTGCGAACCAGGGCGATGCCGAGGTTGCAGTGGGCCTGCGCGTCATCCGGTTTCAAGCGGACGGCTTCCTGGAATTGCCTGATCGCCTCGTCGGTTTGGCCTTTCTCGTAAAGGGCGTTACCCAGGTTGTAGTGGGCTGCGGCGTTGCCGGATTTCAGGCGAATGGCCTCCCGGTAATGCCTGATTGCGTCGTCGGTCCGGCCTTTCCGGCCCAGGGCGATGCCGAGGTCGCCATGCGTCTCGGCGTCATCCGGTCTCAGACCAATAGCCGCCTCGAACTGGTGGATCGCCTCGTCGGTTTGGCCCTGGTCGGCGAGTATCTTGCCCAGGTTGCGGCGCGCCTCGGCGTAGTCGGCTTGCAGGCGAACGGCTTGCTCGAACCGCCGCCTCGCTTCATTGGTCTGGCCCTGGCTGGCCAGGACCACGCCGAGGTTGTTATGGGCGTGGGCGTTATCCGGTTGCAGGCGGAGAGATTGCTCGTATTGGCGGATCGCCTCGTCCGGTTGTCCCTGCTTGAAGAGAACGAGCCCGAGGTTGTTGAGCACGCCTGGGTCATCCGGTCGCAGGCGCAGGGCCTGCTGGTATTGGCGGATTGCCTCGTCCATTTGCCCCTTCTCACCGAGGGCGTCGCCGAGCGCCTTATGGGCGACGTAATTGTCCCTGGTGGCGGCGACCACCTGTCGGAACAAGGTCTCGCTGTCCTGCCAATGCCTGAGTTGTTGGCGCGTCAGCGTCAGGCAGAAGATGATCGCCGCGGAAGCCGCCGCCGCCAAAACCATCACAGCGCCTTGCCAGCGACGGGAAAGCTCGTGCGCGCCCCAGACCGCCGCGACCAGCACCCCCAGCGTCGGGATGTAAGTGTAGCGATCCGCCATCGCCTGCCCGCCCACTTGCACCAGCCCGATCATGGGCACGAGGGTTCCGACAAACCACAGCCATCCCATCAACAGGAAGGGCGACCGCCGCCTCCGCGCGAAAGCCAGTACCGAAATCGCCAGCAGCAGCCCGCCCGCCCCCAGCACCGTCCCGAGCGGCCAATGCCCGGGGTACGGATAGAACACGGCCAGGTCGGTTGGCCAGAACTGCTTCCCCAGGTAGCGGCAATACGAAACCAGGGCATTCCCGAAGCGCGCGCCGAGTGGGAAGTTGCCGGCCCCTGGCATAGCGCCCCGCTGCACCGCGTAGGTCACGACGCTGATCGCCGCCGCCAGAACGAAGAACGGGATTTTCTCCCCAATCAGCCTCCGCCAGGGCACGGCCCCGCCCAGGGCGGCGCCCGCCGCTCCGGGTTCCGCATCCTGCCTTCCGCACGACGCAATTCTTTTGAGCGGCCAGTAGTCCAGCAGCAACAGGACGAACGGCCATGTCACCAGCGTCGCCTTGGACATGAGCCCCAGGGCGAAGCAGCAGAGGGAGAGAAGATAGAAGGAAGAAGGAAGAATGCAGAATGAAGAACTGGATTGGCTGGCACGCGCCGGGCCGTTTTCCAGTTTCATTCGGTCTTCTGCCTTCTGCGTTCTGAATTCTCCCTGGGCGCAGCGGGCATAGAAGATAAGCGTCAGGAGGCCGAAGCAGCCGCTGAGCACATCCTTGCGTTCCGCCACCCAGGCAACCGATTCGACGCGCAGCGGGTGAAAGGCGAACAACGCCGCCACCAACAGACTCCGCCATCGCGCCCCGGTCATCTGGTGCAGCCAGACAAAGACCAGCATTGCGTTGAGGCCGTGAAGCAGCACGCTGGTCAAATGGTGTCCCCGGGGCGCCAAACCGAACAATTGACCGTCCAGCATGTGGGACAGGACGGTTACGGGGTGCCAGTTGCAGAGCAGCGGGTGCCGGAAAGCCCATTTCACGCCCTCCCAGGTCAATCCGCCCCGAACCTGCGGATTCTCAGTGACATAGCGGGAATCATCGTAGCTGATGAAGTCATGGCCCGTGGCCGGCCAGTAGAGCGCAATGGTCACCAGCGCCAGGGCGGCGGCCAGCAGCCACGCCGGGAAACGCACCCGCGCGATGCCAGAGGGGGATGCCGTCATCGGTGCAGGTTGGGTTTCGTCGCTGGTCTGCGCATAAGCCATCCCTGACTGTTGCTCAGCCGCACGAAATCCGGAACTTTAGCATGGCCGCCTTTTAGCGGGAAGAAAGGTGCGCCGACAAGTCTTTTCCTGAGATGGCGAGCGTCCTCGCGAGGCCTGGTGCCCTCAGCGTTGGAGGTGTTAGGGCGCGCGGGGACGCCCGCCCTCCCGGTTGAGGGGATTGCACAACGCACCCCGCGAAAGACGCGCCGCAACGAGGCCGCCGCGGAGGGCTTGCCCTGGGCCGGGGTATGTCTGTTATGCTTTCCGCACGCAAGACCTTATGAATGCAAACATTGATGAGAAACTCGGGTTCATGTTCGGTCGGAGAAGCATCCGCGTCTATACGGACGCGCCGGTGAGCGAGGCGGCGGTGCAGAAACTCCTGGAAGCCGCCATGGCCGCGCCTTCGGCGGCGGCGAAGGATCCCTGGCGGTTTGTCGTGGTCCGCGACCGCGGCACACTCTCGAAGATCGCCGAGGCCCTGCCCAACGGGCGGATGATTGCCAAGGCCGCGCTGGGCATCGTCGTTTGCGGGGAAGTGCCGGCCGCGCACGACCAGCAAGTGGGCTACCTGGTGCAGGATTGCTCGGCGGCCATCGAGAACCTGCTGCTGTGCGCGCACATCCTCGGTCTGGGCGCCTGCTGGCTGGGCGTGTACCCCCGCGAGCAACGAATGGACGCCCTCAGGAATATCCTCGCCCTCCCGACGCCGGTAATCCCGGTAGGCTGCATTTCGATCGGTTGCCCGGCCGAAACCAAGCCGCCCCGCACCCGTTTCGAGCAGGACTACGTCCACTTCGAGAAGTGGTGAGGAGCAGGCGTTCGTGCTATTGCCGGGGTTTGGCTCCTACGCCGCCTGGCTCCGCGCCCAGTCCCTGCCCAACTCGCGCAGCGTTTCAGCCTGGAGTGACCGTTCCAGCAGGGGAAACACATTCCGCTCTTCGCCGCGGAAGTGCTCGCGCGTGGTTGCGAGCGCGGTCCTGAGGAGGCGGCGGGCTTCGGCGCAGGTCCCGGCCTTGTGCACCTTGCGCAGGCGTTCGTCAATTTCATGGTGCTCCTGGTGCATGCGTTTGAGCTCGCCGTTCTGTTCGAGGATATGGTCCAGGGCCAGGTAGGCCACGTCGGTCTCCGTCCGGGCGTGCCCCTCCAGCAATCCCTCCACAATGTCGGCCATGGTGCGGACCTCGGCTGGCGTGGTCAGGCTGGGCAGAGCCCGCTCGATCTGGTCAAACACCCTGAGGAAAATGGCATGTTCGGCGCGCAGTGTGTCTGTGATTCTCATGTTGGACATTATTATAACTGAAATCAGGCTGGAGCGCAACCGGGAAGTTGCCGGTGCCGTGGAAGCGGGGCGGGCCGAGTGTCGCTTGTTACCGCAGTAACACGTTTTGTGGACCTATACAGGGTGGAATGAGAATGGAAGACGCAAGGGGCGTCCGACAGCGGACAGTTGAAACGCCGCGCCGGTACTGAGACACTGGCCGGGCTTACGAGTATGCATATACCGGACGGTTTCATTGACGGGAAGACGGCTGCCGCCACCGTGCTGCTTTCGGCGGCGGGGGTGGGGCTGGCGATGCGCCAGGTGCGGCTGCGGCTGCCGGCGCGGCGCGTGCCATTGCTGGGGCTGGCGGCGGCGTTCCTGTTTGCGGCGCAGATGGTGAACTTCCCGGTGGCGGGGGGGACATCGGGACATCTGATGGGCGGCGTGCTGGCGGCGGCGCTGCTGGGCCCAAGCGCGGCAGTTGCGGTGCTGACGACGGTGTTGATCGTGCAGTGTTTCCTGTTCGCGGACGGCGGGGTGCTGGCGCTGGGTGCCAATGTATTCAACATGGCGATCGTGGGAGGCGCGGGGGGCTATGCGATTTATTGCGGGGTGCGGCGCTGGTTGCCGGGCACGCGCGGACAGGTGGCTGCGGTGGCGTTTGCGGGGTGGTGTTCGACGGTGCTGGCGGCGGTTTGCTGCGCCGGGCAGCTCGCGTGGTCGGGAACGGTCGGGTGGCCGGTGGCGTTTACCGCGATGACGAGCGTGCACATGGTGATCGGGGCGGGCGAGGGGCTGATCAGCGCGCTGGTGCTGCTGGCCATTCAGCGCGCGCGGCCCGAGCTGGCCAATGAGCTTGGCGGGGCCGAGCCGCCCCGGCGCGGGGATGAACTGGTGCGTTATGGGTTGCTGGCGGCGCTGGGACTGGCGCTTTTTGTGGCGCCGTTCGCGTGTCCGTGGCCGGACGGGCTGGAGTCGGTGGCGGCCAGGCTGGGTTTCGAGCACAGCGCCGCCCCGCCGGCGGTGCCGGCGCCGGCGGCCGATTACCAGGCGCCCGGAGTGCGTTGGGCGGTCGGGGCGACGGCGCTGGCCGGGGCGGCGGGAACGGTGGTGGTTTTCGGGCTGGCGTGGCTGCTGGCGCGGTTGCTGGTGCCCAAACCGGACGAGAAGGCGCATCCCGCCAAGCCATGATTGACCACTGGATCGGCCATCATCACAGCGGCGGGGACAGCGTGGTTTCGCGACTGCCTGCCGGGCTCAAGCTGGGCATGGGTTTGGTGATCATCGTGGGGACGGTGCTGGCGCCGCCGGGGGCGATGGGTTGGTACGTGGCGATGGCGGTGGTGCTGGCAGCGAGCGTGATTCTCGGCCGGATGCCGGTGTGGTTTCTGCTGAAGCGGCTGGCCTGGTTGTCGCCGTTTGTCCTGGGCGTGGCTGTGGTGAACGCGTTCCAGCCCGGCGCGCGCGGGAGCTGGCAAACGGTGGCTGTCAAGAGCACGATTTGCCTGCTGACGGTCATCCTTATGTCGAACACGACTCCCTTCAGCCGGGTTCTGCGTGTTCTGCGGGCGGTGCGCGTGCCCGGCCTGCTGATCACGACGATGGCCCTCATGCACCGGTATCTCTTTGTGCTGGTGGAGGAGGCGGAGCGGATGCGCCGGGCCCGGGCCAGCCGGACGTTCACGCGCCCGCGCCGTTTCCGCTGGCACCTGTCGTCCACTGTGGTGGGCCAGCTTTTCGTGCGCGCCTCGGAACGGGCAGAACGCATCTACGACGCGATGTGCGCCCGGGGTTGGAAATGAGCGCGGCCATTGAAGTCATCGGCCTGAGTTACCGTTACCACGACGGCACGGAGGCGTTGCGGGGGGTGAGCTTCGCGGTGGCGCCCGGAGAATGCGTCGGGCTGCTGGGGCCAAATGGCTCGGGCAAATCCACTCTGCTGCTGCACCTGAACGGACTTTTGCCGGAGCGTCTCGGGGTTAACGGGACCGTGCGCATCCTGGGCCAGCCTGTCGGGCCGGGTAACGTCGAGACCGTGCGCCGTCAGGTTGGCCTGGTGTTCCAGGACCCGGACGACCAACTGTTCTGCCCGAACGTAGGGGAGGATGTGGCGTTTGGCCCGCAGCAATTGGGGCTCGGCGAGGCCGAGGTGAAGGCGCGGGTGGAACGGGCGCTGGCGCAAACGGGGCTGGCGGGTTTCGGCCACCGCGCCACGCATCACTTGAGCCACGGCGAGAAACGCCGCGCATGCCTGGCGGGGGTGCTGGCGTGCGAGCCGAGCGTGCTGGTGCTGGACGAGCCCACCAGCGACCTGGACCCGCGCGGCCGGCGCGAGTTCAAGGCGCTGCTCAGAGGCATAGCGGCAACCAAGCTCATAGCGACGCATGACCTGGAGTTGGTGGTGGAGCTGTGCTCGCGGGCCATCGTGCTCGACCATGGCGCGGTGGTGGCGGACGGGCCGGCGATGGAGCTGCTCAATGACGAGAAGCTGATGCTGGCGCATGGATTGGAACGGCCGCATATCCTGCGGCATAGACACCCGCACTGAGAAGCGGGCGGAAGCAGGAGCCTCTTTCAGCTTGCCAGGGAGCCCCCGGCGTTGGCACTTTCCGACATGCCAGCGACCAAAGAGTCCGACAACCTCGATGCCCGGTTCTACAAGGCGGCAGACGCCTTCTTCGCCGCCTACGGCAATCTCGGGCTGACCTATGACGATGTAACGCTGGCGACTATGTACTCGGAGATTCTGCCCCGGGACACGCAACTCAACACTTTGCTGGCAGAGGGATTGGAGCTGAACATCCCGGTCATCTCGGCGGACATGGACACAGTGAGCGAGTCGCGCATGGCAATCGCGATGGCGCTCAACGGCGGTCTCGGGCTGATCCACTACAATATGCCCGAGCGGCAGCAGCTTTCCGAAGTCAGCCGCGTGAAGAACCACGTGCATGGGCTGATTCAGGAGCCGATCAAGGTGTCGCCGGAGCAACAGATCGGGGAGGTGGTGGAGTTGATCGCCAAGAGGCGGTTTGCCTTCAGCACCTTCCCGGTAGTTGACGACCAGGGCAAACTGGTCGGCCTGTTGTCCGGCAGCGTCGTAAAGCAGCGCTACGCCCGGCGCGGCGTCGCGGAGCTGCTGACGCCGCGGAGCCAGGTTCACACCCTCGGCAAGAGGGAGCTTGGCCGTGATCCCATTGCCAAGGCCGACAAGTTCTTCGCCGACCATCCCGGCATCCACAAGCTGCTGGTGGTGGACGAGCGCGACCACCTGCAAGGGCTGTTCACCCTGAGCGACGTGGAGCGGATCACCCAGGAGCGGAACGCGCAGTTCAAGCCGGCGCGCGACGCGCGTTTCCGCCTGATCTGCGGGGCGGCGGTATCAGCGACCCGGAACGCTTTCGGCGAGCTGGACCGCGATCGCATCCTGGCGCACGTGGGCGCCCTGGTGGAGCGGGGGCTGGACGTGGTGGCCGTCTCGACCGCGCACGGCCACAGCCGCGGCGTGGGCGACGCAGTGCAGATGCTGCGCGACGCTTTCCCCAAGCTGCCGATCATCGCGGGCAACGTGACCAGCGCCGCGGGGGTGGAGTTTCTTGCCGGCTGCGGCGCGAACGCGATCAAAGTGGGGCAGGGTCCGGGCTCGATTTGCACCACACGCATCGTCGCCGGGGTCGGCATTCCACAGATGACGGCGCTGTACCTGGCGTCGCGGGCGGCGCAGCAAAAGCGGGTCGCGATCCTGGCCGACGGCGGCATTACCAAGTCGGGGGATATTGTGAAGGCGCTGACGCTGGCTCATGCGGTCATCTGCGGCGGGGTGTTGGCCGGCTGTTCGGAAACGCCCGGCGAGGTGATGGAAATCGGCGGCAAGCTTTACAAGCAGTATCGCGGCATGGGTAGTTGGGCGGCGATGAAGGCCGGGGCGGCGGCGCGGTATGGTCACACGTCGGATCCGACCCGCAAAGTCGCGCCGGAGGGTATCGAAGCGCTAAAGGAAGTCAGCGGCTCGATTGACCGCGTCCTCGCGCAACTGATCGGCGGCATTCAATCCGGCATGGGCTACCTCGGCGCGGCCAATCTTGCCCAGCTCCGGGAAAAGGCCCGCTATATCGGCGTCAGCCCCGCCGGCCAGCGCGAGGCCGCGCCGCATGACGTCGTGGAGCTAAAGACGGGAAGCTGAGTCAAAGCGGGCGTTTAGAACCGAATCGCTTCGTTCATCTGTCCGCACTGGGAGCAACGCGAGCGGTCCACGTCCGGGTCATCGGTGTAAACGTAGCCGCACCGGCCGCAGCGGAAGATGCGGTCCTCGCTGCCGGTCGGCTCAAAGCGCCGCCGGCGAATCTCGGAGTAGATGCCGGCGCCGGCCAGACCGGCCAGGAGGACTACCACGTAGGTGAGGATCAGGTGGGGGATGGACATGGTCAATCCGCGCTCAGGAGGCAGGTCACGGCTGTGGGCTGGCCGCCGGGGTGTTGGTGGGCGGGAGCGGCAGGGTGTGCCAGAGAAAGACCATTCTGCCCCAGCTCAAATTCGCCGTAGGAGCCGGCGCGAGGTCGGACGGGGGACGGCTGAGCGGCTCGAAGCGCGCGGTCCTGGCTTGATTCAAGGCATGCTGGTCAGCCTCGTGGGAACCGCTGCCCGCCAGCAATGTAACGGAACGCGGCATCCCCTCGGCGTCCACGAGGAGCTGCACGACGCTGTTGGTCAGGATGTCGTAATTGGTCCAGGAGCGCAAATCCAGCGGTGCAAGCAGCCGCCGCTGGGCCAGGGCGCCTTGCAGTTGCACGGTGGATTGGCCGGTCCCAAGCGGCTGCGGAGCAGGTTCTGGGAGAACCGACCGGGGCTCCGGCCTGGCAAGCGCAAAGAGCGGCGCGAAGTGGTTGGTCTCGGCTAGCCGGCTGAAGGCAGCGCCGAGTTGGCCAACGACCGGCGCGGGAGGCCTGGCCGGCTCGGGCCACGTGAAGGCGTGGGCGGCAGGGTGCGGGGCTTTGAGCCAGGCCGGCGCGGGAACCGCCTGCGGCTGCGGCAGGACGAACAAGGTCGGATCGCGCAGCGCCAGCAGTTCGGCGGCAGCACCTCCGGCAAGCCTCAGCGTGAACCCGGGCCCGGCCGGGTGGGGTCGAATCGGCGAGGTCTCGCCCAGCCAGAAGATCAAGGCGAGCTGGACCGCGAATACCAGCGCGACTACGCCCCACCAGCGGCGGCGCGACCAGGACCCTGATCCAGCCGGCATGGGCGTCATGGTGAGGAACGGGGGGGAGGGGGAGCGTAAGGACTGGGCAACGTGGCGAGCAGGGCTTCGGCAATGCCGGCATCGCGCGCCAGGAGCGCCAACCGCAAGCACATCCCGTAGCTAACCGCCTTGTCGGCTTGCACAACCAGCGTCAGCGGTTCGCCGGATTTCTGCACCGCGGCCTGCAGCCTGCGCTTCAGCTCGCCTTCCTGAATCCACTGGTTCTCGTAATAGAGCCGCCCGTCGGCATCCAGGGCGACGGATACGGATGGCTTATCGGTGCCCGGCAAACCATCAGCCCGTGGAAGTTGCAGTTCCAGACGCGCCCCGGGCGTATAGACCAGCGTCCCCAGCATCACAAACATCACCAGCAGAAAGAACACCGCCGCAAAGGGCGCGGCGTCGAGTTGACGCCGGAAAATGGTGGCATTGCGGGGGAACTTCATGACTCCGGCGGCGCCTTGATGTCTTCGGTGACGATGCGCACGATCTCGGTCGCGGAACGTTCCATGTCCAGCACGATGGAATTGACGCGGCTCACCAGGTAGTTGTAGGCGGCATGCGCGGGGATGGACACCGCCAGGCCCGCCGCCGCGCAGACCAACGCCTGCCAGATCCCGCTGGAAAGCTGGCCAATATGCGCGTTGAGACCGGATTCCTGCATCCGGCTAAACGTATGGATGAAGCCCAGCATGGTGCCCAGCAAACCTATCAACGGCGAAAGCTGCGCAATCGTCGCGAGCAGGCTCAGTTTCCGCTCCAGCCGCGGCACTTCTGCCGAGCCGGCTTCCTCCAGCGCCTCGCGCACGCGCTCCCGGCCCTGGTCACGATTCACGATGGCAGTCTTGACCAGCCGTGCGATGGGCCCGGGCGTGGCGTCGCAAATGGACAACGCCTCGACCAGGTTGTTGCGCTTCAGGACGGTGCGGATGCCGTTGAGGAATTCGGTCGAGTTGATCTGCGCGCGGTGGCAATGCAGAAACCGCTCGATGAACACCGCCACCGCTACCGCGCTGATGATCAGGAGCAGCCACAACACCGGGCCGCCGTGGGACAACATTACCGGCAACGTTAGCATGGCTCCCTTTATACGTGCCGGGCAGGCAGGTTCAAAGGCCAAAGTTGGCTCTGCTCCGCGTTGTTTCGTCTTGCTTCCCGCCCACGCCCGTCAAATCCTCCCGGCATGGAACAACCAGACCAGCTTCGCGCGCTCTTCCAGATGCAGAAAGCGTTGAACGAGCGTATTGGCGTCCGCACCGAGTGCATGAACACCGAGGAGAAGACCAGGTGGCTGCTCAATTATTGCCGGGCCATGTCCCAGGAGATTGCCGAACTGACCGACAGCGTGCCGTGGAAATGGTGGGCCAAATACCAGAAGTTTGACGAGCAGAACGCTCGGGTCGAGGTCGTTGACCTGTTCCATTTTCTCATCAGCCTGGCCCAGGTGCTGGGAATGAGCGCGGATGACGTGTTCCAGACTTACGTCCGCAAGAATGAAGTGAATTTCAAGCGGCAGGACGCCGGCTATACGGTCAAGGACGAGCATGACTCGAAGCACATTTGATCCGGGCCCTTCCCAACTCCTGCCGAAGGCCGGCAATCACCCCCTCATCCCATGAACAAACCTATCCCGGAAATCCACGCGGAATGCGCCGCCCCTGTCCCGCGGCGCTGGCGCAAGGAAGTCGAGCGGGTCTTGATCACCGACGCCCAGATCGCCCGCCGCATTCAGGCCCTGTCGAGAGATATTACGCGCGATTTTGACGGCCGTGAAATGGTGGTTGTTTCGCTGCTCAACGGGACGGTGATGTTCCTCGCTGATCTGATTCGGAGCCTCTCGCTTCCTTTGCGACTCGACTTCATCGGCGTCTCCAGCTACGGCGCGGGCACCGAATCAGGCGACCTGGTCTTCACCAAGGAATTGCGGCTGAGCGTGCGCGGGCGCGACGTGTTGCTGGTAGATGATATTCTCGACACCGGCAAAACGCTCTACCGTGTGCTGGGCAAGCTCCGCGTCCTCAAGCCGCGCCGTATCAGAACATGCGTCCTGCTGAACAAAGCTGCCCGCCGCGTCGAACCCGTCGAGGCGGATTACGTTGGCTTTGAGATTCCCGATTACTTTGTGGTGGGCTACGGGCTGGACTTCGCGGAGCGGTATCGCAACCTGCCGTTTGTCGGTGTCTTGCACCCGCACGTTTACAAGAAAGGCTGCCAGCGGATTAATCCTGCTAAGCCCGGAAAGGCCCGCGCGCGGGTCCGGGCGTGACTGCCGCGCCGGATTCAAGAGGTTGTTTCGGTTGAAGAGACCAGTGGCGAGAGCCCAGCCAGGCCCTTGACCACCTGCCGGTTTTCTCTCTTCTGCACCATCCAGTTCCTCATGTCGGGCTTGGGATTCCGGTCGAGGAGATGGTGGGCGCTGAGGGACTCGAACCCCCGACCTACTCGGTGTAAACGAGACGCGCTAACCACTGCGCCAAGCGCCCAATGTCCACCAGCAGACTATGAGACATTACCGGGTGCGGGCAACGCGAAAAGCGAGCCGGTCAAGCTTGTCCGGTAAAGGCGGCCAGTGCCTGGTGAAGGGCGGCGACCATGCGGCGGGCTTCGGCGGGGGTGGTGCAGAAGGGGGGCATGAGGACGATCACATTGCCAACAGGGCGCGTTATCACGCCGAGCCGGACCAGTGTCTCGCACACGCGGATGCCGGCACGCTCGCGTAGATCAAAGGGCTCGCGCGTGCGCCAGTCCCGGACCAACTCGATGCCGGCCATCAAGCCGACCTGCCGAATGTCGCCAACGTTGGGGTGGCGCCACAGGGTATTGAGTTCCTCGCGGAGGGTTTGGGCCAGCCGGCGGCGAGCGCGAATAGAGGCGGCAGAGCGCAGGATTTCCAGGCTGGCGAGGCCGGCCGCCGCCCCGAGTTGGTTGGCGGTGAAGCTGTGGCCGTGGAAGAAGGTCTTGAAGTCGTGGTATTCGCCAAGGAAGGCGTCAAAGACTGTCTGGGTGGCAAGCGTTGCGGCCATTGGCAGGTAGCCGCCAGTCAAGCCTTTGGCGAGGGCCATGAAGTCCGGTTGCACTCCTTCGTGGTGGCAGGCGAACAACGGGAGGGCGAGCGTCCTCGCGAGCCCTGGCTTCTGAAGATGTATCGGCTTGCGGGGACGCTCACCTGTCCTCGGGGAGGTGCGGCCGAAGCCAGTCATTACCTCGTCTGCGATCAGCAGAGCGCCGTGAGCGCGCGCGATCCCGGCAGCGCGGCCCAACCAGCCCGCCGGTTGCGGGATCATGCCCGCGGCGCCTTGCATCAACGGCTCAAACACGAATGCGGCGTAGGGATTGCCCCGTTTGGCCTGGGCCGCGAACTTGCGCTCCAGCACGCCGAGGCATTCCCAATTGCACTTGCGGTAATCACGGGCGTCGGCGCGCTCGGGCCGGGCGAGGTTGTAGCGGCACCGGTAGCAGTAAGGCGCCATGACCTTGTCGGTCTTGAAGAGCAGCCCGGAGTAAGCCTTGTGAAACAAGTCAATGTGACCAAGAGAAACCGCCCCGACGGTGTCGCCATGGTAAGCCGCGTCCAGCGCCAGGAATCTCGGCTTCGAGCTGCGGCCCGTGCGGCGCGAGAATTCGTACGCAAGCTTGAGGGCGACTTCCATTGCGGTCGAGCCGTCGTCGGAGAAGAAGACTTTGCGCAGCGCGGTTCTCGCGGCGTGCCTCATCCCCGGCTCCCGGGTCGGAGGGGCGGCAAGCTGGACCAGCTTCGCCGCCAGCAGCGAGGCCGGCTCATTGCCGAGGCCCAGGGCCGAGCTGTGGGCGATCTTGCCTAGTTGGCGACGGATGGCGGCGTTGATCCTGGGGTGGCTGTGCCCGTGCAGGTTGGTCCAGATGGAGGCGTTGGCATCAAGGTAATCATGCCCGCGCGCATCGCGCAGCCGCGCCCCCTGGCCGCGCACGATCATGATGGGCTCGCGCCGGAGCCAGTCGCGCATCTGCGTAAACGGGTGCCATACGTAACGGTGGTCGAGCCTGGCCAAAGGATGCATGGGAGCAGTGTCTAACGTCCAAAGTCTAAAGTCTAACGTCGAGTGACCGGAGCGCAGCCCGCAGTTGGTCGAGATCTGCTTGCGTATGGGCAGCGGTCACGGTCAGGCGGAGGCGCGCGGCGCCGCGCGCGACCGTCGGATAGCGGATGGCCGGGATGAAGATACCCTGTTCGCGCAGCGCGGCCGCCGCCGCGACCGCTTTGGCCTCATCGCCAATCCGAATGGGGATAATGGCGCTTCTGCCGGTTGAGGCCAGACCGTTGGATGCCGGCCGGAGGCGGGCGACATTCTGCCACAGCTTGTTCCGGCGCTCCTCGCCGGCGCTCGACTGCACAACGCGCACGCCGGCGGCGGCCGCGGCCGCGGCGGCGGGCACCGGAGCCGTCGAGAAGATGAAGGTTCGGGCGCGGTTGACCAGGTAGTCCACAAGCGCCCGGGAGCCGCAGATGTAGCCGCCCGCCGCGCCCATCGCCTTGCCCAACGTGCCCATCTGGACCTCGATGCGGTCGCTGACGCCGAGCTCTTCGGCCAGGCCGCGGCGGTGGATGCCGTAAAGCCCCGCGGCGTGAGCCTCGTCCACCATCAGCCACGCGCCGTAGCGCTCCTTCAGTGCGACGATCTCACGCAGCGGCGCGTGATCGCCATCCATCGAGAACACGCTCTCTGTTACCACCAGGCCGCGCGCTTTGCGGGGCGGGGCCTGGGTGCTGGCCCACTTGAGCTTCGCTTCAAGGTCCTCCAAATCATTGTGGCCAAACACGCGGAGCTTCGCGCCGCAGAGCCGCGCGGCGTCCACGATGCAAGCATGCACCAGCTTATCGAGGATGATGAAGTCCTCTTTGCCCAGGAGAGCGCAAATGGCGCCGATGGCGGCCGCGTAGCCGGTGGAGAAGCTCAGGGCGGCCTCCACGCCCTTGAAGGTCGCCAGCGATTCGTCCAGCGCGCAGTGGGGCGCGAGCGAGCCGCAGATCAGGCGTGATGCTCCGGCGCCCGCGCCGTAGCGCTCGACCGCCCGGATGGCGCCCTCCCGCAAAGCGGGTTCGTTGGCGAGGCCCAGGTAGTCGTTTGAAGAGAAGTTAAGCAGTGCCTTGCCGCCGATCTTGATGCGGGGCGACTGCGGTGAATCCACCCGGCGCAGTTCGCGCCACAACCCGCCCTCGTGCAGAGCGGCGAGGCGCCGGGCCATTTCCGCTTCAAAATCGTTCATCATATCAAAGCACAGCACTCCCGGCGCGCCGGCGCGCCTCCTGATGCGGCCAGGGACCGGAAGTGCGTCGAACCGCCTGCGTCCTCTGCCACTCCGGAGTCCTTCCGCAAGGCCCCGGGATCCCACCGTGCCACATCAGGCGGGCTTCGGCGCGATGGCCCACTGACCGTCAATCATGCTGGCGGCCACATCCCCGGCATCATGCAGCACCCTTTCGTGAATGTCCGCAACTTTCCCGCCAAGAGGCAGCGCCACCAGATCCGCAAAACGCCCTTCCGCAAGCTCCCCAATCTGGCGCTTCATCCCCAGGGCACAGGCGCCGTTCAGGGTGGCCATGCGTAAAATCCTGCGGGCCGAAAGCCAGGGCGCCTTCTTCGCCAGCGCTCGCATTTCCTCAAAAAGGCTTAGCTCGACCCGCTCGTGCCGGGCCTTGTAAATGCTGGCCAGGCTGTCGGTGCCCAGGCAAATGTTGACTCCCGCCTTCAGCAGGCGGCGCAACGGAAAGGGATCGTGACGAAAATAGGAATGACAGCGCGGACAATGGACCACATGCACGCCGTGCCGGGCCAGCAGCTTCGCGTCGTGCCTCCCCAGATAGTTCGCATGCACGGCCAGCAAGCGGCTGCTGAGCACGCCGCAGCGTTGCAAGTGCTGGACGGGCGAGCCCCGGCCGCAGTCTGACATGTCGCGTCCGCTGCGCTGCAACCACTCGTGCATTTCTCCCCGCCCGCGCGCGAACATCTCGTATTCCGGCGCCGATTCAGCCACGTGCGTCGCCAGGCGCCACTTGCGCCGGCGCGCCATCCGCGCGCTCAAGCGCATCAGCTCGGGCACGGTTGAGTAGGGCGCGTGGGGCGAGAGACCGCCGCGACAGCGGCAGTGCTTGAGCGAATCAAGTCGCGCGACGGCCTCTTGCACGATATCGGGCGGCCTGCGCTGCCCTTTGATGCCAATCATCTCCAGAAAGGAGAAAACCCGCAGCGGCGTCGCTGCCCAGACTTCCGGCAGCAGTTGCGGCACCGCCTCGATGTCGGCCACGGTCGTCGTGCCGGTGCGCGCCAGCATCTCCGCGCCCGCCAGCCATGACGCCGCGTAGTCAGCGCGACTCCATCCGGCCTTGGTCTCGGTGATCAGTTTCAGCCAGTCGCTGAACGTCCTGGGCGGCGGCAACTGGCCCGCCATGTCGGTGTAATCCAGGTGCGCGTGCGCGTTGACGAGGCCGGGCATGAGAACCACCGCGCCCAGGTCCACGACCCGTTTCGGCGCGCAGGCCGAAAAGTCACGCCAGCGTCCGACAGCGGCGATGCGCCGGCCCGAAACCAGAACAGCCCCATCGGATAGAGGCGGCCGGCCAACTGGCAGGACCAGTCGCGCGCGGAGCAACAGGGGTGACTTGACAGTATTGCGTGGTGAGCGCCGGCGGTCGCGGGGCTTAGCCTTGTGCAACGCCGTCATCCAGCTACCGGCCATCAACTCTGGCTCTTTGGCAACTGGGACTCAGAGCCCGGTGTCCTGGCGTTGGCGTTTGCCGCGCGCGGCCACCTTGTGTTTGCGGGCCTTGTATTTGCTGCGCCGCTTGCGGATTTGCTGCTCGATTTTCTTGGCGACCAGGTCAATGGCCGTGTAGAGATCATTCTCGACGTCTTCGGCAAACAGGTCGGGCCCCGGCACCTCCAGCCGCACCGAGCAGGAAAACTGCCGCTCGGGCGCCTTGGTCTTGTCGTGCTCAATTGTCACGCGCGCACTAATGGCAAAGCGGTCGAGGCGCTCCAATTTGCCAATCTGGCTGAAAATATGCTCTTCGATGGCCTTGGACAAAGTCACGTTGTGCGTCGTAATGATCAAGTTCATGCCGACACAATGCGGTCATCCGGGAATAAAATCCAGCGAAACTATTCGCTTGCCGCGCCCAAACCAATCCGCGTCGGCGGGCGCGAAGGCTTGAACCCCCGCGCGGTTTCCGGTAAATCTCCCGCGTGCCAACCAAAGTTATCGCCGTCGCCAACCAAAAAGGGGGCGTCGGCAAGACGACCACAGCGGTCAACCTGGCCGCCTGTGTTGCCGCGGTCGGCCGAAGAGTGCTGCTCTTCGACCTCGATCCGCAGGCCAATGCCACCAGCGGAGTGGGGTTGGAGAAAACGCCGGCCGCCAGCGCCTACCTCGCGCTGGTGGGCCGGGGCAGCCTGGCGGACAAGGTTCTAAGCACCCCGTTCGAGCGGCTAGCGGTGATCCCGAGCGAGGTTGATTTATGCGGCGCGGACATCGAGTTGGCGCGCTCGGACAACCATCTGCAGCGCGTCACGCATGCGCTGCGGCCCCTCCTCGAATCGGGGCGGTACGACGTGGTCCTGGTGGATTGCCCCCCCTCTCTCGGGGTGCTCACGCTCAACGCCCTGGCCGCGGCGGACGGTGTGCTCGTCCCGCTCCAGTGCGAGTACTACGCCCTCGAAGGCATCTCGATGCTCAAACGCGTCATGACCCAGTTGCATGACACTGGCGTCAACCCCCGCCTGGAGCTCATGGGCGTCGTTATGACCATGTACGACAGCCGCACCAAGCTTTCGCAGCAGGTCGTCAGCGAAGTGCGCCAGCATTTCGGCGAACGGGTCTTCGAGACCATGATTCCGCGCACCACACGCCTGGCGGAGGCCCCAAGTTTCGGCAAACCCATCATCCACTACGACAAGTACAGCGCCGGGGCCGCGGCTTACGAGTTGCTGGCCCAGGAGTTCCTGGCGCGATTGGAGAAGGGGAGCGAGCCGAAGCCTCAGAACAGTTAACACGGTTGAATAAGTGAGCGAGCTCCGGATCGCAGGAGCCAAGCCTGGCAACATGAGCAATAAAGTGAAATGGGGAGTGATCGGCTGCGGCGGCATCGCCGCCCGGCGCACCATCCCGGAACTCAAGAAGATGGCCGCCAGCGCTGAGCTGGTCTCAGTGATGGACACCAACGCGCAGCGCGCCAGGGAAGTCGCCGCCCAATTCGGCGTGCCGCACGCCTGCGCCACCGAGGCGGAGCTGCTCGCCCAGGATGTGCAGGCGATCTATATCGCCTCGCCCCCCAACGCCCATTGCCGCCAAACCGTGCAGGCCGCCCGGGCGGGGAAGCATGTGCTGTGCGAAAAGCCCATCGCCGTCAGCACCGACGAGGTGGACCAGATGGAAGCCGCCTGCGCCCAAACCGGCGTGAAGTTCATGCTCGCCTGGTGCATGCGGCAGAACGTCTATCACCAGAAAGCGCGCGAGTTGGTGCAATCCGGCGCGCTCGGCAGGATGGTCATGGGCCGCGCGCAGCTTACCTGCTGGTATCCGCCCATTCCCGGCGCCTGGCGGCAGGACATCGCCATCAGCCACGGCGGCGCGTTGCTGGACATGGGCACCCATTGTCTCGACCTCCTGGAGTGGATTCTCGGCTCGCCCATCGTCGAGGTGGCCGGCTTTACTGACCTGCTCGTACACCAATACGCCACGCGCATCGAAGACACCTCGACCGTCCTCGTCCGTTTCCGCAATGGCGCCCATGGCATCATTGACAACTACTTCAACATCCCCGACGCCGCCGCGCAAAACGCGCTCGAACTCTTCGGCACCAAGGGATCAATCATTGCCCGCGGCACCATCGGCCAGGAACCGACCGGCCAGATGTTCAGCATCCTGCAAACCCGGGAGACCGGCTACGATGCCAGCCAGGCGCGCGATACCCAGCCCAACCGCCAGGAATACGGCCTGGGGGGCATCGGCATCTATGGGCAGATGATCACCCTGTTCACCGACTGCATTCTTCAGAACCGCCAGCCGCCGGCTTCCTTGGCCGATGGCCGCCACTCGGTCAAGGTCGTCAACGCCATCTACCAGGCCGCCCGCGAACGGCGCGTGGTCGAGGTCGCCGCCTGACGACCGAATCCCGTCCTCACCCGTTGAAGGTGGTCGAGGCGCTCAGCAAACAGCGGCAGTAGGGACAAAAGAAGGCGGTGATGCTCGTCAGCCAGCCCTGCCGTCTGAACTTGAGTTCCCGCAATTCCTTCTTGCAGTAAGGGCACAGGGGCCATTCGTCCTGCCCGGCTTCCGTGTAAGTCAGTTTGGCTTTCGTTCTCATTCCCAGGTTAACGGTTCAACGGACCATAGTCTGCCACGGAGCACCGGGCCATTATAAACCACCGTCAGCATTGGAACCGCCCCGGAATCGCGCCTCACACGCCCGCTAAAGTAGTCTGTGACAGTCACTTCCAGGCATCCGGCTGCCCCGGGAGGCGCGCCGACCCCGGCTGGCAGAGCCTCCATAAGGCGAAAAACCTGAGACAACCGCCCCTCTCTCGCCAGTCCCAGGCGCCGTGTACAAGGGGTGTACACCGGGTGCTCACCGGGTGTACAAGGGATTTTGCCATGTGCACCCGGTGAGCACCCGGTGTACACCCCTTGTACACGGCGCCTGGGACTGGCGGGAGGGCGGCAGTGGGCGGCAGGGGGGCGGTGCCGGAGGATGTGCTGCTGGGGGCCCTGCTTGCGGGTCCCGCTGGGGGTTAGCCGCATGCCTGCTTTTGCAGGGAGCCGGGAGGCGTGATTCTGCGGCATTGGGCGCAGATTGGGCTTGAATACAGTGCGTGGCGTGGTAGCATACCAACGTGCCGGAATGGGTATGTGGCCCGAGCAAGTGGTGAAAGCATCGTTTCGGCCGATGTGAAGTTGTGTCGCAGAATCAACGCGTAGTGCGGTTCGCAGAGCGAAGCAGCCCTGGGCAGGACTGCCTTCTTCCGAAAGCAAGGCTGCGCGGCAGTCGCGGCGGCTTAGGGCCATGGGCACGAACACTCCAATCCCGAGGTCACCTTTGAAGCGCTTGGCATTAGTGGTGGTGGCGGTTATTGCCTTGCTCGTTTTTTATGCCTGGAGGGTTGCCAGGGACTCTTATTCAGCCCAAAGCGCCACACGTTTGGAGCCGGGGGAGCTTGTGCGGAGCCCGGTGGAGTTGCGGCGGGACGCCCGGCTCGCAGCCGCCGGACGGGCAAGCAGGGTGGAGACGACCGGGCGGCTCAGTGTCCAGCGGGTTTTGAAGTATGGCTCCGGGGAGGGGGAGCTTGGCATCGTGCTGGGGCGGGGCCAGCCGCCGGTGGGGCCGGAATCGTTTGCGGTGGCCAGGGACGGAAGCATCCTGGTGGCGGATGTGGTCAACCAGCGGGTTGTAGTCTATTCGAGCGAAGGAGCCTACCTGCGCAGTATTGAGCTTCCGGGGATTGCCCTGGGGGATGTGATCATGGACAAGCAGGACCGAGTGTATGTCTATGACCAGATGCGCCGCGCGCTCCATCAGTATGACGCCGACGGCGCCCCGCGCAGTCGGCTCGAACTGAACCCGAAGGACATTGACACGCGCGGCTACTTCCATATTGCCGGCAACGCCCTCTATTTCGCCGATGCCGCCGCGCGCGATGTGCTCGTGGCCGCGGTGCAGGATGGGATGCTCGTGCCTCCCGACGGGGCAACGGAGCGCAGGGCGCCCGGCATCCACGGCGAGAGCGGCCGCATTTACTCGCTTTCCTTGGAGAGGGGCCAGGCCGCGCGGCTGGAGGTTTGGGATCCGCCCCAGGCCTTGTTGGATAGCCTTTCCCTCGATATTTCCATGCCGGGCGTCGTGTCCGCGAGATTTGTGGGCGAAGACGACAGCCAGAGATTCTATGTCCAGACCGAGCGGTTGGAGGGAGACAGGGTTGTCCTGGAGGTGCTGACGTTCAGTGCCGCAGGGGAACAACTGGCGGTTACGCTCATACCGGAGAACGATTACGCCATCTGGACCGCGAAGCTGGTAAGTGTGCGGGGGGATGGGACACTCGTGCAATTCCTGCCGCAGCAAGAGCAGGCCCGGCTGAACCTGTTTGCAAATTAACTGACTGTGCCAATGAAGACTATGAAGCTGAAGCTAATGGTGATCGGGATTGCGCTACTGATGCTGCCGTGCGCGGCGCCGGCGTGGACGGGCGACACGTGGGGCCCGATCAGCCGCGCGGCGATCCAGGCCAACGCGGACCTGATGATTGACTCGACCTGGACACCAAAAAACACCTTCACCAACTGGGAGTACGGCAGCACCTACTATACTTACACCAAAGGTGTTACTTACACAGGCGTGGCTTACAGCCAGCATAATCCGCAGGAGAACTGGCCGGAGTTTTACAGCTTCGTCACCAATGCCAGCGGCGGCACCACCTACTACGGCAACGACTGCTCCGGCTTCGCCAGCATTTGCTGGCGGCTGCCGGCGCGCAAGAGCACGCATCTGTTCGAGAGCCAGCTTGGCACCTACTGGACCAGCCTCGGCGAAACAAACTCCGCGGCGATGGCTCCCCTGGAACTGGGCGATGCCCTCAATTCCGCCTCAGACCATATTGTCCTGTTCCTGAACCGTGAGACCAGCGGGGTCCGCACCATGGAACAGACGCCGTACCACGCCCAGCGCAAGTCGCGGGAGTACAGTTTCCTAAAGTCTTACCGGCCGATTCGCCGGCTCGATGTTACCGACGCGCCAATTCTTTCGGGGGGTGAAGTGAGCCGGGTGGTGGACACGGGCGGCGCGGTGAGTTTGAGCGTTGCATCCAGCGGCACGGCGCCCTTGACCTACCGCTGGCGGTTCAACGGGAATCCGATCGCTGGGGCGACGACTAGCCGGTTGGCGTTCAGCGCGGCGCAGTTGACCAACGCAGGCAACTACGTGTGCGTGGTGACCAATGCGTATGGCAGCGTGACCAGCCGCGTGATGACCCTGACAGTCTATCCGGCGCACCGGACGGTGTTTCTGGACGACTTCGAGACCAACAGCGCGGCGCGGTGGCGGGTCAACAAGAGTTCGACCGATACGCGGGTGACATTCCATTACGACTACGCGGGGATGGGGATTGCCTCGGCACCGCATGCCGCGGGCGGGACGACGCGGGGATTGCGGATGGAGGCGAACATGGCGGCGGGGGCGACGGCGGCTTTGTCGCTGTCTCCGTTGGGCGAGAGTTATGCTGGGGATTACCGGGTTCGGTTTGATCTGTGGATGAACGCGAACGGGCCGTTTCCGGAGGGTGGCGCGGGTTCGTCGCAGCATGCGACGGCGGGGGTGGGGACGGCGGGCAATCGGGCGCAATGGACCGGAAGCGGGAGCAGTGCGGATGGTTACTGGTTTGCGGTGGACGGCGAGGGCCAGGCAGGAGACACCTCGACGGGTTCAGGGGACTATTGTGCTTATGGGGGGACATCACTGCAGAACGCGGGCAGCGGGGTGTATGCGGCTGGGACGGAATCGAACGCCAAGGGCAATCTGAATGCCTACTATGTAGGGGCGTTTCCGGGTGGGGCGACCGCGCCGGCATTGCAGCAGGCCAACTATCCGCACCAGACGGGGGTTTTGGCGGACGGGGCGGTGGGATTTGTGTGGCGGGAGGTGATAGTGGCGCGGCGGGGGAATGAGGTGGACTGGGCGATTGACGGGATTCGGCTGGCGACGATGACCAACGCGACGTTCACAGCGAGCAACGTATTTGTGGGGTATTGGGATATGTTCACGTCGCTTTCGGACAACACGAATCTGAGTTTTGGTTTGGTGGACAACGTGCGGGTGGAGGTGCCCATCACCGCGCCGTTGATTACGCTGGAGCCGCAGAGCCAGGCGGTGATCGCCGGCCAAAGTGTGGCGCTGACGGTGGCCGCGGCGGGAATGGCTCCGTTGAGCTACCAGTGGCGGTTGGCCGGCACGAATCTGGCCGGCGCCACCGGCGCCAGCCTGGTTCTGGCCGGTGTGACGACCAACCAGTCTGGGCCTTACACGGTGGTCGTGACCAACGTCTACGGCGCAGTGACGAGCCAGGTTGCCATGCTCACGGTGAATTCGGCCTTTCCGGCGGGCGGTTGGAGGCAGCTCTGGAGCCTGGCGCCGGGGGCACGGCCTTACCTCACCACCAATGCTTTGCCGTATGAGCGTGGGATGGCTTACAACCCTTTGACGCGGCGGTTGGTGTTGGTGAGCCGCAACGGTCCGCATGTCTATGTGCTGGACGCCGACACGGGTGAGGATGTGGGCGAACTGAGCGTGAGTGGAGTGTCGGGCGGCACCTACTCGTTGCTGATGGTTGGCGTGGCGGACGACGGCGCGGTGTATGCGGGCAACCTCACCACTGCCGGCCCGAGCACTGCCTTTACGCTTTACCGCTGGGCCGGCGACACGCCCGGCATGGTCCCAACCGTGGCTTACTCGGGCGATCCGGGCGCGGGCACCAGTCAGCGCTGGGGCGACACGCTTGATGTGCGCGGCGCGGGTCAGGATACCCAGGTTATCCTTGCCTCGCGGGCGGGCAACGTTGTTGCGGTGCTGACCACGGCGGACGGAACGAGCTTCAGCTCGAAACTGGTTACTGTGGGCGACGCGCCTGCGGGCGCCTTTGGCCTGGGGCTGGCTTTTGGCGCGGGCAACACGTTCTGGGGCAAGGCGACCTCACAGAATCTGCGGCAGGTGTCTTTTGACCTGACGGGGGGCACCGGGACGACTGTTCGCACCCACGCCGACCCGGGTTTCCCGGCCAGCGTGGCGTCCATCGGTGTGAGCACGCCGTTGAACCTGCTGGCGGGCATCAATGTCGGGAGCACAGGCAACAACCTTCGCCTCTATGACCTCACGCTGACCAACGGCACGCCCGTTTTCCTCGTCTCGACCAACTTCGCTTCGGACAATAGTAACACCGGGAGCGGCACGGGTGCCGTGGACTTTGGCGGCGACCGCGTTTATGCGCTGTGCGGGAACAACGGCATTGTGGCGTTGCAGGTCCTGCCTGCGCTCATCCCCACTCCGCCCGCCGAACCCGGCCATTTCGATTCCGTCTGCCGCCTGGGTGACGGGACGGTGCAGTTGAACATGAGCGGCACGGCGGGAACCAACTACGTTCTCGAGTGGACCGGTGACTGGAAGGCCTGGTCCAACCTGTGCACGTTGGGCAGTGGTGAAGGCCAGTTCTGGATGGTGGATTCGAGCGCCACCAACTGCGGCCAGCGGTTTTACCGCCTGCGCCTGGCCCCGTAAATGAATGAGAGAAGGGCTGGCCATCCGGCCCGCCCCGTGATAAGGAAACAGATGCTATGAGAGCGATGCGAAGCTATAAGGTGCTTTTAGCGCTGGTTATCAGAGTTGCCACGTGTTTGGTTTTGTTGGGAGCGCTGGTTGGGTCGGGAGGTGGGGCGCAGGGGGCCACGCCGTTGGTGTATGGGATTGTGACCAACCCGGGGGAGGATTGTTCGCGCGAAATGAACATCGGCTGGCATGCGAACGTCGGCTACACGAGCTGCTATGTCACCTACACCCGGGAATCGGACACGGCCTGGGCCAACGCGACGACGGTCTACGGCACCAATGTTTATTGCAGCACGTTTGACGGGATTTATTCCAAGACGCCCGGGGGGGGGGACTTTTACGAGAGCGCGATCTTCCTGGATTACGGCGCGGTGTTGAGCGGGCTGGAGCCGAATACGGAGTACATGTATCAGGTGTGCGCCAGCGCGGGCGCGTGCAGCGCGGTGCACTACTTCAAGACGGCGGGCGCCGGGGAGTTCAGTTTTGTGTGGATCAGCGATTTTCACGCCTACGCGCCCCTGCCCGGCCGGTTGAGCAATGCCATCAAAGCGATCAACGCGGCGGTGGCGATTGACCCGAGCGTGGATTTCATCTTCTCGACCGGCGACACCATCGCCTGGGGCGGCAGTTACTCGTTCTGGACGAACATGTACGCGCAGGACTTTATCAAGAACTACATGTTCGCCAACTTGCTGGGCAACCATGACAACATGACGCGGGTCTCGACCTACAGCTCGGACTACTTCCGGATCGTGAACAACCTGCCGCTGAATGGTTACGCCGGGCAGTCGGGGGTTTGCTGTTGGTTCATCTACGGCAATGTGCTGTTTCTGACGCTGAACAATGAGGCGATGTATGGCAACACGGCGGAGCAGACGGCGGCCAAGAACTGGGCGGCGGGAGTCATCCAGAGCCAGCAGGGGCGGTATCAATACATCTTCCTGGCCGAACATTATCAGTGGTTCTACGGCCAGAGCGGCAGCACAAGCTGGTATGCCAACTGGAAAGAGTTTTGCGACCAATACGGCGTTGACCTGGCGTTGTCGGGGAACAACCACATCTATTTGAGAACCTATCCGCTCTACAACGACGCGGTGGTGGCCAATGGGCAGGGGACGGTGTATATGCAGGCGCCGTCGTCGGACGGCGAGCGCGGGGTGGAGGCGGGGACGCTCGTCTACAATACCGACAAGATCGCGCACACCTACTCCAGCCACACGATTTCCGGGGGCGAATCGGTCAGAACCATTGGCTGCGTGCTGGTGAAGGTCAACGCGGGGGGTATCACGACCAAGCTGGTTTACCTGGACGATAACAAGGTGGCGCATGTCGCGGACGAGAATGCGATGGGCGCCCTGCCGACGCTTTCGATGGCGGGGTTGAGCCGGGTGGTGGATGCGGGCGGCGCGGTGAGTTTGAGCGTTGCGGCTAACGGGATGGAGCCATTGACCTACCGCTGGCAGTTCAACGGGAATCCGATCGCGGGGGCGACGACCAGCCAGTTGACGTTCAGCGCGGCGCAACTGAGCAACGCGGGCAACTACGTGTGCGTGGTGACCAACGCGTATGGCAGCGTGACCAGCCGCGTGATGACGCTGACGGTGTATCCGGCGCAGCACACGGTGTTTTTGGACGACTTCGAGACCAATAGCGCGTCGCGGTGGCAGGTCAACAAGAGTTCGGCTGATACCCGGGCGACGTTTAGTTACGACTACGCGGGGATGGGGATACCCTCAGCACCGCATACCGCGGGGGGAACAACGCGGGGATTGCGCTTGGATGCGAACCTGACGGCGGGGGCCGCGGCGGCCTTGTCGTTGTCTCCGGCGGGGCAGAGTTTTGCGGGGGATTACCGGGTGCGGTTTGATCTGTGGCTCAATGCGAACGGGCCGTTTCCGGTGGGGGGTACGGGTTCGTCGCAGCACGCGACGGCGGGGGTGGGGACGGCGGGCAACCGGGCGCAATGGACCGGCAGCGGCAGCACGGCCGATGGCAACTACTTTGCCGTGGACGGCGAGGGCCAGGCGGTGGACACCTCGACGAGTTCAGGGGACTTTTGCGCTTATGCCGGGACATCGCTGCAGAGTGCCGCCAGCGGGGTTTACACTGCCGGAACGGAGTCCAACGCGAAAGGCAACCTGCACGCGTATTATGTGGCGGCGTTTCCGGGCGGGGCGACGGCGCCGGCCTTGCAGCAGGCCAATTATCCGCAGCAGACGGGAGCCCTGGACAGCGGAGCGGCGGGATTTGCGTGGCGGGAAGTGATGGTGGCGCGGCGGGGCAATAGGGTGGATTGGGCGATAGATGGGATACGGCTGGCGACGATGACCAACGCGACGTTCACTGGGAGCAACGTGTTTGTGGGGTATTGGGATATGTTCGCGTCGCTTTCGGACAACACGAATTTGACTTTTGGCTTGGTGGACAACGTGCGGGTGGAGGCGCCCCTCGCCGCGCCCGCCATCACGACGCAGCCGCAGAGCCAGTCGGCTATCCGGGGGGCCGCGGTCACCTTCACAGTTGCCGCCAGCGGCACGCCGACGCCGTCTTTCCAGTGGCGCAAAGGTGGAACGCCGATCGCGGGCGCGACCGGCACGAGTTATACGTTGAGTAATGTGCAAGTGGCGGATGTGGGAAGCTATAGCGTGGTGGTCACCAATGTGGCGGGCAGCGTGACGAGTGGGAATGCGGTGCTGACGGTGTATGTGCCGCCGGCGATTACCGCGCAGCCACAGGATCAGAACATCGCGGCCGGCGGGAATGTGACGTTCTCGGTCGCGGTCACGGGGACGGCGCCGCTGGCGTATCAGTGGCGTGTGAATGGTAATCCGATTGCGGGCGCGACGGCCAGCAGCCTGGCGCTGGTCAACGTCCAAGCCTCCGACGCCGGCAGCTATTCGGTGGTGGTGACCAATGTGGCGGGGTCGGTGACGAGCGCCAACGCGATGCTGACCGTCTCCGTGGTGGACTCGCCGCCATCCATCGTCGCGCAGCCACAGAGCCTGACCCGGCTTGAGGGCGCGAGCGCCACCTTTTGGGTAACCGTGGCTGGCTCGTTGCCGCTGTCTTACCAGTGGTATTTCAACGGCAGCCCGCTCGGGGGGGCAACGCAGAACAGCTACACGGATGCGAGCGTCCAGCTTGCCGACGCCGGCAGTTACCGGGTGGTGGTGACCAACGCCTTGGGCAGCGCGACCAGCGACGCGGCGATCTTAACCGTGCTGGTGCCGCCGAGCATCACCACGCAGCCGCAGAGCCAGGCAGTCCTGCAGGGGGCCAAGGTCACTTTTACCGCGAGCGCCACGGGCACGGAGCCGCTGTATTTTCAGTGGCGCAAGAATGGCGCCAATCTGGGCGGTGCGACCGCCACCAGCTATGTTCTGAACGAGGCGCAGGCGGCGGACGCGGGGACCTACACGGTGGTGGTGACCAACGCCGGCGGCAGTGCGATCAGCGGGAACGCGGTGTTGACGGTGTACGTGCCGCCGGCGATCACGGTGCAGCCGGTGGGGCAGACGGTGGCCGCCGGTTCGAGCGCAACCTTTAGCGTGACCGCCACGGGGAGCCCGGCGCCCGCTTACCAGTGGCGGCGCAACGGGGTGAACCTCTCCGGGGCGACGGCCAGCAGCTACACCCGGAGCAATGTCCAGTCGGCGGATGTGGGCCTGTACTCGGTGGTGGTCAGCAACCCGGCGGGCGGCGTCACCAGTTCGGAGGCGGCTTTGACTTTGACGGCCGCCATTGCGTTTCAGGACAACTTCGAGTCGGGGAACATGAGCCAGTGGACCCTGGCCACCAATGCCGCGGCGACCGCCTTGACGATCTCGACGGCGCAGAACCACACCAGCGGGGGCGGCAACAGCGCCTACCAGGCCAACACGAGCGCTTACATGTACCACAACTTCGGCCGCTATAGCGGGCACACCCGGGCAAGCTTCTACTGGTATGAGAACATGGATGGTTCGAAGTCCTATCTCGAAATCCGTTCCTACGCGGGCGGTTCCTACCCGGGCGCCTTGACGCAGGCGCTGGTTCTGGGCAAATACAACTCCGTTACCGCGCCGAACGAGACCTGGGACATCCGGAAGTACCAACTGAGGGTAGTGTACTCGACCGCCGGCAACAGCGGTTGGATGAACTGCATAACCAACGCCTCCGGCGGCATGCGCTCGGCCGGCTGGCATAAGTTCGCGATCGAGCGTTGGGCGGACGGAACCACGGTCAGTTTCACGGTGGACGACGTTGCCACTCGCACCATTACCGATGTGACGCCCGCGGATTGGAATACGGTCTTTATCGGCACGGGCAGCGGCACCACCGCCATCACGGCCTACTGGGACGATGTGGTGGTCGAGTACTTCGACCCGCCAGCCATCGCGGCCCACCCGGTCGGACAGACCATTACCGCGGGCGGCAGCGCCACCTTCAGTGTCACGGCCACCAACAATCCCCAGACCTACCAATGGCGGCTCAACGGTGTGAACGTTGCGGGTGCGACCACCTCTTCCCTGACGGTTAACAACGCCCAGGCGGCCCAGGCTGGTTCCTACACCGTGGTGGTGGCCAACGGGGTCGGGCCGAGCGTCAGCGGCAACGCCGTGTTGTTGGTTGCGCCGGCGATCACCACTCAACCCGTGAGCCAGACCAATCTGGTGGGCAGCACCGCTGTCTTCACCGTCGTGGCGGCGGGTCAGGCACCGTTGAACTACCAATGGAAGAAGGACGGCGTGGACCTGACCGACGGGGGCAAGGTCTGGGGCGCGCACAGCGCGAGCCTGATACTGACCAATATCGGGGAGCTTGACGAAGGGCTTTACACTGTTGGCGTAACCAATGCCGCGGGCGGTGTGCTGAGCGCCGCGGCGTTCCTGGTGGTGCCGGCCCCGCCGGGCGAACCCGGCCATTTTGATTCTATCGGGCGCCTGCCCGACGGCTCGGTGCATCTGGGGATGAGCGGCACCCCGGGCAGCAGCTACCTGCTGCAGTGGACAGGCGACTGGCTGGCATGGTCCAACCTCTGCACCCTGTTGGCCACCAACGGCTCGTTCTGGTGGGTTGACGGGTCTGCCTCCAACGCTTCCCAGCGCTTCTACCGCTTGCGATTTGACCCCTGATTCCGGGGGGCCGGGGCGCGCACCCGCGCGTCGCGGCTTGCCTGCCCCCTTTCCTCATTCTGCTTTACAGACCGGAACGATTCTGCGAGGGTCAGCCCCGTTTTGGGGACGGATCGCCGAGGCCGCTGGCGACTGCTGAGTGGATTCAAAACCGAATCCAACACCGCGTGCGACGGATGGCATGGCTCAGGGGAATCCGGACTGCGAAGCGGATGTGAATTTTGACAGGTTGCGTGCAAGTGGCTGCAATCCGAGATTTGAAACTGCGACGAGTAATACGCCATCCACGGTGCGCCCCTTCGGCAGCAGCGGGGGCGCTCTTGCTGGTTGTGCTCGTCACGTCCGTGCCGGCGCAGGAACCCGTGCGCATGTCCATGGCCAGTGCGCAAGCAGCCGAAGGACGGCACCGACCGGCTACGACTGGCGGCTACGGTAATATAAGACTCGGCCCCACAACCTGGAATTTCGGCGCGGGCCTGGGGCTGGAGTATAGCGACAACGTCAACTACACGCAGTCTGGCGGCGAGGCGGACTTCAGCATTCGTCCGCAGGTCAACACGCGGATGCTGTGGCCGTTTTCGGAGTGGAACACCATCAAACTGTCGCTAGGGGCCGGTTATGTGGCCTACCTCCAGCACTCGGAATTGGACCGGTTCTTCATCTCGGCGGATTCGGATTCCGGGCTCTCACTGGACATCTACGTCGGCGATTTCTACATCGAGCTGCACGACCGCATCTCAATAACCGAAGACCCCTATCGAGACCCGACTGTGGCCGGGTCCGGAAACTACTCCCGGTTGCAGAACGCTGCGGGTATAACGACGGCCTGGGACCTGAACAAGGTCATCCTGCAATTCAACTATGACCATGTAAACAACGTCACCCTGTCGGGCAGTCAGGGTTACGGCGATTCGCAGTCTGAGGTTGTCTCCCTTTCCGCAGGCTATACTCCAAAGGCGGGAGTGCGCTACGGGGTCGAGTTCGGCGGGTCAACGCAGCAATACGACGGTGGTAATACCCCCTCCAACGACGCCTGGCAATGGAACGTCGGAGGATTCTACGAGACGCAGATCAGCGAATACATCAGCTTTTCGGGACATGCCGGCTACAACGTGTACACCCCGCAATCCAGCGGAGCAATGGTTGACCAGGGTGAATTCAGCAGTCCCTATGCGACACTGTCCCTCAGGCACCGCGTCAACCAATACGTAGATTACTCCCTCAGTGGGGGGCGGACCATTCCCACATCGCTTTCGGGGGGAGCGGTTGACATGTACACGGTCAATTGGAGCGCGAGTTGGCGTGTCATCCGCAAGACCAGTCTCTCGACTTCGTTTTCTTACTACCACGGCTCGCAGGTTTCCTCCGGCGGCGAGACGTTCGACCAGTATGGCCCGCAAATCACGCTTGGCTGGCGCCTCACCGAAAAGCTCTCCACCACTCTTAGCTATCGTTTTTACTGGCGCACCTCCGACGAGTCGGACCGGAATTACTCCGTGAATGTGGTGAGCTTGAATTTCAACTACGCGTTTTAGGGCACGGCTGATTCAAGAAAAGCAGTAAGCCTTAATGCGGGTTGGAAGGAGCGTTAGAAAAAGCTGGACAACCTTTGCCCGCCATGCTGTTTTTGGAGCATGGCACAGCCGATTCGACTACCCAACGCC
>Ga0209606_1001349_pt1 | contig 30655 bp, 22 predicted proteins | sample AD_UKC057_MetaG_FD_184412 | JGI IMG/M metagenome (GOLD analysis project Ga0209606, IMG submission 184412) | Active sludge microbial communities of municipal wastewater-treating anaerobic digesters from USA - AD_UKC057_MetaG (SPAdes) (version 2) | ecosystem: Engineered > Bioreactor > Anaerobic >...
ATCTTAAGGTGACTATAGCGACGGGGTTCCACCTCTTCCCATTCCGAACAGAGAAGTTAAGCCCGCCAGCGCCGATGGTACTGCGAAAGTGGGAGAGTAGGTAGTCGCCGACTTTAAAAATGAAGGGTTCTGCATTCGCGGAACCCTTTTTTTTACTTCTTAATTCTTCATTCGATTGTTCTTCATTCTTACTTCATTTAAGCTTATATTTGATACGATAATGAAAAAGGCGCTGAATGGCGCCTTTATATTTAACTGTTCCTGATCCTGTTAATAGAACTTATACCTCTTATCCACTATCTGAGCCTGTTTACGAAGAGCTTCATATGCTTCGTATCCGCCTCTCATCTGAAATGCTGACATCAGATTCTCCTGAACCTGCTTCAGATCCTGCTCTTCTGAACTGGCCAGTGAGTTCACGAAAAACATAAAGACTCCGTTATTGCCCTTGACCGGACCACCGATAACTCCCTGCTTTGCAGCCGATGCAGCGGCAACAAGAGAAGGTTCGGCACCAATACCGGGTAAGGAATATGATCTGAAGGTGATGCCTGTTGCTTCCTGAACAGTAAGCCCCAGGGAATTTGCTATATCATCAAGCGTTCTGCCTTCCTGGTTTGCCTTGTTCATCTCTTCGGAAATGACCTCGGCTTTTTTATCCCTGATAAGGGTAAACCTGATGTCATTCTCCACTGCTGCAACAGGAGCAATACCTTCTTCCTGAATATTAGTGCAGAAAGCGACGACATAATTGTCTCCCACCTCGAAAACCGCCTGCTGGTTATTGTCCAGAACTATCTTACCCTGTTCAGCAGAGAACAGAGAGATCACCAGATTCCTTGGATTTTCAAGTCCCGGAAGAGTTTTTTGCTGGGGAGCTACATCGTTAGCCATCAGTTTATTAAGCCCCTGTTCTGCAATTGCACTGTTGAACTTTTCATATGTATTGTTTGTACCTGCAAACTGACTGGCTTCACTGTAGATCTTCTGATTTGTTGTGGAACTTGGAATGATTTTCCTGTCAACTATACCTATATTATATTTCCTCGAATTCTTTGATTTGTCAAGTATCTCAATAATATGGATGCCAAAACTTGTTTCTGCCGTCACTATATCACCTTTTTTGGCCGTAAAACATGCATTATTAAAGGGAGTGACCATCATGCCTTCGCGGAACCAGCCAAGGTCACCGCCTATCTGGGCTGAGCCCTGATCATCCGAATTTGTCATGGCCAGTACTTCGAATTTTGATCCCGATCTGATAAGCCTGACGAGACTGTCAGCTGCAGTTTTTGCTGCCTGCAGATTCCTGGTCTGATTAGGGGACAACAATATATGTCTTGCATGAACTGAATCAGGTCTGTCAGCAACTTCGATAAGCTTTGCGATCTTGAATGAACCATCTTCCTGGTAGGGACCAAAAACTTCAGTTTTGTTTTCCTTTTTTACAAATTCCTTCAGGTTTTCAGGAACTTCGGTCAGAGGTACAAAGAAACCGTTATATCTCGAATCGGCAGTCAGATTAATAAACTGAACAGGATCAGCAGCAGTAGCAAATTCATCCCTGGTCTTGAGTATCCAGTCCTCCGTCTGCTTTATGTCTTCTTCAGAAGGAGTAACATTAAATACTACATATTCAATGTTTCTGAGAGCAGTCCGACGGAAGCGTTCCTTATTTTTTGAGTAATATGATTCAATTTCTGACCGGGTAATGGTGACAGCCGAATCGGGTACCTGTGAATAATTCTTCATTAAATAACTGAAATCCACAGTAGATCCGGAAATGATCTTGTCAAATTCAGCCTGCTTTGAGGTTACATAAAGCCCTTTTGACACAAGGTTATTGTATTTGGCGCTCATCCTTTCATTTACGATCTCATCTTCAAAGAAAAGCCAGTATTTGTTTGCTGTCTCATCAGATTCCGTCTGTTTAAGGAAATTCACAAGGAATGATTTATTGAAAGCGCCGGTTGACTGATCGGTGAACAGCTGCCGGACAATGGGATGAGGATCATTGCCAAGTATCATTTCCTCGGTTTCTTCAGTACTTACACCTATACCTAATTTCTTATACTGCCTGTCCTGAATAAGCTCCCTTACCATCTGCTGCCATACCTGTTCCCTTATTGATTCTGCAGTCGATTCATCAATAGATGATGAACCTGATAATTTGTATATTTCCATCATGCTCTGCACCCTTTCTTCAAAGTCCTGATAGGATATATACTCTCCTGCAATTTCACCGATCTGATAATACTTTTTAGCCTGTAACCGCTGACCTCTTCCTCCTCCGAAAAAATCACTGACTACAAAAAGGAAGAGTGACAGACCTATAATTGCTGCAACAAAGACACCTGCTTTTTCCCTTAAAAACTGAATGGCTGACATTAAATCTGCTGTTTATGAATTAATAAATTTGAACTTTTTAAAAATCAGGCGACAAATATAACAAATTTCAATATTAAAAAGGGAGCTTTTCACGGCGGATATTTATAATAATGTATTACAGCAGGATGCCAGACGGGTAATACACCTTGTTTTCCTGACCGGGGTACAGGTAACCCGGCCATGATATTACTATCCTGAATCTGGTTTTTCTTCATTTTTTTGAAAGCGCAGTATAAATAAAGGTATGTTGAAAAAATACAGGTAATTTCTTCAGAAGTATACAAAAAACAGAGGGGTAATCGAAAAAAAAGTAAGAGAATATTGAAATATCTATAAAAAATAGGGGGGGTGATAAAGAAAAATATATATTTTTGCTGAAAAATAATCAGAAATATGGCAGAATTAAGATTCAGTGCACTTAAAGAGGTTTTCAAAAGAGAACCCGTTGTGACAGTTCCTCCTTCAAAGGATATTTCAAAGTATTTTGGATCACATGTGTTCAATCTTCATAAGATGGAACATTATCTGTCTCAGGAAGCTTTCCGGGTGGTAAAGAAAGCTATTACTGACGGTAAATCCCTTACAAGGATTGAGGCTCAGCAGGTGGCGATAGGTCTGAAGGCCTGGGCCATAGAGAATGGAGCCACACATTTCACTCACTGGTTCCATCCGCTTACCGACGGCACTGCTGAAAAGCATGACGGATTTCTTGAAATGGGCGACAACGGTCATATGGTTGAAAATTTCTCTGGTGATGTCCTGGTACAGTCCGAACCTGATGCTTCAAGCTTTCCCAGCGGAGGTATAAGAAATACTTTCGAGGCAAGGGGATATACCGCGTGGGATGTTTCATCTCCGGTATTTATCGTTGGTACAACACTTTGTATACCAACAATTTTTGTTTCCTATACAGGAGAAGCTCTTGATTACAAAGCTCCTCTTCTGAAAGCACTATCGGAACTTGATAAAGCTGCTGTTGAAGTCTGCCAGTATTTTGATAAGGATGTCAACAAGGTCTTTGCCACACTGGGACTTGAACAGGAGTATTTTCTCGTGGACGAGGCATTATATTATGCACGTCCCGATCTGTCGCTTGCTGAAAGAACTCTTATGGGACATCAGTCATCAAAGGATCAGCAATTGTCAGATCATTATTTCGGATCAATCCCCGAAAGAGTAATGTGTTTTATCCGGGATTTTGAATGTGAGGCATATAAGCTTGGGATACCCGTTAAAACCCGTCATAATGAAGTTGCACCCAACCAGTTTGAATGTGCACCGATTCATGAGGAGGTTAACCTTGCCGTCGATCACAACCAGCTTCTGATGGATGTGATGAGACGAATTGCAAGAAAACACAAGTTCAGAGTTCTTTTCCACGAAAAACCCTTTGCAGGCATAAATGGTTCGGGAAAACACAACAACTGGTCACTGTCCACAAATACGGGAGTCAACCTGCTTTCGCCGGGTAAGAATCCGAAATCAAACCTTCAGTTCCTGACTTTCCTCGTAAATGTAATCAAAGCAGTTAACGACAGCAATGAGATTATCCGGGCATCGGTAATGAATGAATCAAATTCATACAGGCTTGGCGGACATGAAGCGCCACCGGCAATAATTTCAGTGTTCCTGGGTACGTATCTTACCAATATGCTTGAAGATATTGTGAGCAGGGTGACTGATAAGAAGATGACCCCGGCCGAGAAAACTGAGCTCAAACTCGGGATCGGTAAAATCCCGGAAATCCTTCTTGACAATACTGACCGGAACCGTACATCACCCTTCGCATTTACGGGAAACAGGTTTGAATTCAGGGCCGTAGGCTCATCGGCAAACTGCGGCGCCGCAATGATAGCCCTGAATGCTGCTGTGGCTAATCAACTTAAAAATTTCAAAAAAGAGGTTGAAAACATAATAAAAAAGGGAAGAAATAAGGATGAAGCAATTTTCCAGGTTATCAAGAAGTATATAATCGAATCGCGGAAAGTTTTGTTTGAGGGAGATAACTACTCAAAAGAATGGCATGCAGAAGCAGAAAAAAGGGGATTATGCAACCTGAAAGGCGTTCCCGAATCGATTAAATGTTATCTGAATCCCAACGGAAAAGAGGTTCTCGTCGGATCAGGTATTTTTTCGGAAAAAGAACTTGAGAGCCGCTGCGAAGTCGAATATGAAAAATTCACAAAGAAAGTCCAGATAGAAGCCAGGGTGCTTGGCGACCTTGCTATCAACCACATAATTCCCACGGCAATCAGGTATATGAGTACTCTCCTTGATAATGTGAAGGGACTTAAAGAGGTTTTTGGAGATGGGGAATATGAAAAGATGGCATTGATCCATAAAGAAATGATCACCACTATCTCAGACCATATCTCTCAGATTGAAAAGGGTGTAAATCAGATGGTTGAAGAAAGAAAGAAGGCAAATGTCATCGAAGACTCTTATAAAAAATCTGTAACCTATGAGAAGAAGGTCAAACCTTATTTGCAGGAAATCCGTTATCATATCGATAAGCTCGAGCTGATAGTTGATGATGAGATCTGGCCCCTTCCGAAATACAGGGAACTGCTGTTCACACGTTAGAATTCTTTCCTGAGGGTTGATGTTGCAGGGGCATTGAATTCAATGCCCCTCATATTGTATGGGTATTTCAATCATTGCCCTGCAAGACATTAATAATAATTATCCGTCCCTTCCGTTTGTTATTTACACCATTCTCATTTATTTAATTATTTTTATGGTCAAATCGGAGAGGATGTCATGAAAAGGTATATAATCCTATTTATTTTATTATTTATTATTACATTACAGGAAACACCGGCCCAGGGCAGAAGAAGTGAACGGGCCTATGATGCCTATAATGCCGGTGAATATTTCGATGCTATTGATGAGTTCAAGAATACTTATTCAAAGACCAAAAAGGCAGATAAAGAGTCACGGGCTGAGTATATTTTTATGATAGCCGAATGCTATCGTCTTATAAATGATCCCCGTAATGCTGAGACATGGTACAAACTTGCCGTTAAATCAGCTTATTCAAGGCCAGAAGCACAATTCGGGCTGGCATCAACATTGAAAAAGAACGGAAAATACCAGCAGGCTATTGAGGAGTTCAGGAATTACAAGCAGGTTGCCCCTGCAGATGCAAAAGCCGACCAGGAGATACGTGCATGTGAGCTTGCCCTTGAATGGCAGCGCAATCCGGATGCATATATTGTTGAGGAAATAAAGGAACTGAATTCTAAGGAAGCCGATTTCAGTCCTGCCTTCGGACGTGACGATTTCGGAGTTGTTTATTTCACATCATCGCGTGATGATGCTGCCGGAAATAAAACCCACGGGGCTACCGGACAGGGATTTACGGATATTTTTGAGAGCAGGCTCGATAAGAAATCAAAGTGGAGTATACCTGTTCCTGCCGATGTTATTAACAGTGAATTTGAAGATGGCACCCCTTTCATCATTTCGGAATTCAGGGAAATGTATTTTACAAGGTGTGAAGCAGGAAAGCGCGAAGAAAAAGGTTGTTCTATTATGTTCTCAAAAAAGAACGGCGATACCTGGAGTGAACCTGAAAAACTTGAAATACTGGGCGATTCGCTTGTCGCAGCACATCCGGCCTTGTCACCCGATGGACTCACCCTGTATTTTGCATCTGATATTAATGGAGGATCTGGAGGAAAAGATATCTGGAAAGTCAGCCGGACTGCAGGTGGCCAGTCATGGTCAGATCCGGTAAACCTTGGCCCTGACATTAATACAGCAGGCGATGAACTGTTTCCCTATATGAGAGATGAAAACACTCTCTATTTTTCTTCCGACGGATTAATAGGAATGGGCGGACTTGACATCTTCAAGGCGACAGCACAACCTGACGGATCATGGACGGTACAGAATATGAAAGCTCCAATCAACAGCTCCGCAGACGATTTCGGAATAGCCTTCGAAAATGAAAATGAGAAGGGGATTTTCAGCTCAACCCGTAAAGGACGAGGAAACGATGAACTTTATTCTTTTGAGTTCCCTCCGCTGAAATTCAGTGTAACCGGACTTGTTAAAGATGAAAAGACAGGGACGGCCATCCAGGGATCAACGGTACAGCTGATAGCCTCAGACGGATCAAACCTGCAGGCTGAGACCGGAGCCGGAGGAGATTTTAAATTCTCACTTAAACCCGATGTGGATTATATTTTCCTGGCTTCAAAAAGAGGTTATCTGAACGGAAAAGAAAAAGAAACAACAAAAGGTCAGGAGAAGAGCCGGGATTTCATGGTTACAATTAACCTGACGGCAATCGATATGCCAATAGAATTGCCGAATATATTCTATGATTTCAACAAGTGGGATCTGCGGCCCGAATCGATGGTTTCTCTTGATAAGCTTGTTGAAACTCTTAATGATAATCCGAATGTTACGATAGAGCTGATGTCACATACCGACTCGAGGGATACGGAAGCCTATAACCAGGAATTATCCCAGAAGCGTGCACAATCAGTCGTACAGTACCTTATTGATAAGGGTATTGAACAAGAAAGATTGTCTGCAAAAGGATATGGTGAATCAAATCCGAAAGTTGTTGACGCTGCTATCTCAGCACAGTCGCCTTTCCTTAAGACCGGAGCAACTCTGTCGGAGCAATATATTAACTCACTTGCCGGAGATGAACAAAAGGAGATCGCTCACCAGATCAACCGACGCACCGAATTCAGAGTTTTGAGAACAGATTACGTATCACCGAAATAAATAACAACATATTAATCAAAACTGAATATACCGCCCTTCGTGCATTTAGTTTGTACTTAGTATGAAAAATATTATCTCATCTGTTTTCCTTGCTGTAATTGCATCAATTACATTAATGGGTTCCAATCCGGCGAATCCCGTAAGGATACTTGTTATTACAGGCGGACATGGCTATAAAGTTGAGCAGTTCAATGAAATGCTGACCAGCATGGGTCCGGAAATCACCTGGCAGGTTGCAGAGCTGCCGGGAGCCTTTGAAATGTTCAAACCTGAAAACAGAAATAAATATGATGTCCTGGTTTTCTATCACATGTGGCAGAAGATCACGGAAGAACAGGCTGAGACTTTTGCAGAATGCATAAAAAGCGGTAAACCGGTTGTGGCTCTCCATCATAGTATCTGTGCCTTTGATGACTGGCCAGAATACTGGAATATCATCGGAGGAAAGTATTTCCACAAAGAGACAACATTCAACGGGAAAGTGTATCAACCCTGCTCATATATCCATGATCTTAATTTCAACGTAAAGATTGCTAATACAAAACACCCGGTAACCAGAGGAGTGACCGATTTCCCGATATTCGACGAGACATATAAGGGTTATTATGTTGCTGATGATGTTACTACTCTACTTACTACCGACGAACCGAGCAGTACACCAACTATCGGCTGGGCAAAGAAATATGGTAAATCACGAATTGTAGTTCTTCAAAGCGGTCATGATGTACCAACCTTCGAAAATCCCGGTTTCAGGAAACTGCTGAAACAGTCAATTATCTGGGTCTACAAAAAATAACTCTCTGTTTAACACTGTTTTCCTTTGTTTAGCTCTCCCGATAAAATCGGGATAAGTTATGTAAGTTCTTAGTTTTATTATGGTTACACAGAGGTACACAGAGAAGAGCCTGGAGGATTTTTCTTTTTCTTATCTTTAACCAACATTTTTTTGTAATGCAGGAAAAATCAAAGTATGATCTTCGCGGAGTGTCTTCACAAAAAGAGGATGTCCATTCTGCAATCAGTAAGATCGATAAGGGTATCTTTCCGAAAGCTTTCTGCAAAATAGTTCCCGATCTTCTCGGAGGTGATCCCGGTTACTGTAATATAATGCATGCCGACGGGGCAGGAACAAAATCATCTCTTGCCTATGTTTACTGGAAGGAGACGGGCGATATGTCGGTATGGAAGGGAATAGCACAGGATGCAATTGTGATGAACCTTGATGACCTTCTGTGTGCAGGAGCTACTGATAATATCCTGATCTCATCAACAATAGGAAGGAATAAAAACCTTATTCCCGGCGGGGTGATTTCAGCTATAATCAATGGAACAGAAGAATTCCTTACGGAGTTAAGAGATCTTGGCATTGGGATATGGTCAACCGGCGGCGAAACTGCAGATATTGGTGATCTCGTCAGGACAATAGTGGTTGATTCGACTGTTATAGCGAGGATTAAACGGCCGGATGTTATCTCAAATCATAACATCAAAGCAGGGGATGTCATCATTGGGCTGGCTTCTTCCGGCCGGACAACCTATGAAAAGGAATACAACGGGGGGATGGGCAGCAACGGACTGACATCAGCACGCCATGATGTATTCGGATCATACCTGGCTGAAAAATATCCCGAGAGCTTTGATCCGTCAATTCCCCGCCATCTTGTTTATACCGGAAAACTTAAACTGACAGATCCCGTTGATGGTACCGGAATGAATGCAGGTAAACTTGTACTTTCTCCCACCCGGACTTATGCACCTGTTATAAAAGATATTCTGGGATCGATGCGGTCTGAGATACACGGAATGGTACATTGTTCGGGGGGAGGACAGACAAAAATCCTCCATTTTATTGATGATCTTCATATAATAAAAGACAACCTTTTCCCGCTGCCTCCGCTGTTCAGATTAATTCATGAACAATCCGGTACGGACTGGAAAGAGATGTACCAGGTCTTTAATATGGGGCACAGGTTTGAAATCTATACAGATCAGAAAAATGCTGATGAAATAATCCGGATAGCATCCTGCTTCGACCTTGAAGCAAAGGTCATCGGAAGGTGTGAAATTTCTGACAGAAGGAAACTGACAATAGTATCTGAAGCCGGGAGGTTTGAGTATCTGTGATCTACGCCTCACCCCTCACCCTTCATACCTCACCCCTCAGGGTTCCAGCATCAGCTCCTCGTGTTTTCTGAAGCACCTTCCCATACTTATTAATCTGGCTCCGATCCGGCAATCGAGACATCTTCTCTTTTTGCAATATTCATTTCTCAGCCGGATAAGCGCCTGGGAATAAAATGCTGATTCCGCTTCAATTCCGATAAGTTTCCATTCATCTGTTATTGAATTAGCTTCAGGGGGAATATCCTCCAGAAATGAAAGTGCTCTTTCACTGACCTCTTTCAGATCGCGTGTTTTACCATAAACAAATATTGCCGGGGTAACAGCATTTATCAGAAGCAGATCCGATGCCTGAGATCCTGTATGTTTCGGAGAAAACCTGCTTTTTTTCCCGAAAATGAAATGATCATTCCAGTATTCCGAAGCTTCCACCTCAAAGACTCCCTTCAGTTGCCTGATATTATTGCATTCGAGAGCCCTGGAGAATAATCCTCCGGAGCCGCAAAGCATAGCCGCAAGCTGTGAGATCCTTACAGTGGGGAAATTGGCTGGTCTGAGCCTGGCAAATTTCCAGATAAATCCATGCAGGGGCTGCAATGAATATTTTGATGATAGGATCTTATATTCGCGGATGAGTGAAATATAATAATCATCAATTATTGCATTCCTGAATAGTCCTTCATCAAGGAGGCCGGCAGTCCCGAAAAGGAGAGCCTCGACCTGAAAGCGGTTGTCGGAATGTTTCCTGATGATCCTGAACGGGAGAGATACAGCCAGCATTTCAAACGGTCCGGTATTTACCCTGAACCCGAAATAACGCACAAGTAATCTGTAAAAAGTTTCTTCCCAGTCATGTCCGGTTTCTGTATAGATCCTCATTATCTGATCCATTTTATCCTGCAGTCTGTCGATCAGGACTGATCCGAGCCAGTGACGGATAAAAAGCTTATCAATATCCCTTATCTGCTCCTGGCAGGCAATCAGACAGGGATTATTCACCAGTTCAAGATACTTGTCATAAAGGTCAGGATTGAATGATATTGTTGTTGTCAGGACTTCTTCCCCTTTTGAATTAAAAACCCGGCGGTCGTTATTTGCGACGACATGTAAAATAACATTATCAAAAGCCGGGTCGTGATTATGACCGTGATTGTCGAAATGGGATGAGGAAGTATGTATTTCAACATTTCCTGCCCAGCTTGTATCTCCGATCTGTATCCTGGCATTAAAAAAATCGGGGCCGGAGTCTTTATTATATTCTCCGGGATGTATGACCCTTATCTTATTTTTATCATTATCAAGAAGTGATTCAGGGTCATAAAGAGAATATTTCCAGAGGTAATGAAGGAATTCTTCTTTCATGGCAGCACGGGTTTAAAAGAATGCAGCGAAAGAATAAAATTATGCAAAAAGCTCTTATGACGCAAGAGCAGGACCGGAAATTATTTCCGGATTATTTCAGATAATTTTTTTCTCCAATAGATACTGAGCCATTTCAATCTGGATCTCCTGTGCTTTTTCTCCTGCGACCTTATCGAAGTTTTCCGAATTATCGGCGAATATTATAGCTCTTGATGAATTAACGATAAGTCCGCATTTATTTGTCATTCCATACCGGGCAACTTCTGAGAGGCTTCCTCCCTGTGCTCCTATCCCGGGCACCAGAAGGAAATGTTCGGGAACAATTTTCCGGATATCCTTAAGCATTTCAGCCCGTGTGGCCCCGATAACGTACATCAGGTTATCGGTGGTTCCCCATTTTTGTGATAATGTCAGAACTCTTTCAAATAACCTTATGCCATCTTCATTATGATACTGGAAATCATCAGCTCCCTTGTTTGAGGTAAGTGCAAGAAGGATCACCCATTTATGACTGTATGAAAGAAAGGGTGTTACTGAATCTTCACCCATATATGGCGCTACGGTTATTGCATCACAGTCCATATTTTCGAAAAACGCCCTGGCATACATTCTTGAAGTGTTTCCTATATCGCCTCTTTTCGCATCAGCGATAATAAAAATATCAGGGTAATTTTTCCTGATATATCTGACAGTCTCCTGAAGGGTATCCCATCCCTGTGTTCCTGAATGCTCATAAAATGCAACATTGGGTTTGAAGGCGATTGCATAATTATGAGTGGAATCAATTATCCTTTTATTGAATTCAAGTACCGGATTATCGTATTTCTGAAGGGAGGGAGGCAGTTTGTCAGTTTCTGTATCCAGTCCGACACAAAGAAAGGATCTCTTCTTCACTATGTTGTTAAAGAGCTGTAAGTGATTCATATGTTGTCCGCTTAAATATTACTTTCCTTAAGACGTTCTGCATTCTCGGCCATCTGGAGCTGATCAATTATCTCCTCGATATTGCCATCCAGTATGCTGGGAAGATTATACATCGTAAGATTGATCCTGTGATCTGTCATTCTGCCCTGAGGGTAGTTATATGTACGTATCTTTGCCGACCGGTCACCGGTTGATACCATTGTCTTCCTGCGATGTGAAATATCATCAAGGTATTTTTGATATTCAAGATTATAGAGTCGTGTCCTCAACTCTTTCATCGCCTTGTCATAATTCTTGAGCTGGGATTTTTCATCCTGGCAGGTCACAACTATCCCTGTCGGAATATGGGTAAGCCTGATAGCTGAATAAGTAGTGTTGACTGACTGTCCTCCCGGACCCGATGAGCAGTAAGTATCTTTTCTTACATCTTCATTTCTTATCTCGACATCGAACTCACCTGCCTCCGGCAGTACCACCACTGATGCGGCCGATGTATGGATCCTTCCCTGTGTCTCAGTCTGAGGTACCCGTTGTACCCTGTGAACTCCCGATTCATATTTCATTACACCATAGACACCATCACCGGAAACACTGAGGACTATTTCCTTATATCCTCCGGCAGTGCCTTCAGAAAAGCGGTTAATTTCTGCTTTCCAGCCTTTAAGCTCGAAGAATTTCGTGTACATCCTGAACAGATCGCCTGCAAAGATACTTGCTTCATCGCCACCAGTACCTGCACGGATCTCAATAACTGCATTCTTCTCATCCTCAGGATCAACAGGTATCAGAAGCAACTTTATCTCTTCCTCCATTTCCGGTATCTGCTCATTCAGCTTTTCAAGCTCGGCTTTGGCCATTTCACGCATTTCCTCGTCCTTCTCTGTTGCCAGAAGTTCCTTTGTACTGGCAATATTTGAAAGGGCAAGCTTATATTTCTCGTACGATTCTATTATCGGCTGTAGTCCTTTATATTCTTTGTTAAGAGCAATATACCTCTCCATATCCGAAAGCACCTCCTGACGTGTAAGAAGATCACCCACCTCTATAAAGCGCTGTTTTACTCCCTCCAGCTTCTCAAGAATAAGATTATCGGACATAATTTTTAAAATTGCGTGCAAAGTTAATAAAAATCCGGGACCTGACAATACATTGATGAAACAGGATGAGGATTGAGAGAGGGGGAATGGGAGAGGGGGAGAATGGGAGAATGGGAGCTTGTGTAAGATTCTTGGAGTTTATAGAGAAGGGCAAAGATTATTTTTGGAAAAAAAGAGTGTTTTAACGCAACTTTTTATACTGTTTTTTCGTCTTTATATAAAAGAAACAGTATTGTCTGATACAATAAGTTTCGAAATAGCGAAGATTTTAGAAGAATTTTTTAAAAATAATTTCAATTGTTTGACAATTTACATAAAAAAGCCTTATTTTTGCGTTCCAAAATTGGAGACTTGATTTATTTGTGGACAAACAATATTTTAATAAAAGACATGTACTTAACATCAGAAAAAAAGCAGGAGTTATTCAAGTCATTCGGAACGTCTGAAATTGATACCGGTACAGCTGAGGGACAGATAGCGCTCTTCTCGTACAGGATCAATCATCTTACTGAACATCTGAAAAAGAATAAGAAAGATTTTAGCACACAGCAGGCACTTATTAAGCTCGTGGGTAAAAGAAGAAGACTTCTCGACTACCTGAGAGTAAAAGATATCGAACGATACCGCGAAATCGTTAAAGCATTGAAATTACGCAAATAGGGAAAAAGGCAATTCTGAATTGCCTTTTTTCATACTATTTTTATTCCTGTAATTTCAGCAATCACAAAATTTTATATAAGAATGTTTAATTTAAAAGAGAAGACTATTGATCTCGGCGACGGGAGACAAATAGTATTACAGACAGGCAAGCTCGCCAGACAGGCTGACGGTGCTGTACTGCTGAAGATGGGCAAAACAATGCTGCTTGCAACTGTTGTTGCCGCAAAAGAACCTAAGGAAGATGCTGATTTTATGCCTCTTTCTGTCGAATATAAGGAGAAATATGCTTCATCCGGCCGTATACCCGGAGGATTCCTCAAACGGGAAGCAAGGCCATCAGATTATGAAATACTTATTTCAAGACTGGTCGACAGGGCTTTACGTCCGTTGTTCCCCGATGATTACCATTGTGAGACCTTCGTTACAATAAATCTTATTTCAGCCGATACTGAAATAATACCAGATGCACTGGCCGGACTTGCTGCTTCGGCAGCTCTGGCTGTCTCTGACATACCTTTCAACGGACCAATATCCGAGGTGAGGGTTGCAAGGATAAACAATAAATATGTGATCAATCCCTCTGCAACGGAACTTAAGGATGCTGATATGGACATGATGGTCGGCGCTACTTATGATAACATCCTGATGGTTGAAGGTGAGATGAAAGAAGTTCAGGAATCGGAAATGCTCGAAGCTCTTAAACTGGCACACGAGACAATTAAGATCCACTGTAAGGCACAGATGGAGTTTGCCGAAGAACTTGGAAAAACTGTAAAACGTGAATATGCTCCTGAAGATAATGACGAGGAGCTTAAACAAAAGGTCTGGAATGAAACATACGATAAATGTTACCAGGCAGCCAAATCATCAACAACAAGCAAACAGGCCCGTTCTGAAGCTTTTGATGCAATAATCACGGAATTTCTTGCTCAGTATACAGAAGAAGATGAGGTTAATGAACCTCTTGTGAAAAAATATTACCACGATGTTCTCAAAGAAGCTGCAAGGAGACTAGTTCTCGACGAACAGATCCGTCTTGACGGAAGAAAACCAGATCAGATACGACCCATCGTGTGCGAGATTGATCCGCTTCCTGCAACACACGGCTCCTCGTTGTTCACCAGAGGGGAGACCCAGTCACTGACAACCGTAACACTCGGCACCAAACTCGATGAGAAAATCATTGACGATGTACTGAATCAGGGTAGCGAGAAATTCACCCTTCATTATAATTTCCCGCCATTCTCGACCGGAGAGGCAAAGCCCGCACGTGGTGTAAGCCGCAGGGAAATCGGTCACGGCAACCTTGCCCACAGAGCCCTTAAAAACATGATGCCATCTGATACAGAAAACCCATATGCCATAAGGGTTGTTTCTGATATCCTTGAATCAAACGGATCCTCATCAATGGCTACTGTCTGTGCCGGATCGCTGGCTCTGATGGATGCAGGGATAAAACTCCGGAAACCTGTTTCCGGAATTGCAATGGGACTCATAACCGATAAACAAACAAATAAATACGCAATACTATCGGATATTCTGGGTGATGAAGACCACCTTGGTGATATGGATTTCAAAGTTGCCGGTACAAAAGACGGTATCACAGCAACACAAATGGATATAAAGGTCGAAGGACTTTCATTCGAGATCATGGCAAAAGCTCTTGATCAGGCTAAAACCGGAAGGATGCACATACTGGGCATCATGAACGAAATAATCTCAGAACCCCGCCCGGAACTTAAACCTCATGCACCGAGAATTGAAATGTTATCAATCCCGAAAGAAATGATCGGAGCACTTATCGGTCCCGGAGGAAAAGTGATCCAGGAAATACAGAGGGTTACAGGCGCTACCATCGTTGTTGAAGAGATAGATGGAAGAGGAGATGTAAATGTATTCGGGGAAAATAAGGAAGTTATTTCCGCTGCTGTCGACTGGATAAAGAAAATCGTTGCAGTACCCGAGATCGGACAGATATACAAAGGCAAAGTAAAAACCATAGTTCAGTTTGGCGCTTTTGTCGAAATACTTCCCAATAAAGACGGATTGCTTCATATTTCTGAGATAGACTGGAAGAAGGTTCAGAAAGTTGAGGATGTACTTAAGGAAGGCGATGAGGTGGAAGTTAAGCTTATAGAGATTGACCAGAAAAACGGTAAACTGAAACTTTCACGAAAAGTTCTCCTTCCACGGCCACCCAGACAGGAGCATGATGAACACAGGAAACATGAAGGCGGACAGAAATAAACTGCTGGAAACATAATTATAAATAACGGGGGCGTTGGGTGCAACGCCCTTTTTGTTTTGCTAATTTACACGGCAGTTAATATATTTGACCTGTTGTCATTGACAGGGAAACCGGCATGAATAATAAATATAACTATGTGGTGATTGAAGGTAATATCGGTGCAGGCAAGACTACCCTTGCCTCAAAGATAGCGGGCCAGTTCAATGCCCGGCTCATCCTTGAAAGCTTTGCCGATAATCCCTTCCTCCCAAGGTTCTATGAAGATCCTGAAAAATACTCCTTCCCGCTCGAGCTTTCTTTCCTGGCAAGCCGCTATAAACAGCTGAGAGAGGAACTCGAACCACAGGATCTCTTCAGCTCATTCACGGTTGCAGATTATTATTTTGCCAAATCACTGATCTTTGCCGCTTCAACTCTCAAAGGTGATGAATATAACCTCTACAGACAGATCTTTTATATTATATACAGCTCATTGCCCCGGCCCGATATCTATGTTTACCTTCATCTTAATCCTGACCGCTTACTTAAAAATATTGAAAAACGGGGAAGACATTATGAAAAATCGATTACGGCAGAATATCTTCGTACTATCCAGGAAAGCTATTTCTCATTTTTCAGACAGAATCCGGAGAATAAATATCTTGTTATCGATATAAGCAATATTGATTTTGTTTCAGATGAAAATGATTATAAGAAGATAATCAATGCGATTTTTGAGAGTGATTACCAGCCAGGAATGAATAAACTAATTTTGTAATTTTCTTAATTTTTTATATGTTCCCTGAACTTTTTTTTAAATTTGCAGTTTAATTTGTATCTTGTTGAACTATTTACACACGACTATTAATAATCAAATAACTAGTTTTATCATGAAAAAAATCAGCAGCTATTTTATTCTCATCGTGGCCGCAGCCTTAATGACAGGCTGTAGTGGTCTGAATAAGATGAAGAAAAACCAGGACACAATTAAGTATGAGGTAACTCCAAAGATTCTTGAAGCACACGGAGGCCTGGTAAATGTTACTATCAAAGGTGAATTCCCTGAAAAGTATTTCGACAAGAAGACTACAGTTACAGCTACTCCTGTTCTGACCTATGCAGGTGGAGAAACAGCTTTTGATAAAGTTCAGGTATTACAGGGTGAGAAAGTTATGGCCAATAACCAGGTTATTACTTATACAGGTGGTAATTTCACCTATAATGCAGTCATTCCTTATAAAGACGCAATGAAAGTATCAGAGCTGATGCTGAGAGTAAATGCAGTGAGAGGGGCAAAAAGTCTTGACTTTGAACCGGTAAAACTGGCAGATGGTGTTATTGCAACTTCAACGCTGGTTCAGAAACATGGAAGAGCTGTCTTGATGAAAGATAATTTCCAGAGGATCATTCCTGAAAGCCAGATGGCTGATATAAACTATGTAATTAACAGGGCAGATATCCGCAGCGCAGAACTTAAAGCTGCTGACATTACAGCTTTGAAAGAATATATCCAGGCTGTTAATACCGATCCTTCCCGCCAGTTCAAAACCGCAGTTGTAAGCTCCTATGCATCTCCCGATGGTCCTCTTACCCTGAATGAAAAACTTTCAGGAAACAGAGGTACTGCAGCCGATAAATTCATCAAGAAAGAATTCTCAAAAATTGAAGCTGCAAAAACAGGCGACTTTTTCGACAATTTAACCACTCCGGAAGACTGGGAAGGCTTTAAGGAAGAAGTAGAAAAATCATCAATCCAGGACAAAGATCTGATACTGAGGGTTCTTTCTATGTATGCCGACCCTGCTGTACGTGAAAAAGAGATCAAAAACATGGCATCAGCTTATGAATCACTGAAAGATGAGATTCTCCCTAAGCTGAGAAGGTCAAAAATGGTCATCAATGTTGATAAGATCGGTCGCAGCGACGAACAGATACTTGCTCAGGCCAAATCTGATCCCAAAGTACTCAGTCTGGAGGAAATGCTTTATGCATCCACTCTTACCAAGGATGCCAACGAACAACTCAAATTCTACCAGGCAGCTGCAGAAGCTTATCCGAAATGTATCAGGGCTCATAATAATGTTGGTTATACACTCATGGCTCTCGGAAGAACAGATGATGCTGTCAAAGCTTTCGAAGCTGCAAAAGCGATCAACAATAACGATGTTGTAAAGAACAACCTTGGTTTTGCCGCACTTGTTAAAGGTGAACTCGTTAAAGCTGAAGAACTGTTCAATTCGATGACAGCTCAGACACCCGAATCAAAATGGGGACTGGGAGTTATTGCAATTACAAAGGGAGAATATGATAAGGCAGTTAACCTTTTCGGAACAGAACCTTGCTTCAACCTGGCTCTGGCACAGCTTCTTAAAGGCGATGTCAACAGGGCTAAAGCAACTCTCGACAGTATGAAAGAAACATGCAAAGGAAGAGCTCCTTACCTTAAAGCTGTTGTTGGTGCACGTCTGGATGACAAAAACTATATGCTTGCCGGTCTGCGCGAAGCTGTCGGAATCGATCCCGCATTCAAAGCAGCTGCAAAAACCGATATGGAATTTGCAAAATTCTTTGCCGACGATGCATTCAAATCAATCGTTCAATAAATTTTATTAATGATATTTACCGTAGGGGCATTGCATGCAATGCCCTTTTTTTATAAATGTTTCTTCTTCAACCAGTCCCTCTCCCCCGGGAGAGGGATTTAGGGAGAGGTTTAAATTTCCCGGGAGAGGGATTTATACATCTCCCACATTACAATCCCCGCACTGACCGCAATATTGAGCGAATGTTTCGTACCTGACTGTGGTATCTCAATCACGTGGTCGCACATATCGATTATTTCCTGGTCAACTCCATTTACTTCATGACCGAAGACAAAAGCATATTTTATATTTTTTTCGGGAATAAAATCGTTGAGACTTATTGCACCTTCTGCCTGTTCGATACCGATGATCCTGTAGCCTTCCGATATTAGCCCGGTTATTGCTTCTGCCGTCTTTTTGAAATATTTCCAGGATACCGATTCGGTGGCCCCCAAAGCAGTTTTCCGGATCTCAGGATGAGGGGGAACGCCTGTTATACCGCACAGATAAATACTTTCTGCAAGAAATGCATCAGCACTCCTGAACACCGAACCGGTATTGCTCATGCTCCTTACATTATCAAGAACAATCACAAATGGTGATTTTACCAGATTCCTGAATTGTTCCACACTCTTCCTCCCCAGTTCCCTGTTGAGCAGCTTGCGCATTATTTTTTTACACGAAAATAGATAAAATATGCTATTATTGTATTTTGTGGATGAGTAATTCCGTGACAGGAAGCTTATTACTATAAACCAGGTTAATTGTTATGAATATTCATGAGTATCAGGGAAAATCACTGCTTCGTGCATATAATGTAGATATTCAGGAAGGTTTTGTTGCAGAAACTCCTGATCAGGCAGTAATGGTGGCAAACCAGTTGCACGATAAATTCGGATCGGAATATTTCGTGATAAAAGCTCAGGTACAGGCAGGCGGCAGGGGAAAAGGCGGGGGTGTGAAGCTTGCACGGTCAGTTGAGGAAGCCGGGAAGATCGCTTCGGAACTGCTTAATAAAACCCTGATTACTCCACAAACCGGCCCTGCCGGGAAAATTGTAAGGAAAGTTCTCGTTGCACAGGATGTTTATTATAAAGGAGAATCAGATATCCGGGAGTTTTATATAAGCCTTCTACTCGACAGGAATAAGAGCCGCTATATCATTATGTACTCCCCTGACGGGGGCATGTCAATCGAAGAGGTGGCAGAAAAGAATCCTGACAGGATTTTTACCGAAGAGATCCATCCTGGAGCAGGCCTGCAATCATTTCAGTGCCGTAATATTGCCTTTAACCTCGGATTGACAGGTACTTCATATACAAATATGCTCAGATTCCTGGCAGGTGTTTATGAGACATTTACAGGATGCGATGCTCAGCTTCTTGAAATAAATCCTGTTCTGAAAACGAGTGATGACAGGATCCTGGCAGTAGACTGTAAGGTCACGCTCGACGACAATGCATTGTTCAGACATCCTGATCTTGCTGAGATGCGCGACCTGAACGAGGAGGATCCGGTAGAGACCGAGGCTGCAAAGCACAATCTCAACTTCATTAAGCTTGACGGCAATGTCGGCTGTATGGTGAATGGTGCAGGCCTCGCAATGGCCACTATGGATATAATAAAATTATCCGGAGGGTCACCTGCAAATTTTCTCGATGTGGGGGGGGGCGCAAGTGCTGAAACTGTTGAAGCAGGATTCAGGATCATCCTTAAAGATCCGGCTGTAAAAGCAGTACTTATAAATATTTTCGGGGGAATAGTACGTTGCGACAGGGTTGCAAACGGTGTCGTCGAAGCTTACAGATCAGTGGGGGAGATAAAGGTTCCTGTGATAGTCCGGCTTCAGGGAACAAATGCCGAAGAAGGCAGGAAAATAATCGACGGATCGGGACTGTCAGTCTGTTCGGCTCTGACTTTCAACGAAGCAGCCGGACTGGTAAGCTCAGTACTTAAGGGTAACTAAACTCATTTCCTGTGCGTTCCGTCACAAAATGGCATCTGACCACTCTTACCGCATCTGCAGATTGAAATGATACTGTCGGAAATGACTTTTTTATTCCCCGAACTTATTAACTCAAAACTGCCTTTGACAACTATCGGCCCGTCTCTCATAATCTTAACCGTGACAGGCTGCTCAGGTATCTTTTCTGCCCCGGATCCCATCAGCTCTGGCCTGCGGAATTTTATATGATTGGTTTGCTCGGGACCAATGATTTTATTCTTCTCCTCATCATTCCATTTCCATGTGAGAGCTTCAGTCGGACACATATTAACAGTTTTAATTATCCTGTCAGTTGTGGCTCCATGCATATCAACCCAGGGCCTGCGCCCCGGATCGAATACTTCAATCAGCTCCCGGTAACAGTATGTTGCATGAATGCAGGCATCCTGCTTCCAGTATACGGTTATCTCACCATTCGTATATTTTCTTCCACCCGAAAATGATTTGCCTTTTTCCATTTATATTGTTAATAAGTTAACTCATTAAATGTTTGCAATTTAATATTTTTTTATAATAAATATTTGAATAATCAATCTTATGATTGCTTATATTTGCCTATCAGTCTGATAGGTGAAAGTTTTTTCTTAATGGTCTGTTTTTCAGAAATAATTATTGGCATTGGCAGCCTGAGCAATCCACTTTCCGCTCTGGCCGGATTGATTGTATTTGTTTGTGCCATAGTAGTATACTTGTTATTCAGACTTAGGAAGACCAGATACAATCTTGAGAGAAAATGCATGCAGGTCAAAGCTGAAAACGATACACTTCTTAAAAAGCTCTCAGATATTGAAAAGCAGTCGGAACAATTTAAAAAAGAACAGATAAAGACTGCAAACTATTACAGGATGCTCATTGAGTCGGCCGATGATGGTATTTCTTTCTATGATAATGAAGGGCAGCTTAAGTTTTCAAATCCGGCATTCTATTCCCTGCTCGGACTTACGAAGGATTCTTATAATATTGAAACATCTGTAGAACTGATTCATCCCGACGACCGTGATTTTCATGTAAGACGGGAAGCAGAATTAAAGGAAAGAGGATTTTTTGAAAGTGAACTGAGATTATTGCACAAGGATGGCCACTATGTTTTCCTTTCAACCAGGTCGGTCAGTGTCAGGGACGAATCCGGCGAGGTAACAGGATCCCTAATAATTTCAAGAGATATTACAAAGCTGAAAAAGGAACATGAAGAGCTCATCAAAGCAAACATGGTGGCTGAAGCAAGCAATAAGCTCAAATCAACCTTCCTGGCAAATATCTCACACGAAGTAAGAACACCTCTGAACAGTGTTGTGGGATTTTCTAATCTGCTTCTGGCAGAAGATATTACAAAAGAGGTCAGGGAACAGTACTTCGAACATATTACTTATAACAGCGAAAAGCTTCTGCAGATTATCGGCGATATTATTGACCTTTCCAGGCTTGAGAGCTCACAAATTGAAATCATTAACGAGGAAGTGTCAGTTAACCAAATTGTCAAAGAGGTTGTAGATGAAGCCAGACAGGTTATCAGGAGAAATGAAAAGACGATCACTGTAAGCGTTATCACTCCTCTTGATAATAACAGCGACAGGATACTGTCTGACAGAGTATGGCTTAAGAGAGTCCTTAACCATCTGATGGACAATGCAATAAAATTCACTCTCGATGGTTCGGTTGAGTTATCCTATTACCTTCAGAACGGCGATCTGGTCTTTAAGGTCAGGGATACGGGAATAGGGATAAATAAGGAGAACCTCGGAAGGATCTTTGAGGAATTCCAGCAGGAGGTTGATGGCCATCATCGTCCGTTTGAAGGTCTTGGAATCGGGCTTACCCTTGTAAAAGAGGTTATCGGAAAGATGGGAGGTAAAATACTTGTTCAGTCTGAGAAAGGTATAGGATCAGTTTTTACATTTTCAATTCCTTACAGACAGACAGAAACTGCGAAATTGAAAACAGAAGATCTTCAAAAAGATCAGCCGGAGAAAAATCTGGACTGGAGTGCTTATAAATGCCTGCTTGTTGATGATAATGTAGATGTCCTTACCTATCTTAAACGGATACTCCTCGATACAGGGATAAATGTAATTTCTGCAAATTCAGGTGCTGAAGCTATTGATATTATATCAAAAACATCAGATCTTGATCTCATTCTCCTTGATTTGCAGATGCCTGAAATTAATGGTCTTGAAGTCACGAAGGAGATAAGGAAGATAAACAGCAAAATACCGGTCATTGCCCAGACAGCCTATATTTTTGAAGATGATAAAGCCGGTATCCTGGCAGCAGGTTGCGATGCCTGTCTGATCAAACCCATCCTTAAAGACAACCTTATAACTGTGATGTCTTCATTTATAAAGTCTGTCTGATCAAAAGGGTAATCTCTCCGTTTTTCTTATTACTTTGTAAGCAACTTTTCCTGATGGAACAAAGCTACGCTGATATTATACTTCCTCTTGCAATTAAAGGGAGGCTTACATACAGCATCCCCTCTAATTTGCTGTCACTGGCACGGCCGGGTGTCAGAGCGCTTGTTCAGCTCGGGAACAGAAAGCTGTATTCAGGTATCATTGCCAGGATATATAACAATCCTCCCGGACTTAGTAAAATTCGTCCGGTTGTTGATATAACTGATCCGGTTCCTGTTGTAAATGAAAGGCAGCTAAAGCTATGGAGGTGGATGTCAGAATATTATATGTGTTCCGAAGGAGAAGTGATGAAGGCTGCAGTCCCGGGGATACTCTTCCCCGAAGGAAATACATCTGCTCCGGTTATAGAAAAATATAAGCCCAGAGAGGAATCTTTTGTACAGCTGACTAAAAAGTTCAATGATGAAGAACTAAACATCATTCTTGATAAGCTTAAAAAAGCTCCCGGGCAATCAGCTCTGCTGACATCTTATCTTCACCTTTCGGCATTTGGAACTGCAACTGATGCCGGACCTGTTAGGAAATCAGTATTGTTGAAAGATGCCGGATCTTCCGCTGCAAATCTTACAGGACTTATCAAAAAGGGGATCCTGGAATGTATCTCTCTCGAGGTGGGAAGACTGGCAGACAGCAGGAATGTGACGGTACCTCTTAACAAGCTAAGTGTCAGCCAGTCGGCGGTACTGGATTCGGTTCATAAAAGCTTCGCGGGAAAGGATATAGTATTATTGCATGGAATTACATCAAGCGGTAAGACTGAAATTTATATTCATTTAATAGAAGAGCAGCTGAAGTCGGGGAAGCAGATCCTTTACCTGCTTCCGGAAATTGCACTTACAACCCAGATAATTCTCAGGCTGCAGAAGCATTTCGGTCATCTTACAGGGGTTTACCACTCCAGATTTTCTGACCAGGAAAAGGTTGAGATATGGAAAAGAGTGGCTGATAATAATCCTTCCGGAGGATACCGGCTTATTCTGGGTGTCAGGTCATCTGTTTTTCTTCCTTTCAGCGAACTAGGGCTTGTAATTATTGATGAAGAACATGACGGTTCCTATAAGCAGCACGATCCGGCGCCGCGATATCATGCAAGAGATACCGCCATTATGCTTGCCGGGTTCCATGGGGCAAAAACAATTATGGGATCGGCCTCCCCGTCAGTTGAAAGTTATTATAATGCACTCAGCGGTAAATACGGACTTGCCGAATTAAAAGAAAGATTCGGTGCGGTAAAGCTGCCTTCCATAGTTCTGGCCAATACCCGGGAGGCATACAGGAAAAAACTGATGGTCTCACATTTTACTCCTGAATTGCTTAATGCAATCGATGAAGCTCTCGAAAAAGAGGAACAGGTGATCCTCTTCAGGAACAGGAGAGGCTTTTCACCATATATAGAGTGTCCCGAATGCGGCTGGATACTCGTCTGCAATCAGTGTGCAGTGAATATGACTTATCACAAATCTGCCAGGAGCATGGTCTGCCATTATTGTGGCAACAGTACCGCGGTTCCATCCAAATGCGGTAACTGTGGTTCGCCGGGACTGGCTACCCGGGGATTCGGTACGGAAAAAGTTGAGGATGAGATTAAAATTGTTTTTCCTGCTGCCCGTGTTGCCAGGATGGATCAGGATACTACAAAAGGTAAAAATTCATTTAAAAGTATTATCAGGGCTTTTGAAGAGAGAAGGACAGATATCCTTATCGGAACCCAGATGATATCAAAAGGCCTCGACTTTGAAAACCTTACCGTCGTAGGGATCCTTAATGCAGACAACCTTCTTAATTTTCCCGATTTCAGGGCTCATGAAAGGAGCTTTCAGCTTATGGAACAGGTAAGCGGCAGGGCAGGACGAAGACAGAAACAGGGTAAAGTGATAATACAGACCTCAGATCCGCAAAATAAAATTATCCGGCTGATGTTGCGTCACGATTACTATGGAATGTATAAAATCCAGGCTGAAGAACGTGAAGCTTTCAATTATCCTCCCTTCTGCAGAATGATAAGAATTAACCTGAAGCATAAAGACCGGGCAATGCTGAACAACTTTGCAGGTAATCTGGGTGATGATTTGAAACAACTATTCGGCAACCGCGTACTTGGACCGGAATACCCGGTTATTTCCCAGGTACAGTTATATTATATCAAAACAATACTTTTAAAGATCGAAAAACACCGGCCACTTTCCAGGGCAAAGGATATGATCCGCGAATCAATTGAAAGGATCGAAAAGCTGAAGGGCTCCGGCGGATTAAAAATATCGGTTGATGTGGATCCTTATTAAAATTACTAAATTTGGATAATATAAAACCATGAGATGAGAATAGAAGTATCAAATGGTGAGATAATTGATAAGCTTACTATCCTTCAGATTAAACTTGAGCGGATAAAGGATGAGCAGAAGCTGAAGAATATAAGGAAAGAATATGATGACCTGCAAAAGAAGGCTGATTCTGTAATGCGCCGTGATAATCCGCTGTATAAAGCCCTTTATGAAGTAAATTGCGAGTTATGGGATATTGAAGATCATATACGGGATCTTGAGCGCCGTAAGGAATTCGGAAGCGATTTTATAGAAACAGCCCGGTCGGTCTATTTTAAGAACGACAGAAGAGCAGAATTAAAAAAGGAAATTAATATTGTCACTTCTTCCGGCTTTACGGAGGAAAAATCCTACGAAAAATATTGATATGCATCTTCTTGTGATCAGGACATCAGCTATGGGAGACGTTGCCCTGACAGTTCCGGTAATCGGTTCTCTGATGGTGCAATATCCCGGAATAAAAGTCACCCTTCTTACAAGACCCGCGTTCAAACCCTTCTTTAATTCAATTCCCGGACTTCAGATATTTGAAGCAGGATTTGATGGCCGTCACAAAGGATTATTCGGATTATTAAGACTTTACAGGGATCTTAATAATAGTGGTGATATTGATTGCATTATTGATCTTCATGATGTTCTGAGATCTAAGATATTACTGTGGTTTTACAATTTATCGGGCCGCAGAACTTTCGTGATCGACAAAGGGAGGTCAGAAAAACGGGATCTTATAAAGGGCAGGAAGAAGGCCAGACTAAAGCATTCGGTTTTCAGATACGTGGATGTTTTTTCTGAAGCCGGTCTGAAGATAAGACCGGAAAACTGGAGAAGCATTGTTCCGGTATGTACAGCCTATGGGAAAATTGCCGGATTGTTTGACGGAAGCGGAGCAATGAATATCGGTATTGCACCTTATGCAAAACATCCTCTGAAGATATGGCCCGAAAAGAATGTGATCAGACTGGCGGAAATGATATCAGGGAAAGTTAAATGCACTTTCTGGCTGTTCGGGGGTAAAGAGGAACAGGAAAGACTTTCAGCCCTGCAGGTCTCCATCCCCGGTTCATTAATTGTTGCCGGCAATTTCTCTCTTGAAGAAGAGCTTGCCCTCATGAGCAGGCTGGACCTGATGATTGCTATGGATTCTGCAAACATGCACCTTGCGGCGCTTACCGGTGTAAAAGTCATCTCAATCTGGGGAGCAACCGATCCGCTTGCAGGATTTGGACCATGGGATCAGCCTGAAGAGAACGCGATAAGGATCCCTGTGGAAGATCTCACCTGCAGGCCATGTACAATTTACGGAAAAGGTACCTGCAGAAGGGGTGATCATGCGTGTATGAACTGGCTGACTCCTGAAATTGTATTTGATAAACTGAATGAACTTGAAATCTTATAAATACTATAGTCATGACAAAAACCAAACTAATCGGAAAGGCCATAGTGATTCTGGTCTTTATACCTTTATTTATATTGATCTTCTTATCCGGCTGCGCTGAGATAAGGAAAGAAAAGAATTTTGATCCTGTCGAGCTTGTTAATCCTCTGATGGGTACCGACTCTGAATTCAGACTGTCGAATGGCAATACATATCCTGCAATTGCCCTCCCGTGGGGAATGAATTTCTGGACACCCCAGACACGTCCGATGGGCAACGGGTGGGGTTATACCTATGATGATTACAAGATCTTGGGCATAAAACAGACCCACCAGCCGAGTCCGTGGATAAATGATTATGCAGCTTTTTCGTTCATGCCTGTCACAGGGAAGCTGAAGATTAAGGAAGCTGACAGGGCTTCGTGGTTCTCTCATAAGGCAGAAGTTGTTAAACCTTATTACTATAGTGTTTATCTTGCTGATTATGACGTTAAAGTTGAAGTGACTCCGACCGAAAGGGCTGCCATATTCCGCTTCACCTTTCCTGAAAATGATTCTTCATTCATCCTTCTCGATGCTTTTAACGAGGGTTCGATGGTTAAGATTATCCCCGAAGAACGTAAGGTCGTCGGATATTGCCGTAATAACGCCGGTGGTGTACCTGAAAACTTCCATAATTACTTTGTCGCGGTATTCGACAAGGATTTCACCTCGGCGCATACCTGGAACGGGGAGGATCTTAATCTGAATAAAACTGATGCGGAAGGCGATCATACGGGAGCCATCCTGGGATTTAAAACAACTGAAGGCGAGGTGGTGAATGTAAAAGTGGCTTCTTCATTCATAAGCCCTGGGCAGGCTGAGCTTAACCTTAAACGTGAAACGGAGGGCAAAGATTTTGAGGCAGTAAGACGGGAGGGAAAGAAGATATGGAACGACCAGCTTAAGAGAATAAAAGTTGAAGGGAGGTCCGCCGATCAGCAGAGGACATTCTATTCCTGCCTCTACAGGATGATCCTTTTCCCGAGAAGCTTTTATGAGTTGGATGAAAGGAATGATATTGTCCATTACAGCCCTTACAACGGGAAAGTGCTTCCGGGATATATGTTTACGGACAATGGCTTCTGGGACACATTCAGGTCTCTTTTCCCCTTCACAACTCTGATGTATCCTGAAGTGAACAGCAGGATAATGGAAGGACTGGTGAATACATATAAGGAGAGTGGCTGGCTCCCGGAATGGGCAAGTCCCGGTCACCGCGATTGTATGATAGGATCCAATTCAGCATCACTTATTGCAGACTCATATCTGAAAGGTATAAGGGGATATGATATTGAAACGCTTTATGAAGCCATACTGAAAAACACCCGGGGTGTCGGACCTGTCTCTTCTGTCGGCAGGCTGGGCGCTGAATATTATAATAAGTTGGGATATGTCCCTTATAATGTTGATATACGGGAAAATACAGCAAGGACACTTGAATATGCCTATGCCGATTTCTGCATCTGGAAACTGGCAAAAGAGCTTGGACGGCCACAGGAAGAGATCAATCTCTTTGCAGAAAGAGCCATGAACTATAAAAATGTCTTTGATCAGGGAAGGAAATTGATGAGAGGCCGTAATGAAGACGGCTCTTTTCAATCACCCTTTAGTCCATATAAATGGGGTGATGCATTCACTGAAGGAAACAGCTGGCATTATACCTGGAGCGTTTTTCAGGATATCGCCGGACTGGCCGACCTTATGGGTGGAAGAGAAAAGTTTGTCGCAAAGCTCGATTCGATTTTTGAAGTTCCGCCGGTATTTGATTATTCATATTATGGTATAGTTATCCATGAGATCCGTGAAATGCAGATAATGAATATGGGAAATTATGCGCATGGCAACCAGCCGATCCAGCACATGATCTATCTGTATAATTATGCAGGTGAGCCATGGAAAACCCAGATGCATGTCAGGGAGGTCATGGATAAGCTTTATAACTATACCCCTGATGGTTATTGCGGAGACGAGGATAACGGGCAAACATCAGCCTGGTATGTATTCTCAGCTCTTGGCTTCTACCCGGTTACTCCGGGAACCGATCAGTATGTGTTTGGTTCTCCATTATTTGACAGGGTAACTCTTACATTTGAGGACGGGAAAAGATTTGTGATCGATGCTCCGGGGAACAGCAGCAGAAATGTTTATGTCAACAGCATAAACCTGAACGGACGATCATTCGATCTCAATTATATAACACATTATGAACTTCAGAGGGGAGGTAAACTGACGTTCAATATGTCAGGGGAACCCGACTATGAAAGAGGTACTGATGAAAAATCATTCCCTTATTCCATGAGTACTGAAACGAAATAGCGGCTGCAGAGTAATAATTCTGTTTATAGCTTCAGTTTGATGTTTATCCGTACAAGCAGCGCGGTAAGGCCTGCCATTGCCAGAGCCCAAATTATCGAACCTCCGACAACTATCCATGGTGATGATGACTGCTTGTAAATAAGTATTGGAAGATTTGTCATCCAGATCAGATGATAAAGGATGTCGGGTGCAAGATATGTCGTCAGAGAATGTTCGCCGGCGGGTTTTATTATTGTTGCCCAGGCTTTCCTGCCTTTTACATCAACTATAAAATAAATAAGTGCGAACAGGAGAAAACTTATACCATTGCAGATCATTCCCCAGCTTGGAGTGGCTTTGATTTTTGATATTATGAACCATTGACGAAGTATAAACCCGGAAATGATACACAATATTCCAAGGATTAAGAATATGGGGATGACTTTTTTATATTCCGTAAGCGGGAATTTCCTAAGGATCAGTCCGGCAATCATGCCTGTCAGCACAATGAACGGCACATTCCCGCCTGTCAGAACACCAATAAAAGGTTGTACCGGAGCCAGAAAATTAAGCAGTTTCAGTCCGGAAAGAATATTCAACAGTAAAAAAAAGCCGGTGGCTATTGACGTTTTCCATATAGAATCGCGGCACAGCATATAAGTAAATGCTCCGGCCAGATATCCCCAGCCGATAAGTCCAAGTATACCCCACCAACCGGTTATCAGCGAACCGCTGTTTTCGAGCTCTCCCGACCTGAATCTGAAAACAAGAAAGATGAAGATTGCCAGTGCAGCAAGCTTGTATCCGGCTATATTATAGATCCTCTCTTTAGGATCCCTGTAATCATTCCAGAAAATAAAAACTGCAATATACATAAGCAGAGCCCATAGATCTTTGCTTAATCCGGTCAGCTCCGGATTTACGCGGCCGGTATTCAGCATAAGCACCCCAATGACGATGAGACTTACCCAGCGTGATAGTATGTGCTTGCTTATATCTACAGTTTTTTCACCTTTTGAAAATCTCTTTGACAGGGCAAAAGGTATGGACATCCCGACAATAAAAAGGAAACCCGGGAAAACCCAGTCGGCCAGTCCCATCCCGTCAAAGTTCGCTTCCATGTGCCCAAGCCAGTGCGGAGCAACCTTCATGTTAAGATCATTTACGAAAAGCATCAGGACAAGAGTAAGTCCGCGCATAATATCGATGGACAGAATTCGATTCTGGTTTGTCATAAAACCGTTGTTTAATTGAGTATAAAGATTGTAAAATTTTATTAATTCCGGTGTCTGGTGTTCGGTAATCGGTATTCGGTGTTCGGTAATCAGTAAGTCATTTATACTTATCGACATACCGCTTATCATACCGGTTACCGATCACCAGCCCTGTGCCCTGAGCCCTGTGCTCTGAGCCCTGTTCCCTGAGCCCTGTGCCCTGTGCCCTGTGCCCTGTGCCCTGAGCCCTGAGCTTTCTTGCTCCCCCTCTCCTCATCTCCCTATCTCTCTATCTTTTACTCCCGGATTCAATGACAGAAAAGTACGTAATCCATCTCGATAAGATCCTAAATATCAGTGTAGTAACAAATCTGGCATATAGTTTGCATTAATAATAACGAAGAGCAGATCTTCATAAAACTTAACAAAATGAAAAACTTAATTTTTAAATCGATCCTCGCAGTCCTGATAGCTTCAGCGACCACAGTCAGGGCACAGGACTACCCGAGGGAATACCTGGGACTCCCGGGTGACAATCTTAACCTTTACGCGGTAATGGATCTGTTCAGGAATTCGGAAACCCTTGAAGGTTTCGAAAGAAATCTCAACAATCCTGCTTCACGGATCAATAATCTTGACCTTAACGGTGATAATCTGGTTGACTACATAACGGTCTCCGATTATATCAACCGGAAAGTTCATACGATTGTGTTACGTGCCGCACTTGGCAGAAACGAATATCAGGATGTCGCAGTCTTTACAGTCCAGAAGCTGCGCAAAAGAAAAGTGATGATACAGCTCATTGGTGACGAAGCCCTTTATGGACCAAACTATATTATCGAACCCTTAATTGCAAAGAGACCGAAACAGAATTTCTACTCAACACCCA
>Ga0209606_1001350_pt1 | contig 30636 bp, 32 predicted proteins | sample AD_UKC057_MetaG_FD_184412 | JGI IMG/M metagenome (GOLD analysis project Ga0209606, IMG submission 184412) | Active sludge microbial communities of municipal wastewater-treating anaerobic digesters from USA - AD_UKC057_MetaG (SPAdes) (version 2) | ecosystem: Engineered > Bioreactor > Anaerobic >...
CAGGAAGCTCTTAGGAGAGGAGAGATAGGAGAATGGAACCGATCAGGGCAGAGGAAATCAGTCAGATCATCTCCAAGCAGATCAAGGAGTATGAGAAGAAGCTGGATATCAGCGAAACCGGCACGGTCCTGTCCGTCGGCGACGGCATCGCCCGCGTCTACGGCGTCCAGAACGCCATGGCCATGGAGCTCCTGGAGTTTCCCGGCGGGATCCTGGGCATGGTCCTGAACCTCGAGCGGGACAACGTCGGCGTGGCCGTTCTCGGCGACGACACCCACATCAAGGAAGGCGACATCGTCAAGCGCACGGGCCGCATCGCGGAGGTGCCCGTGGGCGACGGCCTGCTGGGCCGCGTCATCGACGGCACGGGCCGCCCGCTGGACGGCAAGGGCCCCATCGAAACGAAGGAATTCCGCCGCATCGAGATGGTCGCCCCCGGCGTCATCGCCCGCCAGCCCGTCAACCAGCCCATGTACACGGGGCTCAAGGCCATCGACGCCATGACCCCCATCGGCCGGGGCCAGCGCGAGCTGATCATCGGCGACCGCCAGATCGGCAAGACCGCCATCGGCGTCGACGCCATCATCCGCCAGAAGACGGAAGGCGTCAAGTGCATCTACGTCGCCATCGGCCAGAAGAAATCCACCGTGGCCCAGGTCGTGGAGGCCCTGCGGCGAAACGGCGCCATGGACTACACCGTCGTCGTCGCGGCCTGCGCGAGCGACCCCGCCACCCTGCAGTACATCGCCGCCTACTGCGGCTGCTCGATCGGCGAGTACTGGCGCGACAGGGGCCAGAGCGCCCTGATCATCTACGACGACCTCTCCAAGCAGGCCGTGGCCTACCGGCAGATCTCGCTGCTGCTCCGGCGGCCCCCCGGTCGCGAGGCCTACCCCGGCGACATCTTCTACAACCACTCCCGGCTGCTCGAGCGCGCCGCCCGCGTGAGCGAGGAGTACGGCAAGGGGGGCTCGCTCACGGCCCTGCCCGTTATCGAGACGCAGGCCGGCGACGTGTCGGCCTACATCCCCACGAACGTCATCTCCATCACCGACGGCCAGGTCTACCTCGAGCCCAACCTCTTCTACTCGGGCGTCCGGCCCGCCATCAACGTCGGCCTCTCCGTGTCCCGCGTCGGCGGCGCCGCCCAGGTCAAGGCCATGAAGCAGGTGGCCGGCACCCTGAAGCTCGACCTCGCCCAGTACCGGGAGATGGCCGCCTTCGCCCAGTTCGGCAGCGACCTCGACAAGGCGACGCAGGCCCAGCTCGAGCGCGGCGTGCGGCTCGTGGAGCTGCTCAAGCAGCCCCAGTACAAGCCCATGTCCCTCTCCGAGGAGATCGTGGTTCTCTTCGCCGGCTCCAAGGGCTTCCTGGACAAGCTGCCCGTCGAGCGGATCAAGGAGTACGAGCCCGAGGTGCTCAATTTCGTCAAGAGCAAGTACCCCGAGATCATGACGGAGATCGAGGACAAGAAGGTCATCAGCCCCGAGCTCGAGAAGAAGATGAAGGACGCCCTCACCGAGTTCGAATCGATCTTCGTGGCGGGCTGATCGGGGCGGTTCACAGGACACCCACGCCGGGCGACGGCGCCCGGCCCAGGCCGGATGACGGCAACGTACGGGAAGAGAGATAGAGAATGGCCGCACTGAGAGACATCAAGCGACAGATCACCGCGGTTCAGAAGACCAAGCAGATCACGCGGGCCATGAACATGGTCGCGGCCGCGAAGCTCAAGTCCGCCCAGCTGCGGATGGAGAACTTCCGGCCCTACGCGATCAAGTTCATGGACGTGCTCAGCAGCCTCGCCCTGCGCGTGGACACCCGGGCCCATGCCCTGCTCGCCGTTCGGGACCCCCGGCGGATCCGGGTCATCCTCATGACCTCCGACCGGGGCCTCTGCGGGAGCTTCAACACCAACCTGATCAAGACCGCCGAGCAGTTCATGGCGGCCAAGCAGAAGGAAGGCAAGGAGGTGTCGCTCATCCCCGTGGGGCGCAAGGCCCGCGACTACTTCCGCAAGAAGGCGAAGATCGTCAACGCCCACGCCGACGTCTTCCGCAAGTTCGACATGAACCTCGCCATCGCCATCGGCGAGGACGCGATCCCGGCCTTCGTCGCCGAGGAGTACGACGAGCTGTACCTGATCTACAGCGAGTTCTACAACGTGGGCATCCAGAAGCCCAAGACCGTCCGGCTGCTCCCCCTGCCGTCCATCGGGGGCGAGGACGTGGAGATCGACAAGCGAATCGACTACATCTACGAGCCCTCCGACGAGGTGCTCCTCGACCAGCTGCTGCCCATGTACCTGCGCGTCCTGATCTACCGGGCGCTGCTGGAGACCTCGGCCGGCGAGAACGGCGCCCGCATGGTGGCCATGGACAACGCCACGAGCAACTGCGAGGAGATGGTCCGCACGCTGACGCTGAAGTTCAACAAGGCCCGGCAGCAGGCCATCACGATGGAGCTCATGGACATCGTGGGCGGCACCGAGGCCCTCAAGGCAGGCTGATGAACCGGCCCCCCCGAAGGGAGGGGCGGCCGTGAATCCCAGAGAAGGAAAACCTCATGCACAGGAGAGAGTTATGAATATCGGAACCGTGGTACAGGTCATCGGGCCTGTTGTCGACGTGGAGTTCCCGGAAGGAAAGCTTCCCAACATCCTGACGGCCCTCACCATCACGAACAAGGCCATTGACGACACGGAGGACAACCTCGTCATCGAGGTGGCCCAGCACCTCGGCGACAACGTGGTACGCTGCATCGCCATGGACATCACCGACGGCCTCGTGCGCGGCATGCCGGTGAAGGACACGGGCGCCCCGATCATGGTCCCCGTCGGCGAGGCGGGCCTCGGGCGCATCATCAACGTCGTCGGTCGGCCCGTGGACGGCCTGGGGCCCATCGTGACGGACAAGAAGATGCCCGTGCACCGCCCGGCCCCCACGTTCCTCGAGCAGGACACCTCGGTCCACGTCCTCGAGACGGGCGTCAAGGTCATCGACCTGCTGGTGCCCTTCCCCCGAGGCGGCAAGATGGGCATGTTCGGCGGCGCCGGCGTCGGCAAGACCGTCGTCATGATGGAGATGATCCACAACATCGCCATGCACCACGGCGGCATCTCCGTGTTCGCCGGCGTGGGCGAGCGCACCCGCGAAGGCAACGACCTCTACCTCGAGATGAAGCAGTCGGGCGTCATCTCCAAGGCCGCCCTGATCTACGGCCAGATGACGGAACCCCCGGGAGCCCGGGCCCGCGTGGCCCTCACGGCCCTGGCCGCCGCCGAGTACTTCCGCGATGTGGAGGGGCAGGACGTGCTTCTCTTCGTCGACAACATCTTCCGCTTCACCCAGGCGGGCTCCGAGGTCTCCGCGCTGCTGGGCCGCATGCCCTCCGCCGTCGGGTACCAGCCGACGCTGGCCACGGACCTGGGCGCCCTGCAGGAGCGGATCACCTCGACCGACAAGGGCTCCATCACGGCCGTGCAGTGCGTCTACGTGCCCGCCGACGACCTGACGGACCCGGCCCCGGCCACGACGTTCGCCCACCTCGACGGGACGGTCGTTCTCTCCCGGCCCATCGCCGAGCTGGGGATCTACCCGGCCGTGGACCCGCTGGACTCCACCTCGCGCATCCTCGACCCCAACGTCCTGGGCGAGGAGCACTACCAGGTGGCCCGCAACGTCCAGCTGATCCTGCAGCGCTACAAGGACCTCCAGGACATCATCGCCATCCTGGGGATGGACGAGCTCTCCGAGGAGGACAAGCTGACGGTGAGCCGCGCCCGCAAGATCCAGCGCTTCCTGTCGCAGCCCTTCTTCGTCGCCGCCCAGTTCACGGGCACGGAGGGCAAGTTCGTCACCGTGAAGGACACGGTGCGCGGGTTCAAGGAGATCCTGGAAGGCAAGCACGATGATCTGCCCGAGCAGGCCTTTTACATGGTGGGCGGCATCGAGGAAGCCGTCGAAAAGGCCAGGAGACTGGCCGAATAACCGTTCCGGAGGACATGCACATGGCGGAAGAGCTGTTGCTGGAGATCGTGACTCCGGAAAAGCTGGCCTACAGCGGGACGGTCGACGAGGTGACCTGCCCCGGCAGCGAAGGCGAATTCGGGGTCCTGAGGGGTCATGCCTCGCTGCTGTCGGCCATCAAGTTCGGGGAGCTGAGCTACCTCAAGGACGGCAAGCGCGTCAGCTATGCCGTCAACACGGGCTACGCCGAGGTGACGGGCAGCAAGGTGACGGTGCTGGTCGAGACGGCCGAGCGCGCCGACCAGATCGACGTCGAGCGGGCCCGGCGGGCCAAGGAAGCGGCCGAGCAGAAGCTGGCGAAGTTCGCCAAGGAGGACCCGGAGTATGAGCGGGCCAAGATCGCCCTCGAGCGGGCCGAGGCGCGGCTCAAGATCGCCGGGCAGTCCTAGCGCCGAGGGGCCGCGGAACATCGACAATAAGGAGGGCCGGGAACTGATCCCGGCCCTTTTGTTTTGATTGACAATTGTATGCAGTTTTAGTATGTAAAGCGGCTTCACGAAACCCGATGAGGCCGGGTGCGGGGGGCCTCGACGGCCCCCGGCTTCGCCGCGGAGAGAGGTCCCATGGCCAAGGTCGCGACGTTTTCCGTCATGATCGTCTTCTGGCTCGTTTTGTCGGGGATGTTCGACGCCTTCCACACGTCCCTGGGCCTTTTCTGCGCCCTGCTGGTCGCCCAGTTCAGCCACAACCTGCTGTTTTTCAGCGGCAATCCCAGGACCTGGATCGTCGTGTTCGTCGGCATGGCGCTATACCTTCCCAGCCTCTTCTGGGAGATCCTTCTGGCGAACCTCCAGGTCGCCTACATCGCCTGCCACCCGCGGATGCTCGAGCTCATCGACCCGCAGGTGATCCGCTTCCGCACGCGGCTCCGGACGAGGGTGTCGAGGGTGGCCCTGGCCCAGTCCATCACCCTGACCCCCGGCACGATCACCGTGGACATCCGGGACGACGAGTTCACGGTCTACGCGCTCACCCGCAGCGCCGCCGAGGGCTGCCCGGGGGCCATGGAGAAACGCATCGAGACGATCGTGGAGAGACCGCTGCGATGATGACCGACTTCATGCTCTACGGGGGGGTGGCCATTTTGCTGCTGATGCTGGCGGCCCTCTACCGGCTGGTCGGGGGACCGACGGTCTTCGACCGGCTCGTGAGCGCCAACATGATCGGCACGAAGACCACGGTGCTGCTGCTCTTCATCGGCGTGCTCTACGACCACCTGGATATGTTCGTGGACATCGCGATCGCCTACACGCTGCTGAACTTCATCACGACGCTGGCGGCGGCGAAGTATTTCCAGCGGCGGCCGCCCGCCGCCTCGCGCGGCGAGGGCGCCGGCGGGGAGGTGGGGCCATGATCGACTGGCTTGCGGCGGCGCTGATCGCCGCGGGGATCCTCTTCTTCGCCTTCGGGGTCCTGGGGCTGCTGCGCTTCCCCGATTTCTACACCCGTCTCCACGCGGCGGGCAAAAGCGATTCGCTGGGCTCGGTGCTCATCGTGGCCGGGTTCGCCCTGTACAACCTGAAAACGCTCTCGCCGGGCGCCGTGCTCGTGAGCCTCAAGATCGGGCTCATCGCCCTGTTCATCTTCATCGCGAGCCCGACGGCGACCCACGCGTTCACCCAGACGGCCATGGCCCTGGGCATCAAGCCCTGGCGGAAGGGGGAGGACCGGAAATGATCTGGCCGTTCGACCTGCTCATCCTGACCCTGGTCGTCATCTGCGCGGCGGCCGCCATCACCGTGCGGGACCTGCTGGCCGCCACGGTCATCTTCAGCGTCTACAGCTTCCTGATGTGCCTGCTCTGGGCGGAGATGGGGGCCGTCGACGTGGCGTTCACCGAGGCGACCGTGGGTGCCGGGGTGAGCGCCATGCTGTTCATCGCCACGATCCTGCACACCTCGAGGAGGAGCAAAGATTGAAGAAGCGCGCCCTGCTCTCGACCCTGTTCACCGGCGCCCTGCTGCTTTACGGCACGGGCGACTTTCCGCCCTGGGGCGACCCGAACGCCCCGGCGGCGAGGCACGTCTCGCCGCTCTACATCGAGAAGTCGGTGGAGGAGACGCACGTGCCCAACATCGTGACGGCGGTGCTCGCCGACTACCGAGGTTACGACACCATGTTCGAGACGATCGTCATCTTCTGCGCCGGCGTCGTCGTCGTGAGCGCCCTGCGGAGGCCCGACGCATGAAGGAGCACTACACCCTGCCGCAGGACCGCCCGATCGGCCCGAGCCTCATCATCGAGCTGTCGTGCCGGATCATGATCCCCTTCATCCAGCTGTTCGCCCTCTACGTGATCGCCCACGGGCACTACAGCCCGGGCGGGGGGTTCCAGGGCGGGGTGCTGCTCGGGGCCGCCTACATCCTGATGGCGATCGCCTTCGACCAGAAGACCTCGATGCGCTTCTTCCCCCTCCGGGTCAACACGGCCCTGGCGGGCACCGGGGTGCTGATCTACACCGGCACGGGGATCGCCTGCGCCCTGCTCGGAGGGCTCTTCCTGGACTACAGCGCCCTGGCGCCCCTCATCCCGCTCGGCCCCGTCGAGTGGCGCTCCATGGGGATCTTCATCGTCGAAGTCGGGGTGGGGCTTGCGGTCATGAGCATCATGGTTTCGCTCTTCTGGGACCTCGCCTCGGGCGGCAAGCTGGACAGGGGGCTCTGAGATGGAAGCAATCCTGTCGGAGATCATCGCCAAATACAACTACTGGATCTACGTCGTGCTGATGATGATCGGCTTCTACGCGATGATCGGCAAGAGCAACCTCGTGAAGAAGCTGATCGGAATGAACATCTTCCAGACCGCGATCATCCTGATGTTCATCTCCGCGGGCGTGAAGAAGGGCGGCGGCATCCCCATCCTGGACAAGCAGGCCGTTCTCGAGCGGGGCGTGGAGGCCGCGTCGATCGTCAACCCGCTGCCGCACGTGCTGATGCTGACGGCCATCGTGGTCTCCGTGAGCGTCACGGGGGTGGCGCTCGCCATCCTTCAGCGGATCCACGGGCTGTACGGCTCACTCGAGGAGGACGAGATCCTGGAGAAGATCGATCGATGAGTTTCCTCAACCTCCACATGTACACCCTGGCCGCCCCGCTTGTCGGCGCCATGCTGCTCTTCGCCGTCGGCCGGTTCGGGCGCCGGCTGGTGACGCCGCTGGTGTTCGCCGCGCTCTCGCTGTCGCTGGCGGCCTCCGTGCTCGTGTTTCTGGAGGTCCTGACCGCGGGCCCGTTCAGCTACACCGTCGGCAACTGGGAGGCGCCCTACGGGATCGAGCTCGTGGTGGATCACCTCGGGTCCCTCATGAACCTGCTGATCGCCTCCGTCGCCCTGACGGCCTGCGTGTCGTCGCTGCGGCGTTCGTCCGCCGAGCTGCCCGAGCGCCGGCACCAGTTCTTCACGCTGTACCTGATCCTGATCGCCGGCCTGCACGGGCTCGCGCTGACCGGCGATGCCTTCAACCTCTACGTGCTGCTGGAGATCACGTCGATCACGACCTACGGCCTGATCGCGCTGGGGAAGGGGCGGGCTCCCCTGTCGAGCTTCAACTACATCGTGATGGGTTCCATCGGGGCGTGCTTCTACCTGCTGGGCATCGGCTACCTCTACATCCTCACGGGGACGCTGAACATGGCCGACCTGCACCGGATCATCCCCCTGCTCGACGGGCGCGGGGCGGCCCTGGCCACCGCCTTCGCCTTCCTCATGGTCGGCCTGTGGATCAAGATGGCCTTCTTCCCCCTGCACGTCTGGCTGCCGAACGCCTACACGGACATGCCCGACGGGGCGGCGGTGCTGATCGCGCCGCTCATGACGAAGGTCACGGTCTTCCTGATGATCCGGGTCATGTTCTCGATCTTCTCCCCGGTCTACGAATTCATTCAGCACGTGGCCGTGCAGCAGATCATCGTCGGGGTCGCCGCGGTGGGGATCGTCTGTGCCTCGGCGATGGCCCTCGGCCAGAAGGACCTCAGGCGGATGCTGACCTACATCATCATCTCCGAGGTGGGCTACATGGTCGGGGGACTCTGGCTCGCCAACGCGAAGGGGATGACCGGGGCGATCCTGCACATCGTCAACGACGCGCTGATGACCCTCTGCCTCTTCCTGGCCGCGGCGGCCATCGCCCACCGCACGGGGGCGCTGGGGTTCGAGCGGCTGGGGGGACTCTACCGGCGCATGCCGCTGACCATGGCGGCCTTCACCGTGGGGGCCCTGTCCATGATCGGCGTGCCGCCCACGTGCGGGTTCTTCAGCAAGTGGTACCTGCTTCTCGGCGGCATCGAGGCGGGGCAGTGGCTCTACGTCGGTGCGCTGCTCTTCAGCAGCCTCGTGAATGCCGTCCTGTTCTTCCGGATCATCGAGATCGCCTACTTCCGGACCCCGGCGGAGGACGGCCCGGTGCACGAACCCGGGAAGGGACCCCGCCGGGAGGCGCCGCAGGCGCTGCTGCAGCCCCTGGTCGTCACGGCCGCGGCGCTGATCGGGGTCGGCCTGGCAACGGGCCCCCTCGTGGAGCGGGTGATCCGGTTTGCCCTGCCCGTCGGTTACTGACGGAAGAAAGACCCCGGATGTGCGATCCGGGATTTCGACGAGAGAACGATGGAGAATTCATTCTGGCCGCTTGCGGCGGTCCTGATTTCCCTTCTCGGGGCGGTCCCGATCCTGCTGTCGGACCGCCGCCCGAACCTGCGCGAGGCCTGGACGGTGATGATCGCCCTGGGCAAGTTCGCGATCGTGGCATCGTTGCTCCCCGCGGTGCTGGCGGGCGGCGGGTACCGCTTCACCCTCGCCGAGGTCCTCCCCGGCTTGCCGATCGCCCTGCGCGTGGATGCCATGGGGATGTACTTCGCCCTGGTGGCGTCGTTCCTCTGGATCGGCACGTCCGTCTACTCGATCGGCTACATGCGCGCCCTCCGGGAGCACGACCAGACCCGGTACTTCGCCTGCTTCGCCGTGGCGATCGCCGCGACGATCGGCGTGGCCTTCTCGGAGAACCTCCTGACCCTGTACCTCTTCTACGAGATGCTCTCGCTGTCGACCTACCCGCTGGTGACGCACAAGCAGGACGCCGAGGCCCGGGCGTCGGGGCGCAGGTACCTGACCTACCTGCTGGGGAGCTCCGTCGCGCTGCTGCTGCCGGCGATGATCCTCACCTACATCCTGGCGGGCACGCTCGACTTCACCGCGGGCGGGATCCTGTCAGGCCGCATCGACGCCTCGACGGCCGCCGTGCTGCTCGTGCTCTTCGTCTTCGGGTTTGCCAAGGCGGCCGTGATGCCGTTGCACGCATGGCTGCCTGCGGCCATGGTGGCGCCGACCCCGGTAAGCAGCTTTCTGCACGGGGTGGCCGTCGTGAAGGTCGGGGTGTTTTCGATTTTGCGGATGGTCTTCTTCGTCTTCGGCACGGGCCTGCTGGCCGAGTTGAACCTCGGCGTCGTGCTGACCGCCCTGGCGTCCGTCACGATCCTCATGGCGTCGCTGGTGGCACTTACCCAGGACAATCTCAAACGGCGGCTGGCCTACTCCACGATCGGCCAGCTCTCCTACATGATCCTCGGCGCCGGGATGCTGACGACGGCGGGGATGGCCGGCGGGCTTTTGCACCTGTCCATGCACGCCTTCGGCAAGATCACGCTGTTCCTCTGCGCCGGCGCGATCTACGTGGCCGCCCACAAGAGCAACATCAGCGAGATGGACGGCCTGGGCCGCCGGATGCCGGTGACGTACGCGGCCTTCTTCCTGGCGTCGCTGTCGATCATCGGCATGCCGCCCCTGGGGGGCTTCCTGAGCAAGTGGAGCTTGGTCATCGGGGCCATCGACGGCGGCCAGCTTCTGCTGGTGGCCGTGGTGCTCGTCAGCTCGCTGCTCAACGCCGCCTATTTCTTCCCCATCGTCTACCGCGGGTTCTTCGCCGCGGCGGCCGACGGGACCGGCCGCGAGACGGTCCGGGAAGCGCCGCTGCTGTGCCTGGTGCCGCTGAGCGTCACGGCGCTGTTCTGCCTGGCGTTGTTTATCTGGCCCTCGCTGGCCCTGCAGCTGATTCAAATGGTCGTGTCGCCCTGATGGACGCAGTCAATGGAACGTGACGACAGGAAAACGCAGGATGAACCGAGGATACTGACCCACGAACCGGTCGAGGGCTGGCGACCCGTCTTTTTCGTGCTCGTCGCCCTGGGCGTCGGGTATCTCGCTGTCGTTCTGGCCAAGACCCTGTGAAGGAGTGTGCCGTGAAGAAAAATGCCGTCGATCCGGCCCTCGAGAAGGAGCCTCTCATCCGCCCGGGGACCCTCAAGGCGATGATGGCGGTCCTCTTCGCCGTCCTGGGCGCCCTGCTGCTCGCCGAGGGGTGGGCGCACCGGCATGTGATCTTCCCCTGGGAGGAGTGGTACGGGTTCTATGCGGCCTTCGGATTTGTCGCCTACGTCGTCCTGGTGTTCGTTGCCCAGTACGTGCTGCGGCCGGTCGTGATGCGCGACGAGGGGTATTATGACCGTTAACGCCGTTCCCCCCGGGCTGATCCTGATCCTGGCCGCCTTGCCGGCGGTGCTGCTGCGCGGCCGCCTGCGCCAGGCCTGGATGCTGCTCGTGCCGGTGCTCAGCCTCTGCAACATGCTCGCCCTGCCCGACGGGAATCACTTCTTGCTGCCGTTTTTCCGCCATGAGCTGGTGCTCGCCCGCGTCGATCGGCTGAGTGTCGTCTTCGGGATCATCTTTCACATCATCGCCTTCATCGCGAACCTCTACGCCCTGAAGGTGGAGGACCGGTTCCAGAGCGCCGCAGGGCTCGTGTACGCCGGTGCCGCCGTCGGGGCGGTCTTCGCCGGCGATCTCTTCACGCTGTTCGTCTTCTGGGAGATGATGACGCTGAGCGCCACGATCCTGATCATGTCGCGGCGCACCGAGAAGGCCCTCGCCGCGGGGTTCCGCTACTTCATGGTGCACGTCGTGTCCGGCCTGTGCCTGCTGGGCGGCATCCTGCTGCAGGTCAAGAGCACGGGCACGGTCGCCTTCGGCTACATCGGGCTGGGAGATCTCTCCTCGTGGCTCATCTTCGTCGGCTTCGGCGTCAACAGCGCGTGGCCGCTGTTGCACTTCTGGCTGCCCGATGCGTACCCGGAGTCCACCGTCACCGGCGCCGTGTTCCTTTCGGCCTTCACCACCAAGACCGCCGTCTACGTCCTGGCCCGTGCCTACCCCGGCACGGAGGCCCTCATCTGGATCGGCGCCGCCATGACGGTCTTCCCGATCTTCTTTGCCGTGATAGAAAACAATCTGCGCCGGGTGCTGTCCTACAGCCTCATCAACCAGGTCGGGTTCATGATGGTCGGCATCGGGATCGGCACCGAGCTGTCCCTGAACGGCACCGTGTCCCACGCGTTCAGTCACATCCTGTACAAGGCGCTGCTGTTCATGTCCATGGGCGCGGTCCTGCACCAGACGGGAAAGATCAACGCGACGGACGTGGGCGGGCTCTACCGGTCCATGCCCTGGACGACGGCGTTCTGCATCGTCGGGGCGGCCTCCATCTCGGCCTTCCCCCTCTTCAGCGGGTTCGTGAGCAAGTCGATGGTCATGGAGGCGGCCGCCCTGGGCGATCTGCGCCTGGTCTGGTTCCTGATGCTCTTCGCCTCGGCGGGCGTCCTGCACCACGCCGGGATCAAGATCCCCTTCTGCGCGTTCTTCTCCCACGACTCGGGCATCCGCTGCAAGGATGCCCCGCCGAACATGCTCGCGGCGATGGGGCTGACCGCGGCGCTCTGCGTGGGGATCGGCGTGTATCCTCAGCCGCTCTACAGCCTGCTTCCCTATCCGACCGATTTCCAGCCCTACACGGCCGGCCACGTGATCTCGCAGGCCCAGCTGCTGCTCTTCGCGGCCCTGGCGTTCGCCCTCATGCTGCTGTCGGGCACGCACCCGCCCGAGATCCGCGCGATCAACCTCGACGTCGACGTCCTGACCCGCAAGGGAGGGCGCGCCTTTTACCGCCTCGCGGACCGCTCGCTGAACGCCCTGAACGCCTGGGCCGACGAGGTCGTTTCGCACCGCCTGACCAGGAGGCTCGCCCTGTTCTTCCAGCGGCCGGAGTGCAGCCTGCAGCGGCTGGCTTTCCGCGCGCTGGCCCCGCTGGTCGGCAACCCTGCGTGGATGAGGGAGCAGCTGTGCCTCGCGGAAGCACGCTGTGAGCACGGCGCGCACCCGGTCGGCGTGGGCGTGCTGCGCGCGGTCGTCCTGCTGGCGGTGCTGACGATCCTGGTGCTCTTCTGGTAGCCCCGGGGCAGGAGCCCCCCCAAAAAAAGAGGGCGTGCGGTCACGCCCTCTTTCTTCCCCTTGACGAGCAATCCCGCTACGATTCCGCCTCCGGGTCCTCGACGGCGATGTCCACGATTTCCACTTCCCGGACGCCCCCGGGCGTCTTGACGCGGACGACGTCGCCCACGGTCTTGCCGATGAGGGCCCTGCCGATGGGCGAGGTGACGGAAATGCGGTTCTTCGACACGTCGGACTCATAGGGGCCGACCAGCTGGTAGCGCGTCTCGTCGCCCGTGTCGATGTCGGCGAAGGCAACGGTCGTGCCGAAGACGACCCGGTCTCCCGTCAGGCCGTTGAGTTCCACGATCTGCGAGGTGGCCAGGCAGTTCTCGAGTTCCTGCTGGCGGCCGTGCAGGAAGGACTGGCGTTCCTTGGCATACAGGTACTCGGCGTTCTCCGAGATGTCGCCGTGTCCGCGCGCCTCCTCGATGGCCTTGATGTTCTCCGGGATCAGCACCCTCTTGAGCTGGTCGAGCTCTCGTTTGAGCTTTTCGAACCCCGCCTTCGTGATGGGCATCTTCTCCATCGAAACTCCTCCGGGGGCGGTGCCTCCGGCAAAAAAATAAATATCCGCCAGTGCCTCGGGGCAATAACGGATATTTGCAATGTCCTTTACACGGAAAACCGCCGGGCTGTCAAGCAAATTCAGGGTTTCTGCGCCGCCCCGCTTTCCCGACTTGCGCCGCCGTCTTCGTTGTGCTAGCTTCGGCACAACCCGGGGGCGCTTGAGGCGCCCCCGTTCGATTCGCCATGCTCGACAGATACAAACGCGAAATCAACTACCTGCGGGTTTCCATCACGGACCGCTGCAACCTCCGGTGCGTCTACTGCATGCCGAAGGAAGGCCTGTCGCTCCTCGGCCACGAGGACATCCTGCGATACGAGGAGATACTGCGGGTCGTCCGCATAGCCCGGAAGCTGGGGATCGTGAAAGTGAGGGTCACCGGCGGGGAGCCGCTGGTGCGCAGGGGCGTCACGGGTTTTCTCGCCATGCTCGGGAAACTGGGCCTGGAGGACATCAGCCTCACCACAAACGGCATCCTCCTGGAGACCTTTGCGGAGCCGATCCGGCAAGCCGGCGTCGACAGGATCAACGTCAGCCTCGACTCGCTCGACCCGGGGCGATACGCGCGGATCACCAGGGGCGGCGACCTGTCCGCCGTGCTGCGGGGGCTCGAGCGGGCCGAGCGGAGCGGGTTCTCCCCGATCAAGATCAACGTCGTCGCCGTGAAGGGCTTCAACGACGACGAGGCGGTTTCCTTTGCCAGGCTCACCCTGGAGAAGCCGTACGAGGTCCGCTTTATCGAGCTCATGCCGATCGGCGGCGACAAGGAAAGCGTGGAACGGTATGTCTCCAACGATGAACTGATGGACCGGATCGCCCGGGTCGCGGATCTCCACCCCGTCGACAGCGGCAGGAGGGGGAGGAACATCGCCGGACCGGCCCGCCGATACCGACTCGAGGGGGCCCGGGGGTTCATCGGCTTCATCAGCCCCATCAGCCATAACTTCTGCCACGCCTGCAACCGGCTGCGTCTCACCGCCGACGGGGGCCTGCGGGCCTGCCTGATGGTGGACGGGGAGATCGACCTCAAGGCCCCCATGCGCAGGGGGTGCAGCGACGAGGAGCTCGAGCGGCTTATCGTGCAGGCCATCCTGAACAAGCCCCTGGGGCAGCACACGGACGGGGCGGCGGGGGATCGCCACCGAAGAAAGTGCGCCCGCGAGATGCCGACGATCGGCGGCTGAAACTCAGCCGCCGGGCGTAAGGCGAAAGGCTGAAGGCAAAGAAAATCCCCCTGTGTCCCCCTTTTGCAAAGGAGGATTGAGGGGGATTTCGGCTCAAGCGGTGACAGAAATGATCAAGGAGGCGATGCTGTACGAGAAGCTCGAAGGGGGCGATGTCCGCTGCGCTCTCTGCAGCCACCGCTGTCGGATCGCCCCCTCGAGGCGCGGACTCTGCGGGGTGCGGGAAAACCGGGAAGGCGCCCTGTATTCCCTGGTCTACGGGTCCGTCGTCGCCGCAAACGTCGACCCCGTCGAGAAGAAACCCCTCTATCACGTCTGCCCGGGTTCCGACTCCTACTCCATCGCCACGGTGGGATGCAACTTCCGCTGTTCCTTCTGCCAGAACCACGAGATTTCCCAGTTGCCCCGGGGGGAGGGCCGGATCGCCGGCCGGGAGATGCCCCCCCGCGAGATTGTCAACAAGGCCATTTACACGGAATCGAAATCGATCGCCTACACGTACACGGAACCCACGATTTTTTTCGAGTTGGCCTGTGAGACAGGACGGCTCGCACGGGAAGAGGGCCTCAAGAACATCTTTGTGACCAATGGCTTCATGACGCAGGAAGCCCTCGAGGCCGCATCGCCGTGGCTCGATGCGGCCAACGTCGATCTCAAGTCCTTCCGGGACGAGTTCTACCGGCGGCACTGCGGTGCCCGGCTGGAGCCGGTTCTCGAGACGCTCCGGGCAATGAGGCAAAGGGGAATCTGGGTCGAAGTGACGACGCTGGTCATCCCGACGCTCAACGACGGCGAGGCGGAACTGAGGGACCTCGCCGCGTTCATCCGCTCGCTCGGCGAGGACGTCCCCTGGCACGTCAGCCGCTTTTTTCCGCGCTACGAGCTGCAGCGCCTGCCCCCGACGCCGCTGCAGACCATCGAGCGGGCCCTGGCGATCGGGAAGGAGGCGGGCCTCCGGCATGTCTACGGCGGGAACGTGCCGGGAAGCGACAGCGACAACACCTATTGTGCCGCGTGTCACAATCTGCTGATCGCCCGGCAGGGCTACAGCATACGGGCATACAACCTGCAGGGGGCGCGATGCCGGCGCTGCGGCACCCCTTTAGCCGGCATCTTCTCATAATCGAGCGAACGGGTCCGGTTATCGGAATCCGGCGCCTTCAAGGATGGAGAAAGTGAGAAGGTGAGACGGTGAGAAAGCAGGAGAAGCTGTCTGAGTGAGCCTGCATTTTCAAGATCCGATAAGCCGAAAGAAAATCACGCTCATTTCAGAATTTCCAGCCTTCTTGCCCTCTCACCCTCTTACCTTCTGGCATCACGCAGCATCTCCACGATGTCCGGCGGGGCCTTCTCCGGGGACCCCGCGTCGAAGGGGGGATCGGGATCGTATTCGATACCGAGCTGGATGGCCTGCGCAGCCCGGTCCCCCGCCGTCCACTGGACCAGGCGCAGGGCCATGTCGATGCCCGCCGAGACGCCCGCCGCCGTCACGATCTTTCCCTCGCGAACGACCCTGTCCGTGAGGACGACCGCGCCGAAAGCCGCCAGCCGCTCCCTGTAGTTCCAGTGCGTCGTGACCTTCAATCCCCGCAGCAGCCCGGCCTGACCGAGAATGAGGGCCCCCGTGCAGACGGCCGTCGTGAACCGCGACGTTTCGTCCACCGCCCGGATCCACCGGATGACGGCGGGGTCCTGCATCGTTTTGTCGACACCGGAGCCCCCGGGCACGAGAACGATCTGCGGGTCCGGCACGTCCTCGAGTCGGCGATCGGCCACGAGGGTAAGCCCGCCCTTGGCCTTTTTCGGGCCGGGCGTGGAGGCCGCCCAGGTCACCGTCGCCCCCGGAATCCGTGAGAGCACCTCGTAAGGGCCCACCGCGTCGAGGGCGGTGACGTCGTCGAAAAGCAGGATGGCGATTTGCATGGTTCCTGTCCCTTGTGCCCCGTCCCGGGGGCGGTTTCAGGTCTTTCAGGCGATCACGCGGCCGTCCGCCAGGAGGCATTTTTCCGTCACGGGCCCCTGCGGGGTCTCGATCTCGTAGCGCCAATCGCTGATCCGGTGCTTCCCGCCCAGCTCGTCACGAAGCGTTTCCAGCAGTTTCTGCGCTTCCTCGGCCGTGCCTGCTTGCAGGTCAAAGGTGAGGATGACTTTCATTCCGGTGATTCCTTTCCCTTCCGGCCCTGCGGCCTGAGGGCGGCTGCTTCCGTCCCCTCTTCCCGCCAGTCCAGATCGGCTTCGACATATTCCTTCGCCAGCACGCGTCGCGCGTGATCCGCCCACATGGCGGGCACGAGGACCTGAACCTCCCCGAGCCCGTCGACGGTGATGGCGTAGATCGCGCCGATCGGCTCGTACTGCAGGCGGACGGGAATCCCCTCCGCCTCGAGCCTGCCCTCGAGGATCCTCGCCTGGATGATCCCCTGCGCCGTGCCGACGACGAGCCAGTCCTGCTCTTCCATCCCTTATCCTTCGATACGGATTTCGATGTAGATGTCCCCCGCCCGGCCGCCCTCGACCCGGCCGAGGCCCGCAAGCCGGATCCGGGTCCCGTCCTCCGTGCCCGGCGGGATCGCGACCATGAAGGCCCGCCGAGCCGCATCGCCCGGGACGCTGATCATCTTGCGCGTCCCGTTCCGGGCCTCCTTCGGCGTGATCACGACCGTCCCGTGCAGATCGAGGTCGTCGCGTTCGCTCACGGGCCGGATGCGCTGGATTCTCGGCGTGGAGCTTCGTGCGAAGGCGTCGTGGAGCTTTTCGTCGATCCGGCTCTCCGGCAGGCGGGAAAACAGCTTGACGGCGATCATCCCGAAGACGAACCCCCCGATGTGGGCCCACCACGCGATGCCGCCGCCCCCCTCCGGCCCGGGCAGGGAGGCATAGAAGAACTGGAAGAGAAGCCAGATCCCCAGGAACACGACGGCCGGGATCTCGACGAAGTAGGGGATGAAGAAGATGGGGATCAGCGTGATGATCCGGGCCCCCGGGAAGAGGATGAAATAGGCCCCCATCACCCCCGCGATGGCCCCGCTTGCGCCGATCGTGGGCACCGTCGATCCCCAGTTGGACCAGAGGTGCGCAAAGCCGGACGCCCAGCCGCACAGCAGGTAGAACGCGAGGAACCGCGTGGCGCCCATGCGGTCCTCCACGTTGTCGCCGAAGATGTAGAGGGACCACATGTTGCCGATCAGGTGGAGGAACCCCCCGTGGAGAAACATGAAGGACAGCAGAGCGAAGGCCTGCTCGCCGAAGGTGAAATGGGACGAGATCTCGGGAACGGCGTAGCGCGCGGGGACGAGACCGTAGGTGTAGATGAACCGCTCGAGGTTCTCTCCCTGCATCGTCTGGTAGAGGAAGACGAGGACGTTGAGGCCGATGATGCCGTGGGTGACGGCGGGATAGCTCTTCGAAAGGATCTGGTCGCGTATGGGGATCATGGAAACACCGCAGGCTAAAGGCTAAAGGCAAAAGGCAGTAACCATGCTCAGATCCCGCTATTCCCGGTGCCCCTTGCCTCACGCTGGGCGCCGTTATTCTATCTCACAAATCATTTTTGCAGCAACCGCTTTCCGGGACCCCGCCCGAGATAAACGGCCAACATAAAAAAGGGGCGGGCCCTGCGGCCCGCCCCGTAACCGTCTTGACGGTCAGGCGCTCATCGCTTACTTCACGAAGGGCGCCGGGAGCGGGTAAATCACGCGCCCGAACACGGTGTTGCAGACCACCGCGCCGGCGATGTAGACGCCGAGCCAGCCGGAGATGATCAGGCACCATCCCACGATGGGCTTGCCGACATTGGGATCCATCTTGCCCAGGTCCAGACCGACGATGCACCACAGGCAGATGTCGATGAGGACGACGAGCAGGAAGAGGAGTTTGTTGGACTTCAGGTACGCGGGGGTCACGACGGTGAGGAAGCCGGCCCCGGCCATCCAGGTCCATCCCTCGACGTAGGCATGGGGCGCCATGCCGAACTTGATCATGAAGAATTTAGCGAGTACGCTCAGCGAGGCGCCGAACATGAAGAAGGCCGAGAAAAACAAAAAGACGTTGCCGCCGGTGATGTTGTGATCCTTCAATTCCATGACGGCCACCGTGTACTGGACGACGCCGCCGCCGACGAGCCATGCAAACAGGATGGGAAGGCCTTCTACCTTTACCCAGCCCATAAATACTGCGCCGAAACCAAAGCAAGCAACAGCAAGGGCGCCCAGACCGGCAGGTCCGGGAGATGCAAAGGTGTGTTCCTGTGCCATAGAAAAATCCTCCTTTTTTCTATTAAGAAAATGAAATGTGGAACCTTGAATGAATGAAGAAAAAATCACACCTTACCAAAAAATCCCCAAGTCACCTCCCTTCTACGTGAATTCTGCAGGCCCGACCTCTCATTCCGGGCCGTTGCTTGAGCGTTGCTTCAGGCGCCTGCGCGTCGGTCCGACCTTTTATTCCGGTCCGCCGCCCGGGCGTTGCCTCAGTCGCTCCTGCGAATCAAATGACCCCCTGTTGGTAAGATGATCTGCATTCCTGGCACACGATGTCAAAGAACCGCCCCCAATAATACAAGTTTTACCTACCAAAGATAAATTCATCCTGTCAAGAGGAAAAACGCCCTTCGTCACGCTCTTGTCCCGGCAACCGCCGGGGGAGATGCCGTGGTTGCGGCCGCGCGCGGGCACTGCGCCCCCGACGATGCGGATCGGCGGTGCGGGTCTTCAGGTCGAAGGGAGATACGGGAACCCGCCTAGGAGGCCCGGTAGGCAAAAAGGATGACGAAGATGCCCAGAAGCCAGAAGAGGTAGGCCATGATCCGGTGCTTCTGCCGGGAGTCGAGTTTCGAGAACATGGAGATGAAATTCGCCTTCTCTTCCTGCACGGTCGGCCGTGCGGGCTGTGCCGGGGCCTGCGGGGGGGTCTTGCCCTTTCTCGACATGGTTGCATCTCCTCTTTTGCGCCCGGTCTGCGCTGCCTTCCCCTTAACGGAAACGGCGGCGGCTGTCAAGTCAAGGACCGGCCGCAGAATCGCAAGGGGACGAATCACTTCCCGCTCTGGTAGGGGTCCCAGTCGAAGCCCCAGAGATCGCTGTGCATCGGGACCTTGTAGTTTCTCCTCTCCTCGTAGGCGGGGTAGCGCCTCGTCTTGCCCTCGATCGGCAGCATGCCGACGGGAAACTTCGGGGCAAGCAGGCCGTGTTCCCGGGCCTCCTTCTCCAGCCACTCCCGGTCGTCGGGGTGCGCGATGGAGATGAGCGCCGCCGCTCTCTCGTAGCCGTTGAGGCCGCGGAGGTTGACGATGCCGTACTCGGTGCAGACGTAGTTGGCCAGCTGGGCCGGCACGTCCACCGACGAGCCCTCGGGCAGGAAGGGAACGATGCGCGAGGTGCCGTGCTTGCTGCGCGCCGTCATGGAGGCCACGCCCCGGCCGCCCCGGCTCTGGGCGCAGAAGGAGACGAAGTTGAAGTACCCGCCGGTGCTCGAGATGGGCCGCTTTTCGTAGAAACCCGAGCACTGCTGGCCGAGGAGGTCCACGGCGACGCAGTTGTCGATGGCGATCATGTTGTCGATCCGCGTGAGGTTGTGCAGATTGTTGGTGTAGCTGATGTCGTAGACGGCGAGGTTCGGGTTTCGGTGGATCGTGTCGTAGTACCACTTGACGTCCACGGGGAAGGCGAAGGTCCAGACGCTCTTGCCGCGGTCGGCGGGAAGGCTCTTGTAGCGGTTGGTCACCTGGCCGGACTCGATCAGCTTGATCAGGCCGGCGTTGAGCATCTCCGTGTGGATGCCCAGATCCTTGAAGCCGGCGTTGGCCATGGCGCCGACGCAGGCGGAGGGAAGCGAGCCGATGCCGAGCTGGACGACGTCCCGGTCCCGCATGATCGTCATGATGTGCTTGGCGATGGCCTCCTCTTCCGGCTTCGCCCGGATGGCCTTTTCGTTGATCTGGGGCCATCGGTACCGTTCCACGTCCACCTCGACCCAGTAGTCGATGTCGTCGATGTGGATCGTGTTGAAGCGGCCGCCCTCGGCCCAGGGGTAGTCCGAGCGCACCTCGATGACGGACTTCTTCGCGCACTGGGAGAGGATGGCGGCGTTGTTCGTGCCGTACGAGAAATTGGCGAATCCGTGCTGATCCCAGGGCGTTGCCGCGTTCCACCACCAGTCGAGGCCCCGCTTTTCCTTCACGGCGTTGACGAAGCGGTAATGGCAGAACCACATGCCCATGGCCCACCCCCAGTGCGCCCAGCTCGTGACGCCGTTGGTATCGCGGGCCCTGCGGCTCCAGGGGAAGAAGAAGTACTCGTGGAAGCAGTGGTATTCCTGCTGGGGGTCCACCTGCTGGAACTCGGGGTGGGGATAGAACATGGCATAGTTCCAGATCTCGATATCCCTGACCTGCCCGGGGCCGGGTCCCAGGCGTCGGGCAAGCTCCTTCATGCACTCCGTGGAGTCCCCTCCGACGGAGCCGGGCTGGATCCAGTCGCCCGACTTGACCATGTCGAGGATCTGCTGAGGCGACCTCTTCTTGTCTCGGATCTTCTGCTGTACCGGTGTCGTCATCGGGCTCTCTCCTTCCCCGCTCGAACGGCAGTGATGATCGACGATGGGCCTGCGAAAACCAGCTTTTGATTAATCGCTCGCCCCGCATTTTGTCAAGACAAATAACCCCCTCGCCGCGTGCGGCAAGGCGCTCTCGAACGGTGATCATCCGCCCGGGAAACGCGTATTTTGCGGTCGGGATCGGCCGCTTCTGGAACGGAAATTGAATACAACATATGGTGGTCGAGGCATGAAGAGACACATTTAGTAGTAGTTTTTAGCCCTTTACAACGGTTTGGTGCTTTGGTAGAGTGATGACAATTTGGACTGAGCGTCAGTGAACTGACAGGAGCATGGGGACGGCATGAAACTCAAACGGCTCGAGATCATCGGTTTCAAGTCCTTCCGGGACCGGACCGTCATCGATTTTTCCGCCGGCATCAGCGGCATCGTGGGGCCCAACGGCTGCGGCAAGAGCAACATCGTCGACGCCATCCGCTGGGTCATGGGGGAGCATCGGGTATCGATGTTGCGGGGCAAGAAGATGGACGACGTGATCTTCAACGGCAGCGAAGAGGCCCAGCCGGTGAGCATGGCGGAGGTGACCCTCGTCATGGAGTCCGGCGGGTATCCCTTTCCCGCCCCCTACGGGGATTGCTCCGAGGTCATGATCACGCGCAGGGTCTTCCGCGACGAGGAAGGGGAGTACTTCATCAACAAGGTGCGCTGCCGGCTGCTCGACGTCAAGGAGTTTTTCATGGACACGGGCGTGGGCGCACGGACCTACTCGCTCGTGGAGCAGGGCAGCATCGCCAACCTCATGGAGGCCAAGCCCGAGGAGCGCCGCCAGTACATCGAGGAGGCCGCGGGGATCACCAAGTACAAGAGCCGCAAGGAGGCCGCCGTCCGGAAAATGGAGTCGACGAAGCAGAACCTGCTGCGCCTCAACGACATCCTGCGCGAGGTCAAGAGCCGGCTCAACGCCGTCTCCCGGCAGGCCAAGCGGGCCGAGCGGTACAAGCTGCTGAAGAAGGACCTCCGGGAGATCGAGCTCGCCCTGGCCCGGCAGGCCTTTGCGGAGCTGACCGGGAGGAAGGCGGAGCTGCAGCGGCGCCACGACGAGTCCTCGGCGGCGACCGACGATGTCCGCTCGCGGCTCGCGGTCCTGGAGGCGCGCATCGAGGAATTCCGGGCCGAAATCGCCGAGAACGACCAGGGCGTCCATCAGCTCCAGGAGAGACTCTACGCCGCGAAGAACGAGATCGGCATGCAGGAGCAGGGCATCGAGCACGCCCGGGCAAGGCTCGATGACCTTGCCGGGCTGAAGGAGCGGGGGGCGATCGAGCTCGAAGCGCTGCGCGCCCGCCGGGGGGAGATGGAGCGCGAACGGGGGCAACTCGAGGCGCAATCGACCGAATCGGACGGCCGGATCGCGGCGGGCCGGGAGGCGGTCTCCCTGCGACAGGCCGCCGTCGACGAGCTCAAGAAGGGCGAACAGGAGCTCCGGGACGGGCTGGAGCGGGAGAAGACCGACTACTTCAACGCGCTCACGGAACAGTCCCGCCTGCAGAATGCCCTGGCCGCCTACCGGAAGAATCTGGAAGACCTGAAACGCAGGGGCGAGAGGGAGGCCAAGGAGCTCGAGGAGCATGTCGGCCGCCTGACCGTCGCCCAGGAGAACCTCGAGGGCGCCCGCGCGGGCCTCGAAGAGGGCCGGCAACGCCTGGAGGACCTGCGGAAGCAAGCCGCGGAGCTCCAGCGTCTCATTCAGCGGTCCCGCGCGGAGCTGGAAGACGCCGATGAACAGGTGTTCCGGATCAAGGAGGAGCTGGGGAAGAAGACCTCGCGTCTCGCCTCGCTGAGAGAGTTCCAGAACCGATACGAGTGGTGCGACGCGGGCACCCGGTCGATCATCCGGGCCGGGGCGGAGGCCGGCCTGCCCCTGGACAGCGTGCACGGGCTCGTGGCCGACCACATCGAGGTTCCCCGGGAATACGAGATCGCCGTCGAGGCGGCCCTGGGCGAGAGGCTGCAGTACGTCGTCGTCAAGAGCCAGGAGGAGGGCATCCGGGCCATCGACTACCTCAAGACCCGCACCGCCGGCCGCAGCAGCTTCGTCCCGCTTCGGGTCCGCTCGAGCGCCCTCGACCTGGCGTCGAAGGATTATCTGCAAGGCACGACAAGACTGCTGGACGTCGTGCGCGTGAAAGAGGAATTCCGCGGCATCGCCGAATACCTGCTGGGCGACACCCTCCTGGTGCCCGACCTCCACGCCGGGGTCGCCCTCTGGCAGCGCAACGGCTTCCGGGGGACCCTGGTGACCCCGGACGGCGACATGATCAGCCCCCACGGCGTTCTCACGGGCGGGAGCCGGTCCGTCACGGAGGAGAGCAGCCTGCTGCGGCGCAAGCGGGAGATCGCCGAGCTGGAGAAGGACGCGGCCCGTCTCGAGGGCCGCCTGCGGGAGGTGTCGCAGGGCCGCAGTGAGCTGGCCGACCGGCTCGCGACCCTGGAAGAGGACTGGGAGGCGGGACGGGACGCCGTCCGGGACGCGGAGCTCGAACTGCAGGGCCGCAAGAAGGACGTCGAGCGTTACGAAAACGAGCTGAAGTGGATCCAGCAGCGAGTCGGCGTCATCCGGTTCAACCGCGAGACGCTCCTGGCCGAGGAGCGGGAGACGGCGACGATGCTCGCGGCCACGGAGCGCGAGATCGAGGCGGCCGGTGTCCGCTGCGCCGAGATCAGCGGCCGGCTCGAGGAGAGCCGGCAACGCTGGCAGGCCCTGAAGTCGGATCTCGAGGGCAAGGATGCCCAGCTGACGGAGGCGCGGGTCGCCCTGGTGGCCCTGGAGGAGAAGCGAAACGCCGACCTCAAGGCGCTCGAGCGGCTCCGGGATTCCCTCCGCGCGGTCGAGCTCGAGATCGAAACGAGGGTCCGGAACCTCGGGGAGGCCGAACGCAGCCGCGAGGAGCTCACGGCGAAGATCGAGCAGGACCGGCGCACCCTGGATACGCTCTATGCCGGCTACGGGGAGATCGAGAGGGATCTCGCCGCCGCCCGCGAGGGGCAGACCTGGCGCGAGGGCAAGATGAGCGGGCTCGAGGGCGAGGCCCGCGAGGCCCGCAGGCAGATCGAGCAGATGCTGCGCGAGACGGGCGAGCTCGACATCGAGCTCCGGGAGCTTGCCTTCCAGGCCGATGCCCTGAAAAGCGGGATGCAGGAGAAGTACCAGGCCGATCTCGAAGCCCTCGTCCCCTCCTTTGAAAGACTCGACGAGGCCCGTGTCGGCGAGCTCAGGGAGGAACTGGACAAGAAGAAGAGGGCCGTCGAGGAGTTCGGCGAGGTGAACCTGCTGGCCATCACCGAGCACGAGGAACTCCAGACGCGACACGACTTCCTCATGGGCCAGATCAACGACCTCAATGCCTCGCTCGACTCGCTGCAGAAGACGATCGCGCGGATCAACCAGGTGTCCCGGAAGCGGTTCTCCGAGACCTTCGAGGCCGTCAACGCCTGCTTCCAGTCCGTCTTCCCGAAGCTCTTCCGCGGCGGGAAGGCCTCGCTGCTCCTTACCGACGGCGAGGATCTCCTGGAGACGGGCGTCGACATCGAGATTCAGCTGCCCGGCAAGCGCACCCAGAGCATCAACCTGCTTTCCGGCGGCGAGAAATCCCTGGCCGCCGTGGCGCTCATCTTCTCGATCCTGTTGCACAAGCCCACGCCGTTCCTTATCCTCGACGAGGTCGACGCGGCGCTGGACGATGCGAACATCGCCCTGTTCAACCAGTTCGTGAAGGACATTTCCGAGCGCTCCCAGATCATCCTGGTGACGCACAACAAGAGGACCATGGAGGTCTCGGACAACCTCTTCGGCGTCTCGATGGAGAAGAAGGGGATCTCGACGCTGGTGAGCGTCAATTTAAATCAGATCGCCGCTTAGGGAGAGGAGAAGGCTCGAGCGGCAAGCCGCATGGAATCAGGCAGGAGAAATCCCCCTCCTTCCCCCTTTTCTAAAGGGGGGTGCAAGGGGGATTTGAGTCTCTGCCCGGATCAGCCCTTGAGCCGATCCACGGAATCCTCCGGCGAGGATGCCCGGGCAGGAGGGGGATTTTCTTTTTCGGGCCGGACAAAGATTCCCGGGCTATTCTATAAAGCGGCAGACTGAAACGGCCCGGATGCATCGAAGGGAAAGAAGATCATGTTCGGAAACGCGGAGAAAAAGGGCTCCTTCTTCGAACGGCTCAAGGAGGGGCTCAGCAAGACCAAGCAGAGCCTCGTACGCAACGTCGACCAGGTGCTCTTCGGCGAGAAGACGATCGACGGCGATCTCTTCGAGGAGCTCGAGGAGATGCTCGTCACGGCCGACGTCGGCCCCGCCTTCGCCGCGGAACTGATCGACGAGATGAAGGGGATCGCGAAGCGCTCCGACCTCGGCAGCCCCGGGGTGCTGCGCAAGATCATGCGCGACAACATTCACTTCATCCTCAAGCAGCGCGAAGCGCCCCTGGTCGTCCCGAAGGAAGGGCTTTACACCATCATGGTCGTCGGCGTCAACGGCACGGGCAAGACGACGACGATCGGCAAGATCGCCAACGAGCTGCAGTCCGGGGGACACCGCGTGATGCTCGCCGCCGCCGACACCTTCCGGGCCGCCGCCATCGAGCAGCTGGAGGTCTGGGGGGAACGGGCGGGCATCCCCGTCATCAAGCAGAAGATGGGGGCCGATCCCTCGGCCGTCGTGTTCGACGCCCTGCAGGCCGCGAAGGCCCGTGGGGTGAACGCCCTGATCATCGACACCGCAGGCCGGCTCCACACGAAGGTCAACCTCATGGAAGAGCTCAAGAAGGTCAAGCGGATCATGGGGAGGGAATGCCCCGGCTCTCCCCACGAGGTCCTCCTCGTGCTCGACGCCACGACGGGCCAGAATGCGGTCAGCCAGGCGAAGATGTTCAACGAGGCGATCGGGGTGACCGGGCTGGCCCTGACGAAGCTCGACGGGACGGCCAAGGGCGGCATCATCATCCGGCTCGCCCGGGAGTTCGACATCCCCATCCGCTACATCGGCATCGGCGAGAAGATGGATGACCTGCGGCCCTTCAGCAGTGCGGAATTCGTCGACGCGCTGATGGAATGACACGGAAGGTTCGAGGACCGAGGACAAGAGAAGATCCTCGGTCCTCGTTCTTCGATGAGCGAAGCGATGCAGAGATACTTTGCCATCGGTGACATCCATGGCTGCCTGGACAAGCTCCTGTCGCTCCTGCGCCGCATCGACATCGACTGGGCGCAGGACACCGTCGTCTTCATGGGGGATTACATCGACCGGGGCCCGGCGTCGAAGGAGGTCGTCGAGACCGTTCTCGGTCTGCGCGGCCGTCATGACCGGGTCGTCTGCCTCATGGGCAACCACGAGCAGATGTTCCTGAACTGGCTCGAGGGAAGGGAGGAGCAGCTCTTCCTGGCCAACGGCGGCCGCAGCACCCTGCGTTCTTACGGCATCGCCCCCGATGCGGTGGACCGGGAGGCCAGGGTGCCTCCGGCGCACCTCGAGTTCTTCCGATCCCTGCTGCCGTTCTACGAAACGCAGACGCATCTGTTCGTCCATGCCGGCGTGCGGCCGGGGCTGCCCCTGGAGATCCAGGACCCTTACGACCTCGTCTGGATCCGCCACGAGTTCTTCCTGGCGGACCACGGGATGCAGAAGACCGTCGTCTTCGGGCACACCCCCTTCACGGGCGGGCCCTTCGTGGGGGAAAAGATCATCGGCATCGACACGGGCGCGGTGTACGGCGGGACCCTGACCTGCCTGGAACTGCCGGCGATGCGGTTTCATCAAGTCTGACGGCCGGTGGACGGGCAGGAAGCATCCCTCTCACCTTCCTGCCCTCTTACCCTCGGCATGAACAGGCGCCTTGCATCCTGGACTTTTTGACCGGTCATGGGGAAAACCAATCGGTAAGGTCGTGCCATGAAAATCCTCGAGTGCGTCCCGAACTTCAGCGAGGGACAGAACCGGCGCACGATCGACGCCATCGCGGAGGCCCTGCAGCGGGTCGGCGGGGTCCGGCTTCTCGACATCTGCACGGATCCCGACCACAACCGGACGGTCTTCACCTTCATCGGCTCGCCGGAGGACATCGAGAGAGGCGCCGCGGCCGCCTGCGACCGGGCACTGGAACGGATCGACATGCGTGCGCAGCGGGGCGTCCACCCGCGGATCGGAGCCGTGGACGTCGTTCCCTTCATCCCGCTCAAAAACGCCGCCATGGCCGATGCCGTGGAGACGGCCCGACGGTTCGGCAGGGCCTTCGCGGAGCGCAACGGCCTTCCCGTCTATTTTTACGGCGAGGCGGCCCTCGTCGAGGAGCGCCGGGAGCTCCCTCACATCCGCAGGGGCGGCTACGAGGCCCTGGAAAGACGGATGAAGGACCCCCGGTGGGCCCCCGATGCGGGTCCGGGCGTCCTCAACGAGCGAAGCGGTGCCACGGCCGTGGGGGCCCGCGATTTCCTCGTGGCCTACAACATCAATCTCGCTTCGCGGGATCTCGAAGCGGCGCGGAAGATCGCCGAGACGATCCGGGCCTCCGGCGGGGGGATGAAACACGTCAAGGCCATCGGCGTGCCGCTGAAGAGCCGCGGCATCGTGCAGGTCTCCATGAATCTCACGAACTTCCGGGAGACCTCCGTGAAGGACGTCTTCGACCGGGTGCGCTCCGAGGCCTCGCGCCTCGGTGTGGAGGTGCTCGAATCGGAACTCGTCGGCCTCATCCCCGAGGAGGCGCTGCGGGGCGTCACGCCGCAGGCCCTCCTGCTGAAAGACTTCAGCGAGGACCGGATCCTCGAGCGTCACCTCGAGGCGATCGGCGCCGGACGAGAGGCTTGACTCACCGGGGCGATCGTGCTAACTTCCTCAATCCCTCGTACCCCCTTTCCCCCGCTTTCCCTCGACCCAACGAGGCGAAGGGCAGGGGTGAGGGCAAGGACGGGTTTCCTTTCAGCCTGCAATGTGCCCCCTTAGCTCAGAAGGATAGAGCAACGGATTCCTAATCCGTGTGCCCCGTGTTCGAATCACGGAGGGGGCACCATAAAATCAAGGGGTTAGCCCTTCATGGCTAATCCCTTTTTCGTTTGTGTGACGATTTGTGTGACGATTTACACTAGCAGCAATTGCATTATCATAGGTCTTCATAGCCTCCCAGGTGGCCTTTTGGGTTGGATGCACATATATTTCAGTCGTACTTCTGTGCGCATGACCCAGGATAGCTTGAATGTCCGCGAAGGGTACTCCCAGATGATGCAAGAGAGTGGCCCCGCAATGCCGCAGTGCATGAAATCGGAAGTACTTCACCCCAACTTTTCGGCATAATGTATTCATGATTCTAGTTCTGTTCTTGAATGGCCCTGCCTGCCAGTCTCCGGTCTTTGTGGTCTTGTAGCGGTGCCAGAATACCCAAGGCATTTGTTCATCTCTCATCTCGTGCCGACGTGAGAGGATATCAAAGAGGCGTTTCGTCATAAAAACGACTCGTGGAATACGATTACCCCTGCGCTTTTTCCGCGTATAAAGGGTTACTCCACATGCGTCGAAATCAATATCCTCCCATATCAGGTTGTTTATCTCAGACATTCGACCCATAGTCAGAATCATTGTCCAAAGATAGTCCTGAGTATCTGGATCAGCGGCAGATATAACCTTCAGCACATCCTCTATGGGCGGTACGTATTTGATTCTCTTCTCAACCGGAAAGAACTCAATACCGTAGGTTGGGTTGATGGTGATCCACCTTCGTTTCATGCCGAAATTGAATACCGCCCTAAGATATATCAGGTCCTTATTTGCCGCATTGAAGGACACTCCTGACCTTGAAATGACATGTTGCTCAATCATGTCGGTTGTAATCTGGCTGCAGGTCAACCCTTTCCAATTTACAATCCACCGTTTTGCCATTCCGAGATAATCGGTATAGTGTGTCTTACTGTAGTGAATCGAATACGATCTGATATTGTCTAATTTCCTATTGACCAAATCCAAGAAGTCCATGTCGATTGGGATCGCCTTCGGGTATTTTATCTCCTCCTTTCTTTTCGCTTCGGCTTCTCTTGCCTCTGTTTTTGTTCTGCACCAAGTTCCCGTATACCTGTTCTTGTCTACGAAGAATTGGTACCTCCACTTTTTCCTTTTGCGGGAATAATACACGCTCATAGAGGTCCTCCTTAGCAGGGAAAAATAGAGAACCTCCGAGCTTCTTGCCGCCGAGTTTCTTCCAATGTTTATATACCCAGCTCGGGCTTTTCCGAAGATACTTGGCGACCTCCTCAATTGACATGATATCATTCTGCTCATTCATGTCAAAGGATCTTTGTCGCATCGGAGTTCCAATTATCTGATATTAATCAATATTTAGCTCTGCCACTTCTGCTTTGCCTAGCACATTGCGATTAGTGAATGGTACATTTCATTCCTCGTGCGCTCGGATAAACTAAATCTGCCAACCAAAACCGATAGTCTTCTTCGGTTCTAAATACGTTGCAGATTCTATCATTGACTCCAGCGCTAACGATTCTTTGCCATTGTCGCTCCCTGTAACGCTGGGAGCTCACTTCCTCAGCGAACAATGACTCGTATCTCGATTCATAGAGGTTACTGACCAGATATAGACCTTCGCCTAACTGCATGAAGAACTTCTTTGATAATTTGCGTCTGTATAAAGGATTAGGTTCCTCGCTATTCCGAGTGGGTAAGTTCTTGAAGCCGGTCCGTGTCAGTGATAGAGCGTTGTTTCATGAGAGACACGGAACTTCTTCAAGTAGCGTTAGGGTTGGCTCCACCGTGGACGGTGGTGAGCTGTCGGTTCGATGCCGAGAAGCGACGTCTGGACATCGGGCTGGACTTTCCCCGGGGGAGCCGTTTTCCCTGTCCCTCCTGTGGACAGGGGGACTGTCCGGTGCACGATACGGAGCCAAAGAGCTGGCGGCATCTGAACTTCTTTCAGCATGAAGCCCATCTGGTTGCCCGGGTGCCGCGTATCCGGTGTACCCGATGCGGGGTTTTGCAAGTGGCCCTGCCGTGGGCGCGTCCGGGCAGCGGCTTTACCCTCTTGTTTGAGGCCTTCATCATGATCCTGGCCCAGGCCATGCCGGTCAAGCGGATCGCCGCGCTGCTCGGGGAGCATGACACCCGCCTGTGGCGCGTGCTGGAGCATTACGTCGACCGGGCCCGCGAGCAGGCCGATCACTCCGGGCTGCGGCAGCTCGGGGTGGATGAAACGGCCAGCAAGCGGGGGCACAACTACGTCAGCCTCTTTGTCGATCTGGAGCAGGCCCGGACGGTCTTCGTCACCGAAGGCAAGGATGCCTCGACCCTCGAGCGGTTCAAGGCCGACTTGCTCGACCATGGCGGACGTGCCGAGGCCGTCGAGGAGATCTGCTGCGACCTGTCGCCGGCCTTTATCTCGGGCGTGGAGGCGCAGTTCCCGCAGGCCCGCCTGACCTTCGACAAGTTCCATGTGATGAAGCTCCTCAACACCGCCGTCGACAACGTGCGCCGCCAGGAACAGCGCGAGCGGCCCGAACTCAAGCACACCCGGTATCTTTGGCTCAAAAACCCCGAGCGTCTGTCGGCCCGACAACGGTCGACCCTGGAGACCCTTTGCCCCAGGTCGTTAAACCTCAAAACCGTCAAAGCCTACCGGATCCGGCTGGCCTTTCAGGAGCTCTGGGAGCAACCGCCTGCGCTGGCCGAACCCTTCCTGAAGAAATGGTACTTCTGGGCGACCCACAGCCGCCTGGAGCCCATCAAGCAGTGCGCGAAAACCATTAAAAAGCACTGGCAAGGGATCCTCAATTGGTTTCAGTCCCTCGTCAACAACGGCATCCTCGAAGGCATCAACAGCATCATCCAGGCCGCCAAGGCCAGGGCCCGAGGTTACCGAACCATTAAGAACTTCATCACGATGATCTATCTCATCAGCGGCAAACTGGACTTCAGGCTACCCACTTGAAACAGCGAGGAACCTAC
>Ga0209606_1001351_pt1 | contig 30621 bp, 24 predicted proteins | sample AD_UKC057_MetaG_FD_184412 | JGI IMG/M metagenome (GOLD analysis project Ga0209606, IMG submission 184412) | Active sludge microbial communities of municipal wastewater-treating anaerobic digesters from USA - AD_UKC057_MetaG (SPAdes) (version 2) | ecosystem: Engineered > Bioreactor > Anaerobic >...
GTAGACATGCCACCTGTCTCAGTGGTGCGCAGCATGGAAGACGGCAGTGAGGTGATGAGACTGGCCGAAGCTGATGTAAAGGATCTGATGGCCACAGGATGGCAGTACCCTGAGGTGTTCACCGCCAAAGGGCGTGACGGGGTAACAGACATCTGGGGAATAATCATCAGGCCGCTCAACTTTGATCCGTCGAGAAAATACCCGGTTATCGAGAACATTTACGCCGGACCCCACAGCAGCTTCGTCCCGAAGTCGTTCCGCCCCACGTTCAGCAACATGAACTCACTGGCTGAACTGGGTTTCATTGTGGTGCAGATTGATGGCATGGGAACATCAAACAGGTCGAAGAAATTTCATGATGTGGCATGGAAGAACATTAAGGATGCCGGTTTTCCTGACAGGATCCTCTGGATGAAAGCCGCAGCAGACAAATACCCTTACATTGACATTGAACGGGTGGGTATATACGGGACCTCGGCAGGCGGACAGAACTCAACCGGAGCCCTCCTCTTCCACCCTGAATTCTATGATGTCGCGGTTTCATCATGCGGCTGTCATGACAACAGAATGGACAAGATATGGTGGAATGAACAGTGGATGGGATGGCCGGTTGACCAGAGTTATATCGAGTCGTCGAATGTTGAGAACGCTCACCTGCTGAAAGGGAAGCTGCTGCTGATCAATGGCGAGATGGACAATAACGTTGACCCTGCCTCAACCACGCAGCTTGTCAACGCTCTTATCAAGGCAGGGAAAGACTTTGACTACCTGCTGGTGCCGGGCATGCAGCACAGCAGTGGTGGCGTCTATGGCGAACGCCGCAGGATGGATTTCTTCGTAGAAAACCTGCTTGGAGTAAAACCACCGGACTGGAATAAGAAGGAAAAATAAAAAAAACGATATTTGCAGTCTTATCTGATCCGGATGACTGACCGCCATACCAACACCATCATCTGGGCAATCATAACATGCCTGATGTGGTCAACCGCTTATCCCTTTATTAAGGTAGGACTGCAATATTCAACACCGCTTCACTTCGCGGGAACCAGGTTTATTCTCTCGGGACTCATGATCCTGCCGTTCACGGTAAGGCCCCGGGAGTACATCAGGATGATCAGGGATAACCGCAGCCTGGCAATATGGGTTACCATACTGCAGACACTGATCAACTACATCCTGTTTTACATAGGGATGGATCGCGTGCCTGGCGCCCTGGGTGCGGTTATTGTAGGGTCACAGCCCTTTGTGACAGCAATAGTATCACGGATAATGATCCGGGAGGAGCGGTTCACCCGAGCCAAGGTAATAACCATCATTCTTGGCCTGGCCGGCATAGCACTCGTCAGCGCCGGCCGCCAGGGATTCCATTTCGGCCTGCCGGGCGAGATAGCTGGAATAATAATGATCTTCATCGCCAATATCTCAACCGCAACAAGCAACGTCCTCGTCTCAAAGAACGGCAAAAACATGAATCCACTGGTGCTGAGTTCATTCTCTCTCTTCACCGGAGGAGCCATCATGTTCGGGATTTCATTCCTGTTTGAGGATGTGCCGGCGAAACCGGACTTCCCGCTGAACTACTGGCTGGTGCTTATCTGGCTTGCATTCATGTCAGCCTTTACCTTCTCCAAATGGTATGTACTTCTCAAGCGTCCCGAGGTCAGGGTCAGCGAGCTGAACCTCTGGAAATTTATCATTCCGGTCTTCGGTGCAATCCTGAGCTGGATCATAGTTCCGGGAGAGAATGCCGACTGGGTGACCGTTACCGGCATGGTGATCATATCGCTCTCACTGATCTGGTTCTTCGGCTTCACTGCAAGGCGTGAACGGAAGATCGAAGAGGTGCCCGCAGGACCGATGGCTAAATAGGGTCTGAGGGTCTGAAGGTCTGAAGGTCTGAAGGTCTGAAGGTCTGAGGGTCTGAGGGTCTGAGGGTCTGAGGGTCTGAGGGTCTGAAGGTCTGAGGGTCTGAAGGTCTGAAGGTCTGAGGGTCTGAAGGTCTGAGGGTCTGAAGGTCTGAGGGTCTGAGGGTCTGAGGGTCTGGCAACCTATATTATTGATTATCTGCTATAAACATTGTTGTCTGCTGTCTGTTGCCGGGTGCTTTCTGCCTGTAAACATGTAGACTGCCATCAGGATGGCGGCGAGTAACGCCATGGCAGCGCCAAATATGAAAGGGACGGATGAATTGACCCTGTCATACAGTATGCCCGCAATAAGGCTTGCAGGAAGAAGGGTTATCCCGAGCATGGCATTGTAAATGCCAAGGGCAGTCCCTTTCTTGTTGGCGTCTGCCACATCAGCCACAAAGGCCTTCTGTATGCCGTCAGTAGCTGCCGAATATAACCCGTAAAGTGCAAAGAGCACAAAAAGAGCGCCCTCACCCACATTCATGCCGAAAAAGAGATAGACCACCGCGTAAATCAGGAACCCCGCTACCAGCAGCCTCTCTTTCCCGATCCTGTCGGATAGCGATCCGGCGGGTATGGCAGCAACAACTGACACGAGATTGGTTATAAGATAAACCAAAGGTATGAAAGCGACCTTTATCCCAGCCTCATTGGCTTTGACGAGCAGCAGGGCATCAGTCGAGTTTCCGAGAGTAAAAACAAAGATGATGGCAAGAAAGAACCAGTACCGTTTCGGATAATCCCTGAAGCGGAACTTCTGCAGAAGCTCAGTCTTATTCTTTTTCACCTCCTTTATCCCGAATATTATGACAAAAATCCCGGCAATGGCGGGTATCCCGGCAATCAGGAAAATGAGCCGGTAGTTGTCCGGGAACAGGCTGAGGACAGCAAATGCTATGAGTGGTCCTGCGATGGCGCCGCTGTTGTCCATCGCCTTCTGCAAACCGAATCCTTTGCCTGTCTCATTATTGGTGACAGACGCAGCAATAAGGCTGTCACGGGGAGCCGTGCGAATGCCCTTGCCAAATCTCTCGGCAAACCTGAGAATCAGAACCTGCATCGGTGATATGACAAAGGCATACAGCGGAAGAACGATTGCAGAGATGGCGTAACCGACCAGCATGAAGGGCTTGTTCCTGCCTAACCTGTCACTCCAGAAACCAGACAGCGCCTTGATTAGAGAAGCCGTGCTCTCGGCGACTCCTTCAATCAGTCCAAGACTTGCCTTGGAAGCGCCAATGGACATTAGAAACATCGGCATGACCGAATAAATCATCTTGACGGATGTGTCCGTAAGAAAACTGGTCATGCCTGTAAAAAGAATATTTCTTTCGAACCCGAATATCCTGGATTCGTGCAACACCCTTCCGGACCCGGAATCCGGTTTGCCCTCGCCTGTCATGTCATCTTAAGTCCGCACCTGCGGCTTTAATCTTTGTCTAGCTTCACACCGTTGATTCTGAACATTTTGAACAACTCAACAACGGGTATTGGTGCCAGCGCCATAAGGATTACAATTATCCAGTGCTCACGGTCCATTACCGCCAGGCTGAAGGCCTCACGTACCGGCGGCACGAGCAGAACTATCAGCCCGATCATGGCAGATACAAATATTGCCCCGATCAACGCCTTGTTTCTTAACGGATTGAACAGGAATGACGACTTCTCATTGGAGTGCAGGTTACGTACATGCACCAGCTGTGCGAACATCAGCGTTGCAAATGCCATGGTGCGGCCCAGGACCTCACCACCGTCATGCTTGCCGAGGATATAGGAAACCAGCGGAATACAACCTATCATCAGTCCCTGGTAGAGCACACGCCACACCATCCCTCTGGTCATGAATCCCTTCATGGTGTTGCGCGGCTTGCGGTTCATTATCCCCTTCTCAGGCGGATCGACACTCAGGGCAAGCGCCGGCAGGCTGTCGGTAACAAGGTTTATCCACAGAATATGTATCGGCAGCAGCGGCATCCCCATATTGAATACCGAAGTGACCAGGATGAGGAAAATCTCTCCGACATTTGTTGAGAGAAGGTACTGGATGACCTTGAGAATATTGTCATATATCCTTCGTCCCTCCTCAACGGCAGAGACGATTGTGGCAAAGTTGTCATCGGTGAGTATCATGTCTGCTGCCCCTTTGGCGACATCAGTTCCGACTATACCCATGGCAGCGCCAATATCTGCCTGCTTTAGCGCCGGTGCGTCATTCACGCCGTCGCCGGTCATCGCCACCACCTCACTGTGACTCTGCCATGCCTTGACTATCCGCACCTTGTGTTCCGGGGCCACCCTCGCATAGACTGAGAAACGGTACACCGATTTTTCCAGCTCCTCATCACTGAGTTTCTCCAGCTCTGTGCCGGTGATTGCCACATCACCCTCGCGGTAAATGCCAATCTCACGTGCAATGGCAAGTGCAGTGCTCTTATGGTCACCCGTGATCATCACCGGACGGATACCGGCTGTATTGCACCTGGCAACAGCATCAACCACCTCCGGTCTCGCCGGGTCAATCATACCCAGCAATCCAATGAAGATCAGTCCGTTCTCTATCTGACCTATTGTCACCTGCTGCGGCGCCTCGTGATAATCCTTATAGGCCATTGCAAGTACCCTGAGCGCTGAATTGGCCATACTTTCATTGGCTTCGCGGATCTTCTCAATATCATCCTTCTCAATGGACCTGACTTCTCCCTTAATGACGATCTTGTCACAAACGTTCAGCACCTCGTCAAGACCTCCCTTGACATTCACCCTCGTCTCCTTCTCTCCCATCCTGTTGACGGTGGTCATCCTCTTCCGCTCGGAGTCAAACGGAATCTCAGCCACCCTTGGAAATGACTTCTCAAGCTCATCCTTGTAAACATTGTAGAGCACCCCGAAATCAAGCAGGGCTGTCTCCGTGGGATCACCGGTGAAGGTAAACTTTCCGTCCTGGTTGACTTTCATCGTAGCGTCAGCACAGAGGACTGATATTGAAAGCAGTCTGTTCTCTTCATCATTCAGTACGCTTCCGGGAGCACTCCTGTTAATCAGATCATGCTTGTGATTGACATATGCTTCTACAACCGTCATCCTGTTCTGTGTCAGCGTCCCGGTCTTGTCAGAACAGATTACGGTTGCACTGCCCAGTGTCTCAACGGAAGGAAGCGTTCTTATTATGGCATTACGCTTTACCATCCGCTGAACACCCATTGCAAGGACAATGGTCGACACTGCCGGCAGCCCTTCGGGGATGGCCGCAACAGCCAGGCTCACTGCAGTCATGAACATGCTGATCACCGAATTACCATAGAGAACACCTACCACAAATATGACAGCGCATATTGAAAGGGCTACGATTCCAAGCAGTCGTCCAAGCTGGTTAAGCCGTTTACTCATAGGAGTTTCAGTCTCACCGGCATGCTGAAGCATGTCAGCTATCTTGCCAACCTCCGTATGCATGCCCGTGGCTGCAACAACTCCCCTGCCGCGGCCATAGGTGACCATGCCGCTCGAAAAGGCCATATTCTTCCTGTCACCCAGAGGGATATCATCTCCGGTCAATGCATTGGTGACCTTGTCAACAGGGACACTCTCGCCGGTGAGCGATGATTCCTGTATCTTGAGGTTTATGGCCTCCGTCAGCCTGATGTCAGCCGGGATCACTGCCCCGGTTTCAAGGATGACAATGTCACCCGGCACCAGTTCCCTGGTGTTCACCTCCGAGATGGCACCATCGCGAAGCACCTTCGACAGAGGCGATGCAAGCTCCTTCAAAGCCTCCAGCGAGGTTTCAGCCTTCTTCTCCTGGACAGCCCCGATAAGTGCATTGACAAGCAGAATGCCAAGTATGATATATGTATCGAGAAGTCCCTCTCCTTCCATTACTCCGACAACTCCTGAGATGGCCGCTGCGATAAGGAGGACAATTATCATGAAGCTCCTGAACTGCTCCAGAAACATCCGAAGAAAACTCTTTTTCGATTTTGACTCCAGCTGGTTGAAGCCGTACTGCTCCTGCCTCTTCTTTACTTCTGCCGTGGTCAGCCCTGATGATTCGTTGGCGCCGAGTTCCCTGATAAGGTCAGCGGCTTCTTGTCTGTACGCTTCTGTCATTTGTCTTTTCAGATAATTTCTGTTGTTGAATCCCTCCTACGACCGGCATCATCCGCCGCCCTCACAGCAGATATTGTCCTAAACGTCGGTCCGGGCATTGGCCGGACTAAATCAAGGCACCAAAAATATTAATTTTAACTGATTGTACCTAAATATTATGCCTGAACCGGCACTACGGTTTAAAGCAGTGATGCAAGGCTCTTCTTCATGTTGTCATAATGCGAGCCTTCCCAGTAAATCCTGTCACAGCCGGGACACCGCCTGAAAACGGAGAAATATTTTTTTGTGTCAGCAAGAAGCCTGTCGGCTATTTCCTCCTTCTTTACTTCTTCCAGCACTGCGTTGCAGGTTATGCACCTTGAAAAGAGCCTGACATGCTCTCTGAGCCTGAGCGCTTCGAATACCTCCCGGAGCTGCTCTTCGTGGTATTGCGACTTCACAAGGTACCCTGTTGCAGCAGTTGCATTCTTCAGCAGCAGGCGGTCACGGGTGAGTATCACCCGGCTCTCCCTTACAGCCTCTTCAATTATCTCCCGGTCATTAAAAAAGGCACTGAAGAGAGAATCAAAGCCACACAGCCTTAGATATTTTGCCAGCCTTCCAAGGTGTACATCAAGGATGAATCTTTTTTCAGGAGCCTCATCAACCATAGTGATATAATATAATCTCCGGCTTAATTGCCCTGTCTTACTCCGGCACCAACAGGAAAATTTTCCAATTGCATTATATGTTACGAGATTATTTCTATACAGTACTAATTGCTTCGGCCGGATTTGATACTGATGCCTGGTATGCCTTGTAGCTGATTGTGGCAAAGGTTATCACAAGAGTCAGCACGCCTGCCAGGATGAATACCACCGGACCCATACTGCTTTTATAGACATAATTCTCCAGCCATTTGCTCATGAAATACCAGGCAACGGGAAAAGCAATGACTATTGAGATCAGCGACAGGATGATGAAATCCCTTGTCACAAGCTTCAATATCGTGCCTTCATTTGCACCGAAGACCTTTCGGATGCCTATCTCCCTGGTTCGCTGTTCCACGGTGTATGAAGCCAGGCCAAAGAGGCCAAGACAGGCAATCAGGATTGCCAGTACCGTGAACAGGGTAAAGATCAGGCCTCGCTTTTCATCAGACTCAAACTGCCTGTTGAACCGCTCTGAGAGGAACGTGTAACTGTATGGCTGGTCCGGGAAAACCTCCTTCCAGCTCGATTCAATATGGCTGAGAGCCTGTTCGACATTCTCATCACTGACCTTTATATAGACTATGTTGTTAAGAGTCCGGTAAGCCAGAAGCAGAGATTCAATCTCATTGTACATTCCTGTCTGATGATAATCCTTCATTACACCCACCACCCTGGCTCTCAGCGTGTTCTCGTCGCCAGCTTCAACCTTCTTGCCTATCGGTTCATCCCATCCCATTCGCCTGACGAATGTTTCATTCACTATGACCCCGGTCAGTGTATCAGAAGGCATATCCTTCTGAAAATCCCGACCCTGTACCATCTTAATTCCCAATGCTTCAACAAAATCATGATCGGCAATTGCAAAGTTAATTCCACGCTGAACCATGCCCTGGTCGGTTTCGACGTCAAAGAGGAGCTTTCCTGAGCCCTCTCCCAGCCGGGTGGATGTGGAGGACACATACAATACGTTGGGATTTTCCAGCAGGGCCTGTTTCAGGACAGGGTATTTCATGGCCATCGGTCCGTTCAGGTCAAGGCTGAGAACATTTTTCTGATCAAACCCCTGGTCCATGTTCTTCAGGTAATTGAGTTGCCTGAAAACAACCAGAGTACATACTATCATTATTACAGAAACTGCAAACTGAATAACAACCAGTATTTTACGAAACAAACTTCCTGCTGTGCCGTGGGTAAGCTCTCCCTTGAGCACGGTAACCGGGCTGAACCTTGAGAGGAAGAATGCAGGGTAGCTTCCGCCGATAAATCCGACAAGCAATACTACTCCGAGCATGCCCAACAGTACCACGGGGCTGAATATTACATTGCTGTCAAAGGATTTTCCGGCCAGGAGATTCAATTTGGGAAGGAGCGCCATAAGCAGGATAATGCTTATTGCGAGTGACAAAACTGTGAATATGACCGATTCGGAAAGAAACTGCAAAACCAGCGGGCCCCGGCGTGATCCGACAACTTTTCTCAAGCCGACCTCACGTGCCCGGCCGGATGAACGGGCAGTTGAAAGGTTCATGTAGTTCATTGCGGCAATCAGTACAAGGAAGATTGCCACAATTGCAAATATATAGACATATGTGATGCTTCCTGTGGGTTCCGGCTCTCCCTCCTTGGTCGAGTACAGATGAATCTCCCTGATCGGCTCGAGAAGGTATTCAACCTTGACATTCACCGGCCCGAAGATTGGTTCCATATACGCAGCATACATCCCCTGCATCTTTTCTTCAAAAGCCTTGACATCAAGCCCTTCCGGGAAAAGAAGATATGTAAACACCCCGAAGTTGCCCCATGAACCAATCTGCTCCGGCAGATTTGTTCTTGATGCGAGGGCTCCAAACCTGAAGTGGGAATTGGAAGGAACATCTTCTATCACCCCTGTGACCTCGTATGCAGAGTTACCGGAAGTAAGCGTCCTGCCGACCGGATCACCGTCCCCGAAATACCTCGCGGCAACTGTTTCCGTAAGGACAATCTTGTTCGGTTCCAGGAGCGCTCTCCGGGCGTCTCCGCGAATCACCCTGTACGTAAAAATATCAAACAGGGCTGAGTCAGCATAGAAAAAGTCCTCCTCAACAAACTCCTTGTCTTCGTATTCATAAAGTGCACGAGGCATATTGAAGAACCTGACATATGCCTCCACCTCGGGGTAATCCTGCGCTACCTGGGGCCCGAAGGGTATCTGGGCAACAATCCATGTGAACTGATCATCAGTCTCCGTTATCCTCGATGAAACACGGTATATCCTGTCGGCCTTCTCGTGATAACGGTCATAACTCACCTCATCCGAGACATATATCAGAAGAAAAAGCGCGCTTGTAATGCCGAGCGTCAGCCCGAGAACATTAAGAAAACTATAGCCGGGGTGTTTCAGAATGTGCCTGACAGCTGTCTTGATAAGGTTCCTGATCATACTTTTCTGTTTTAGCCATAAAAATAAACCTAATGGAATAACCGGATGCTTTAGAATTTCAATTTATTACTTGATTAACAGAATATTAACCCTGCCAAAACCGGTGAATTGTATGATTCTTTTACACTCTCCGTATGATTATTTTACACTTTCCACAATAGCAGCAATTACATCTTATTGATTATATGCCTATTACGAGTGCGGCACACTCTTTGATTAAAAACATCGAAAATTTGGACTGAGATGAAGTATCTGATATGCATGGCTTTGGTTATGGCAGCTTTTTTTCCCCGGGAACTGAGTGCCCAGGAAACAAAATGGACTCTGAGTGACTGCATAACCTATGCACTTGAGAATAATGCAGGGCTGCAGAGACAGGTTTTACTTACTGAGACTGCGGCTGTGAACCTGACAAAGTCAAAGATGGATCTGCTTCCCGATCTCAACCTGGGCTCCGATGCAAGGGTAGGATTCGGGAGATCAATAGACCCTGTAACCAACCTGATCACATTCAAGCAGAATGTCAGCAACTCATACTCCCTGAACTCGTCGGTTGAACTCTTCAACGGGTTCACAACCCTGAACACAATCGCCGCAGGCAAATTCATGCTGAAGGCAGGGCTGGAGTCGGAAAAGGTTGCCCGCAATACACTTATAGTTGATATTATGGGGCAGTATTACCAGGTCACCTACGCCAAAGGGCTGGAGGCAGCCGCGAAGATGCAGATGGAGCTGTCGGAGAGACAGCTTTTCAGGATCACAAGGATGGTGGAGACCGGAAAAGAATCGGTTTCAAAGAAATATGAAATGGAGAGCCAGGCGTCAGGCGACAGGCTTACCTGGACAATAGCCCGGAACAACGCCAGCCAGGCGGTGACACAGCTGAAACAAATGCTTCAGTTGCAGTCAGGTGTGGAGTTTGACATTCAACTCCCTGACCTTGATTTGATAATGATCAGCAATACCGGATACGAAACAGACAGCGTATACAATGTGGCAGCCCGTGTTCTCCCCAGGCTCAGGGCCATAGAGTACGAACTCGAAGCAGCGGAAAGACAGCTTGCTGCGGCTAAGGGTCAGCTGGCTCCCGGCCTCTCTGCAGGAGGAGCCATCTATACAGGTTACTATAAGGTGCTTGGTGAGAATACGGAAGATCAGGCCTCCTTTGCCAGCCAGCTGAAGAACAACAACAGCCAGGCTGTGTACCTCTCGCTGAATATCCCCATATTCAACAGGTATTCCGCCACCAGGAATATCAAACTGGCAAGGATCCGCAAGAGTGACACTGAACTCCGGCTCGAACTGGAGAAGAACAACCTCTATACTGAGATAGAAAATGCCTGTCTGAGTTACAATCGCGGAAAGCAGGAGTACCTCGCTGCTGAAGCCAACCTGGAATTCAACAGGAAGTCTTACAATGCCGTTGAAAAGAAGTTTGAATCGGGACTTGTAGACGTTACTGATTACTCTGCTGCCAGAACTACCCTGTTCTCGGCGGAGACAGAGGCTCTCAGGACCAAACTGCAACTGGTGATACGTGAACTGACCATCCGGTTCTTCCTGACAGGTGAGTATGAAAATCCTGCAATAAACTAAACTCAAAATAAAACAGAATGGACAAGCCGCTTGAAAGAATGGACAAACCCATTGAGAAGAAGAAGGGCATAAGGGGAAAACACATCGCGTGGATTGCCGGTGCCATAGCATTCATAGTGCTTATGTATATGGCATTCTTCGCAAAGCGAACCTCAACCTTCAGGGTGGAGAAGGATAAGCTTATAATTGAGACCGTTACGGAGAACGTATTCAATGATTACATAACCGTTCCCGGCACTGTGGAACCAATCAGCACGATATTCCTCGATGCACAGGAAGGGGGCCGCGTCGAGGAAATACTCATAGAAGAGGGATCAATGGTCAGTGAGGGAGACATCATCCTGAAACTCTCAAACCCTGACCTTTATCTGAACATACTCGACAGCGAGGCACAACTGGCTGAAAAGGAAAACTTCCTGAGAAACACACAGATAGCCATGGAGCAGGACAGATTGCAGATCAAGCGCGAACTGCTGAATCTAAAGTACGACATCGAGAGAAAGAAAAGGAACTACGACCAGAACCGGATGCTTATGCATGACAGCCTCATCTCTGTGGAGGAGTTCATCCGCTCAAAGGAGGATCTGGACATGGCAATTCAGTCAGAGGAGCTTTTCGTTGAAAGGCAGAAACAGGATTCGGTCTTCCGCTCGGTTCAGGTTGACAACCTGAAGAATAACCTCGATAACATGCGTAAAAACCTGGCGCTTGTCAGGGACCGGATGGAGAACCTGAATGTGCGGGCAACTGTTGACGGCCAGCTTGGATTGCTTGTGCCCGAAATCGGTCAGTCAATCTCCAGGGGCTCAAATATGGGCCAGATCAATGTGCTTACATCCTTTAAGGTGACCGCCCAGATAGATGAACACTATATTGACAGAATCCGTACCGGTCTCACAGCAACCCTCGACAGGCAGGGCAATGCCTTTAACCTGACGGTGCGCAGGGTGTACCCCGAAGTGCGAAACGGAACCTTTAAGATAGATATGGTGTTCACTGACACTGTGCCGGGGAACATCCGTACCGGCCAGACCTATTATACAAGTCTTCAGCTGGGACAACCCAAAACAGCCATACTTGTACCTATTGGCGGCTTCTTCCAGGAAACCGGAGGGCAGTGGATATACGTCGTTGATCCTTCAGAATCATATGCAACCCGGAGAGATATCTCAACAGGAAGAAAAAATCCAAAGTACTATGAGGTCCTTGAAGGACTGCAGCCGGGAGAAAAGGTCATAATCTCAGGATATGAGACCTTCGGGAATAATGAAAAACTGGTATTTAAAAACAGCAAATAATAACCAATATTAAAATCATGATAAAGACAAATGATTTGACAAAGGTCTTCCGTACGGAAGAGGTGGAGACGACAGCGCTCAACAAAGTCTGCCTGGAAGTGAAAGAGGGTGAATATGTGGCCGTTATGGGTCCTTCCGGATGCGGCAAATCAACTCTTCTGAATATCCTTGGTCTGCTTGACAATCCCACATCCGGAAGCTATCTATTTAACGGAACGGAGGTGGCAAACCTGCGCGAGCGTGACCGTACAATCTTCAGGAAGGGAAACATCGGGTTTGTCTTCCAGAGCTTTAACCTGATAGACGAACTGAATGTCTGGGAGAATGTCGAATTACCGCTGATCTATCTGAAGATGAAGACCGGCGAGAGGAAAAAGAAGGTTGAGGATGCGCTTGAAAGAATGAAGATCACTCACCGTGCCAAACACTTTCCGCAGCAGCTGTCGGGAGGCCAGCAGCAGAGGGTGGCAATTGCAAGGGCTGTGGTTGCCAACCCCCGGCTGATCCTGGCGGATGAGCCTACGGGCAACCTGGATTCAAAAAACGGTATTGAGGTTATTAACCTCTTATCCGAACTGAACAAGGAAGGTACGACAATCATAATGGTGACACACTCTGACAGGGATGCGGGCTATGCCCACAGGATTGTAAATCTGTTTGACGGACAGGTGGTTACTGTTTAGACTGGAATCTGCTCATTCCGGCCGGGAGCCTTTTAGCCCTGGATCCTGAGAGCATGAGGAACAGAGGATCCATGGGCCAGTGTGCCGGAGGTCCGGCTCACTACAACCCGTAGGAATTCATCTTGTTATAGAGCGTCTGCCTTGTTATACCCAGTTTACCGGCTGTTGCGGTTATGTTACCGTTGTGCCTCCTCAGGCTCTCAGCAATGAATCTTTTCTCCATCTCCTCCAGCGTCATCTCTGCATGGGATGACCTTGCAGGAGAGGGGGTGAAAATAAAATCAGACGGTTTGAGCACAGGAGAGTCGCTAAGTATAACAGCTTTTTCAATTGCATGCTGCAACTCTCTTACATTGCCAGGCCAGTCGTGGGTAGTCAGCTTTTCAAGGCCCTGAATGCTGATCCTCATATCGCCCCTGCCATACCTGGAGCTGTAGTTGCGCAGAAAATGCTTCGCCAGGATTGGAATATCATCAACCCTGTCACGCAATGGAGGAACCTCAATCATTATAGTATTGATCCGGTAAAGTAGATCCTCGCGAAAGCGACCCTCTTTTACCATCTTCATTATATCACAGTTCGTTGCGGTGATAAGCCTAATGTCAACTTTGATCTGCCGGTTGGATCCGACCCTGCAGACAGAGCGGGACTGCAACACCCGCAGAATCTTTGACTGGGCCTGAAGTGACAGATTTCCTATCTCATCCAGGAACAGGGTGCTGTGGTTGGCGGCTTCGAACTTCCCTACCCTCTCCTCCCTGGCATCTGTGAAAGAACCTCTTACATGGCCAAAGAGTTCACTCTCAATGAGTGACTCAGTGACTGACCCCATGTCTACACTGACCATCAACTCCCCGGACCGTCCTGACAATCTGTGTATCTCTTTGGCAACCAACTCTTTACCCGTCCCATTCTCTCCTGTTATAAGGACATTGGCATCGGTGGCGGCAACCTTCTTCACGGTGTCCATTACCCTTATCATCGTTGGCGAAGCACCCCTGATTATCTTCTCACTCCCGCTGTTTATAACCTCCTTCAACTGGATATTATCCTTCCTGAGTGATGATGCTTCCAGCTTCGAATGCCTGAGCTGCCATGCTGCATTCACAGTTGCAAGCAGCCTTGCCTCCTCCCAGGGCTTGCGAAGGAAATCAAAGGCCCCTTCCCTGATTGCCCTTACTGGAAGGTCACTTTCATCTGAGGAGGTAACTATCACTACACTTATATTCCTGTCATGGTTAAGAACCTCTCTCATCCAGAAAAGTCCCTCATTTCCGTTGTGTACTGATGATTTGAAGTTTGAATCCAGCAGTACAACATCAACCTCCGTCTGCCGGAAAGTGTCCCGGATACGGTCAGCAGACTGAACAGGGATAACCTTTTCAAATTCGCCCTGCAGGGTCCTCACCATTGCCCGGAGTGAGTCTTTATCCCTGTCAACTATGAGTATTTTACCGTTTACCATGGATGCGGTTTCTCTAAAGACGGCACATATTCGGGAATGTGTCAATTTAATGGACATTTTTTCAGGAGAAAATGAACTGCCACCGGGTTACTGCATGCAGCATCCGCGGCTTTGCCTGAGTCTTTTGTATGTCAGCCTGACCGGACGGACTGACAGACAAAACTGAAAAACCAGGGCGCTATGACAGTTAAACTATACCCCAATGAAGTTGTGATCAAGGCAGGTGATACAAATCAGCTGATTGAAAACATTAAGATCAACGGTAAACTTATTCTTACAAACCAGAGGATATATTTCAAAACCCTCTCAGATGAGACAGAGAAATTCAATTTTGAGATATTATTCGACAATATCCTGGAAGTCATATTCTATGGCAAGGGGATATTTGCAGCCAGAGGTTTGCAGATAGTTACAAGAGACGGCCGAAACCACTCATTCCCTCTCAGGGAGAGGGATGAGATCGGGAAGCTGATCAACAGGATGTACTGATTGCGGATTATCCCCCGCACGATTTCATTTACTCATACTTCAGTGACTGTGCAGGATTGACCCTGGCAGCCCTGATTATACGGTAGCTGATAGTCATCAGCGCTATTACAAGTGCAACGACAAACCCGGCCAGCAGCACAGGCACTCCCAGTTCAATCCTGTAGTGGAAGCTTTCAAGCCATTTTCCGGCAAAGTACCATATCAGAGGCCATGCCAGGAGGGCTGATATGGAGACCAGTATGATAACCTCCCTCGATATCACGACATAGATTCCTGCCACTGAAGATCCCATAGCCTTTCTGACCCCGATCTCCTTGGTGCGTTGTTCGACTGTATATGAGGTCAGTCCGAAAAGACCCAGGGCTGCTATGAACAGGGCCAGAATCGAGAAGATGACTGCCATCTGTGCATTCTGTTTCTCCTGCCTGTACATATTTTCAAAGTCATCGTCAACAAAATAATATTGCAAAGGATTATTGGCTGTGAACTCTTTCCAGAGATTTTCAATACCAGCTATAGTAGCTGAATAATTCTGTGCCTCCAGCCTGACAGTCAGGTAGCCCCACGACTGATTGTCTCCTTTGAAGCAGAAGACATATGGCTGGATCGGATTTCGCAGGGATTCATGGTTAAAGTTCTTTACAACCCCGATTACCGGCATGTGAAGCTGGTCGCCTTCATCGCCCGGTCTGATGATCCGTGTCTGATCAGGTTGCTCCAGTCCGAACTCTCTTACAGCACTTTCGTTAACAAGGCATGCCTCACTGTCTGTCGTGAAGGCTTCACTGAAGAACCTGCCTGAGGCAATCTTCATACCGTAAGTATCAAGGTAATCAGGGTCAACCCAGTTGGTTACCATCAGGAATGACTCGTCGTTCCTCCCCTCAATAAGGTAACCGTTGTTATTGTTGTTCCTGCCCGGAACAGCTGTTGAACTTGCGATATTCACAACGCCCGGGATCTCCCTGGCTGCATCCTTGAATGCCTTCCAGCGCGGTCCCAGCACATGTGCCCTTTCAATAACAATCAGCTGTTCCTTGTTGAAACCTACGTCTTTGTTGAGCATAAAGTTAATCTGCCTGTACATCACAACTGTTCCGACTATAAGTAATATTGAGACCGCGAACTGGAATACGACAAGAACCCTCCTCATCCTGCCGTTCTTCATGCTGCCGGAGATGCTTCCCTTGAGAACCTCGTACGGATTGAATGAAGAAAGGAACATGGCGGGATAGCTGCCGGCAAGCAGTGCAACCACAACCGTGAACAGCAGCATCGCCGGTATTGTATACCAGCAGGACAGCAGCTTAAGCTCCATCTGCGTTCCCAGGAGATTGCTGAAATATGGCAGGCTTAGCTTGATAATTACAAGCGCGAGCAACAGTGATACGAATGAAAGAATAAAAGATTCCGCCAGGAACTGGGTGACAAGCATTCCCCGCGTCGATCCTCCTACTTTTTTGATTCCTACTTCCTTGGCTCTCCTCGAAGCCTGGGCGGTGGACAGGTTCATAAAATTAACTGCTGCAACAAGCACGATTAATATTGCAACGCTTCCGAAGATAATCAGATACTTCGGGTCACTGGCCGCCTTGAATTCCTGCTGTACGGAGGGATCAAGATGTATCTCCTCCAGGTTTTGAAGGAAATACTCGTATCTGTTGCCCTGGCCAATGAACTCGTCAATAGTTATTCCCATGTATTTTTGCAGCTCAGGACCAACATACTTGACAAGTAAATCCGTGATCTTCGTCTCAACAGCCGAAGCACTTGCATTGGGATTGAGAAGAAGGTAGGTACTGAAGCTGTTACTCATCCAGTCAGGTGCCTTTGACCGGGGATTCGTCATGAAAGAGGTTATAATGTTTGCATCAAAATGGGAATTCTCAGGAATATCACCAATAACTCCCGTGACTATATAACGGACAGAATCAGAACCGATCTTCAACGCCTTGTCAATCGGAGATTCCTCACCGAAAATCTTTTTTGCAGTTGACTCTGTCAGGACAGCCTTGTGAGGGGCGTTAAGCATCTGGTCAGGGTCTCCCGTGATAACCGGAATTGTAAAAAAGTCAAGAAATGATGAATCTGCCTGTATGAGATTGTCTTCTGTAAAAATATGCGCATCGTATTCAACAACTGTCGGACCCGAACCGGTCATCCGGAGAAAATCCTCCACCTCGGGGAATTCCTCAGCCATTGTAGGACCCATGACTGATGGAGTGAATGCGCCAACAATCTCCTGACCGCCTATCTTACCGTTAAGTACGAGCCTGAAAATTCTGTCCTTCTTCTCATTGTACTTATCATAACTTGCTTCGTTAAGTACAAAAATTGCAATGAGCAGACTGCATGCTATCCCTATTGAAAGGCCCAGTATATTTATGATTATATATGACCTCTGACGCTTGAAAGAGCGTACGCTGTACTTGATCAGATTCCTTAACATTGCAGGTCGGGTTTATCTTTTATTCTCTTGGTAAAGACGCTGGCCAGGCATTCCCGCTGCATAGAACTATAAAATTATGCCGGGACGGTACCTGCAGGCACAGCCTTGTCTGCAAGACACACGTATTCGCTGTTACAGCCTCTGTCCAAGTATCTCAAGTAACCGGGCAGAGGAGAGTCTCACAGGATTGTTTTTCACGTCTGACTGTGAACTTATTGCCTCCAGGTCACTGTATACCAGGCCGTAGCTGCCCAGCCGTGGCAGGTTAAACCTGTAGGTGATTGCATGCAGATAGTCTATGAAAAAACCGATGTAATAGCTGTCACTCTTCCCGGTGGCGTCCGCGAAAATCCTGCCCAGGGCTGAGTATTTTCCAAGAGCTGTATTTGCGTTTGTGACTGCAATGTCTCCCGTGGAGGAACCGTACCGGATTATTTTGAGCAGCTCACTCACATTCAAATCATTGGCGGCAGCCATAAGGGTGCCGCAGACTGCGCCGTGCGGAATATTGAAAAGCGCTCCGATGGTTCCGGCCAGTCCGTGAACTGCCCCCAGCCCTGCATTGGCCAGGCAGATGCCGGACAAAAGGGCTGCATATGACATACCGGACCTTGCCTCAATATCATCACCGTTTGTATATGATCTCAGGAGCGACCGGCTGACCGCCTTCAGCCCCTCAATGGCAAGGGCATCGGTTATGGGGCTGCCCTTATCGGAAAGATATGCCTCCGTAAGCTGTGTAAAACAGTCCATCCCCGCAGCAGCAGTTATGTCGGGCGGGCATTCAAGGGTAAGTTCCGGATCAATGATCACCAGGTCAGGCACAAAATTGTCATGACGCAGCGAGCGCTTGAAGCCCTCTTCCCCCACCTGCGAAATGACCGCATTTTTCGTGGCCTCGCTGCCGGTACCCGAGGTTGTCGGAACTGCAATGAACGGGACTTTTGTCCCGGGGTGTTCACGGCTGCCGACCACCTCAAGGTAGTCAGTAACTGACCCGTCAGTTGTCATCATGGCCGATATGGCTTTCCCGGCATCCATGACGCTGCCCCCGCCTATGCTCACAACGAGTGAGATACCGGCTCCCTTCAACCGGCTGACAGCATCGTCAACCAGCTCAGGCGACGGTTCCCCGGCGACAGTTACATGATAGACATTTAGTCCCCCGGCCCTGAGCTGCTCAAACAGGCGGTCAGCGCGGCGGGATGATACAAATGACCTGGCCCCGGTGACCAGGACAGTGTTTCTACCATAGCCTTTGGTAATGTCCGGCAGGTCACTGATTGCACCGCTTCTGAACAAAACCTGAGGGATCCTGGCAAGCCTGAACGGTTTCACCACAACGACCTGTCTGAAGGTTCAAGAATGTTGTATTTTATGCCCTTTCGTGGTTCGGCCATCCACTGCTCCACCTTATCCCTCCACCGGAGATAATGCGGAGTCTCCTTATGATGCCTGACAGCCTCCTCTGATTCAAAGACCTCGTAGATCATGAACCAGCAAGGATCATCGGCCTGCTGCAACACATCAAACCTGATGTTGCCGGGCTCACCCACCGTCCCAAGGTAGTTTAATTTAAGGGCATCCTTGAAATCAGCTACTCTTTCAGGGACTACATGAACGTGAACGCATGTGACTATCATATTTATTCTCCCATATTAATATCCAACTCACAGGAACATATGTTCCATAAGACCAGCTAACTTATTGTTTCAATCCCTTTGTACCTGCATGCAAGTCGCAGGAAATCTGAATGATTGCCGGGGAGCAATAGCAAATGATTGCCCAGAGGTTTCTCCTTCAGCAATTGCAGGGCTTTTTTGTCAATCTCTGTCTCCACCTGAGTGCGGCAGGCATTTGCGATCCTCGGATGGCTGATAATTCTGCCATCGGCTACAAAAGCCCTGTCAAGCATGTCCGAGAACCGGAATAAGGTTACCTCAGTTTCTCTGATTTTGCCATCCACAGCAAGTGACAATCTCGTCTCGTAGTGAGACAGCAACTGCACATCACTCACAAGATCGAATGGTGCGGTACAGTGTGAAAGAATCACTGATTTTCCGGTCAGGCGGGTAGTGTTGGCCATCCATGGAACGCGTCCGGTCAGGGCCTTCCCGGCCATCATGCCGGCCATCGATGCAAGGTCTCCTTCGCAGGCTGCCACGGTTCCTTCTGTGTTAAGCTGAGCCAGGGCGAGGCAGGCCGTAACCTTCCGCTCCTGCACCAGGCTGAAGCACTCAACACCAACGGCATCCAGGCGGTTCTCATCTATTACCTTCCGGAGGAGTGTCAGCACCCTCGCAGCCTCATCAAGACCCTCAGGGCTATGGCCCCCGAACCTGTTCATCAGGGCCTGGTCAGGCTGTGATGAAGTGTAATCAGGCAATCCGGACCACGGAATTTCTGTCAGGCTGATCCCGAATCTGCTCAGTAAGGTTTGTGCGGAAACACCGGAAGCCACCAGCCATTCGGAGACGGCACCTATCAATCCTGCCCTGGCTCCGTCAAGCCTCTCCCATGCGCCTGCCAGCCTGCACCACCGGTTTAAAAGGCCTGACTCTGCCGCCTCGGACAGGTCGGATAAAATGGCCATCCTGTTGTTGTTCACCATCCATGCCATCACCTCGGTGGCTGAAGCATAGGCGTTGTTGCCACAAATGCTCAGCAGCAGCACAGGCTTCCCCTGATCTGCCAGTTCAATGGCCCTTCTCTCCGATCCGCCGCTCATGAAAAGAATTATGTCAGGGCGGGTGCCGGTTATTATAAAATCATCAGGCGCCAAAAAATGCCGTATCTGCATTTCCGCTTCAGCAGCAGTCGATGCCGGAGCACCTCTGTGAGCCGCCCATGCAACCCTGACCACATTTCCTTTTTCAGGCTTTTTCCCGAAGCTTTCTGGCATGTCCCGCAGATTTTTGAGAGGTTTAAAAATACATTTTATTCCGGATGTTTATTTAACATTGAGTTCAAACTGTTTCTTCACATGACCGGTTTTACGCTGCAATCCGTAAATTTCAATCTTCACGATCCGTTTTTTTATTGTGAATTTTACATGTATCCTGAATAATTCATCATATTTTTTATATTTACGGGCTAATAAAAGGCCTGATTTTTGATAATTCGTAAAATAAACTGAAAATGAAGATGAAACTTTTATGTTCAATAGCTTGTGTGCTGGCTTTTTCAGCATTCTTTGCCTCCGGCCTGAATGCACAGGACCGTAATGAGGTTATAGCAGTTTACAATGAAGGCGCCAAGGCGATCCAGACTGATGTTCCGACAGCGATAACTGCTTTCGAGAAGGTGATTGAACTGTCCGACAAGGTTGGTGAAACTACCAATGATCTGAAACAGAAGGCCGTACAGGTACTACCCGGACTATACTATAAGCTTGCTGCCACTGCTTACAACGAAAAGAAACCTGCTGCCGAGATAATCGCAGCCTCGAAACTTGCAGGTGCCATGGCTGAAAAGTACGGGAGCAAAACCCACGGAGAGAATTCAAAAAAGATCCTTGTCAACGGTTACTACAAGATGGCAACCGAATTCTTCTCTGCCGATGACTATGACAATGCGATGCTCGCATTTGACAGTGTGCTGACGCTGAATCCTGATCACATTGCCTCTATTTATAACAAGGCTCTTATTTATAAGAACCGTGATGAGGCTGATCTCTTCGAGCAGACCATCGACCAGTTCCTGGCTAAGCTTGATCCCGCGAAGGATGCCGACAAGGCCGTACAGGCTAAAGGCGCCGCACTTGAGTATTTTCGCGCAGCAGGATCAAAAGCCAACAGTGCCAATAAACTCGACGAAGCGCTGGCTCTGCTGAACAGAGCAGCAAAGTATGGTGACGACAAGACCATGTTCTATTTCTTTGCCGATGTCTATAACAAGAAAAACAGCTTCACCGAAGGTGCCGAGTTTGCACAGAAAGGGCTGGATCTGGAGACAGGTGACGCAGAAGCCAAGGCAATGTTCTATTATCAGCTCGCCGTTGCACAGGTGGGCAAGGGTGACACCGCTGCCGCATGCGAGTCATTCAAGAATGCACTCTACGGTCCGTTTGCAGAGGCAGCAAAGGCACAGAGGACAAACCTCAAATGTCAATAGTTAGCCTGATCTTTGTATCGGAATTCCATAGGACGCCCTGAACGGGCGTCTTTTTTTTTACAGAGATGCACCCAGTCCTATCCAAATAACCGCTAAAACTTAATCAATACCCCCATTGAAAGAACATTGTTCTGTCCCTGACCCGGATTAGGTATCTTGTCCAGCCTTGAGAAGATCAGCACTGATGCCTGGTCCGTGGCCCTGGAGATGTCATTGTAAAGTGATCCAAGTGAGCTGCCCTGTGTCCGGCCAGAAACAATCCTTTCAGTTCCTGTCATACCACAGCAGTCGGGCAACATTGCCTCAAGCTTGTTGTCCTGCTTCTTTTTGATAATAATATATGTTATCACACCTCCGATAACCAGTACTGCTCCACCCGCAATCAGCAACATTTCACCGTCACTGATCATCCCGGGCAGCTCATCACTGCGGTCACGCCAAGCGGCATACTGACTCTGAGCATTGGTTTCCAGAGTTGAAACAGAGAAGATCAACACCCCAATGACAAGGCCAATTAAATAATTCTTTGTTCTCATCCTGCTGACATTTTAGTTATTTGAAAAGGACTATAGCTTTTTGTTTACTCCGCATTAAACCAGGTTCAGGAGAAACTTCACCTGAACACTTCAGCTAATAATTAAACTCTTTCTCTCCGGCCCTGCCAAAAACAGCTCAGGATTAATATTATTTTGTCAGGCTAATATATTAAATATTTAATAATATTACCTAACTTTTCGTCATAAATAATACCTGTTATCAATGTTTTAAAAACGAATCCGTATGATAAGAAGTGTCATAATTGCCGTAATCTGCACCATTTCGTGCATGTCGGCCGCAGCGCAGCAACCAGGTCCGATAACCACTGAGAAAAAGGGGTTGGCCATCCAGTATTTTCAGAACGGCCAGCGTCTTGACCGGAAGGAAATACGAACCGTTCTGTCAGGCTATACTGGATCAGCCGATGAATTGAAAAAATCATCCAGGAATTCCGGTATTGGTCTCGGTCTCCTTGGCGGTGGTTGTCTGGTGATAGGAGCATCCTCACTGATCAGCACCCTTAATGATCTTGAGACACTTAACAGTGGCAGCCTTGATGTATCCGGCGCCAACACAGGTCCTTTTCTGATAGGTTGCGGCATGGCACTGGCGGGCATTCCCTTCCTGCTTAAAGGCAATGCCCAGTTTGTCAGGTCAATTAACCTCTATAATTCACATTCGTCTGCCGGTATTGCATCTGGTCCAAGCCTGACAATTGCCATCACTCCCGTGACAGCGGGGATTAAGATTATTTTTTAGTACCGGAGAGATACGGGATTGCCACACCGGATCTCAGCTGATTCTCGCCTGAATTTCTCCTATTATGTCTTTATAGGTATTCAGTATCCTGTCCCATTCCTTGAAGTTTTCGTCTTCCTTCACACTGGTGCCCGGAACAATACTCTCCTCGCTGACGATCTTGATCACGTAACGCAATGGATTCGAATTTCCCAGCTTAACTATGCAACGGGTCCGGATGGTCTTACCGTTCCCGAAAAGCTTCACATTCCACGCAGTCCTCAGGTAACCCGTAACTGGATCACTGATTTCGATCACATCGAACTTCTCCATAACAATCTGTCCGATAATTTTCCATGCAGCATCATTACCAAGGCTGGAATTAACAGGTATTGAAAAGTTGACATTGGCCTGATCGCTTCTGATTGATGAAAGCCACGCCTCATCCTCGGCAAGCCTGATGTGATCCGTTACCGGGGGTTCACTCATGTTTGCCTTGTTGCAATATGACTTCTTGTTTGTGTCAAAGCCGTCTTTCATCACCTCGATCTCAGCACACTGATCACGTTTTACCAGCAACGAATAGTTCCCTTTACCCACTGCCCTGCCATCAACCCTGATAGCTGCATCCTCGGGAGTGGTATTTATTTGCACGATTCTGTCCTTCAGAATAATTTCCTCGGATATCGGCGGAAGGGCTACTTCGGGCTTGTTGCAATATGACTTTTCAAAGGGGGCATACCCATCCTTGACCACCTTGAGCGTTATGCATGATCCTTTGGGGACAACAACCTCGGCCGAGGTCTCTCCGACAGGCTTCCCGTCAACAGATATAAGGCATCCGGGAGGGCTGGCCAGAATCTTTACAAGTCTTTCTGCCAGCTCAATGTTCTCCTTCAGCGGCGGGATCTCTGTATTTTCCATGTTATAATACGAGCGCCTTACAGTCTGATACCCCTCTCCCCTGACCTCCAGATTGACCATGTTGTTATACCGTACCACAACCTCAAGCTCCTCCCCTCCCTTGCCAACATAAACATTATCAGCATAAACCTCGGTGGTATTGGGAGAGGCCACGACTTTCACCACCCGGTTTTGGAGTTCAACATTCTCTGTCAGTGTCCCATTGTTCGTCCTGGTGTAGGATTTCACAAAAGGCTCGAATCCCTCCTTCCATATCTTTATGGTATAAACCTCATCTGACCCTATTTTCAGTTCATAGGATCCCTGTCCCAGAAGGGTGAATTCATTGTTTTTTTCAAGATAGATTCCCGCGTCAGACGGTGTGGCACTGAAGATTACCTTTTTCTGTGCCGTAAGAAACGATGCACACAACATGATCAGCATCACTGATGCGAAGAGCAGCTTTTTCATTTGGAAGGATAGTTTTAGTGAATGGTCGGAGTCGGAACAATTTTACTACAGTTAAATTTACTAACTTTTCTTAACTCCTTCAAACTATATCAGAAAAAAATAACGGGGACTCTCTTCATCCAGGCAAAATTGCCGCCCGATGCCGGCGGTTAGATTTTCCCAGGAATACCAACTGACAGTCAATTGATGCCTGCAAGCCTTTCAACGTACTTACGGCTTTTCATCTTCTTGATCTCATTTTCACGCCTGATGGCTGCGGTCTTGTCCTCGAATTCTTCAGTATAGATTAATGTCCATGGCCTGCCGGGTCTTGTTGAAGGCGTAGCTCCAAGATTGTGTTCAATGAGCCGTTCTGCCGGGTCGCTGGAATAACCGGTATAATAACGGTTCTTTAACTGACTGTAAATGATATAGACATAATATTTCACAAAACTAATTTACAAAAAAAGTCCGATCTGTAAAGACCGGACTGTCTGTAGCGAGAGAGAGAATTACGACCCGCTGCCGGCGGGTCGTGATTCTCAGGAAGGGGGCTTAACAACGGAAAGCACCGCAACGCAAAGCGCTGCCATGGCCTTTTCGTTTTATTCTGTCGCCCGAAAACAAGTTTTCAGCTCAGTCATAAAACAAAAAGGCCGGTAATCTGCCTTCTGCAGATTACCGGTGCTTTCCGTTGTAGCGAGACCGAGAATTGAACTCGGGACCTCATGATTATGAATCATGCGCTCTAACCATCTGAGCTATCTCGCCAAATATTTTAATGAACTCTCGACCTTCCCGATCCTCCTGAAGTCGGATACGGGACGCTCTGACCATCTGACCCCGACCTGTCGGGGTCGCCATATAACTATTTCAATGAACTCTCGACCTTCCCGATCCTCCTGAAGTCGGATACGGGACGCTCTGACCATCTGAGATTTCTTACCGCTAAAAGGCGGGTTTTTCAAGGCTGCAAATATAAATATTTTTTCATTTTGCCGAACAAACTTTTTCTTTTCATCTATTATTTTTATATTGCATGACAGTCCTTCCCTGAAATGAGAGCCAGATTTGAAATTGAATACACCCTGAATACACCGGTAAGAGTTCTTTACGACAGGCTGAGCACCCCGGAAGGACTGTCAGAATGGTTCGCTGACAATGTCACTGTCGACGGCGATGTCTTCACCTTCCACTGGGATAAGACAGAGGCAAGAGCCCGGCTCATCTACGCAAGGGAAAATAAAGCCGTCAGATTCGACTGGCTCGACTTCGCCGACACCGAATCAAACTTCTTCGAATTCAGAATAATTATCCATGAACTCACCAATGATACTGCACTTATCATTACCGACCATGCAGAAGAGGATGAAATCGAAGATGCCAGAGACCTCTGGGACACCCAGATCTCATACCTGAAAAAAGTCCTCGGCGTCACCGAGTGAGAGAGCTTTGCATCTTTCTCAAAAATAACGTACGTTTGCACCACACCCGAGACAATGAAGAAGATCGATCTGTTTATGATAAGATCGTTTATCGGACCGCTGGTCCTGACATTCTTCATCGTGCTCATTATCTTCATTCTCCAGTTCCTCTGGATGTATGTCGATGACCTCGCCGGAAAAGGCCTTGAACTCAAGGTCCTCGGCGAACTACTCTTCCAGTTCTCACTTACATTCGTTCCCCTGTCACTCCCGCTGGCAATACTCCTTGCCTCTCTGATGACTTTCGGCAACCTCGGCGAGTTCCTCGAACTGACAGCCCTTAAATCTTCCGGCGTGCCTCTCCAGAGAATCATGATGCCTATCTTTGTCTTCTCCTCCCTCCTCGCAATCGGATCATTCCTGTTCGCTGATTACATCCTTCCCATCTCAACACGGAAAGCAAGGACACTGCTGACTGACATTCGCCGTATGCGGCCAGAACTCAATATCCAGGCAGGAACCTTCTATAATGGCATCGACGGCTTCAGCATCAAGATAACCGACAAGGACCCCGAAACTAACCGCCTCGACGGGATCTACGTCTATGACCACAGGGACGGAATAGGAAACACTGCGGTCATTTATGCAGACAGCGGTTACATGAATGTGACAGCCGACGAAAGCGGCCTCATACTGACGCTGTATAACGGACATGCATACAAGGATATAGAAGAGAAAAATGTCCCGCAGGAGAAACGAAAATACCCCTTCAGACGTGACAGGTTCACCGAACAGACAATGGTGGTGGAACTGGAAGGTTTCGGCCTGAACCGGTCAGGGATGGATATCTACCGCTCCAACTACGCGATGCTTAATACCGCCGACCTTACATACTTTATTGACTCACTCTCCACCAGGTTCAGGTCAAGGACCGATGCCTACTACTCGGAGTTCAACCAGACAAGGCTCCTCACAACCTCACATTTCAGCTTACCTGGTGTAAAACACGTAGAAGATTCCCTTGCTCCATGGAAGACACAGAAGTTCAATGCTCGGGCTGCTTTCGACACCCTGAGCTACAACGACAGGGGCACCACCATCAGCAGAGCACTGAGCTTCGCCCGGGAGGGCACCTCATTCATGATCGAAAAGAGCGAGGCTCTCGTGGCGGAAGCAAAAAACCTCCGCAAATACGAAGCTGAAAGGTACAAGAGATTTACCCTTCCCTTTGCCTGCCTGGTTTTCTTCTTTATCGGGGCACCCCTGGGAGCTATCATCCGGAAAGGCGGCCTAGGAACCCCTGCAGTGATCTCCGTACTCTTCTTCGTAATTTACTATGTGATCACCCTCTCCGGTGAGAAGTTTGCCAAGGAACTGATTATAAGCATACCCCTGGGCATGCTTGCCTCCACTATTATCCTTCTCCCGATAGGCGCATTCCTGACCTATAAGGCCACTACCGATGCGGCCATAATGAATGCCGAAACTTATATCCTCTTCTTCAGGAAGATAGGAGCCTTCCTTACCGGCATTAAGCCCGAAAAGGATGATGAAGATACTGGTACTGGCGCCTAGACCCCTTTGGCCGGTGCATGACGGCGGAACGGTGGCATCAGTTCACTGTGTCAGAGGCCTCTCTGCCACCGGAGCAGACGTGACGGTGCTTTCAATGGTGACAGAAAAGCACCTGACTTCCGGAATTTCCGCCTTCGGCGCGAAACCGGATTATCTCATCGATTACTTCACTGTTCCGGTAAATACAGCGATCAGGCCTCTCCCGATGATCCTGAACCTGCTCTTCTCCGGTGAACCTTATGACCTCGCAAGGTTCAGGTCAGCGGAATACTCCAAAACACTTCGCAGCATACTCACCGGAAGTCATTTCGACATAATCCATTGTGAAGGCCTGCCCCTTACCCTCTACCTGAACGAGATCAGAAACCTGACCACCTCCCCTGTGGTCCTCAGGGCTCATAACCTCGAACATACGATCAGGGAAATGATGGCCGCCACAGCCTGCAGTCCACTCCGTAAATATTACCTGTCCGTCCTCTCACGGAGGCTGAAGAAGACAGAAACAAAGGCAGCGGGGCAGTTTGACGCCGTGGTGCCCATCAGCGAGTCTGACGCCGCCTGGTTCAGATCAGTGGCCGGAAATAAACCGGTGTTCCTTTCGGAGACCGGAACAAACGAAGCTCTTATGCTCCCGGAGCCTCCACCGGAAAGCCCGCGCGTTGGATTCATCGGTGCGATGAACTGGCAACCCAATGCAGACGGAATAAATTGGTTCATTTCCGAAGTGTGGCCCGGAGTCATAAGAAAGATCCCTTCAGCCACCCTGCATATTGCCGGAAAAGGACTTAGCAAGGGGGCCTTCCTGCCCTCCGGGCACAATATTTTTAACGAGGGAGAACCGGACAACGCCCTGGAATTCATAGCTTCAAACCATGTGATGGTAGCCCCGCTCTTTGCAGGAAGCGGCATCAGGATAAAAATCATTGAGGCCATGAGCACAGGAAGGCCTGTGGTAGCCACCCCTGCGGCTGTGGCCGGACTGCCCGTGGAAAACGGCCGGGAACTGGCAGTTGCCTCAGACCCGGCGTCATTCACCGCTGCCATTATCAGGATGCTTGAAAATCCCGGCCTGAGGGCCTCAACAGGGAGGGCAGCCTTAAGCCTGGTAAAGGAGAGATATGATAACGCCTCCGTCACGGCACGACTGCTTGAATTCTACAAAAAGCTGAAATATGGCAGCTGAAACAATCCTGGTTATCACAGCTGCATTGCTGGCATGGTCCTATCTCATCTATCCGGCAGCAGTAATCCTGGCAGCAAACGTAAAGAAGAGGCGGGCACCTTCCCCGGCCGTGGTCTCAGCATCCCTTCCAACAGTAACCGTGGTGATGTCGCTGCATAACGAGAAGGAAGTGGCAGAAAAAAAGATTCGCAGCATGCTGGCCTCGGAATATCCGGCCGAAAAGCTGGACTTCATTATTGGTTCAGACGGTTCTGACGATGGCACCGGCGCCGTTATAACCGCTGTGGCAGCCACTAACCCGCATATTCAGCTCATCATCAACGCTGAAAGAAAAGGAAAGGCAGCCATGCTCAACGAACTCGCCTCGAAGGCAAAAGGAGATATCCTGGTTGTAACTGATGCCAATGTGATGTTCACTCCTTCCGTCGTCAGACAGATGGCAGATGGATTTGCGGACCCGCGTACCGGATTATGTGATGCCACCGTCCGTACTTTATCTGCTGCTGACATGGGAATAACGCGGCAGGAGATCATGTACAGCCGTTTTGAAACAGCACTGAAGAGAGCTGAGGGCAATCTCTGGGGAGCAATGCCCGGGCCTTACGGAGGCTGCTATGCGGTGCGCCGGAGCCTCTTCCCCCGGCTGCCGGATAACACCCTGGTTGATGACCTCTTTGTGGGCCTGTCCGTGCTGAAACAGAACTACAGGGCTTTCAACATCGCGGAAGCAGTGGTTTATGAAGACACCCAGCCTGACATGATTGAGCAGTTCCGCCGGCGGACAAGGATTGCTGCCGGATCATTCCAGAACCTGTTCCGATTCGGACCCTTCATCTCAGGAAGACCGGGGGTTGTCTTTGCTTTTCTTTCACATAAGATAATGAGGTGGTTAACCCCCCTGCTGCTGGTGCTGTTTTTCATGACAACGGTCATTCTTTCAGGCCGGTCTGATTTCTATTTTTGTCTTACAGCAATTCAGCTGATTTTCATAATTTTGTCAGCGCTTGACATCGCGCTTGACAGGAGGGGAAAAAAGCTGCTCTTTCAGCGTTATGTGACTCAGTTCCTGTTAATGAATGCAGCGCTGACAGCAGGGTTTGTGAAGGTAGTAATAGGGATTGAAAACGGGATATGGGAACCCACCAAACGTGTTTAAAATGACAGATGAGACAAAGCTGAATACAATCAATGAAGCCATCGGGGAGATCAGGGAAGGCCGGGTGGTTATTGTCGTGGATGATGAAGACAGGGAGAACGAAGGTGATTTCATCTGTGCGGCTGAACTGATCACACCGGAGATAGTGAATTTCATGGCAACGCACGGACGCGGTCTGATCTGCGTGCCACTACCCGAAGAGAGATGCGAGGAACTGGAGCTTAACATGATGGTAGGCCACAATACATCTCTTCACGAAACACCGTTCACAGTGTCTGTCGACCTGCTCAGTCCCGAGACAACTACAGGCATATCGGCCAAAGACAGGGCACTTACTATCAAGGCGCTGGTAGATCCATCCACAAAACCCTACCAGCTTGGAAGGCCCGGGCATATTTTCCCCCTCAAGGCCCGTACCAAAGGCGTTCTCCGGAGAGCAGGGCACACAGAGGCTGCCGTTGACCTGACCAGGCTCGCAGGGCTGAATCCGGGCGGTGCACTGGTGGAGATAATGAACGAGGACGGAACCATGGCACGTCTGCCTGACCTGATCAAACTGTCTGACAAGTTCGGCATCAGGATAATTTCAATCAGGGACCTTATACGGTACCGCCTCGGAATTGAATCGATAGTGGAGATGGGAGAACAGGTCAAACTGCCTACCGAGTATGGCGACTTCGATTTCATCCCATTCAGGCAGGTCAGTAACGGCCTTGAACATGCCGCCCTGGTAAAAGGGCACTGGACCAAGGATGAACCTGTCCTGGTGCGCGTGCATTCCTCATGCTTCACCGGTGACATCTTTGCATCGAAGAGGTGTGACTGCGGGCCGCAGCTTCATATGGCCATGCAGATGGTCGAAGCCGAAGGGAAAGGGGCAATTATATATCTCAGCCAGGAAGGAAGGGGTATCGGCCTGATTAACAAAATACGGACATACAAACTGCAGGAGCAGGGACGCGACACGGTTGAGGCAAATATCGAACTGGGCTTCCGTGAAGATGAACGCGACTACGGTATCGGAGCCAATATCATGAGGGGCATAGGGCTTGGAAAAGTCAGGCTTATCTCGAACAACCCGGTAAAGCGGGCAGGACTGGAAGGATACGGTATCTCAATTGTCGAGACCATACCCCTGATCATTCCTCCCAACCAGTACAACTCGTTTTACCTGGAGACCAAGGCCACCAAAATGGGGCACAGCATTACTTGCTACAAGACGCCAACAAAAGGCGAAAATGACTGAGTCAACGCTGCGTATAGTATTCATGGGGACGCCGGAGTTTGCTGTTGCGAGCCTGAAAGCCCTGCATGAAACGGGGTTTGACATCGCTGCAGTGGTCACTGTTCCGGACAGGCCTGCCGGTCGCGGCCGCAAGATCACCTTCAGCCCTGTGAAAGAGTATGCCCTGGAACATAGGCTCGCACTCTTTC
>Ga0209606_1001357_pt1 | contig 30520 bp, 34 predicted proteins | sample AD_UKC057_MetaG_FD_184412 | JGI IMG/M metagenome (GOLD analysis project Ga0209606, IMG submission 184412) | Active sludge microbial communities of municipal wastewater-treating anaerobic digesters from USA - AD_UKC057_MetaG (SPAdes) (version 2) | ecosystem: Engineered > Bioreactor > Anaerobic >...
CCTGGACAGTCCCGGCCGCGGCGTCAATGGTATCGTCGTTATTGAGGGCCGTTGCCTTTACGCCCCACTCTACCGTGTTATCCACCGTCCCGGTCGAGCCGGAAGGGGACCAATAGAGTTTTGCCTTGAAGGTCCCCAGGTCCCATAGGTCGGGGAATACTACGTTAAAGTCGGCATATTCTGTTACCGTTGAGCTAAAGGCCAAGTAGTCAAGGTTATGGCCGTGTGTGCTGGTTTCCAGCGTGCCGGTTGAAGGCCCACTTGTGGTCCTGGGTATAATGGCGCCGGCCGGGACCCATAAGGTATCATATTCGACATAGGTTGCCGCCGATAGCGTTGGTTCTGATATTGTGGCCCCCGAAGCGTCAATCGGTCCGGTAAGCGTTGCGTCGCTTATTGTCAAGTTTGAAACCGTCCTGCCGTCTACAATTCCGCCGCCGATAACGACCGTCCCCGTGAGGGTCGGATTTTCCAGGGTAACGCCGGAAAGCACGGCCGCCCCCAGGGTTCCGGTTAGAATACCGGAATAGACAGTCCCGCCGGTTACAGCGGCCCCGCTGATAGTGGCCCCCGAAGCGTCAATCGGTCCGGTAAGCGTGGGGTTTTCCAGGGTAGCCCCCGATATAGTGGCGCCGGAAGCCGTGACCGCCCCGGTAAGGGTCGGGTTGGTAAGGGTCCCGCCGGTAATTGTGGGGGATATAAGCGTTTTGTTACAAAGGCTCTGGTTGTCGATGGTCGAAACGATAACGCCGGTTCCTACCCCGTGGCACCCGGTCGTAAGGTCTGCGTGGGCGTTCAGGTCGGTAAAAAGGTCGTCGATGTTATAATCGCAATACTGCACGCCGTCGTGGACCGTCGTCCCTTCTGCCCCGTAGTCTATGGTATAGCGTTTTGAATAAGCCATCTATCCTCCCCCTTAAGAGTATGCTTTCGCCGGCGGCGTGAAGTTTGCCGTCCATCTGGCTATGCCTTTTGAAATCCTCAACTCGTCAATCCAACCTTTATAGTCGCATGTCGCATCGGGCGCACATCCTATATATAGCGAGCCGGTCCTGTTAGCGTGCGCCGTAGCGTCTGTTACATCCGTACCTATTTGGACGCCGTCGATAAACATACGGTGGACGTTGCTGGCCCTCGTTATTGCAAAGTGGTACCATGTATCTGCCGATGGGGATGTTTGCGTTTTCCGCACATCTATGGTGTTGGAGTTGTTGTCCTCGTTGATATAAGTCCACTGTAAATTACCGCTGTCGTTCGTTACTGACAGCACCCATCTGTTATTTTCTCCACCATCCCCTTTTTTCCATTGCTGTAAGATACTGTAATATGCGCCCGCCCCGGGAAGGTCGTCCATTCTAAACCAAAAATCTATTGTCCAATCCCCTGTTCCAAAATACCAGTCGTCGCTATCGGCCAAACATATATAGTCGTTGGTGCCGTCAAAAAGAATAGATGCCCCACCGAATACGCTTTGCGCCGTGTCTATCTGCACATTCCCGCCTACATATGTGATAGCCTTCCCCGACGTGGATGAATCTATAATTACCGTCGAGCCGTCGACCCCGTCGCCGTGAAGCAATAAGACAGTATAACCGTCATTGCCTCCGCCAGCACAAGCTAAGTTAAAAGCTCCAATCATATTATGCCCCCGCCGTCCATGTTCCTTGCCCTGGCTTTCCTATCCAATCATAATCAGAGGCCCCCGTTTTAAACGCGACAAAGGTACAGTAATCCCCCACCGCCGGCGTGACTATAACGCTCTGCCCGTCTGTCCCGGCGACGCCGTCAAGATAAATCTTATCGCTTGCGTCGGCCGTGATTTTCCAAGTTGATAACGCGGCCGAGCCACACGTTGCGATAAAGTTCATTCCCGCCCCGGCGGTCGGAAGCTGGACTTGCACGTTTGTGGTTGATACCTGGTTGTAGTTCGTCAGGATGGTCCCCATACATTGCGCCGGCGTAAGGGTTATATTGGCGTTGCCGGCGACTTCGAGGGCCTGTGTTGTCGACCCCGTTATAGTGGCGCCGAAAACGGTAGCCCCGCTGGCTATGACCTTTCCTGTAAGCGTGGGGTTTTCGATAGTCGTTCCCGAAAGCGGGGCGGCCCCGATGGTCCCCGTTAGGTTAGGGGCGTTTATTGTCCCGCCTGTAATGTCGGCTCCCGATATGGTTGCGTTGTCGGCCGTAAAGGCCCCCGTAAGGGTCGCGGCTTCGATGGTAACGCCGTTAAGCTGGGCCGCCTCAAGGGCGCCGGTGAGGACGTCGGTTCCTATTGTGTCGACTTCAAAATACTCGTCGCCGATGGTTCCGGTAAGGTCGGCCGTGTATAACGTGGCCCCGGTGAATGTCCCGCCGGAAATCGTTGCGCCGGTTGCATCTATTGAGCCGGTGAGGGTTGGTGCCTCAAGGGTAGCAGACACAAGAGAGGCGTCCGGGACGGCACCCGTTAGCCCTGGGGCGTAAAAGGTTCCGCCGGTTATAGCGGCCCCGCTGATAGTGGCCCCGGACGCCGTCACGGCCCCGGTAAGCGTGGGGTTTTCCAGGGTGGCCCCCCCCAGGGCCCCGGTCAAAATGCCGGCGTAAACCGTGCCCCCCGTAATGGTAGCCCCGCTGATGGTGGCTCCCCCAGCCGTTACTTCTCCGGTGAGAGTCGGCGCCTGAAGGGTCTTGTTTGTGAGGGTTTGCGTCAAGGCCGAGCCGACAATCGTACCGGCTCCGACGCCGTGGATACCGGTCGTCGCGGTTTCGTGTGAGTTGGCCGCGGTAAACAGGGCGTCAATGTTCTTATCGCAATAGTCGACGCCGTCGTAAACGGTAGTCCCGCCCGGATTGAGGTCTATGGTATATTCCTTCGTGTATGACATTTATATACCTCCTGGTCTGTTTCCGAGGACCTGGTCAAATATCCCCGGCTGGCCTTTCCGGGCCTGCTTATCCGTCCGCTTCGCATCATTGTATGCCCGGATATATTCCCTCATAAGGTCCTTCTTCTCGTCCTCATACTGCTTAATAATCTCCCGCTTCTCTGCGGCTGAATAGGTGCTGTCCTCTTTGATGGCATCGAGGTCGCGGTTAATGTCGGCAAGTCTGTTCCGATATTTGGTAACTTGCTTCCCTAGCCATGCCGTTTCGCCGTGGCCCTCGTCGAATTTCTCGAAGTCCTTTTCCAGGTCCCGCCGGCCTTTCCACTCTGCGGCCTTCTGTTCCGCGGCCTTCGATGTTTCGTGGAATTTCTGTTGCTCGTAATAGTCGGTCCTGGCGCCGGTCACGCGGCCGACAATCGGAATATCCTGGGCGCTGGTTTTCTCCCACCAGGAGCCTATGTCCCCGCCCTCCTCGTAAAAGCGGCTTACAAGCGTGACAATCTGATTGAAGTTCTTGCCTGGTCCGCCCGTGAAAAACTTAGTGACATACTCTATTGTTTCCGGGCTCACGTCTACCAGGCCCGGCTCCCATTGCGACCCGCCGGTTGCCGTGTTAAGGCCCTCTGCTATTCCCCTGGCGACCGGGCTAACGCTTTTGAAAGCCCGCTGGCTGTCCGGCTTATCCGCCCCGAAGGTCTGTTCCGGGTATATCGGCTGGCCGAAAGCATTTTTATTGGATAGTATGTCGACCGCCGGCCGACTTACCGTGGGGAATACTGATTGCACTACTCCGCCGGAGCCCAGGGGGCTAAAGGCGTCCAGGGCCGTTCCGAAAATATCTGTGGCCGTGTCCAGGGGTTCCTTCTCGCCGTGGGCAATGTCACTAACTGCATTGGCGGCCGCAAAAGGTAGCCTGGCGTAAAAGCCCAGGGGTATCTTAAGAAGCGGTTTCCCGTTGGCCGGGTTCATCAGGATGATGTTCCTGGACCGTTCCCAGGGGGAAAGTTTTGCAAAGTTATTCGTCCCGCTTTCGTCCTCGCCGGCAATGACCCGGTTAGCTTCGTTCATAGCCAGGGCCGTAGCGGTGATGCCGCCCATGATAGCCATGCCCTTTTTCGTCGTGGCTACGTCTTTAAAGCGCTTGATGCCCTGGATACCAGGATTTGCAAACATATAAAGCTGGCTAATCCAACGGTGTTCTCCGTGGCGATTAAAGTTTACGGTTACGTTCTTCGCGTAACTGACGGCTTCCTCCACGCCCAGGCCGCTTTCTCGAAGGGCCCGGTAAACGGCCAGCCTGGTCCCGTTCTCGCCGGCGCCGGTAACGTCGCCGATGAGGTCAAAGATGCTCTTGGCTGTCCTGGATGAAAGCCCCTTCATGCCCGTCGCCGATTCGCGCCGGATAGCCCCCTCGATTTCGCGGGCCCTGGTAGTATAATCCTTGCCGGAATAAAAGCCGACGGTCCCGCCGTTCTGCACAAACTCTGCCGTATAGGGGTCGACCTTCTCGCCCCGGAAATACCGATACATTTCCTTGACCGATGATGGGACCTTCTTGGCGGCGCTCTTTGCAATGCTGGCCCGGTGCTCCGAAGTAAGTCCCTGAAGGGCGTCGCCTAAGTCGCGTAGCTGGTTGGTGACGGCAAACTCCGGGGACCACTTCGTTACAAGGCTGGCGATTAGACGTGTGACTTTCCCGACGGTAGCAATGGCCTGGTCGGCCATGCCGAAAGGTATCTGCTCGTTTTTGAGGGCCCGGACCAAAAGCGGGTTGTTGTTTATCCTTACAAAGACGTGCTCGGCGACGTCCTTCCCGGTCTTTGGGTCCTTCTTCATTCGAATCATGCCCAGGGTGTTTTCTTCCGGGGCCCATACCGGGGCGTTGTATGTTTCGACTACGCCCGTGTCGGAGTTATATTTCTGCTTAAGCTGGACCTTGTTTACTTCGACGTCTTTCGCGTTATAGTCCTCTGCCAGCTTGACAAAGGCCCTCGTCACTTCGTTATTGTGGACCCGGCGGATAGTGGCCTCGAGGTCATTGAAGGTATGAATAATGCTGTTCTCGCTGGGTGACAGCCGGCCAATGGCCGCCTTCAGGCCGGCGTGGCGGACGTTGAATGTTCCGCCGGCCGACATGGGCGTTGTGACGCCGACCTTTCCCTTCAGCGGGACGTAATACTTCCCGTGCTGGGCCTTCATGTCGGCAATGACTTCTTTGCTCTCGAGCCCATACTTCTCGATGAGCTTCAGCTTCATATCCTGGACGTCATAGATAACCTTAGCCAGGTCCTCGAAGGCCTGGCGGAGCCCCGGCCGCTGGTCGATAGCATCAAGGATAGCCTTCGCTTCGGCGTTGCTCATACCGGAGCCGGGTCCCTTCGCGGCCAGGTCCGGGTTGCGTTTTGTAATTATATCGTTCCTGGTCGGGGCGTATTTCGCCTTAAGGTAAAGGTCAAACTCGTCCAGGGTGGTCCCGTACTTCTTCCCCACGTTAGCCATCTTCTGTGTGAACGGCTCGACATAGCCGCGGTTGAAGGCTTCTATTTGGTCGGCAATCTTGCCGTGCATCCTTTCTTCGGTGAAGTATGCAGACAGCTTTTTAGGAATGTCCCCCAGGCCCTTCTCCCACTCCTTCAGGGCCAGGAGCCTATCTTGGACGGTCCTGGTGAAGGTATGGCCGAAGCCCTCGCCGGTCCCCCTGATAGCCCCAGGCATATTCGGGGCAAGTTTATTGTCCAGGACCCTTGCAATCATATTACCGATACCCTTGATAACAGGGGTCAGCGGGTTAGCAAAAAAGAAAACGTCGCTACTACCTACGGTATGTAAATCGCCGCTCTCGAGTGCTGATTTCTTATTGTGGATAATATCGACAACACGCATTTGTGAAGCGTTAGCCATACGCTGAATGTTCTGAAGCTCGGTCTGACTTAAAGCCTTCTCTGATATAACGGCGAAGCTGGTCCCGTTGGTTTTGTCGGCCAGCTTTAGAAATTCATTCGCAACGTCGCCCCGGAGTGCGCCGTAGTCTTTAACCTTAAGGATTGCCGTCGGGCGAAGCTGGTTGTTTAACATGACTATCCCGCCGTCGGGCATTTGCTCATTAGCAAAGTCCTTAACCTTTCGAACGGAGTCGATTATTGGGCCTTCGCCCACGTCGGTATAGACCCTTTCGAGAAAGGGGATGTTACCGGTGGGCTCCGGCTTCGCAAGTTTTCCGTGTGAGTTCATGCCGGCATATTCTTTTGACGATACCGCTATCATGTCGCCGGCTTCTATGCCTGTCATTTCAAGAAGGTTCTTCACGGCGGCGTGTAGGTTTTTGTCTGCCTGCGACAGCTTTGCGTTTCCGGCTGGATGGTTATGGGCAAGGTAAATCCTTTTAGCCCCAGGTGTATTAAGGGCAAGTCCAACAATCTCGCCGGGGTCTGCAAGCGACGTCCCCTTTAGGCCGACCGTGTGACGATGAACGGCAAGGGGCTTGCCTTCGGCGTCGGTTGTGACAATGATAAGGTTTTCCTGTGCCTTCCGCCCAATGTTGGCGGCGGCGATTTCGGCAACGTCTTGGGATGATTCTATTTTGGTGGTGTGGGTTCGGTAGTCGCTTATTTTTTCGGAGACGACGTTGGGCGGGCGGAACGAATACGGCGTTGTGATTTTAGGCTCTGCGGGGGCTTCGGCGGCTGGGGTATCAAAACCCAGTTCCCCCTGTCGTCCTTCTCTAACGCCGGCGGTTGGCTCACTAACATTTGATTTTCTACCTTGTATTTCTTCATCTCTTGTATTATAACCTATTTCCTTTTCCTTTTCAAGCCTTTTCTTTACTCCCTCGGCCTTCTGCGGGTCAAACGGCATTTCGATTGTTTTCTGCCTGGGCACTAAGGGGTATTTTAGTGCGACGTCCTCGGCCTGCTCCGGGGTAAGCCCTAACTCATCCTGAAGCCGTTGCCGGTAGGCCGCTTCTTTTTCGGCGGCTGTCATGCCGGCGTATCTCGACCGCTGGCCGGCAAGCGCGGCTTCGGCCGGGCTCACGTTCTGAAGGCCGGCCTTGAAACGATGTGCCCCAGCGGGCCCCATAAACTCGGCGGCGGTCCCCATGCCGTACTTGATTGCTTCTTCTGCCTCGGCGCTCCGGCCGCCGGTAGCGGCCATAAGCAAGGGGTTGGTCGCTATGTCGTGGGCCGGGGTTTCGCCCATTTCACGCAATAATCCGAAGGCCGGCTCCATAAAATACTGGCCGGTTTTCTGCACGATGTTTTGGCCCAGGTCGGTCTTTGGTTGGTAGGTGTAGAAGCCGGAAACAAATTCCTCGAGTTCCTTTGCCTTCTTATATGCCTCGGGGTCTGTGATGTTAAGCGCCATCGACCCCAGGCCGGCGGCCTTTGATACCAGCCAGGCGGGCATACCGGTTCCAAAGGCAAGGGCCGCTTCGCCCATGCCGGCCGCGGCCTTGTAGGCGTTGGACGCGATAAAGTCCGTGTCCCCGCGAAGAAAGTCCCCGGCGGTTTTACGCGGGGCTTGCTCGGGAATCAGGTCCTCAAATGGGTTTTCACTTCCGGCCGACTTCGGTATGAGGTCGGCGAAAGGATTTTCACTCATCGAAGCCATCCTTTAAAGTAGGGGTCCTTGTCGATTTGCTCTTTAGTGTAGCCCTGCGATATAAGCCGCTTCTCTACCGCGGCCTTATCCGCGCCTTTTGCAACGGCGTCTTTTGCCTGGCCCAGGAAAGTACCGGGATCGAATTTCTTAGCCGGTGTGCCGGCGTCCTTCTTGGGCTGTGCGACCTTCGGCTTGACGTCCCCTAACAGGCTGTTTATCTGGGTTCGGGTCATGTCAAGTTGGCCCTGCAAGGCTTCCCGGCGGGCCTGAAGTGCCGCCCGGTCCTTCGGCCTGGCGCTTTCGATTGCCCTCTCGATATTGGAAATCTCACTCTGAAGGTTCCCGGCCTGGCCCTGTAATATGGCCGCGGCCAGCTTGTTATCCTTGTTCTCTTGCCCGGCGCCTCCGTAGGCCCCCATTGCCCCTTTCGCGTATATCTGCTGAAGGGCGGCGTCAATCTTCGCCTGGGCTACGTCCATGAAGCCCTTATTTTTGAGCCCCTGCATTTCCATGGCGTTCTCGAGGGACGCTTCTTTCGACTTCGAAAGTATGATGCTTTTTGCAAGGTTGGCCTGGTCGGACGATGAGCCGTAAAGCATAATCCCCTTTATAATGTCGTCCAGGGTAGGGGTCGGCCGAATGACGTTGCTCTCGAGAGGTCCGGCCTGGGGCCCCTGGGGCGGGGCCTGGACCGGCCCGCCGGGGGCTTCGCCGGGCATAAGGCCGAAACGTGCCTGGGCTATTGAAGGCCCCGTAAAGGCTTCCGCTGGTGAGCCGGTAAGGTTCGGCATACCAGGAGCCTGGGGCGTAGTCGAAGGGACCGGCATAGAGCCTGCCGCCGCCTGGGTGGCCTGAATAACTTTCGGGGCAAGTATTTTCTGCCAATACTCCCGGCCCTCTTTGGTCCGCTGGGCTTCCTCTTTCATCTTTTTGACTTGCTCTGCCTGTAACTCAGCCTGGCGGGCTTCCTCAGCCTCTTTCAGGTTGAGCCCCTTAAACAAGGAATAGGCCTTCATAAAGTTATCGGCGAAGGAGCTTACCCCTGATGCCATCGGCGAAGCGCCGCCGTAATACTGCCAGCCGCCGTATCCCATTGTTCCCATAGTCTTACCCCCTTACTTCGTCATCCAATCCCAAATATCGCTACCCAGGTCCCCGCCGAGAAGTCCGCCGCCGGCCGTGCCGACAGCGCCCCAAAGCGCCGCTTGCGTCTGTGCGTCGGTCGACATTCTCGCGGCGTCCCTGGCGGCCGCGTTCTGCTGTTGTGCAATCTGATAATCCAGGTATGCCTGTGACAGCGGCGACCCCTGGCCGGCAATAGCAAGGGCGCGGTTCATCTGCGCTTCTTTCTGTTGCTGGTCGTACGCCTGTTTCGAAAGGTCATACATAAAGCGCTCGTATGCCTGGGCGTTCTGCCAATCTCTAAGCTGTGACGCCTGCTGATAATTCCATGCCTGTTGCCCGGCCGCGTATGTCTGCTGGCGCTGGGCCTCGGCCTGCTGGGCTTTCCACAAGTCGGCCGCGTGGGCGGCGCCGGTCTGATACCCCTGGGCGGCAAACTGATTCTGCGCCTGCTCCCTGGTGAGGTTATACTGGTTGAGATTTGCAAGCTCACTCTGTTCCATGCTGTACCGCTTAGCCGCGGCGTTGGAAGCATTAGACGAAAGGGCGTTCATATATTCCCTCATAAGCCCTTCGTTCATCTGCGTCCCCATCATGGTCGAGCCGTAAAGTCCCCGGCCGCCGAATTGCTCCTGTAACTGCCGGAGCCCGGTATCGTATGCCTGCGTGGCCGCAAGCTGGCCCGGCTGGGCTAACGCCTGCTCGAGCCTGTTGTAATCCCCGCCCATGAGCCCATGATACGCCCCGCCGGACGCCGAATAATTCGGGGCGGCGACCATCTGCATCGCCTGTGACGGGGTGTAATCATAGTAACCCATCTGCGTGGGGGCCTGCTGGGCAGACGAAACGTAATTCGGGTACTGAGGCGGCGCCGACATTTGGTTAAATAACTTTTTCGCTTCATCGAGCCCGAATGTCGTATATTTGTCAAAAGGTGTCGGTGTGTATGCCATTTCTTTATCCCCCCTGTTCTAAGTAATTCCAAAGGTCCGGCAATTTTGCATAGTCCTGAATGTCCTTCAGGTAGTCCATGTTACTAAGGGTAGCCCCAGGGCCAACGTCCGGGAGCCCGGTCACGGTCCCCGCCGGCATTGCTAACATCCCGGAGCCGCCCGCAAGCGCCTGGGCAACGTCAAACTTGTTCGACGTCGGGCCGTAGCTTTTAAGCTGTGCCGGCGCCTGGCCCATGAGGGCCTGAAGTTCTTTCATTTTCTCCATGTATTCTTCCATCTTCGGCTCAATGACAAACTCTTTAATGCCTTCCTGAACCCCCAGCTTTACGCCCCCCTTCAATAGTTGTTCCCAAGCCTTCATAAGCGGGTCAGCGGCGGCCATATCAGCCAGGCTAGCCTGTGCCATGCCGGCCAGGTTGGACGCGGCGGCACTCATCATGCCTGGCCCCGCAACGGTCCCGGCAAGCTGGGCTTCCATGAGGGCCGGGGTTGAATACATCGGGGCTGGGGCGGCCGCACCGATAGCAGACGATAATCCGCCGGCGACATAAGGCGCGGCGTAAGCGGCGGCCACGGCCCCGGCAAGACCCTGGGCCCTGGGGTCACGGCCGACGTCGCCTAAAAATTCGCCCCCATATCTCAATTCCCTTATCCCCAGGTCGCCGCCTAAATGCTCAAAGGAGTCGCCTATCCACTTCGGCCCCATAAGTACGCCTTCGCCGATAGCCCCTATCGGGTCACGGACAAACCTGGACGTCCAATCGAAGGTTTCGTCGATAACCTTTTCATCGACAAACTCTACCACGTCCTCGATTGCGTCGCCTACCCAATCCGTAGCGTCGCTAAAGAAATCGCTTACTGCGTCTGCTACTCCGCCCATTCCCTTGCTCCTTCGGCAACGTAATAGTTCACGGGCCTTACCGTTACGCCATGATTTAGCCGGCCCATAATCCTATTCCATGCCCTTTCGCTGTGTGGTGAATGAAACTTAATCCACTTCACCTTTAACCCCCCGTATGCCCAGGACCCCAGGGCGTTAAGTAGTGCTTCCAAAACCCCCTTGTGCCTGTTCTTCACGTAAAGGTCCCCTACGTAAACGGCGCTGTATAAAGTCGACATATCGGCCGATGCCCACAAATAACCTATGGCTTCGTCCCCTTCGAGGGCTATCCATATCCTGTGCCACGGCTTTGTATAGACGGCCTTCAGGACAGATATGAAATTCCTTGTCGTGCAATCGTATTCTTTTGACGGGTTAAGTTCTGCCAGCGCCTCGACCTTCTTGAAATCGCTGTTCGTTTCTACTCGCCTGATTTGCATTATCCTACCTGGGCCAAGTCGATTGAGATGCTTTCGTATGCTACGCGGCCGGTCGTGGTTTGGAGCTTAACGCAAAGTTCTTCGCCGCGGGCCACGTTATTGACAACGTGAAACTCCGGCAAAGAGCCGGCGTCGTAAAGATAATCGTCCTGGTAATTGTAAAGCTCATCCTCTCCGACGTCGTCCATGTTGTAAAGATATTCGCCGGCGTCGCCCATTGAAATCTCTTTTAACTGCACTTCAGTACCGGACGGCTTATAAGCCCATACCCGGACGGTTGCCTCGGATATAGGCCTGACAAGAAGTTTAATCCGCTTCAGTATAATCTCGCCCGGCGTGGTAAAGGCCTTCGTGATTATCTCCGACGTGAAAACCGAAGTCGTATCCGGCGCCGTTTCGTCGGTGCTCCGGCCCGGGTCCAGCTTGTAAAGGTGGCCGTTCCGGCCGCCCAGGTAGACGGCCCCGCTGGCCTCACAAACTGAGTTAATTTCGCCCTGGTTAAACTCGAGCTTTGTAAAGGCCTGGTTATTGTCGTAGTAGCAGTAGATACGGCCGGCATTGATAAACATGATGCAGTTGAAGGCGGGGATATACTGGACGTGCGTTGCCTCATAGTTTTCAAAGATGGTGTTTACCTTCCGGCCGACAGCATCGACGGCAATGTCGCCGTATTCCTGGACGCCCTTGACAGACTTAAAACCGTTGGTGTCGCCGAAGAAAACATTATTGAAGGCCGCGACGGCGCACGAATGAGAAGAAAAGGCGTTCACGCCGGAAAGAAAGGCGATATACCAATTAGACGACGTGGTATCCTCGGTGTTTAGCCGGTAAAGCCGCTTTGTGTTTGACGTGGTATATAAGCCGACCTTGCTTATAATAAGGTCGTCCCCCAGGGTTGCGAAGCCGTTTACCTTTAGCCCGTCCCCATAGCCGGCCTTAAGCCCCAGGCTCGTCCCGCCGGACCATGTCGTCGCGTCCTCGAGGGCGCAAAGGTAAACGCTGTCCGGCTCGTCGTCGTGGTTAGCTACCACGCGGTTTTTGATAACGCCCAGGGCGGACGCCTTCGGGGCCCCCGTCGAAACGGCGGCGTAGGTTGTCCCGTCCCAGGACATTATATTAGTGCTCCCGTCTGCTACCAGGAGCTTGCCGTTGAATGTGACCATAGAAGGTGTCACGGTTGCCGAAGAAAGGGTCCCGATTTCAACAAAGGTATCGGTATCGAGGTAGTATAGTTTATCTAATGACGCGGCGATGATATACTGATGGGTCGCGTCCTTGACATACTCATACAGGGCCCGGATTGGATTTGTTAGGGAAGTTGCCGATATGCAGTTGGTCCCTGGCCGGACCTGAATCTTGTCGGTGTTTACGTCGTACATGATGTTTTCGGCGATAATCATTTCGTTATCGTCGATGGTCGAAGCCGCCTGCATATAGTTTAGCCCCTTATGCAGGGTCAATCGCACGGGTACGACGTTGGCGTGTTTCCACTTCTTCGCCATTAGTAGCCCTCCATCGGACCGGCCGGCAATATGACGGTCGGAGCAAGGTTCCGGTAGGCTGAAAGAATTTGATTCTCGAAGTCATGTAAAAGCTGAAGGTTGGCCGAAACGTCCATCTCGTCAATGTTCTGACAGCGTAACGTCACGTATTCTTTTATCGCGTCGTCCAGCCGGCCGCCCCAGGGCATAGTCGTTCCAGCCGTGTAGGCTGACGTTGAGATGGTAGGAAAGTAATAGAAGGAAAGGGTTGTCGCCTCGGTCGGGGTCCCCTTGAAGTGAAGCAAGCTATTTTCCATGTCCAGGTAGGCATAGGCTAGGTTTTCCTCGTCGCTGGCTATTTCTTCCCATTGGTTTTCCTTGACAAGGACCACTTCCTCTTTCGTGTCGGTCCGCCACAAAGCCCGCGGCAACGGCACGTCGAAGTCGTTGGGAAGGGCAACGGTGGAAACGGCGCTCGAGCACGTAAGGGTCGCCTTCTTTTTCGCAAACTGAAGCTCGTTCCGCTGGGCTATCCTGTTCGCCCGGTTGATTGCCCGGTTGACAACCTGGATAAGCTGGGCGTCTGTATAACGTGCGTCGGCCGTGTCGTTAAGCTCAAGGCGCACGTCGTTTATAATGTCGTTCACCGTTGACATAGGCGTTCTCCTACTTGATGATAATGTTCGGGGACCTTCCGCTGTCTATCTTGTCGACGGTCATGTAGTCCGGGTTTTCTTTCAGAAAGCGCCGAAGGTCTTTCGGGTCGTCCAGGTTATATCCATCTTTCCGGGCCTGAAGGACCGCGACGATAGGGATAGATGCAATCTTTCTAAAGAGCCTCTGCCCGGAAAAGCCGTTATTGGCGTTCATCTTCTTGACATAGTTTTCCTCGAGGACCGGTATGTTATTCTGCGTTATGCCGCCCTCGATTTTCCATGCCGTGCCCTGGGTGTTAAGGGGGAAGATTGAAATATCGTCTTTGATGCTCATGGTTAGCCTTTCAGGTTGAAGCAGGGGGGGCCAGCCGGGGCCGGCCCCCTGCCAGGGCAAGGATGCTATCCCTGCCGGGGTTAGGTGTTAAGGATGTTCTTCATCCTGGAATTGGCCTTCTCAGAACGGCAAATAAGCGTGTATTCCACGCGGGCCTGCACCTTCTGACCGATGCCGGTCTTAGCCAGCTTCTCCACTTTAAGGGGAAGCAGGGTCCCAAGAGCCCACTTCGCTTTCTCGATGAAGAAGATGGAGTCGTACATCGTGTCGTCGTCGGTAGCCATAAAGCGGCTTGTGTAAATCTTGACGACGCCGAAGTCGCTCTCGTAGTAGTCGACCGAGAGGATAATACGCTGGTCGGCCTGGTCCGCGTTCACGGTGATTTTGCTGTTGCCGGTGAAGGCGGAGATTTTCCGCTTGATTGCCGACGGGCAAAGCACCATGTCTGCGTTACCGCCCTGGTCCCATATCCTCTGAAGGTCGTCGTTGAACAGGGTTTCGGTCAGCGTCGTAACCGACGTTCCGGTCGTGAAGTTGACCACGTTGGTGGAAATCCATCCCTTTACGCCCTTAAGGCTCCTGGGGTCGGTTGAAGTCGCCGTGGCGTTATTAAGCAGGGCGTACTCCATATCCCTCGCAAGCTCTTTCAAGCGAAGGCTGGTCTGATACGCGATTTCCGACTTTCGGCCGGCCTTGTCGACCGCCTCGAGAGTATCGGAAATAGCAAACCACTTCGCCGAAATCTGCGTGTAGTTGCCCGTCCGGGTGGGCGCCACAATAGACGCCAGGACAGCATCGTTGCCCTCGGTCACGGCATTGTTAGCCGCGGACGCCAGGGTGTCCTCAAGCCATTCGTGATAGGTTGACTTGACCTTCTGTTTGCCGATGTTGGACATAAACACGGTATCCGCGGGGGCGATGTTCGTAATGACGTCGCTCAGGTCCTCACGCATACTGTTGGTAATGTCCGAAGGTTCATAAGTTGTAGAAATAGCCATTGTGAATTTCCTCCTGGTTTAGGTTTTTATTTGATGATGTTATCTATCGACCCGCTTTCCAGTAGCCAATCGGCTATCGCTGACGGGTCCCCGCTTCGAAGTGCCTTTGCTTTCATCCTCGAGATTTTTTTTGCTCTCTCGGTAACGGCGGTCCCCTGTTCGCCCGTGCCTGAAGCCTCGAGCAAGGGGGCCTTTGTGGTACGCTCGGCGGGTGTTTGTGTTGCGGGCGGCGTCTGTGACGGTGCGCCCCCTGCCGCTGGTGCAGGCGTCTTATCCTTCAGCGCCCGCACTACCGTTTTGTAGTGAGAAAACGCCTTCTGATAGGCGTCCGGGTTTTGGTCCCATTGCAGAAAGACTAATTTGCCAGTTTCTTCCGGCAAGGTCTTTAAGTGCTCAATCATCAGCTTCGTCACGTCGGGGAAATCGGGGTCCATCCGGGCCTCGTTTCTTACCCGCTGAAGCACAAGCTGGTGGGCTACTTGTTTTTCCTTTTCGGAAAGTTCCTTCCTAAATTCTTCCCGGACTTCCTTCTTAAGGTTATACTTAAGCTCGTCTATGGGGTCGTCGAATTTAGGCGGCTGTTCGTCCTTTTTGGGGACCTGGCCCTTCTGAACAAAATAATCTCGTAGGTAAGCGGCAAATGCAGGGTCACTTTGGGCGGTCTTAGCAATACCTTCCAGGGGGGCTAAACGACGTTCCTTTTCGGCAAGTGCCTGGGTCTTTTGGGTGTAGTCGTACCCCTTCTGCGCCAGGTTTACTAACTCGTCCTGGTCAAGTTCCTTTTCTTCGCCTTCCCACTTGATTTTAACTTTAGGCTTCGGAGCTTCGGGCGGCTTCTCGACCGAGGGCTCGAGGCCCGCTTTGACCTCGGTTGCTTCCCCTTCTTTGGCCTCGGGGGGTTTGCTCTCGGCCGGCCTTTCCGGCGCCTTAGCCGGTTCTGCCGCGTCTAACATTACTCCGATTTGGTCGGCAATCAGGTCGACCTTCTGTTCCACGGTGGCTTCGACTTGCCCGCTGGGGGTGTCTGTTTTCTGTTCCATGATGCTTGTCCTCTCCCCGGCTCCTTATCGGTTGGCCGGTGTTAGTTGTTAGCTGTTAGCCCAAATGGGGATACGGTAGACCGTCGAGCCGACCTGCATGGTCGTATAAAGCTGACCAGCCGTAAGGGCCGGGGCTCCGTCTGTCCACGCCGCGCCGGCTGTCGTGCCCGTGGGCGCAATGGACAGCTTCAGGGGCCCAACAATGGTTGTCGTGACAGCCGTAGCCCCCAGGGTTGTGGCGCCCGTAAAAGAGCAATTCCCCACAACCGTAAGGGTCCCGTCAACAAGGACGTAATCGCCCTTGAAACGGAAATCTGCCTCTTGCTGTGCGTAAAGGGATGTAGCCATTAGCCTGTTTCCTCCTGTCGTTTTATTCTTTCTATCATCTCGTTAGCGGCGTTATAGACCGCAACGGCCGTCGGATACTCGGGGTGTTTCTCGAGGACCGCTTTCGCAATCTCAAACGCCTCGTTAAAATGTTTCAGCGCGAAATGGCATACAGCCGTGTTACACGCCGCTTCTCTCGAATCGGGCTTTGCGTCCATTGCCTTCTTTGAGGCCTCAAGGCCCAGGTCTGGCCGGCCCAGGTTGTACCAGCAATGCCCGATATTCAGATTTGTGTTATAGACCTGGTGGTCCGGGGCAACCGCCGGGTCCCGTAGGGTTTGATACTTCTCCCAATACTTGATAGCTTCCTCATACCGCTTGAGGTTCTGAAGCTGGGTCGCTATTTCCTCGACCGACCGTATATCGTTTTCGTTTTCCTCGATGAGCCTTTCGAGTAACTTCAGGTATCGCTCTCCCTTCTGCGAATCGTATTCGATACTCAGCTTGCCGTAATGGTGCACGGGAATGTCCGTCTTGACGACCCGGTATCCCTTCAGGTAAATCGACCGGTCTGCTACTTCATGCACCGGCATTTCGAAAAAGACTTCCGGGTCATTCGGCCATAGCCTTGACTTTGTTGAGGGAAACCAACCGGTCCCCTTCTCCTGGTCCGGGAAGTCGCCGGCGTTGGCACGCCAATTCGTGAAAACGGTAAGCTCGGAGTAATTGCGTGTTTCGATGAGGTATGCCGTGCAGGGCCACAAAATGCCCTTGTTAAACTGCGGTATCCACTCGTCGACGTCCAGGGAAAGGATAAAGTCCCCGGTCGCCTGGGCCTGGGCGAAGTTCCGGGCCTTCGAGAAATCGTCGCACCATTCGAAGCTAAAGAGCTTCAGCCGGCCGGGCCAGGACTTCATCTTCTCTTTGACTATCTCGGCGGACCTATCTGTCGAGCCCGTGTCGACCATGATAATCTCATCAAACATGGGCAAGTGCCGGTCCAGGTATTCGCCGATGTTCTTTTCCTCGTCCCGGAATATGGTGCATACAGATACGCGGTTGTGCTTCTTCAGCCATTCCCGCCACTTCGCTTCAAACTTCTGCTGGTTGATATGCAGGCGCTTTTGGTAGGTGGTCATGTCATGTGACTTACTGCCGTGATGATGCACAAAGACGTCGTGCGTGAAGTAGGTCCTGAAGCCGGCCAGGATAGCCCTCATACAATAGTCGTCGTCCTCGAAGTTCCCCGGCGTGAAGCGCTCGTCCAGGTGGCCGACCTTCTTGTAACACTCGCGGCTTATAAGGACGCAAAAGAAAACGATACGAAAGAAGGGGACGTAATTCTTTTTGAAGGACGCCCGGAAGTCGCGGGAAAATTCAATCATCTTAAAGAGGCTGTTATATTTCCCCTGGGGAAAGACCTGGGGCCCCGATATGTTGTTCGTCATGGGGCCGACTATGCCGACTTTCGGCCGGTGCTCCATGCACTCGATGAGCCCCGTAAGCCATTCGGGCGTAACGATAACGTCGGTGTTGATAAGGCAAAGATACTCGCCCCTCGCCGCGGCAAGCCCCTGGTTGCAGGCCTTTGGAAAGCCGTGATTTGTGGGGTTGGTAATGACCTTCGCGTTTTGGTGTGCCTTGACATACTCCGCTAAGAAATCTCCTGTGCCGTCGGTGGAGCCGTTATCGACAAAAATGATTTCATGTTCCTGGGGCGTGTATGCTTCAATGCTCTCGATAAGCTGGCGGGTGTATTCGAGCCCATTCCAGCATGGAATTATTATGCTCGTCAGCGGCATAAGTAGCCGTCCTTTCCGGCGCCGGAGGCGCTCTAATTGTAGTGGGATTTACAGCGGTCGTTGTTACTGTGAGGCGTGGTCGACTTTTACGTCGGGGATAACCTTGAAGATTTTATCTATTTCGGCCTTAGCTAAAACGCGGTTCTTGTTCAGGTCCCTGATAGCCAATGCCCGCTTTCCAACTTCCTCGATGGGCATTTCCTTTCCTTTTCTAATGTCGGCTTCCAGCATCCATATTTTTGCGTTCATCTCCATGAGGATTAGTGCAAACGGCCATATCCTCATAATGTTTAGCTTAACGATTTCGTCGGAGTATTTCGAAAGCTCCGGGAAAAGCTCGGGAGCCTGGGCGGCCTTCATTCGCAAAATGGTGTAGCGGTCCACTATTTCGCCGGGGGTCATTTCCATTTTTATATCATCTCCTGAAACAGAATCTTGTCGGCTTCTGCCCGACCCGCCTGATAGACCCGTGACATAAAGGCTTTCGGTGTAAGCGGCCAGGGTGGATAATCGTGTTTCACCGCAATCGCAAATTCCTTCTGTAAAACTTCTAACTGCCTTATGTGCTCGGCGTCGAAATTCAGCGGCGACGTTTCAAAAAAGGTTTGTCCTGGTTCGTGGTTCACAATGCCTTTCTTATAGCACTCGTCCCCGAGGACCGTTCCGGGGTATGGCTGGTAAATACTGCACCAGGCGTAATGAGGTTGAATTATCCGGTTAAAGTCCAGGGTTTCTAAATCGTTGTCTATGGTGGTTCCCGGAAGGCCTATCATGTTTTGAAGCATTATCCTTATGCCGGCGTCCTGAAGTTTCTTGCAGGCCTCGACAACGGTTTGATTTGACATTCGCCGGCCCAGGATTTTCTTCCGGTATTCCTCGTTTGCCGTTTCCAGGGCAACGTGGGCGCTAACGCAATTCGATTCATGCAGTAGGGCAATGTATTCGTCGTCCAGGGTGTCGGCGCGAAGGTGACAATGGTAAGGTATCTTGGGATATTCACGGACAAAGCGCTTCAACCACTTTCTCGAGGCCCCGAAGCAATCGTCCTGGAAATAGACGAAAGAAGGTTTAGCGTCGTTTATCTCCATCATCAGGTCGTCCATGTTCCTGTAACGGACCCGCTTGTCCTTAAAAAGTTTTTTCCACTTCGAATTAAAACAATAGGTGCATGAGAAGGGGCAACCGCGGGAAGCAATAAAATGATGTATCTTGGTCGGGAAAAGCGCCCGGTCCGGGTGTGGTAGGTCGTCGATATTAACCGGGTAGCCGATAATTTCACCGTCCAGGTTCTCGCGGATTATAGCCGGGAAGGCTTCTTCTCCTTCGCCCCGGACAAAGACGTCGACGTCCTGGTTGTCGCGGTAGGCCTCGGGAGAGAAGGTCGGGTCCGGGCCGCCGAAAACAGATATAAACTCATACCGGCTTTTAAGCTCACGGTTTAGGGTGAGAAAGTAGTCGCGGTCCCCGGTCATAACTGAATAGGCTACGTAGTCCGGCGCACCTATTAGCCCTTCGTGGTCCATGCCGTATCCGACGCCTACTCCGTGGCCTTCGGCCTGCAAGGCGGCCGACAAATACAGGATGCCCAGGGGCTCTACCTTCGGCTGTTCTTTTAACAGGAAAAGTATTTTTGCACTCATACCTGGCTAATCCACGGCGACCGGGTTAGGCAGAGTTTACAGACGTCCGGTATCTCGCCGTCGTTTCCTTTCTCGAAAGACGCCGGCGTGACGTGGGACAGGACGCGGGCCAGCTTTCGTTTTTTGTAAACCCACTTGTCGAAGAAGGTTTCGAGCTTATCGACCTGGATGTTCCCGATTTCGATTTCCGCCCGCCAATCTCCGCAACAAAAATGGCCCTCGCCGTAGTAGTCGATGATGAGCTCCCAATCCGGGCGGTTGCATCTTGTGATACGCGGATTGAAGCGGGGCGTTATGTCCTCGCGTGCCCGGCCGTCCAGGTTGGCCCGCTGAAAGACTACGTTGGTATGGTTCGGACCCATAACACGCTCAAGCTGGTCGACCGGCGTTTCCGGGTATATCGTGACCATGATGTGAACGAATCGGTTTAAGAAGGCGTCGCTTGCCTGTTTCATGTAAAGCCCGTTGGTCCACAAGCTAAACTTGCCGCGGGGAATCAGGTTCATTACTTCCTCGGCTACGTCTATCGTCGCCAGTGGCTCGTTATAGTAGTGGATGTTAATCCAGCCGTCGAAGCCGTGGTCGATAGCAAAATTAGCGCACTCGGCGATTTCTACCGGGCCAATAGGCGGGACATAAATGGTGCTGGGAAAGCGGTCACAATTCCTGGGGCACTCCCGGTGAACGTGCGTTAATGGGCACTCGTTATTAATTTCAAAAGATAAAAACCGTAATTTACTTAATTCGAAGCGAAGCCGGTCTTGATATTCTTGCATAACAACCTTTCTCTGCCATGCACCTCGGCGTGGCAGTTGGCGCAAAGCAAAACACACTTAGATAATTCTGCGGCCGTTTCGGAGCTTAGGATAACCGCCCTCGCCTTATTACTGACACGGGCTGTTTTGTCTGTTCGATTGATGTGGTGAAAGTGAAGCGCCCCAAGATATTTGTCATATCCGCACTCGGCGCACTTACCACCGGCGTCTACTTTCCGCTGGTCTACCCTTGCTTGACGTTTTTCTCCGTTAATTTTATTTAGGTGTATAATTTTCGACTTGTTTTTCTCGCTATATTGCTTTCTGTATTTAAGGCGGTCAGGCCTCGTTTTTAAATACCACTCCCTTCGACTAATAGTGCTACATTCTTGGCACATGGGATATAAACCATCGTGTCTTTTGGCTTGTTTTGCGAAACTATCCTTAGGCAAAAGCCTTTTACATCGCTTACACTCTTTCACGGTAATTATCCCTCAAGTCTGTTATAAGTGGGTCGTGTAGATGCTTGGCGCACTCGGCTAAAATCCATTCTGCATCAATATGATGGTGCTGAAATCCAAAGCCGTATTTTTTGTTTACTTCACTCATCCGGGCCTTTCTCTGCATACGGCGGTGGATGGCTATCGTTGGGTCACACATTTGGAAGTGGGCCCCCACGTAATCGTCGCTCGAAAGGTTTACGTCGGCGCTATCCAGGATAAGGTGATTGCCTGGGGCATACTGTATTCCGCTTGCCGGCTTAATAACGATTGGTTTTATATAGTGGGCGTTGCAATCCCGGTTTTCTTCTTGCTTTGTGCTGAAAACATCCGGGTCCCCGTGCATACGCTGGGGGATGGGCGGCCTCGATGGGTCCAGGTCGGCGTCTGTTTCGTGCCGATAGACCTGATACATGAAGGCCATGACGACGTTGTATCCGCTTGCGTCCTGGCGGGCCAAAAAGTAGGTGTCGTCCTCTCCTTTGGCCGGGAAAATAAGCTCGTCGCTGTCCAGGATGTAAAGCCAATCGGCATATCGGCGGGCGTATATGGCCTGGTTGACTATTTTCACCTTCTCAACGTCGTCTATCCCGCCGGCAATGTGAATTTTCTCTATTTTTACCTTCGGATGGGCCGTTAAAATCTCGTAACTTCGGTCGTCGCTGTCCGTTTCAAATAAAACGTGTATCTCAGGAAGGTGCTCGTAATGGCGAAGAAAGAAAGGTAAAATTTTTTCTTCGTTATAGACCATGCAGAGGGGAAAGATTCTCATTTTTACGTCCTTTCTCATGTTCTTCAATGTGACAGTTCGCACAAACCTATTCTTTTTGCGTGTTAAAAACGCCGGTCTACGGGTCTTGTTGTTATCTGTATGGTGAAAATGCAAGGCGGCTAAACATTTATCGTATCCACAAATTTCACACTTACCACCACGGCTTAAAATATAATCTGTTTGTCTTTTTTTTACGCCCGGATATACTCTTAAATGCCAATCTCTATGATAACCGGGGTTGTTTGCGTTCCATCGTTTCTTTGTTTCTGCGTATTTATTCTTCGTCAGCGGGTATATCCGCATCTTTGACAACCTTTCTCTTGAGGGCTATCTTCATGCTGGCGTTCATGGTCTTGAGCCGTGCAATGTAGGTGTTAAGGTTCGCTATCGCCGCCCCCTGGGCCTCGATTTGCCTGTTCTGTCCCTCGATAATGGCGTTCTGCTCCTTGATTTTCTGCTCAAACTTCTTCATCTTGTTAATCATGTCGACGACGTTGCCCGAATGAATCATAAAATGCCCCCTTCCGCCGGCGGTTTACCGGTTTCCAGTTCCTCGAGGGCCCGCTGGCCGGCTAAAATGTCGTGCGCTATGACGTTTAGGGGTTCAAAAACGGTGTCAAGCCGTCCTTTCAGAATCATAAACTCATCCCTCTGCGCCGGTCGAAGGCTGAGGATGGTCTGAAAGAGCCCCATTTTCACCCTTTCAAGGACCTGGGGGAAATACGGGTTAGCCTCGAAGTAGCGTTGCGTTTCTTCGGCCTGCCGGCCCAGGTCTATCAGGGCCTTAAGGTTCTTGTCGTCCACTTTGTTTCCTTTCCTGGGCCGCCTGTTTGCGGTCCATTGATTTATGTTTGCTTTCCAGCATCATCTCTCGGGCACTCATACGCTGGTCGATTGCCTTTTCCCTAGCTGCCTGCATCCCCTTCATGGATTCAAGCTGTAACCATTGCTGGTCATTCTGCGCCTTCATAACATCCTCGGCCGACGGGAGCCCGCGGACGGTCCCGTTGGGGTCGGGCTGGATGCCGATAAGCTGAAGGACTTGCATCTGCTCCATCCTGGTCAGCATCGGGTAGATACGGTCGACGTCCAGGATTTCCTTTACCTTGGGCTTCTGCGGCTCCTGGGCCTTTCTCTGCTGTTCCGTCATAAATTCTTCTTCTGTCATAAGAAGGTCGTCGACGTTCACGTTAAGCAGTTTGTATTTTCTCCGCACGGTTCGAAGGACATGAACGGGCGTGCATACGCCGATATTAAGGCCGGCCTGCATCTGCCATTGGATAAGAAGGTCAAGCTGGTTAGCCGCCGCCTGCTTCTCGGCCGGGCCGACGCCTATGTCAATTTCAACGTCATAGTCGCCGTAAAGGTCGTCCCGGTTTACCTGAAGCTGGCTCCCCAAAATCCTCATCTGTTCCTGGGGCGCCGGCCATTTCTGATTTATAAAAATGAAATCTTTAATAAGCCCCTTGATAGGTCCCTTGCCCAGGAGCTTCGCTGTCATTCTCATACGCTTGGCCGAAGCGTTGGAAATCATCGAAATCCCGGTCGCGGTCTTGTTGAGGCTGTCGGCGTCGAGGCCCTGGTTGTAACGTGTCTGCCCGGTCTTTTCCTCGTTCTCTCCCTTCAGCATCTCGTAGGCCTTCAAGATGAAATCAGTGGGGGGCGTCGACTTTACTTCGCCCAGCTTTTCGGGGTCGCCCATGATAACAGAGAAGGGTTTGCGGACCTGAAGGTTCGTAAACATCCTGGGGTCGTTTGTAACGGGGTTGCGGTAGGTGCAAACGGCCGCGGCGTCCTGGATGAGCCGAAGAAGGTTGGTCATAACCTTTTGGTCATTCTCGAGGATTTTCGCCGGGGCAATACCGATAACCTTGTGGGGTTCCGGGTGGACGGCCCCAACCCGGAAAGGCGGGCGGCCGTAGGGGTTTTCGGTTATCGCAAGTATAACATCATCGCAAAGATGAATAATGCAAGGCTCAAGAAGCCCATCTCCGTCAATGTCATAGCGATAGTAGCACTCCTTTATTTTGATTTTACGGGCGGCCTTATTTTCCTCGGGGGCGGCGTCAACGTCCGTCGATAAATTGTCTGTAATTGTTACGATGGTATCTTTATCTGTAAGCCCCTGGGCCCCCTCGGACGCGGCATACTTGTCTTTTACTGCCTGATATGAGCCGGGCCGATAGATTTTCGCCTGCTCCTTCTTGCGAATATAATCCATCTCCCTTTCGACTTCGTGGTAAACCAGGCGGGCCTCGATGGTCCCGAAGGCGCCGACCTTCGCGTCGCGGGTGAAGTAAAACTCCCAGGGTGGGACGCACTCGAAGAAGGGCCCCGAAAAAATGACCTTCTTCCGCACGGCCTTCACGTTCTCGTATGTCGTGTTCTCCTGGCCGGTGGCTGGGTCGATAGCCCCCACTTCGTCATACTTTGTAATCTGCACGTCCGGCTGTTGCGAAACGGCCTGAAACTGAGCCTGGTCCATCGACGGGACCGAAAGCTGTTCCAGGTCGTAATCCTCTTTCTTGTAAACCTTGATGATGCCGTAGTGATAAAGGTTGCAATCATACAAGAAGTCGTACATTGCTTTGAAACCGTCCTGTTTGTGAAACATTTGGACGTAAAGCAATTTCTGAAGTTTCTTAGCCCGGTCCTCGTTGTCGCCGCGAATAACAAAGAAGTCCTCATCGAAAATTTCCATGAGGCTCGGCATAGAGCCCTGAAGGTTATTAAAGATAACCGGGGCCACGCTGGACGACCAGCCTTCTTGCTCGTTGCCGTAGGGCTCCCCGCGGTAGTGCTTATAGAAAAGCTCGCGCTGGGTCCTCAGTTCACCTTGAAGTCCCTCGGCGTTAGCTATATCCTGGCCCAGCATCGACTTTATTTCTTCGTCGTCTGCCGCCGCCTGGGTGTTTTCTCTTTCTTCGTCCATCGCTCTCCCCTATAAAAGTCGTTTGCCTGCCTGCTCGGTCCCCAGGCTTATCGGATACCATTGGGTGTTAAGTAGCCCGTGCCGATATAAACACTCACACATATCATCATCTTCTTTTGAGGGCTTCAGCGTGTCGGGGTCATACATATAATCTTCGACTTGCTGAATTGTGTGACCGCACGACCGGAAGAAAAATAAGCACGGCATTTCATTCTCGGTCAGAAGCCAATCGTTTATTGCGGCAATCCCATTCTCTTTATCCTTCGAAGCAGTTTCCAAAACAAAACCGTGCGAAGCAAATTCCTGAAACATCTTTTGGTAAACGGTGTCGTCGTCTGCATTGGGGTCGCCCTTTGATAGCGGGTCAATCTGAATGACGCCGGGCCGAAGCATATTCTGTTTGAAGTAGCGAATGACCTTCTCGGCGATATACTTCGGGTTGCCCTTCTCGACTATTTCGTGACAAACGTATTTGAAGTTACGTTTATCGGTCGCCAAAAACTGCACGTACCAGGGCTTTGCCGGGTGAAAGTCAATCTGTGTGTCCACAATCCAATCAAGGGGAATTTTGAAATCCTCTTTGATATGAGTTTCGCGGTCAAACTTGCCCCATACCAGGGTCGACATATAAGACGGGATACCCTTAAGGCGGGCCTGCTTCTCATCGGCTCGAAGGGATTTCGCAAATTGGTCGACGCCTTCTTGGGTGAGCCCGTAGCCGACGTTATCGTCGATGATGCCGTGGACGTTAAACACGCTGGGGTCCGGCCGGCCGTCCTCGGTTTTCATCTTGATAATTTCTCGATGTATCCAGGCCTCTTTCAGAAGGGTAGCGACGAAAAGCTCTCGGCCTTTCCGGTCCACAAGACCGCGGGCGCACGCGATACGGTTTTCGCGGTTCGGCGGCTCATCGTAAATAACGACGTCGCCTTCCCAGCCCTCAAAGGTATCGCTTATCTGATTGTTTGACAGGACCTCGAGGGTCGACTTGGTTTGTTTATCAATCCAAACAGCATCGACGCCCTGGTTATTTTTCTTCGTTTCAACCGGGACCGCCTTCGGCCACCACTTTTTCAGGGCCGGCTCGACGACGGTTTTGATATGGCTTTCCCATGCCTGACCCACGTAACGAATCTTTCTCGGCTGATTGTGGGGGAAGGCTATCGGCCGCTTGTCCCAGGGCCAAAAGCCACGCATACATGAAATGCCGATGATGGTTGCGATAGTAGTCTTGCCCGTCCTGTTCGCCCCGGTGAATGTAAATACCTTGTATTGCTCTTTGTCCCAGGCCTCGAGAAGTTTTTGCTGGGGCGGGTTAGGGCGGACGAAATACTCTATCGCGTTGTCCTGTTGGTATTTAAGAAGGCGCTCCTTTAGCGCTACTTCTTTTGCGGCAATCTCTTTTAACTCTGCCTGGATTTTTTCTTGATTCGTCACTACTCGGCTTTCTTCTTTCCGCCCGAAAGCAAAAGTCCGATGAAGGCCGCGGCCAGGGCATACTTCGTTACCTTGTCCGAAGGGATTGTCAGCGTGTATCCCATCTCGTCGATAAGCAAAATGGCAGAGCCCACCAGTGCGGCAACGGTCGTTTTAAGGTCTTTCAATCTTTCAATCAGGTCGTCCATGTTCCTTTTACTCCTTTCCACGTCCCCTTATAGAGGACGTCGACGTACTTGCTTATGTCCCAAAGGTCGGCCAGGTTATCAGGGTTCCAGCCCCAGCCCCTCGCGTTGTGGACGCCGGCAAAGTAAGCGTGTTCTCCGACAAGTTCGGAGCAAACAGGGAAGGTTATGCGAAAAAATTTCCCCAGGCCGATAAGGTGAAGCGGTAGTCGCCAAAACGGATAAATCTTACCGTCATACCGAAGGACCTCTTTCATCCCAGACTCGAAGCGCTCGGGGTCCATCTTGTGATAGCGGGCAATCATAATCGGCCGGCCGACATATTGGTCGATATGATAGTGGTCGATATGCCCCAGGCTTTCGAAGGTATTGCCGCAATCGTCAAGGATAATGCCCGCGTGGTTAAATTCCGCTTTGCTGTCCAGGGACGAAAGCCTTTGTTTAAGCCTTATCAGCTTTGCGATAAGGGACGTCCCGCTAACAGCGAAGTAGTCGCCGGCCCGAAGGTTCATTTGTAAGCCAGGACCCCAGCCTTGAAGTTGCTAACCAGGCCCTTGATTTCGCCGACCTCGAGGACCTTCATGTCCGGGGCCGTGATTTCGATGCCGACCATCTCAAGGACCGCAAGAAGGTTCATTTTCACAAGCGGGTCCTTGACGTGCTCGTTCACCAGGGCCTTCACGGCTTCCTGGAAAGCGGCATTGATACTGCCGGCGTCGGAGCCCTTGTCGATGAGGGCCAGGATACCATCGACAACCGAAATGGCGCTGACGGCCAGGTCCCGGTCGTTCTTAGCCAGCAAGTAGCCGGCGTCGAAGGCGGCTAAGGCAACCAACGGGGAAAGTGTTTCTGATTTGCAAAAGAATTTCATGTTATCCCTCCAACATATTTTTAGCGTTTTCGGTGGCGCGGCGTTTTACCTGGGTCGCATACTTACTAAGGAGAATCTGTTTCGCCGCCTGCTCGAAGTCCTCATGTAGAACGGCCAGCCGGAGCCTTTTAAATTTCGAAAGTCCTTTCCAGCCCAGGTTAAAGGCCATGTCGATTAAGACGCCTTTGCGGTTATCGGAAAGGTCCTCGAAGTTTTTAAAAAGGTTTCGGGCGTCCTGTTCTGCCGCGGCCATGTCCAGGTCCAGTAAGTTTTCCGCCCGGTCCGTGTCGATACCGTCCTTAAATTCGTCCAGTTCGTGTTTCAGTAGCTTATGGCCCCAGCCGATAGTCGGGTGGCCGGCGGGACAAAGGTAAACCTTAAAAGAAAAGCCTTCGTGGCTCTTAATGTAGTCCCGGACGTTCATATATGAAGCGTGACCTCTCTATCCTCGCCCTTCAAGCCCTTATGGCCGTGCGTTGACAGAGCCCTCCAAAGCTCGTCTGATTTCTTTTCTGATTCTATGCAATACCTGGTGAGCTTTGAATCTATTTTCACAAACTGCTCCGCGGCTTCTTTAAATTTCTCGTCTATCCGTTGGTTTCTAAGTTCGTGGGCCTTGTCGCCCCTGGCTAACAGCCTATTGATGTAAATTCCAAGTATCAAAATAAAAACCGGCGACACAAAAAGATTCCATGTAAAGTAAACACTTTCAGTCATTTCGGCCCGTCCCCCAGCGCTTTGCGAAAATCGCGTACTCTCTCGCGTCCTTCCTCGATATCGCGCTCGGTCAATTTGCCGGCCGATATAATGTCCTGGTAGTGGTGGACCATCTCGCGCACCAGGGGGGCTACCTTCAGCCAAAATACGCCCGTGGCTTCCATCGCCTTCGTAAGTTTCGCAAAGGTCATACATCGCCCCCATAAATGAATTAGCCAGCGCGACGCCGCGCTCCAATATATTCCTTCGTTGCTCACTTGGTTCGGTCCTGGTGAATCATCATCGCCGTGATAAGGACCCAGGCGCCCAAAAGCGCAATAAGCGTTTCCATGCTACACCCCATATATCGGAATAATTTTGTCGGTCGGCCGGAATCGAAAGGCAATAAAAACGCCGTTCACGTCGAGCTCTCCGGGTTCAAACACAAGGCTTCCCCGGTCTACCCGGAAGCCCAGGTCCTCGAAGCCGTTTATGGTTCGAAGGATGCAAGACATTTCGAAGCGCTCTCTCTCGGTTTCGTTTGCCGCCGGCCGGGGCGGGATATGGCAGAGCCCCGAAGGTAATGGTTGTATTCGTTCATTTGTCCAGCCAAAAAATCCGCATAGGGCCTTTTATCTCTCGAGCCTTACACCGGACGCCGCCCCAGGGGCCTGCGGTGCAAGATAAGTAAAATTTGTGGGGTCGCTACATACCTCCACGCCGATTTCGTTTGTCTTGCAGGCGACGACGCTGAAGTCGTGCCGGGCCAGGAAGTCCAGCCCAGCGACGTCATAGTGAAGCCGGACGCCCATAGCTACGGGCTCGACCGGCGACGTGACAGCCTGGCCGGCGTCGATAGATACCTTGTAATACGCCGGCTGATTGGCGGACGTGTCCGGGTCGCTGATAAGGAAGGGGGAGCCCCAGGCCGGGACGGCAATAAGCAAGATGAGCAATGCAAGGGAAAATCTTTTCATTTATCCAATCTCCTTTTTCTATCCTCAAGGTCTTTAAGGGCCAGGTCATACATATCGGGGAAGTTGAGCCGGTAGTAGGCCTCGACGTATTCCCAATAGTCGCGGGCCCAGGAGCCGCCGTAAATCCCGATGGTGCATACGGTAAGAAAGCCGTCGACTATCTCGACAAAGCCGCCGACAAACCGAAAGCGCCATACGATGAGAAACCGCCGGATTGTTTCGTACCAATCAATTTCGTTCATTACGTGCCTTCCTCGGCCGGCCGCGTTTCTTCGCGGGCTTTTTGTCCCGCCAATAAGCCCGTTCTGCCGCTGTAAAGTGGTCCGGCTCGGCCGCTTCATCTACCTGGACGTCGCCGGGTTCGGGCTGATACTCGGGCTCCGGCTCGGGCTTGGGGGCGTAGTGATAGGTATGAAGATGCCCGCAACGAAGGCAAACAACAACAACGGACCCGTATGAAGGGTCATCCACTTCGCACTCAAGCTGGGCCCCTACGGGGAAAAACTTGTGGCCGAAAAGCCGGCAAAGAAATCGCACCGCTGGGGCGGGAATGAACTTTATCGCAACGTGTGGCTCGGCCGCTAAATTTCATGTATCGCATTTGTTGTAGCCGCATATCTGACAGCCGCCAGCCTCGAGCTTCGCCTGAATCCTTATAGCCCGTGCCCTGGCTCGCCGCCTACGGGCCTGTTCGTTAATTTTTTCGCTGGTTTGCCGCTTGCCCATAATAGGCCTTTTATTTTCTCCGCGTGGAGACGGGGGATTTAGCTAATCGGCTTTGCCGCCGCGGGGTGGAGTGGGGGTCCCATGGGGCCCCGTTGCAGGCGTTTTATTCGTTGCTTCGTCGGGCCCGCTGGTCGCTATGGCTTCCAGGCCTGCCGGCTGGCCGTCCTGGCTATTTATCCCTATATCATTTGATTGTAAGTCTGTTGCTTGGTCCTTATAAGTAGGCGTAACATTTACTATTTGGGCCTCAAGAGCCCGCCTTCTGTCTGCAAGCTCGGCCAGGCTGTGCTCGAGAAAGCCCCGGAAGTCGACTATATCGGTTGCCTCTCCCCGCTGTATCCTGGCTTTGTCAAATAAAATCCCGTAGTCAACGAGCCCGCGGCGCTCAATTAGGCCTTTTATCGTGTCAGAATCGAGGCTTAGGAGCATCTCCGCCTGTATTGCTTCCATTACGTCGGCCTTCTTTTCCTTCCAGCTTTCCAGGGCCTTCTTATCGGTAAAGCCGGCCAGGCGTAGGCTTATAGCGCTTTTGCTTATCCCCAGGACCTTGGCGGCCTGGGTCTGGCTTAATCCGTGGCCTTCTACCAGGTCGCGGGCTTCTTCCAGTTTGGCTTTATTCTTCCCCCTGGGCTTTCTGGGCTTTTTATCCGGGCCTCTTGGGGTTCTCTTGGGCTCTTGCATATTCAATGTATAGTATTATTCCCCGCGCCTTCGGTCGCCTGGCCGGGGCTGACGGCCACGGGTTCCCCGCAAGCCGGGCAATCTGCCGCCGTGACTATAAAGAATTGGCGAAAGTCCTCTTTCTTAAGGTCTATCTCCCGGCCGCAATGGCAAAAGGTCTTGTTTGGGATTAGGACCATCAAGAGGATTGCTTTATCGGGGACCTTCTTATCTTCCATCGGGTTTTATCTCTGGGGCGCTGGCTATCGCCCGGCGGGCTCTCCATCCATCGGCCAGGGCCAGGGCAACAGCGTAATAGCCGGCGCAAGCTAACAGGAAAAAGGCCGCGCCGTCGGGCTCGGTGAAAAAGAGCCGCAATGTATAAAGGATATTGAGGGCCGTTATTCCGGCCGCGGTTAAATAGAGCGCTCTCATGCTAATACCTTTCCCGTCGGGTGCGTTCCGACGTCGGGACGTTTAAGCCAGGGCCTTTCCGGCGTGCGTCTTGGTCCCTGGGGGATAAAACCGGCAACAAAAGGGACAGCGCCCGGATTTCTCGGCTATATGGTCCAGGGTCGCCCAAGTCATACAGCTTGGACACCGGGCGGCGTCTTGCTTCTCTGCTTTGGCCTTTGCGGCTTCCTTCTTACCTTCGCGCCGGGCCCGGTCCAGGGCCGCTATAAAATCTTTCCGGCTTATTGTGATTGAGTTTTCCGCGTTCATTTCATGGGGTGCGTCCCTTCCTTGTCTATGTTTACTATTTTACCACAAAACGGCCGCCGTGTCCAACCTTTGTTTTTACGTCTAAATACCTGGAATAACTAAGGAATAAAAATATTTAAAAAAAGTGCTTGACATTTTCAGAATCTTACC